>Ga0172382_10000362_pt1 | contig 84696 bp, 69 predicted proteins | sample Leawel138RmetaG_FD_122245 | JGI IMG/M metagenome (GOLD analysis project Ga0172382, IMG submission 122245) | Leachate microbial communities from a municipal landfill in Southern Ontario, Canada - Leachate well 138R metaG | ecosystem: Engineered > Solid waste > Landfill > Unclassified | place...
ATTGCTTTCAAAAATTTGTAATTTTACAGGGATTCGTTCCAACACAAATAAACACCTTGTTTGTTGTTGATCAGTTGTGAATTGCTTTCAAAAATTTGTAATTTTACAGGGATTCGTTCCAACTGAACGGAACATTTATAGGAAGCACAAACCGTTGTGAATTGCTTTCAAAAATTTGTAATTTTACAGGGATTCGTTCCAACGCCCGGTCTGTGTAGGCAATCTGCTGTACCGTTGTGAATTGCTTTCAAAAATTTGTAATTTTACAGGGATTCGTTCCAACCAGTGCGTTTGTGATTTGCTTTGTCGTTGTGTTGTGAATTGCTTTCAAAAATTTGTAATTTTACAGGGATTCGTTCCAACACAACAAATATTCAAACATCCAACCGCGTTGTTGTGAATTGCTTTCAAAAATTTGTAATTTTACAGGGATTCGTTCCAACCTTTTTCTTTCATATCATTCAAGTAGCTATGTTGTGAATTGCTTTCAAAAATTTGTAATTTTACAGGGATTCGTTCCAACTACCTGGACAGTTTGCCAATTTATCGGATTGTTGTGAATTGCTTTCAAAAATTTGTAATTTTACAGGGATTCGTTCCAACCCCGAAAACTTATTTTAATCCAAATGCAGTGTTGTGAATTGCTTTCAAAAATTTGTAATTTTACAGGGATTCGTTCCAACAAACACTGCAAGATATTTAACCTAACGATTGTTGTGAATTGCTTTCAAAAATTTGTAATTTTACAGGGATTCGTTCCAACTATAGCTCAATAAATATGTTTTTCAATATTGTTGTGAATTGCTTTCAAAAATTTGTAATTTTACAGGGATTCGTTCCAACGATACGCCCTCCGATTCTCTTAGTCTCTTTGTTGTGAATTGCTTTCAAAAATTTGTAATTTTACAGGGATTCGTTCCAACGGTGTTTATATGATTGCAAGAAATTTCGATGTTGTGAATTGCTTTCAAAAATTTGTAATTTTACAGGGATTCGTTCCAACAATTTTTTGCAACTCATAAACCTCATAAAAGTTGTGAATTGCTTTCAAAAATTTGTAATTTTACAGGGATTCGTTCCAACAAACCCGAAATTTGTTCAAAAATAGCCTTCGTTGTGAATTGCTTTCAAAAATTTGTAATTTTACAGGGATTCGTTCCAACCCATTAACGATGGTTTTCCATCAGTAGACGGTTGTGAATTGCTTTCAAAAATTTGTAATTTTACAGGGATTCGTTCCAACCGAGATAGACCACGATAACACAAAGCAAGCGTTGTGAATTGCTTTCAAAAATTTGTAATTTTACAGGGATTCGTTCCAACCTCGTTTTGATAGGCGTTTGCTTCTGTCTCGTTGTGAATTGCTTTCAAAAATTTGTAATTTTACAGGGATTCGTTCCAACAATAATATAGGTTAAGTTTTTCATAATTGTGTTGTGAATTGCTTTCAAAAATTTGTAATTTTACAGGGATTCGTTCCAACAGCAATGTCTCCATTCACAGCCACTTTACCGTTGTGAATTGCTTTCAAAAATTTGTAATTTTACAGGGATTCGTTCCAACCAGACAAAAATTATTTTTGGCTTTGATATTGTTGTGAATTGCTTTCAAAAATTTGTAATTTTACAGGGATTCGTTCCAACTTGATGAATTTGTTGTACTGATCCCAGTCCGTTGTGAATTGCTTTCAAAAATTTGTAATTTTACAGGGATTCGTTCCAACCTGGTTCCTGCCATTATGCATGATTCGACTGTTGTGAATTGCTTTCAAAAATTTGTAATTTTACAGGGATTCGTTCCAACCTCAATTGAATCCCTTTGTAACAGAGGGATCAAACGGAACGAACAGAATCAAAAAATCAGATGTTTTATTAATTAGCATCTGATTTTTTTATGAATTTCTCCGATTCTGTTAAAACAATTCCAATTGCTGGGGACCAACCGGAAGATCGGTCTGTTTCTGACCAAAAAATAATTCCATCTGGCCAAATTGTTTGTCGGTTATGGTAAGAATTCCTATTTTACCGTATTTCGGCAAACGCTGTTTGGTCCGGTTGACATGGACTTCGGCATTTTCACGGCTCGGACAGTGACGAAGATAAATTGAAAACTGGAACATTTGAAAACCATCATCCAAAAGCAGTTTTCTAAATTTGCTCGCCTTGGCTCTTTCGGCTTTGGTATTGGTAGGCAAATCAAAAAATACAAGTACCCACATGATACGGTATGCGTTAAAACGATTTTGACTCAGCATAACAGCGGATATCTGATCACTCGCTGTTCGCCGGAATAGCATTTGTACAGCGATGATGTAGTGCTGCTGACCGCCACCATCAGCGGCCTGAGTTTTTGCATCATCATCACATCGCAGGAAGCCAGTTTCAGCAATTCTGCTTTTACCGAGGTTGTCAGCTCGGTCGGTCGGGTCGGAAGATTCATCATTCTGTAAACCAATTCGTCCGCATAAGGTCTGTAGGGCTCCATAATGTCATCTGCCAGACAATACGGATTGTATTTGTTGCGGTGAAAAAGGCCGATGGTCGGATGAAGACCCGAACTGACCAGCGCTCTTGCCACTATGCTTCTGATGATCGAATAACCGTAATTCAAAAAATTATTGGGCGCCTCTCCTTCCCTTTCGCGGCTGAAATTTTCATACATCCGTTTCCAGTAAAATTGAGCTGCAATCCCTTCCATATTGGTACTGTCCCCCGATTTTACCGCATTCAGATATTCGGTCATCGGTTCATATTCTTTTCCCAATTTTTTCAAAAGCAACATCTGCTGGCTGATTTTGGCTTCCACTGTTTGTTTCCACAACTGTTTTCTGAGCGGCTCTGATACATTCATCTGAACTTTCAATCTTTCGGAATGTTCCACATGACCGCTCATCGGCAGCATCAGGCCAAAAGGAAGATGCTGTGCATCGCAGCTGATAATGGCGACATTGTTACCCTGCAGGGCAACAATCAGTTGATGGCTCAAAGTAATCTGATAATTGTCCAATACCAAAAATGCCAGATCCTCTACCGGTGCCGATCCTTTGACTTCTCGGGTTTCGGGATCAATCACCTGCAATTGGTTGTCTTTTAGCTTCAAATAGGAAGGATTTCCGATGTAAACGGTTCGTTTTAACACAGTATTGAGTTTTAAAATTCTAACATCTGAAAAAACTTTTCCAAAATTTGGAACTTTGGGAAAGCTTGGAAACGTTTTTAAAAATTATCGAAAAGCGACAATTAATCGCCGGTTTACTCGGTCAATATCAAATCCATAAATGTCATCATAGGTTTTTCCTTTCGTGATTCCGGCCCATTCAAGCATTTCTTTTTCTTCGGCATTTTTTCGTTTCTTTTCTGAGGCTTCAATTAAGTCATAAAACCCCCAAATTCCGCCAATATCATCTATCGGTGCTGCATTTTCACCTTTAACACACTTTGGATAAAGTACCTCTTCGTCAGGTTTCTTTAAAACGGTTATGGTATGCATCCAGTCATCGCCAAAATCGTAGATATAATTCATTTTCTTTAGTTTTCCATTAAAAAAATCAGATAGAAATATTTTTTCAGCATTGTATTTTTTGTGTCGTTCAAACCCAAAAAGGTCATCTTCTTCATCATCCGATAAACGAATTGAATCGCTGTTGTATGGAGCTCCAATATTGAATTGATACAAATGTGAGTCGTTCCAATTCATAACACATTGAATTACAAAATGCAATTCATCGAAGTTAAAATTTTCCGGAACGATAACTGTTCGGTGTATCTTCGGGTCTGTATAATTCAAGGTTATTTTTAATTTGTGCGCCATATTTGTTTTTTATTAATTACGTTTATTCCTCAATATGAATCTGCAGGATTATACGATAAACGGAGTTTTTGACTGCACCCATTATTATACACCCAACCCTTTTGATTTTAAAAATCGGAACGGTTCATTTTACAATTTTCATTATTAATATTCTCCCACACTAACAATATCTCCCAAATGATTGATACGGACTTTTACTATATTTTCTAAAGGAGGTAAACTTTTTAATTGTTGAAAAGTTACACCTTGTAACTCCCTTTTATCCTCCAGTTTAGTTTCTAAATGATGTCTAAATTTAAAATCTCTAACAGTGCTATTACCGTATTCAACAATAGATAACGTTTGCACCCTAAACAAGTTCGGACTAATTAGTTTTTTGCTTTTAGAGTCCAACAAATCAATTTCTTTTGGATTAAATCCTGTTTTTTCATTCGGGAATACAAAATATTCATTTTGTTTCATTGTAAATAGGAATTTCCAACTCAAGCCTTGGTTATATTGTTTGTCTATTACAGGCTCACCTGCATTGACTAATTGTACTGCATCAAAAAGTGAAACCACTCTTTCCTGTAAATTTCCTTTTTCATCTCTATAGATAGCAACGTGATGATTATTCCCAGTACTGACAAAATCAACAGGAATCTTATCTCCGTTTTTGTCTAAAATATAATTTCCTAAATGGTCTTTTTTGTGATGTAAGAACTGGGCATTCTTCACTCCTGAAATGGTAACTCTTTTGATTGTAATTCCTTTTGCTTCATTGAGCCAAATCGGGTTTTTATCCAAATCCGAAAAGGCTTTTTTGGCATCACTCCCAAAAGTTTTCAATCTTTCTTTCAAAATGTCTTTTACCTTTTTATCCAATACTTTTTCAATGGATTTTTCGTCTTTGAAATTTTCGGGTGTTACGTCTTTTCTAATCGAATAATCTTCTTCCAACCAAGTCAGTTTTACTGTTTCGGGCAATGTTTCCGTTTTCTCTTCATTGAGATAAATCGGGGTTTTGCTCAATGCGTTTTTTCCTGCAAAGGCTTTTTTCGGGTCATTTCCGTTTTCGGATAAGCGTTGTAACAGTAGCTTTTTATATAGCGGATTGCTTACTTTATTGATAGTTTCTTCATCGAATTTTGTCCCGACTTTTTCTTCTTTGTTTACGTAATATTGATATTTTCCGTAAATGGTTTCTTTATGCAATTGGCCTCTTGGAGTGAGTTCTATTTTTACTTTTTCTCCGTTTTTGGATTTGGTTTTATTCTTGTTTTTGGTTACGACCTTGTTTTTGGCTTTGTGAGAAACCAATACATTTTCCAAATGTTCTTTGGCTTGTTCCCTGAAATTCGGAACAGGTAATTTGAATACTCTTTTTTTGTTTCCGTCATCATCAATTCTGATTTCGGTTTCTGCCGTTTCTATCCCGATAATATTGCTGTGCAATTTGTGGTTTTCATTTTTTCGGGCATTTAAATAATTGAGATATTGGATATGGCTGTGCTTGGTAAATGCAACAGTCAGCGCATCCATCGCGTGATGACGGTGGTCGTTTCGTTTGCTCCAATCAACAATCCGTTCTTTGAAAGTTCCGTCTTTTTTCTCCACCATTTCTGTCAATCCTAAAGCTTTGAACTTCTCAAAATTCAATTCCTGCATAATGTTTATCAGGTTCCAATCTTCTCTTAACCTGTCTGTAACACTTCCTGTGGTTGGGGTTACAACCCGACAAATTTCGTATAAAAGGTTTCTCGCTTTTTTGGCGATGTATTGACTGTCACGCAAATCTCTGTCAATAAATCCATCTCCTATTTCGGACTCTTTTTTAAGGAGCTTTTGATATTTTGCCTTGGAAATTCCGTCTTCTTTGCTTTTGATTCCCAATTGGTATAAGGCTTCTATTCGTGCTTTGTATTCCTCCGCTTTATCATCCCCGAATTTACTTTCGATATAATCGTAAGCCGTTTGATTTCCTTTGTCTAAATTGGTTTGTCTGTAAACAACCGTTTTATTGGAAAAGCTGTCATCAAACATTTTCGATTGAGGGATAATATGCTCAATGTCCACTTGTTTACTGAACAAAATCTCTCTCGGAATATAAGTATTGGTATATAAATCTTTGTAACCGTTATTTTTTAATTCCTCATACAAACGGTAACGAATGATATCATTTCGGGTCGGATTTTTAATGCCAAATTCCGTTTGCAGTAATTTAAAAATCTTTTCGTGAGCAATTTTTGACGCATTGATATTGGTAGTCATTTCGGCTCTTTCTTTCGCATTTTTCTTTAATTCACGAGCCAGTTCAATACGGATTTCGTCAAATTTGAAATATTCGGTAATTTTCCCGTTTTCATCTTTTTTACTGTTGGTTTCAATAATCGTATTGATTACATTGACCAATTGATTTAAGATTTTCTCTACAACAGGATTACGTAAGCTGTTCTTTTTCAGTAATTCCAGTTTGTCTTTTAACGGACGATTTACAATTTCTTCCTTGGTCAATGAAGAAGCGGAATGTCTGTATCCAGCCAATTCACAAGCCTTATCGTAATGCAGTTCCTTGATATGCGGATAAATTTTTCGCATTGCTTTGGTGCTCAGGCTTCCGTAATCATCAGACAATGCTACGTTTGCCAGAATTTGGGCGTGTTCTTTTTTGAAACCGAATTTTTTCTCCAATAATTCATACAGTTTTTCGTTTCCGCTTTTGGAATCATCGCCTTCATAAGAATATAACAAATGCCATAATTGATAAGAGGCTTGTTGTTCAAAGGCTTTTCCGTCCAATTCTGCATTAAATTCTAAGATTTCGGTATTGATATTCAGCACTTCAAAAATACGTTTTACCATATCCTTGATTTCAGAAGCGGATGCTTTCAGTTCCGAAACGTTAATATCGTCTTTTCCCTGAAGTTTTAATAAGTCTTCATCGTAACCTTCTAATTCCAATATTTTCAAATACGCATCATACAAGGCTTTGTTGGTTCGGTTTCCTTCCAATTCCGAATAATTGATTTCCCATTCGGCAGATTTATACCCTAAAAACTCAATAATTTTATTGGCTTTTAAATTTCCTTTAATGTTTAATTCATCGAATAACCTTTGCTTGGTTTCTAAATCAAAAACAAATATTTCCTTTTCTTCATCGAATAATGTGGCTTGGTCTGATTGCTTAACTGCCCGTTTTTTGCTTCCCTTTTTACGAACCAAAACATTGTTCAATACCTGCCAAATCTTAAATTCCTGAAACAAAGGCGAAGATTTTGGAGCGACTTTCAAACCAATTCTTTTTTTGTTTCCGTTGATGATTTTTTCCTGACTTTCAAATTCACAAAAGCTTACCAAGCCTTTTTGAGATTTTAGTTTTCGTTGGTAGAAAATGATAATATCTCTTATTTCAGCTTTTAGTTCGTCCGTCAGTTTCGAATGATGTTTGGATTGAACTTCCCATATTTTTTCAAATTCATCCAAATAATCCTGCCGATAGAAAACCTGATTTTTCAATCGTGTATGCGGATTGTTTTTTAATTGGTTATAAAGATATTGTCCAACAGTGAGATGATTGAAAAACAATTCTTTACTTCTGTCCGAAATAGCTCCGAGATAACCGCTTGAATTATTTAGGTTGTTATTAATCTCTGTAATGACGTAAGCTACTTCTTCTTTTTCCAATTGTTTGGAAATTGCTTCACTTCTCCATTTGTAGGCTTGTAATTTTTTTTCTTCCCGATTGCCTTTATTTTCAGCGGTGTTGAATTGGTATTTACCCCAAAATGAAGCGGAAGTAGCCCGTTGTCCTTTTCCCTGTAATTCTTTGTAAAAGTCATCGGTCAATATTTCAGGATAAAACTGCTTTTGAAAAATCCAAACCTTATCGAATTCAGCTTGCAAATCCGAACGGTAAAAATCAGGGATGTATTTTTTACCTTCTTTTAATAATTGATAGGCTAACTGTCCGGGCGTGAGATTTTCTTCATACAATCTTTTTGCAATCGCCATTCCGTCAATTACCTGTCCCTCATCTTCATTCTTGGCTTTACGACTGCTTTTATAGCCTCGTTTTTTATTAATCGCTAAAAACACACGAGCCAATTCCTCTTTTTCTATTTTTTCAGCAACCGATTTTGCTCGCAAACACCAGGTTTCGTGAGTTGTGTTTTTTCCATTTTCAGCAAGAATAGTATCTTTTGTATTAACATCGGCTTTCAGTAAAGCATCAATTAGGTTCTTCCTTCTATCCTGATAGCGGTCAAGATTTCTTCTTGCTCCACGTTTTAAGGTTCTGTCGGCATTTACAGAAACGGGTTTGCCTTTTTCAAAATTAGTTTGTTCGTCAGTTGTTAAGGGATTCACACGAACCCCGATTTGAACAATTGATGATTGTTCCGGAGTATTTCCCTCAATAATGTGAGCAAATCCGATTGAGGTTGTGCCAAGGTCAAGACCGAGTATATTTTTTTTCATAATTCTGAGTTTTAAAACATTCGCGTAAGCTAATTAATAATAACGTCAAAATACGTCGTTATAAACTGTTTTTTCTATTAGTTGGGTCAATTTAAAAATTTTATTTACATTTGTCCTACAAATTTTGAAAGCAATTCACAATAAGGATTATTCCGTTGTGAAAACATTTAGCGCCTCGACTATCTTCGGGGCATTTTTTTTATTTCAGTTTTTGCAGTCTTCTCTTATAAACAAACTTTCCATTTCATAGACAAATTGAGCATAGGAGATGAATTATACAGAAAGAATCTTTCTCTTTTAAATCTGGGTTATGGCTTGGATTACTTCAATGAATTTGTCCCAAATGTCTGCAAACCGCCAAAACGACACAAATTTCCGATTTGGTCACAGATTTCGGCTTACGTACAAAAAGGACATAAATGTCATTTCCAATTCCTTGTATATTCATTTGTTTGTCAGTAATTTAGCCTGAAAACAAATAGCTTTGATACTGAGATACTCCATAGATGATGTATGGATAATGCATGGATAATGCATGGATAGTGTATGAAATAAAGTTCTCAAAAACCGAAAGAAAAAAATATTTTCCGGGCTGTTCTCCTATGCTTTCATCCATTAAAAAAATTTACCCTGTTACTTTCATTTAGAATTTCAGTTATAACCAATCATTGGTTAATCGGATGAAGTAAAAAAATTTTTACCCAAAAACAAAAAGCCCCAAATTTCTTCGGAGCTTTTGTTTCGAACCGACAGAAACTGCAAGTTCTATAAGGGTTTTGGAAATTTAAATTTTATCGTGATGAATCGGTTTATAATCCGCTCTCATTTCGGATTCATAATCTACTTTTTCGGATTTACCCATACGGGCGATCAGACTGTCAAAAATTGAATAGACGACCGGAACGATGATCAGCGTCAAAAACAGTGAAGACAGCAATCCGCCGATGATGACCAGCGCAAGACCATTGTTCATCTCGGCGCCGGCACCCGTCGCAGTCGCAATCGGAAACATACCAAATACCATTGCAATGGTGGTCATCAAAATCGGCCTGAGCCGGGCATGGTTCGCCTGAATCAATGCATTGAAGGTGGTCTCTCCCCTTTCCTTGCTGTGGTTTGCAAAATCGACCAGCAATATTGCGTTTTTCGCCACCAGACCGATCAGCATAATCATACCCAAAATGGTGAAAATGTTGATTGAATTGTTGGTCAGTGCCAATATAATCAAGACCCCGATCAGCGCCAACGGAATTGAAAACAGGATCACAAACGGATATACATAAGAGTTGTAAAGCGCCACCATCACCAGATAGACCAGTATGATGGCTGCAAGCAAAGCGATCCCGAGAGTGCTGAATCCGTCACCCTGCATTTCCATATCGCCGCCCCACAGATAGTTGACGCCCGCCGGTCTTTCGAGTTTTGAAAATTGCTCTTCCCACTCTGCTGCAACCGATCCGACCGGACGGCCGACTACTTGAGAAAGCACGCTGACAGAAGGGGATTTGTCTCTTCGTTCGAGTACGCTCGGCCCTGAAGCCTGTCCGACTTCAGCAAATTGAGACAGTTTGATTTTTTCTCCTCTGCTGTTGATGAAGATCAGATTTTTTACATTTTCGGCAGTCGAACGATCCGACTGGTCATATCTGATATTGATATCGTACTCGTTTTGACCCTGTCTGAATTTTGTATCGGTATTTCCGCTGTATGCCGTCTGCATGGTCATACCCACGGTTGCAAGATCGAGTCCGAGCGCCGACATTTTGTCCCGATCAACTTTGACGTCGATTTCAGGATTTCCGTCTTCGACCGACAGTTTGATTTCTGATGAACCCGGAATCTTTTTCAGCAGCTCTTCAGCTTCTTCTGCAAATTTCATCGCACTTTCCAGATCCGGCCCGAGAATATCGAGCTGAAGCGGCGCACGGTCCGCGCCCATCAAACCGACCGCCATGGTGCTCACCTTAGAGTTGACCAGTATCGATTCGAGTTCGCGTCTCATCTTTGCGGCATAGATAAAAGTATTGTCATCACGTTTGCTCTTGTCGATCAGAATTACATCGATCTCACCCTGATAGGAAGTAGTCTGGCTGGCGCCGAATCCCGAACTGGTCTGGCCAACCGTTGTGATCAGATCGATGACTTCGGGTTTTTCCCTCAGATATTTTTCAGCTTTCTGAATTGTGAAATTGGTTTGTTCGAGCGATGCGTCTTTTGGCAATTCTATCTGAACAAGAAATTCGTTTTTGTCAAGTTTCGGAAAGAATTCAAAACCGATGAATCCGGCACCGACCAGTGTAAATGAGCCAAAGAACAGCAGAACAGCAATTCCGAGCGTGGTCAGTTTGGTATATTTGTTTTTCAGACTCCATTTCAGCAGATTTGAAATCCAATGGGTGAAACGGTCAAGCTGTTTTTCAAACCCGAGTATAAATCTTTCGGAAACATTTTTACCGGTCAATTTGTGAAGTTTTCCAAATCGGGATGCCAGCCAGGGAACGATTGTAAATGAGGCCAGCAAAGAGAATCCGGTTGCAATCATCACAGTGACGCAGAATTCTTTGATGATGTTTGAGACCAGGTCGTTGCTCATCGAAATTGGCAGGAAAACCACTATGATGACCAATGTAATGCCAAATACTGTAAAACCGATTTCTGATGCACCGTCAAAAGCCGCCCTGAATTTGTTTTTTCCCATCTCCAAATGACGGTGTATGTTTTCAATTACCACGATCGCATCATCGACCAAGATTCCCACCACCAGCGACAACGCCACAAGACTCATCAGGTTGAGGGTGTAACCCATAAAGTAAATTCCGATAAAGGTTGCAATCAGAGAAGCCGGAATCGATACCATCACAATAAAGGCGTCTCTCAAGCTGTGAAGGAAAAGGAGCATCACCATAGCCACCAGAAAAATAGCCAAAAACAGGTCGAACATCACATGCTCGGCTGCTGCCAGTGTAAATTCAGAAGTGTCATTTGCAATTTTGAGCTGGAGTCCCTGTTTTTTGTAATCGGTTTCAATCTTTTTAACCGATTCGGCAACTCCTTCACTCACAGCCACTGCGTTTGCGTCTGACTGTTTCATCACCTGAATCAGTATCGCATCATTTTGGTTGAGTCTTGCAATTTTTTCAGCATCTTTCTGGCTGTCGCGCACATCGGCCACATCAGAAAGCCGGATTTGAATTCCGTTTTTGTTACTGATTACCAGATTTCTTAATTCGTTAATCGTCTGATATTTACCCGACAGACGGATCAGTGTAGAATTTTCTCTGGTTTTCAGACTTCCGGTCGGAAAGTCGAGGTTTGACTGCTGAATAAATTGATTGACCTGAAGAATCGACAGTCCGTAGCCTTCGAGTTTGTCCTGATTCAGATTGACCTGGATTTCTCTTTCACGTCCGCCGATCAGATTGACCTGCGCCACACCCGGAACCCTTGAAAGTACCGGCTGTATTTTATTGTCGAGCAGATCGAAAAATTCTGTATCCTTCATGTCGGCAGTGGCTGCGATGGTCACCACCGGCAGGTCGTCGAGTGAGAATTTGACCAGTGAGGGCGGATCAGCATCATCGGGCAGGTCTTTGAGGATGGCATTCACCTTGCGCTGTGCATCGTTGAGCGCCAAATCGGTATCGGTCCCCGGATTGAGCTGTACCATCACCATCGAAAAACTTTCATAAGACTTTGATTCGATTTTCTTGATGTTTTCGAGCGACGACACCGCATCCTCAACTTTCTTGGTCACCGTGTTTTCAATTTCAGATGGCGATGCACCCGGATAAACGGTTGAAATCGTCACTACATTCACTTCGAATTTCGGGATCAGTTCATAACCCAATTGGGTGTATGAAAACAGACCGCCCAGGGTCAGAATGATAAAAAGTACGGCAACCAGAGTTGGTCTTTTAATGGATATTTCGGGTAAGTTCATTTAATTTTTATTTGAGAATTATGATAAAAAAGTGAGACGTGAGACTTTGAGATAAGAGACTGCAAATTTATCATCAGCCTTTTGTGTATTGTTTTCAATTCCATCTCTTTGTAATTAACTGTTCTTTTGCCTATTGTCTATCAATCTAGTGTCTAATATCTATTGGTCTATTGTCTAACGTCTAATGTCTAACATCTAACGTCTAATGTCTCATTTAATTATTTTAACTACAGCCCCGTCATCCAGATTGATCTGTCCTGAGGTCACAATGGTATCTCCGTCTTTGAGTCCGTCGAGGACTTCAACCCAGTCGCCGAAATTTCTGCCGCTTACGATTTTTTTCAGATGCGCTTTTCCGTCATTGACCACAAAGACTTCACCGCTGCTCAAACCGCCAACAAATGCATCACGGCTCAGTGTCAGCACCGGTTTGTTTTGGGTTTCATCATCACCCGATGAAAACACTGCGGTTCCGTACATTCCCGCCTTCAATTCGTTTCCGGCACCGTTTGACACACGAATGTCCACCGGGAAATTCAGGGATGAACTTGCCTTTGGCGCAATAAAACTGATTTTTCCGACGAATTCTTTGTCCGGATATACACTAGCTTTTACTTTGATGTTATCACCCACTTTATAATTAACCACATGATTTTCATCTACCTCCACTCTCAGTTTCAGACTCGACACATTTACGATTTCGAACATTGCAGTTCCAGGCGAAACATAGGAACCCGGTTCGATCATACGCTGATTGACTACACCGTTGATGGTCGCCCTGACCTGCGTATCCCCGACTTTGATTCGGGCATGGTCAAGCTGTGCTTTTGCATTTTTCAGTTGGAGCCTGGACATATCCACCTGCTGCTGGGTAACGCCGCCGGTCTTGAGTGCATTTTCATATCTCTGATTATCGGTCAGTGCATTCTGATAAGCAGCTTCTGCCGCGGAAAGATCGATCGACTGCTGGTCTGCCCTGATTACAGCAAGTGTCTGACCGGTTTTGACATAACTGCCTTCATCGACCAGTACACGGATGACCTTGCCCGATACTTCGGACGGAAAATTCAATTCCTGAAAAGGTTCAAAAGTTCCGTTTGCAACATAAGATGTGTTGATGTCCCTGTATTCGACCTTTGAAACGTTGACCGATATACTGTCGTTGGACTGTGCAACGATTCGGGTTTCTTCCTCAGATTTCTTTTTATTGGACGCAAGTTTAAATCCTGCCAAAACGATCAGGCTGATGGCTGCGATTGCGATTCCGATTTTTTTGATTGTTTTCATTATTTCGGGTAATTATTTTAAAGTGTTTAATTCTCCTTTTGATTTCAGCAGCTGAATTTCGGCAAGTTTGAATTCCAAAACTGCATTTGAATAATTGTTTTTTGCACTGACCAGCGCATTTTGTGATTCGATCAATTCAGTCAGATTGGCAAGTCCGAGTTTGTAATTGTTTTCGGTATTGTCAACCACTTTTTGGGCAAGATTCACGTTTTGCTGCTGATTTTCAATATCGGTATATGAATTTTCGATTCTTGATTTTGCATTGTTGTATTCCAAATCGAGTGCAAGCCTTGTATCTGCCAGATCCTGTTCAAGTTCTCTCAGTTGAATATCGGCCTGACTGACCCTTGCTTTGATTGCAAAACCGTTAAAAATAGGAACCGACAGATTCAGACCGACAGATGAAAAATCTGACCAGTAAACGCCTTTGCTGAGATTCGCTCCAATCGGAAAACGGTCACCCTGCCCCATATAATTATAGGAAGCGGTCAAACTCAGTTTTGGATAGAACGCAGCCTTGTTTGCTTCTTTCTGAAGCTGAAGCAGTTCCTGCTTTTTTTTCAACACCTTAAATTCAGTGCGATCTTCGATGTCTGCACTGTTGTCAAGCAACAATTGTTCGACCATAAATTCATTTTCATACAATTCAATCTGCTGTGCAATCGGCATTCCCATATAGAATTTGAGCGCATATTCTGACAGTGATACTCCGTTGATCAGTTGCTGACGTGTCGAATTCAGATTTGAAAGCTGAACATTTACACGATCAAGATCAATTTCTTTTGCCAATCCGTTTTCAAACAGACTTTTGATCACATCTCTTGTACGGATCACATTTTCAATACTTTCCTCTATGGTGGTCAACTGTTCTTTCTGTACAAAAACATTGTAATAAGCGGTTGCTACTCTTTCAATAATCTGTTCTTCGGTCAGTTGTGCATTGATTCGAAAAAATTCACGTGTGGTTTTTGCAGCCTTTAATCCTGTGAAAACAGTCTGGTCAAAAAGATTCTGGTTGAGCGTCACACCCACTACCGAGTTCCATTTTTGTCCCATTGCAAGGATTATAAACGGATCGGACAACTCATCTCCGCCAGGAAAACCGCTGGTCGGAATGGCGGTTTCCTGAAGAATCGGGTTATAGGTCAGTCCGCCGTGTGCATTGATGCTCGGAAGTGCACCTGCTCTCGCCTCTTCGATCTGATATTCACTGTTCTCGATCTGGAGCTGTGCTTTTTTTGCATCCGCTTTGTTTTGCAATGCATAATCCACCGCATCTTTCAGTGAAATACGGGTAATTTCCTGTGCTTTGACTGAAAAAGACAGCAACAGTATCATTATGATTTGAAAATTCTTTTTCATAATTTAATTTTTAAACACCATTTTCATGATAATTTCTTTTCTTTCACTGATGATCCGGTCAAATTCTTCATCCGAAATCTTCATGCTGGTCTGAAACAACGGCCGGACTGCCATCGGAAATGAAATCAGTGAGGCGATATTCAGCACAAACTGGATTGGTTCGATTTCTTCAATGTTTCCTTTTTTAATTTCATTTTTGAGTTCATTAAAAAATTTATCAAAAAAACAGTCCCAATCTCTTTCTTCCTTATAAAAAACGCCTTCATTAATTTTTGAAACAATATAGGTTTCGAGATACGGATATTCGATCGCCTGACTGATCGATGCTTCTATGTATGCTTCAATCTTTTGTTTAAAAGGCATTTCGGAATCCAGAATGGTTTCTCTCAGCTCTTCTTCGCTTTTGATCGCATCTTCAAAAACCAGATTGAAAAGATTGTCTCTCGATCTGAAATAATAATTGATCAGCGTCCGATTGACACCTGCCGAATCAGCAATCTCCTGAGTGGTCGCATTGAATTTCCCTTCTTCAAAAAACAGCTTCTTGGCCGTCCTTTTAATCAGCTCTTCGGTTTCAATATCATCTTTTTGATTTGCCATTGTAGTTTAACAATTTTATTTAACATTATTGTTTGACAATTTTGTTAGGCGCAAAAGTATAACAGTTTTTTAAACTGACCAAACTGATTTTTGACATATTTAATTTTAGAAATTAGAAAATTTCGTTTCAATATTTTTTAACCATTTCTGCCGTTTTTCGTATTTCACCCCTTTGACCGATGTATAACAGATCCACTTCACATTTTTATAACCAATCGTTTTAAAAATACTTTTGACCATTACTTTACGAATCAGATTCCCAATCAGCAAAGTGTAGATAATCCTTGGTTTGTTCATCGTTGTAATCAGTGTGATACTTTTCAGATTATTCAATAAAGGAATCAGCCCAAAACCTCTCGGATGATGGTTATAAACAAGACCCGGCGACAATGCCCGATCGATTAATCCTTTGGTTGAAGCCGGCATAATGTCCCACAGGATCGGAAAAATAAAAATCAAATGATCTGCGGTTTTTAACCGTCCGGAAAAATCAATCAACTGCGGATCGGTCTGCCGGTGAGCAACAAATGCTTTCAAATCCTCAGCATTCATCCTCGGATTGAATTCGTCTCTGTCAAGATGAATCAAATCCACTTCGTGTTCGGCCTTATCCAGATCTTTGATGACTGATTCCAAAATTGCATTGCAGGAACTGCCTTCGTATGGATGATTAAATACAACAACTGTTTCATCTGTTCACTGTTTGAATTACCTTGCAAAATTAGATTGAAATATGTTCTGCTGACGATAACAATTGTTAATAAATCACTTTCTGTTTCGAATTCGACTCAGTGAAACCGATGTGATTCCCAAATAAGATGCGATTTAATGCTGGGAAACACGTTTTAAAATTTGAGACTGTTTTGGATTAAATCCTGATAACGTTTCTGAGGCGAGTTTTTCAGATAGGAATAAAAGAGTTGTTGAGCCTGAAAAAGCAGTCTGAAAAGATGTTCTTCCAATTCTTTTTCCAATTCAGCTGAATCTTTCGATGCTTTTTGACAATCCTTTTTGTGATATTGTTTGTAAAACACAGCTTTCCGGACTTTCAATACATTACAGACTCGGTCGTCCGGTTCTGAAACTTTCAAACGAACCAACGCTGTCATTTTCAAAAAAGAATTGGGTAGTAATTTCCTTTCCGTCATCATTGCCCCAGGTACTCAGACATCCATTTTCATCATAATACAGGGTTTCTGAAATTTCACCCTCCTCCAAAATAATTGTTTTTGCAGGAGCTTCAATCTGTTTGAAATAAGGCTGAAATATTTTTCATTCCGAAGAATTCTGATTTTCTGACTTTCTGAATTTATGATTTCATTTCACTGATTTTAATTCAATCTCTGATTTTCAATTTCAGCAAAACGGAAGATTCCATCCCGTTCAAATCGAAACTGACGATCCAAAGTAAGTAAACCCATAAATCTCGACTCATTGAAGAATCAAAGTCCTTTCAACTGTTCATCGATCAATGCGATCTTTTCCAAAGCATCTGATTCCTTTTTTCTTTCTGCATTGACAACCGCCTCGGGTGCACCGCTTACAAATTTTTCATTGGAAAGTTTGTTTTGGACTGATCTCAGAAATCCTTTCAGATATTCTTTTTCTTTTTCCAATTTTTCGCGTTCAGCCTCCAAATCTATATTCTCTGTCGCAGGAATAAAGAATTCTGAAGTCCCAACCCTGAAGCTGAATCCTTTTTCGGGAAATTCTTCAGAAAACCGAAGTTCGGTATTTGAAAGCTTCTGAACCAAAGCATTGTCAAAACTTTTTTGAATTTCAGTCGATGCAAAAAGTTCCAGTTTTTCTTTTGGGGAAATTCCTTTTTCATTTCTGATTGCACGAACACCCGAAACGATTTCGGCCGAAAAATCAAATGTTGAAAGAATTTCATTGTCAAATACATCAGGTTCGGGATAAGCCGAAACAATCAACGCATCCTGTTTTCCGCGCGGACCGATTGACTGCCAGATTTCTTCGGTCAGAAAGGGCATAAAAGGATGAAGGATTTTTAGACAATTTTCGAGTTTTGAGATGGTCTCATCATAGGTTCGTTTGTCGATCGGTTTTCCATATTCGGGTTTGATTGCTTCCAGATACCAGGAACAGAAATCATCCCAAATCAGTTTGTAAACCGACATCAGCACATCAGAAATTCTGTATTTCTGATAATGATCTTCGATTTCGGTCAAAACCGAATTGAATTTCACGTCAAACCATTTCAGCGCAAATTCATTTTCAGCCGGTGTATCGACCTCGTCGGTTACCTCCCAGCCTTTTATCAGACGGAAAGCATTCCATATCTTGTTTGCAAAATTCCTTCCCTGAAGACACAAATCGGTATCAAACGGCAGATCGTTTCCGGCAGGCGCAGTGAGCAGCATGCCCACACGAACCGCATCCGCTCCGTATTCTTTCATCAGTTCGATCGGATCGGGTGAATTCCCCAAAGATTTTGACATTTTTCTGCCCTGTTTATCACGTACGATTCCGGTGAAATACACATTTTTGAACGGAAACTCATTTCTGTATTCATAGCCTGCAATGATCATTCTCGCCACCCAGAAAAAAATAATGTCGGGTCCGGTCACCAGATCGTTGGTCGGATAATAATAATTGATTTCATCATTGTTTGGATCATTGATTCCGTCAAAAACCGAAATCGGCCAAAGCCAGGATGAAAACCAGGTATCGAGCGCATCTTCGTCCTGTCTCAAATCATCTTCGGTCAGATGCAGATGTCTTTCGTCTTCAATGATTCTGAGTGCATCCTTTTTGTTGAGTGCCACCACAAAATCTTCAGAACCTTCACCATAATAATAAGCCGGAATCCTGTGCCCCCACCATAGCTGACGAGAAATATTCCAGTCATGAACATTCTCCATCCAATGTCTGTATGTATTTTTGAATTTTGAAGGATGAAAACGGATGTTGTCGTTCATCACATTGTCAATCGCGGGTTTTGACAGATCTTTCATTTTCAGAAACCATTGAACCGAAGGTCTGGGCTCGATCACAGCGCCTGTTCTTTCAGAAGTGCCGACTTTGTTGTTATAATTTTCAACTTTTTCAAGCAAACCTTTTTCTTTCAATTCTTTTTCAATCAGTTTTCTGACTTTGAATCTGTCCATACCCGAATAGTGCAGACCGAAATCGTTCAAAGTCGCATCCTCACTGATCGAGTTGATCATTTCCAGACCATGTCTCAATCCGATTTCGTAGTCATTCGGATCGTGTGCAGGCGTAATTTTCAGACAGCCCGTCCCAAATTCAATATCCACATAATCATCTTCAATCACAGGAATAGAGCGATCCGCAATCGGAACGATCACTCTTTTTCCTTTCAAATGAGTATATCTCTCATCATTCGGATTGATGCAGACTGCGGTATCACCAAAAATCGTTTCGGGACGGGTGGTCGCTACTATTATAAAATCATTTGTACCTTCTATGTAGTATCTCAGAAAAAACAGTTTTCCCTGCATTTCTTTGTACACCACTTCTTCGTCAGAAATATTTGTTTTTGCTTCAGGATCCCAGTTGATCATCCGATAACCGCGATAAATCAGACCTTTGTTATACAAATCCACAAACACCTTGGTCACCGATTCGGACAGATCGTCGTCCATCGTAAATTTGGTTCGGTTCCAGTCGCATGAACAGCCCAGTGTTTTAAGCTGTTCCAGAATCACGCCTCCGTGTTTGTGTGTCCATTCCCAGGCATGTTCAAGAAATTTCTGTCTTCCGATTTCAAATTTTGAAATTCCTTCCTCTTTCAGTTTCGCCACCACTTTTGCTTCGGTTGCAATTGAAGCATGGTCTGTACCGGGCACCCAGCAGGCATTGAATCCTTTCATTCTGGCGCGTCTGATCAGCACATCCTGAATGGTATTGTTCAGCATATGACCCATATGAAGGACACCTGTAACATTTGGCGGTGGAATCACAATTGTATAGGGTTTCCGATGATCGGGCTTTGAATAAAAATATTCGTTTTGCTGCCAGTAATCGTACCATTTCTGTTCTACATTTCCGGGATTGTACTTGGTGGCTATCTCCATTATCTTGGTATTGTTTTTGTTAATACAGTTTGCAAATTTAAGCTTTGAAATTACTATATTAAATTTAAATTTTTAAATTTGTTTAATAAAAACACAATCAAATGAAGAAATTAATACTTACAGGCGCTTTTTTGTTAGGCGGAATTGCGCTGATGTCAGCTCAGGAAATTGAAATCAGTGAATCCAATGTAGATTTGGGAACAATTGAATATGGAGGGAAAGCTGTCACGACTGTACAGATTAAAAATACCGGCGACAAGCCTCTGATCATTTCAGACGCAAAAGCCAGCTGCGGCTGTACGGTGCCTACATGGCCAAAAGATCCAATCGCACCCGGAAAATCAGCACCACTGACGGTTCAGTACACCACCACAACAAGACCGGGCGCATTTAACAAAACGGTAACCATCAACTCAAATGCGATTACAGAAGCCAGAAAGATATTCAGAATCAAAGGTGTGGTGAAGGACAATCCAAAAGCAACCACAGTCAATCAGTAAGAAAAAGAAAATTTTAATATTGATTAAATTTAAATCCTTCATTCAATGGAGGATTTTTTTATTCCTACTTTTGCAGACTTTAAAATCAATTTCAAAGTGACTTATCGGGATCATCTGAGACGAAACCTGAAACTTGCAGTACCTGTGATGATCACCCAGGCAGGACAGATCACTGTGAATCTGGTCGATAACTTCATGGTGGGCGGTCTGGGCGGAAGATTCGATTATGTGATTGATGAAAATCTTGGAACCACAGCACTTGGTGCAGTCTCGATTGGAAATGCGGTTTTTATAACTGCACTGGTGGTCGCATTTGGATTCAGTTTTGCGATCTCCCCGTTGATTGCGGCTGCAGATGCAAGAAAAAACAGAACCGAAGCAGGTGAAATCTTTACCCACGGACTGGCACTGAATTTAATTCTTGCAATTATACTGCTCGCTATGCTCGAACTGTCGGGGCCTCTGATCTATCGGATGGGTCAGCCGGCTGATGTGATCGATATGAGCATACCTTTTCTTTCGATCATGGCCTGGTCGATGGTTCCGATCATGATTTTTCAGACTTTCAGACAATTTTCGGAAGGCCTATCGCTCACCATTCCGGTGACGATTGCAACCATCATCGGGAATATTGTGAATGTGGTGATGAATTACGGTCTGATCTTCGGTTATCTCGGAATGCCGAGAATGGAGGTCAGCGGCGCCGGCTGGGGAACATTTGCAGCCAGGGTCAGTATGATGCTGGTGATGCTGTTTGTGCTGTTTAATTTTAAAAAGACAAAACAGTATATGCGCTATGTGAGATTTGGAAAATTAAAATCAAACATCATCAGACAGCTTTTGAAGCTCGGTATTCCGACTGCATTGAGTTCGTTTTTTGAAGTCAGTGCTTTTGCGGGTGCGGCATTTGTCTGCGGTTATGCACTGAGTGACAGCCCGCTCGATATTCAGTCTGCAAAAACCAATCTGGCAGCACATCAGATTGCAATCAGTCTGGCATCTGCCACCTTTATGATGTGCATGGGTCTGAGCGTTGCAGCTACTGTCCGTGTGGGTTATCAGCTTGGACTGAAAGATTATCTGACTTTGAGATCGGCGGGTCTTTCAACCATCATCATGGCCATCGGTTTTATGCTGATTTGCGGAATTCTGATGGTGATTTTCAGATTTCAATTGCCCTTTCTGTATCTCGATAATCGTGAAGTGATACAGCTGGCGGCACAGTTGTTGGTCATCGCTGCGTTTTTTCAGCTTTCGGACGGAATCCAGCAGGTGACATTAGGTGCCTTGAGAGGAATGCAGGATGTGCTGATTCCCTCCATCATCACTTTCATTTCCTACTGGCTGATTGCATTGCCGCTTGGGGTGCTGCTTGCGATTCATTTCAGGATGCAGGCAGTCGGAATGTGGATTGGTTTGTTTTGCGGTTTGACAATTTCAGCAATTATGTTATTTTTACGCTATCATAAACAAACAAAAAGACTGATTTATGGAAACACCTGAATTTCTGATTGCAGACAACTCCGAATTTCCGGAAAAGATTTTTATTCTTCACACAGAATTCCCGCGTTTCCTGCTCGATGTGGAAACCGAGGAAGTCGAATGGTTTGATGTGATTGAAGAGGAAGAAGGAGTCGATCTGGAAGCCGAGATCGCTGATTTGGTCGGAAAGGCGTTTGACTTTTTTGATCGGGAGATGGAGGGATATGAATAACTGTTGGATGTTAGGTGAATGGGTGTTGAATGATTGGGTTTCAAGTTCCATGTTCCAAGTTCGGCAACCAACTAATTACTAAAAATACTCATCACTAATTACTATGTTTTATGTTCCTGGTTTGACGGATAATAATGTCTGAATAAATTTAAACTCTAATCATGAAAACCCGTATTTCTTTGATTGCATTTTTGTTTTTGACTGCCATTTCTTTTGGTCAGGAAGAAACGGATGCAGCTGATGATTATGAAGATATGGAATGTGTGAGAAGCCTGCCCGAACCTGTGCTTTTAAAGGAATATTTTCAGGATGCACAATTTGAATTTCTGAAAAAGGAAAGAAAGGGCATTGAAACCGCATCGTTCGGAAACGGCGGTCGGCTGACCATTGAAAATTCAGGCTGTGAGTTTTTTGTGCTGTCATTTCATTTTGAAACCAACCGATTTCAGGCTAATCCCAATAACTACAGCTACTGGTACGATGCTGTGCTGATGCTGATGAACGAAATTTTGCCCGGTCTTGATTCGCCTCTTAATATTGAATCCGGAAACAAAAAGCTGGCCCGTTTTATTGCCAAAAACAAATCAAAACTAAAATTCAATGCCGAAATCGATTTTGGCGGAGACGATATCAGAAGTTTTATCTATCTGGATCAGGTCGAAAAACTCAATGACGGAAAATTCAGCATCAATATCAGCTACGCTATGGGGCCGCTCTAATCAGTCCGGTCAAAATGATTCGATTTAAGAGCCTGTCTGAAATAGTGTTTGAATAATTCAATTTTATTAATAACTTGCTGAGGTTTAACATTACCATTATGAAATTGGAAAGATTATTTGATTTTCTTGACTATCAGATGCAGAATTCTCCAAGAGAGGACAGTCTGGTAACCAAGAAAAACGGAGTTTGGGAAAAAACTTCGACCCAGGAATACATCAACAAGTCAAATGCAATCAGCCGCGGCTTTCTGAAACTGGGTGTAAAGCCAGGCGACAAAATAGCCATCGCATCGACCACCAACCGTACCGAATGGAATCTGCTCGACATTGGTCTGCAGCAGATCGGGGTAATCAGTGTCCCGGTTTATCCATCGATTTCGGCAGAAGATTATGTCTATATCTTTAACGATTCTGAAGTAAAATTTGCATTCGTTTCAGACAAAAATCTTTTTGATAGGATCCATGCAGTAAAAAATAATATTCCTTCATTGGTTTCAATCTATACATTTGACGAAGTACAGGGCGCTCCCAATTGGACTGAAATTCTGGATCTGGGTGCCGACAAAGGTACTCAGCATGAAGTTGAATCGATCAAAGAGCAGGTGAAAGCCGACGATCTGGTGACTTTGATTTATACTTCGGGAACCACAGGAAAACCCAAAGGTGTGATGCTCAGTCACCACAACATCGTTTCCAATGTGATTGCGAGCAATCCGAGGGTTCCGAAATTTCCGTCAGACAAACCAAAAGCATTGAGTTTTCTTCCGATCTGTCATATTTTTGAAAGAATGCTGATTTATCTTTATACCTACAACGGCATTGGAATTTATTATGCAGAAAATCTTGAAACCATAGGTGACAATCTCAAAGAGGTTCATCCGCATGTGATGACAGTTGTACCGAGACTTGCCGAAAAAGTTTATGCAAAAATTTATGACAAAGGCGCTTCTGCAGGCGGTTTAAAAACCAAGATGTTTATGTGGGCGCTCAAGCTGGTTGAAAATTATGAACCTTACGGCAGTAAAAGTTTGGGTTGGACCATTAAACACAAGATTGCAAGTGCCATTGTATTTAAAAAATGGAGAGAAGGTGTGGGCGGAAATCTGACCTGTATGGTTTCGGGTAGTGCATCACTATCGCCCAGACTGAACCGTGTGTTCTGGGGTGCCGGAATCCCGATTTTGGAAGGTTACGGACTGACAGAAACTTCACCGGTTTGTACAGTAAACGAAATGTCAAAAACCGGTTTTGGGATCGGAACTGTAGGCAAACCAATTGACGGTGTGGAAGTAAAGATTGCGGAAGACGGCGAAATTCTGATCAAAGGACCAAATGTGATGCTCGGTTATTACAATCATCCGGACAAAACAAAAGAGGTGATGACAGATGACGGTTATTTCAAAACCGGTGACATCGGGACTTTTGTCAACGGGCTGCTGAAAATTACAGACCGTAAAAAAGAAATCTTTAAAACTTCGGGCGGAAAATACATTGCGCCTCAAATCATAGAAAGCGACTTCAAACAGTCAAGATACATCGAACAGGTTATGGTGATCGGTGAAGGCGAGAAAATGCCGTGTGCATTCATTCAGCCGAGTTTTGAAAATGTGGAAGCCTGGGCAAAAGAAAAAGGAATCAGTCTGCCGGCCTCAAGAGAAGAATTGGTCAAAGACAAAAATGTAAACGAATTGATTCAGAGTGAAGTCGATCAGCACAACAAATCGCTCGGACATTGGGAAACCATAAAACTGTTCAGACTGACACCTGACGAATGGAGTATTGAAGGCGGACAGCTTACCCCGACACTGAAACTCAAAAGAAGGGTGGTGATGACAAAATACAAAGAACTGTACAAAGAAATGTATGGTCACTATCAGGGCGAATAATCAAAATTAATCAAAAGATTCAAAGCCTGAATTCAGTACGTATTCAGGCTTTTTGTTTTAACTCGATGACGAACCGGTTCAAATTGACATATAAAAAAAGTCCCGAAAAATCGGGACTTAAAATTATGAACAAATTATAAAATCTTACTTTTTCAAATTACCGTATTTTCTCTTGAACTTGTCCACACGTCCTGCGGTATCCACAAGTTTCATCTTACCGGTATAAAACGGATGCGAAGTGCTTGAAATCTCCATCTTAACCAGCGGATATTCCACACCTTCAACCGTGATTGTGTCTCTGGTCTCAGCTGCTGAACGGCAGATGAAGTATTCTTCATTACTCATGTCTTTGAAGACAACCAGTCTGTAATTTTCAGGATGAATATCTTTTTTCATTTCATTTCATTTTCGGTGTGCAAAGATAATTATTGTTTTGAAAAACAAAAAACTTTTTCGAATATTATTTTTTCAGTTTTCGGGTTTTGAATTCTTTGTCAAAATTTCAAATTTTAAACCGCTGTTCCCTCCTCCTCTTTTTCTTCAGCAGAACGGTTTTTCCACAACAAATAACCTCCACCCAAAACAATCAGAACAAACAGCACATTGAACGCAAGCGTCATTGTCTTTCCGGTCTGAATGATCTGGGGTTTGAATTCCATCACCAGTTGTTTGTCTCCTTTATGCAATTGAACCGCTCTCAGAAAATAATTTGCTTTCAGCAGCGGCCTCTCCTTCCCGTCCACTTTTATTGTCCAGCCGTGCGGATAATAAATTTCTGAAAAAACAGCCAGTTTCGGCGAACTGATTTCAGCCGAATAAGTCAATCGGTCGGGCCTGTATTCGGTCAGACTGATATTTGAATTATCTGCCGCAGCTGAGGTTTCAGCCTGTCCTTTGTATTTTGAATTCAGCACAGCCGTAATGCTCAAATCTGTATCTTTCAGCGCAAGGATCTCTTCATTAGAATCATTTGCCCATTTGACATCTTTTGCCAGCCAGACCGGTCCGTATGCATTTCGGTTGAGTTGCACCAGTGGACTGTTCGGATTGCCGTGAATCAGATATTTGGCGTTGAGCAGATTGAGTATATCTTCACGATTTGCCTGAGAAATCCCAAGTTTTTCAGCGCTTGGCGACCCCGAAAAATACAGATCTATGATGTCCTGATAATTTCTGAGCTTGGCGCCGTGATAACCGCCGATCGAATGTGCAAAATAAGAAGTTGTCGCATCATTGAAGGTGCTGAAAACATTGTCAAATACTCTGTAATTTGATGGATCTGCAGTTTTTAAGCTGTCAAGTGTTCTGTTAAAAGAAACTTTTTGTGCAATTCCGGCCAGTCTGAAATTCTCTTTTGCGCCGTTCAGCAATTTGGGAGAATACTGGGTCGGAAAAGGATTGTCAACAAACATTTTATCTACAAAATTATCGTCGTTCAGATATTTTTTGTCAACCTGCCAACCATCAGCAAATGCCAATACTGTGATTCCAAGCACCAGTGAAATACTGCTTTTTAATTTATTGGTCAGATACAAAAACATCAGTCCCAAGGTGAGCAAAACAAAAATCAGCGTTCTCAAAGTGTCAGCTTTGAACATTGCAATCCTGTCCTGTTTCAATGCATTGTTCAGACTGTTCATTACCGAATCCCAGGTGCCGTAAGCACCTTCATTGTATTCTTTGACGACATCCATCAGCTGCTGTTTTGACTGAATATCGTATTCGGTCATAAACCCAAAAACACTTCCGCCAAACAGATAGAAAATCACAAGCAGTCCGATCACACCGCCGCCGGCATAAATCAATATTTTCTTTTTGAATTCATCGGTCAGTTCGCTGTCTTTCACAAACACATAAAGCGTCAGTGCGGCAAGCAGCGGCATCGTGAATTCTGCCATCACCAGCATGGATGAAACCGCCCTAAATTTGTCATAGAACGGAAAATAATCAATCATCAGATTGGTCAGGAATTCAAAATTCTTTCCCCATGCCAGGATGATGCTGAGCACCGTCGCACCCAAAAGCCACCATTTGTACCGCGACCATTTGTTTCGAACCAGAAACAGGCCGATAAAAAACAGAAATATGACCACTGCGCCCTGATAGGCAGGTCCCGAAGTGCCCGGCTGATCACCCCAATAGGTCGATACCGGCGACGAAGCAAGATAATCAAACAGTTGTGCATCAAATTCATTGTCGAGATTGATTACATGCTGTTGTTTTTGAAATTCGGCGATATAATTTTTCAGATTATTTTCATCCGGCTGACTGGATCCACCCATAAAATCGGGAATAAACAGATTGAAAGTTTCGAGTTTTCCGTAACTCCATCCTGTGATATAATCGTGGTTCAACCCTTTTGTATTTTCCTGCAGCAAAGTCATATCCGACTGTCCGCGGGTGGTTTCCTTTGAATATTCATAAGTCGAAAGCATCCTGCCCGAATTCAGCCCCAGACCGATCACACAGGCAGCAATCAGCAGTCCGGTTGAAACTGCAAATGACTTGATTTCTTTGATTTTGAATGCATTGAACAATTCCACAAAAAAATAAACCAGCATCACCAAAAAGAAATAATAGGTCATCTGCGGATGATTGGCCGAAAGCTCAAGCCCCATAAAAAGTGCGGTCAGCACAAAACCCAAAATATATTTTTTCTGATACAGCAAAAGTATTCCGGCTGCAAGCGGTGCAAAATAAGCGATCGCATGCACCTTGGCATTGTGTCCCGCACCGATGATGATAAAATAATAGGCGCCCATTGCAAAGAAAATCGAGCCGGCAAGCGCATATTTCCAGTTTTTGAAAACGACCATACCAAGTATAAAAAATCCTGCAAAAAGCAAAAAGATGTAATCGGCCGGACGCGGAAGAAATCTGAAAAAATGATCGATCGATTTGATCATATCAAAATCATAGGTTGCACCGGTCTGATAGGTCGGCATACCGCCAAACATTGCATCTGACCAGTAGATGTTTTCACCGGTCTGAGCCTCAAAAGTCTTCATTTCCTGAGCGCTTCCGCGATAATTCACGATATCGGGCTGAAGGATGGAATCGCCCGAAAGCACAGGTGAGCAGTAGATGATGGCAATCAGCGCCATCACCGCAATCGATACAATGCTGAAAATCAGGTTTTTATTTTTCATCCTTTTCATTATCTTCTTCAATAATCTCATAATCAACCGTATCCGCCTCTATATTGAATTTCGGCTGATCCTGGTGAGTTGACCGCTTTTGGGTCGTATTCTCTGTATTTCCACGTGGCGGTGCCTTCGGGCTCAACAGTCTGTTGATAAACCTGACTACCAGATATGCCGCAACCACATAGAATAAAAATTTTAAAAAAGACATCTTAATTGACTGTTGTTACGATGGTTTGAGTACCGGTTTCTGTTTCTTTCTGTTCACCTTTCGAATAAGTCGTATTCACACTCTCGGTCTTGGTGATTTTTCCGCTTTTGATCCATCCGGTTTCATAATCCAAATCGACCTGACCGTTGGTGGTCGCCTTGTTTTTCATCGCTGCGGTAATACCTGAATTGGGTTCTACATTGGTTCCGCTCACCTCCTGAACACCATCCACCACAATGATCGCTTTACCATCCTTGATTTCTTTAAAAGTTCGGGTGACTCTGTTCTGACCTTTTATCGGACCTTCGCTGATGTTCTGGGTGTCTTCCCACTTCTCTCCTACTTTCATGCTTTTGTCCGGAAAGATATTCAGCGATTCTTCAAATTGTGAAGTGATCGATTCTTTGCTCAGTGAATAATCCAAAAGTTCTTTGATCTGTTTTTGTTCTTCTGCATTGAAATCACCTTTGATCTTTGTCATCACATTTGCAATGATTTTATCCAAACCGGTGACCGAAATGACTTTTCCCTTATTGTTCATTACCATATTGAAATTCTGACCTGTAATCGCTTTGTAGATTGACCAGCTGATCGAAACCTCTTTATCGGCAGGTTTTGCTTTATCGGTATCGTATGACAATTGTCCCATCGGCGAATCAGAGCTTTCTGCAAATTTTTTGAAAGTCGCATTGATGGTGAATTGATTGTTTTGAACTTTTTCTACCCGATAATCAAAAATCACTGTTCTGGAAGAATGAACTTTTATGGTTTTTCCGTTCGAAGTCAGACTCTGGTTCGAATTGACCACGAGTTTGAACGGATAGGTTTCTCCATTTTTTAAATTATATCTGAATGTATAGCTTTCGTCTTCATTTTTTTTGAGTGCCGAATCAGTGTCCGAAAATGCGGTCTCATCTGCCGCTGCCAACTGTCCGTCTTCTTCTCCATTTTCAACTTCAGCCGTTTGGGTTTTGCCATTTTCTGATTCTGCAATCTTGTTTTCATCCTTCTTACAGCCTGCAAAAAGAGTTGCTGTCAACAGTATGATAGTTAATTTCTTCATCCGGTTTTAAAATTTGGGGCAAGATAGTTATAAAAACTCATTTTTGAGAAAATCGGAATTCATAAAATTGAGTTAACAGCCACAGAGCCGAATTCTAATCAACTGTCTGTCAGTTGAATTAATTTTAAATCAGTATCCAAAAATCGATTTTTCCGGAATTTATCCGCTGTTCAGTTTTCAATTCAGCAAGAACCTGTTTTTGTTTATTTTCAATGAAAGTCTTAAAATCAAACCGACGGATTTGCAATCTAAATTTCAAAATCGGCCAAATTAAAACAAGATTTTGTTACATTTGTTCATCGTGGAATTAAAAACCTATACACACACATGAGCTTATTTATCAGAAAACCTTTGTCCCAACTTTTGCGGGAAGCAGATGAAACCGGCGAAAATGCATTGGAAAAAACGCTCGGACCATTTGGTCTTGTCGCACTGGGAATCGGAGTTATCATCGGTGCAGGTCTGTTTTCAATCACAGGAATTGCAGCCGCTGATTTCGCAGGCCCTTCAATCGTTATTTCATTTATCATCGCTGCGTTGGGCTGTGCCTTTGCCGGTCTTTGTTATGCAGAATTTGCATCGATGATACCGGTTGCGGGCAGCGCATATACCTATTCTTATGCAACCATGGGTGAATTTGTCGCCTGGATCATCGGTTGGGATCTGATTCTCGAATATGCGGTCGGCGCGGCCACTGTTGCATCGAGCTGGTCGGGTTATCTGGGTGAACTGGCAAAGGATTTCGGATTTGAAATTCCGCACGAATTCCTCGTTACCCCTTTTGACGGCGGGATTATCAATCTGCCGGCGGTTATTATCGTACTGCTGATGTCGATGGTTTTGATTCGCGGAATGAGGGAATCATCATTTGTCAATGCTATCATCGTTATACTGAAAGTTTCGATCGTACTGATTTTTATTGCAGTCGGCTTTCAATACATACGACCTGAAAACCTGACTCCTTTTGTACCCGAAAATACCGGTAAATTTGGTGAATACGGAATATCGGGAATCGTCAGGGCAGCTGCCATCGTATTCTTTGCTTACATCGGTTTTGATGCGGTGAGTACGGCAGCACAGGAAACAAAAAATCCGAAAAAGGCAATGCCGATCGGGATTTTGGGTTCGCTGCTGGTCTGCACCGTCCTTTATATTGCTTTTGCGTATGTGATGACCGGCGTTGTAAAATACACAGAATATACTGCAAACAGTGAATCGAGTCTGGCTCCGGTTGCGATTGCAGTAAAAAATATGGGTGAAATCGGAAGCAGCGGTATCGTAATTCCGGCTTATCCGTGGCTGAATACTTCCATCATCATTGCTATTCTTTTGGGTTATTCATCTGTAATTTTGGTTCTGCTGATGGGTCAGAGCCGTGTGTTCTATTCGATGAGCAAGGACGGTCTGATTCCAAAAATGTTCTCTGCAGTTCATCACAAATTCCATACGCCTTACAAATCAAATCTGTTCTTTTTGGTATTTGTCAGTATTTTCGCCGCCTTTATTCCGGGACGTGTAGTGGGCGAAATGACGAGTATCGGTACACTGTTCGCATTTATACTGGTTTGTATCGGTGTGCTGATCATGAGAAAGGCTATGCCCGATGCGCCAAGAGGATTCAGAACCCCACTGGTGCCGCTTGTACCGATATTGGGTGTTGCGACCTGTCTGTTTATGATGGTCTTCCTTCCTTTGGACACCTGGATGCGACTTGTTCTCTGGCTGATCATCGGTTTGGATGTCTATCTGTTTTACAGCATCAAACACAGCAAACTGACCTCTCATCTGGATGGCGTTAAATTTATGGCAGATAAAACGGTCGGGATTTTGGGAATTATTTCTTCGCTTGCTCTGCTTGCAATTGCATTCGGACATCATCAGACTGCATACAGAGATCCGGTGACCGGACAAATGAGTGATGAGGGATTGTTTTATTTCTCGCTGGTATTTGCTGCAATCCATCTGTTGATCTTTATTGTGAAAACCATTCAGGGATACAACAGAAAACAGTAATTGGATCTTAATCAAAAAACACCCGACAATTTCAAAATTGCCGGGTTTTCTTTTATAGAAAGCATTGCAGATTAAAATATTATTGAAAATTATGCTTTAGTAAATTCAATCAGAGTATTTTAAACAGGCATTATTCTGAATTTTCCGGAAATTAATAATGGAATAAGGTTTAGATTTCTTGGATACAAATAGGTTACTAATGGAATAAGGTTATAGTGAATTATAAAAAGAAAACTCTTGTATTTTATCTTATGGTTCAACCCGCTACCGCGGGTTGACTTGGAGGCGGTGTATAATTCACCCCTGACTTCATCAGGGGCTAATAAGGGTTGAACCACTTCGTGGTTCTGTGCAATATAAACGAGTTATCCATCAGATAAATCATTATTGCAATATGTGGGAACGACCTGCGGCAGCGGGTCGAACTGTCAATAGCCACGGGTAAACGCAGCGAAGCGAAGTGCAACCCGTGGAACAAAATGAAAATTAAATTTATGTTTTGGCGCTGATTTTGGTGAGAAGCAATCCAAAATCTGTGACAAAACATTTGACCATCAAAATTTCAATCAAAATAAAAAACCCGACAATCTCATCAACTGTCGGGTCATATTTCATGTAAAATTATTTTTTAATTGAGAGAAGCCAACGCCGCCTCATAATTCGGTTCTTCTGTCAGCTCTGCCACCTGTTCCGCATAAATGATTTTTCCGTCCGGGTTGATCACGATCACCGCACGGCTCAACAGTCCTTTCAACGGTCCGTCAGCCTGTTCAACTCCGTACTGATGTCCAAAATCTGATCTGAAATCAGAAAGTGTAATCACATTGTCAATTCCCTCGGCAGTACAGAATCTGCCCGATGCAAAAGGAAGGTCTTTTGAAATCCCGAGAACAACCGTATTGTCAAGTGATGCTGCTTTTTGATTAAAAGCTCTGACCGAGGCCGCACAGGTGCCGGTGTCAAGGCTTGGAAAGATATTGAGGATTACGTTTTTTCCTTTGAAATCACTCAATGATTTTTCTGACAAATCATTTGCAACCAGCGTAAAATCTTCTGCCTGCGTATTGACTGCGGGAAGGCTTCCGACAGTGTGAATGGTGTTTCCCTTAAATGTGATGGCTGTACCCTGTTGATTGTTGTTTTCCATTTCTGTTGTTTTTTCTGTTTGAACTTCTGTTGTTTCTTCCGGCTGCGGTTCTGAATTACAGCCGATAATTAGGGCCGCTCCGGCCAGTATAAGAATTTTTTTCATTGTAAATCAATATTGTTTTGCCTCTGATTGAGGTTTTGTAAAATTAGTCAAAAAATTACATACTTTTATCTGAAATCAGGATCGAACGGATTTCCGAAGTTATAGCCAAGACTGAAAAGAATACCGTTTCCGGCTTCTTTTGCAATGTCTGAAAGACCGATGTCATACGACATACCCAGTCTCAATTCACCGATCTTGAGTTTCATCACCGGCGAAATGCTTAGACCCTGTGAACCGTTTTTGTCGATGTCCTGACGATAAGATACGCCCAGATCGACACCCTGCTGGAAATCTCCAAATGAGAAATGGGTCATCAGATTCAAATCAAATTTTCGGGCTGAATTTGAACCGAGATTCATTACCACCGAGGGATCGATATGGATTTTGTCTGAAACAAAAATCTGATAACCGACCAAAAAGTTGTACCAGGTCGGAATCGGCTCTACTCCATTTGCAACTGCCTCATTGTCAACCAGTGGAATATTGTTTACCGCGACACCGCCGAATGCACCAAAATATCTGAATGAAGCACCGAGGTTGAAATAATTCAGATTGTAAGTCGGATCATCGAGCAGCGGATCACTCGGATCGTTGACGATGATTCTGTCTTTGTCGAGTTTTTGCTGAAAGAAATTATATGACAAACCAAAAGAGAACAAATCTTCCTGTTCATCGTCTCTGTAATCTCTTCTCGGATTGATCGGAATGTGGTAAGCAGCCGAAGCGTTGATCCCTCTCAGACTTGACAGACCGTTTTGGTCGTTGAAAAGATAAACACCAAATGCCAGTCGGTCCACCACGGTGGCATGAACACTCAATGTCTGAGTGTTCGGGCTTTCGGGCAGATTTGACCATTGATTTCTGTGTGTTGCTGTCAGACTCAATATTTCGGGATCCTGGCCTGCGTATGAAGGGTTGATCAGATACGGATCACTTACCAGATAATGATTGTAAAACGGCATCCCTTCCTGAGAAAATAATTGTACGGATACGAATACAAGGATTACAGTAAATAAATTTCTTCTCATAAATTTCTTTCTCTTTGTCTAAACGTCAATATTGCCAATATATTTTAAAACACATCCAATTTTCGGTGAACTGCCGGCGATGACTGTATTTATTGGCCTGAATAACGTTTAAAAATCATTTCAAAATTATTCCGGTTTCGAATCTACAAAGATTTTTCGAAACCAATCAAAATATTTTGTTTTGAATCTTTAAAAAAAGCTTTTCTGAACTTATCAGATCCGGTCAAAAATATTTGTTTCTGTCTTAAAGTCAAAAGGATTTGCCAATGCCGACAAATCCTTTTGAACCATTCATTTTTTTATAATCATTATTGGTTCCTAACCGAAATATGTCCCACAAATTTCTGTGCAGGCGTCAGTTCGGTTGCCGGAATCTGTATGATGTACCAGTAATCGTCCGAAGGAACAACCCTGCCCATATATTTTCCGTCCCATTCATAACCGGCTTCAAGTTTTCTGTCCACAAATACTTTTCCGTAACGGTCAAATATTTTGATGGTTGCACCTTTGTATGCCTGAATTCCTCTGATCATCCAGGTATCGTTGATTCCGTCACCGTTGGGCGAAATAAAGTTTGGAACCGCCAGTATTGCAACCTCGGTTTTTGCGGTCATACAGCCCGATGACCTCACCCAAACCGTATAGACCTCACCAGGAATCAAATTCGGAAACTGATTGCTCGACTGCCAGAAAATTCCGTCAAGCGAATATTCAATCGGACCTTCACCGTTGTTGGTCGCTCCGATGATCAGATTGTTTCCGCTGATTTCTATTTGTGTAATTACAGGGATTGCAGGCAGTGTGACAGTGAGTGTTCTCACATCGCTGGCACAGCCAAACAGGCTGTGTGCAATTACGGTGTAGGTTCCGATTTCTGAAATCACTATGGTCGGTCCGTCAACCGTATTTCCGTTGTTGAGCGTCCATTGGAAGATCGCGTCCGGATCATCACTGGTCGCTGTTACCTCATATTCGTCATCCGGACAAAGTCTGACCAGTGGTTCCGGAATTTCAATCAATGGCAGCGGATGTCTCAGTAGTGTAATTTCAACGATTGCAGGACAAAAATCACCGGCTTCAATTCTGACAAATACAGAATTCTGGTTTTCAGCCGGATTGAAATCATCAGGATTCACAATCATATTGGAGTCAGTTTGTGCATTGTTCAGATTGTTGTAATATCCGAATTCAACACCGGTCACACCGCTGATCTGTGCTTCGTACTGTGTCAGATCGATTGAATCGCCGTGACAGAATTCTATCGGACCAAAAGGGCCGCTGTTGTGCTGAACCGTTTCACCTTTATCAAAGGTTATCGGAACCACATTTGATTTACAGCCTTGTCCGCTGGTTCCTGCCGCATAGATGGTGGCCGGAAGCACTGTGAATTGATAATCATTCAACTGTCCGGTCGGAATCGGAATATCATTGTTGTAATCCGCCATTGAAGCATAATAAGTATAGGCAACTCCTGTACCTCCTCCAAGCAGCGGGTTCAGACTGTTCAAATTTGAATGATAAATTCCGTCAAAATCATCATCGCAAAGCAATTGCGGAACCACCGAATTCAATACCGGTTTCTCATAAATCTCAATGGTCAGCACAAAATCGTTTGAACATTGTCCGGTATCGGGTACAAATGTATAATTGAAAACACCCGGCGTATCGGTATCGATCACAGCAGGAAACCACACGCCTGTAATTCCGTTGCCGGCGGTTGTTGGCAGTTGTTCAGGTGTTTCGAACTGACAATATGAATTCTGAAGACTGAATTCAGCAACGATTTCAGGGCTGATCACCACCTGTATGGTCACCGGTTCTGAACATTCCATATCGGGTGTAAAGGTATAATCAAAAGTTCCGGGCGTTGAGGTATCGATCACTGCCGGCTGCCAGTTTCCGGTGATCCCTTCGTTTGGCTGAGGCAGAGCGGGCGGTGTTGAATACTGACACAATTCGGGTACATCTGCAAAAGTCGGAATGATGTATGCTTCCACTTCAATCACTATCGGAAATGTTTCGACACAACCATCACCCGAAGGAGTAAACACATAAGTTTGGGACCCTACTATCGAAGTATCCACCTGAGCAGGCACCCAGGTTCCGGGATAACCGTTGTCAGAGGTGGTTGGAAGAACTATGATTTCTGTACCCTCGCAATAATGTGGCTGTATGTCAAACAGCGGAATTATTTTTTCAAGAATCGTAACTTCCATTGTAAATATTTCCGAGCAGGTATTGTCGGGTGTATAGGTGTATTCAAAAACACCCGGCGTACTCGTATCTATGACGGCCGGCGACCAGCTTCCGCCTACATTTGGGGTCGGATTGGGCAAAGGCGGCGGTGTGTCGAACTGACAGATCGGATCGATCGGCTGAAAAGTCAGATCGATCATCGGAAGGATTACAACTTCCACCTGAACAGCTACTGTGGCACACTGTCCCGGATCGGGTGTAAAGGTATAAGTAGCAGTATTGAACGGATCAAACTCGGGTGTCCAGGTTCCTGTCACCCCTTCGATTGACTGTGGCGGCAGCGGACTGTCCATACCCGGACACTGTGGCGGAATCGGTGCAAAAGTCGGCACATCGCTTGGCGGCAGACAGGGGCCTACAATGACCGGTTTTCGTTCGCAGCCTTCACCATCCGGGCAACAGGATGCATAAATGATGGCTCCCTGCGGACAGGCCTGTCCGGGCGGGTCCCAATAAAACGGTGAGCCGGTTCCGAGCAGTGTACCTCCCGAAGCTGAGCTCCACCAGGTAACATCATCACCCGATCCGCATTCTGCTTCAAGTACTGCAATGTAATTGAATTGCGCACCTCCGTTCAGACATTCTGTAATCACTTCTGGATTTGAGGGACCTGACTCAAACAGCGGAATTTCGGAAGCGATGGTGTTGATTGAGAAATTGACTGTATTGGTCTGGGTGTCTGGTATTGACCAACAGCCTGTATTTCCGTCTGAGGTTCCTTTCAGCGTGAAGAATGTGGTTTCGGTTTCGACACGGCTGTTGCAAAATGTCATATCAAATCCAATCGAGAAATTTGTGTTACAATCCATACTGGATTGACCGTAATTATTACTTGGATTTCCGTCATTAGTGGAAGGGAAACATTCTGTACAAGAACTCCCGTTGCTTCCATCAAAATAAAAGCCGACACCACCTGTCTCCTGGGCCGAACATGAGGCTCCGGTACATGAATTTTGGGAGATCCAGCCAGCAGGTAGATTCACATTGGTCACTGAAATATATTCACCCTCGGGAAAAAAGAAGCCGTGTGGCCAGTTGAAACCCGGCTGATTATACCTCAGGTTTGTCATTAAAACTCTGAGCGTTGTAAAACCGCATGGATCAGTAATTTTTAAATCACCGTCTATCACTTCACTGCCTTCAGAGGTTATTAGTTGTGCGGTAATAATCGGATTATTACCACAAGCAGCAAAATTGCCGGTTCGGGTGATATTTCCAACATTAATAAAATCACCTTGTGAATATACTATTGAGGAAATGAACAATGCAAATATGAGAAAGTAGAATCTTTTCATTTGGTAATATTTTGAAATGTGTTAATCATATTGAACTATAAGGTTCCGGTTTCTGCATAGGTTCGGAGCATTGGAATAATCGGCAGGTATCTGTAATCGTTTACATAAAATTCATTTAGGTAATGGTTACACATAAAACTTTTATCTTCCGGGCTAATTCGTTCATTATACAATACCTTCAATATTGATTCTCTCATGAAATTCAACTTTGAGTGCAGCTGTGGGTCTTCCTGTACACCATCGAGCATTTGGATTACGCTGGCAGGCAAAACGACGTCTGTACTGTTCGTTTTCAAAAAAAACAGATGATCAATGATTTCATTGCCCGGCAAAGATTTAGAAGCATCAAACACCAGATAATCTACGTCATGTCCTTTATTTGAATTCAGATTCTGAGAAAAACCGAAACCCGAAATCAAAAACAGCAGCGGAATCATTTTCCGAATCTGCTTTATTTCTCTGTCAATTTTTGGTAAATGCATAAGAATTTTTTTTAAATTAAAACCAACCTGTAATGAATCTAACAAAGATAAAAATAATTGTTAAACTATTGTGAAGCCGTAAAAAATAATCGGTGAATGGATGGGGTGTGGGATGTGGGATGGGATGTGGGATGTTGGATGCGGAGATGGAAGATGGATGCCGGGCTGTGGCGGATGATAACCCGGAAACCTAAAACCTGAAAAGAAAGGACGAAGGAGCGAGTGGGCGAATCATCAGCAGGTTCAGGGTGATGATGTAAAATCTCTCACTGATGACACAGATTTGCACAGATAAAAAGAAAAAATATTGCCGGCTGCTTCAGCTGACTATCAGTGGATTGCAGAAAAATACTTTGCGCTGTTATTGGGTCAAAGCAGTCCAAAAACTGTAACAAAAATTGACAGTCAGAAACTCAATTGAATGTAATATGAATTACAAAAACTAATTCAATGGGGCTAAAGCCCATTTCGGAGTGCAAGTCTTTTCATCCGTCGGTTGAAACCGACGGCAATAAGTTGAAACCAAAGGTAATAGATTGGAACCGAAGCGAACTGTACGAATTAAAACCTGAAAAACAGTAATTAGTGACTGACTGATTTCATAAACACCCGTCAGGCTGAGCTTGTCATTCATAACCATCCCACATCCAACACCCGTCAGGCTGAGCTTGTCGAAGCCCCCAGCAGCCAACCTTTTTCACATCTAACTTAAATCCTGAAACTATATATTATACATTTTCTTTATTATCTTTTGTGGGGTGCGGCAGAGCCTTTCTCAAGATCGGTATTAAAGATTTTGACCTTGTCTCCTTCTTTCAGACCGGCGGTCACCTGGGTATAAACTCCGTCCGAAATTCCGAGTTTCAACATTTTTTTCAGATAAACCGGCTGATCGTATTTTTCTGTTCCGGGTTTTAAAATTTCAACAAAAGGTTCGCCTTTGTCGTCATATCTGATATGTGCGGTTTCAATCGACAATGCATCTTTTGCTTCTGACAGGATCACTTCTGCATTTGCACTGTAATTTGCCCTCAGAAAAATATCTTCTTTGAGTTTGACGTCCGCCTTGATTTCAAACTGGACAATGCCGTTGTTATCCTCACCGGAAGGTGAAATAAAACTGAGCACACCTTCAAATTTCTCATCGGGCAGAGCGCCTATGGTTACCGAAATCGGCATTCCCTCTTTTAATTTTCCAACGTCCGCCTCATCTGCTTTTCCTTCAAAAATCATCTGTTTCACGTCTGCCATGGTCGCAATGGTGGTACCGGTACTGAAGTTGTTGATTTCCTGAACCATATTCCCGATTTCGACCGGAATGGTAAGAATCATACCCGAAATGGTCGCACGAATTTGTGTGGTTGCATAATTTTCAAGACCGGGTGCAACACCTGTTTGTGCAATTCTGTAATTGCTCTCTGCTTCTTTCAGGTTTTGCTGAGCCATCCGATAACTCGTCAGTGCATTGTCAAAATCCTGTTTTGGAACAACTCCCTGATCAAAAAGAGATTTGGTTCGGTTGAATTGGATTTCTTCGTTGCTGAGTGTGATTCTGGCCGAATTGATCTGCTGCTGAGCCGCATTCAGACTGCTTACACTTGGAATCACCTTCAGCGTTGCAATCAGATCGCCCGAATTCACCACATCTCCTTCTTTGACATGGATCTGTGAAATCACGCCAGAAATATTCGGTTTGATCTCGATCAGTTCTCTCGGTTTCACAGAACCGGTGGCTACTGCCTTGGTTACAATATCTCGTTTGACCACGTCTGCGGTTTCATATTTGTCAAGTTCCTTGGTGCTGGTTTTGTACATATAACCGATGGCAAGTACAACCGCCAGTATAAAGCCGATGATCAGCAGAATTTTTAAACCTTTTTTCATTTTCTAATTAAATTTTTTATTCATCTCTCAACGCATCTATCGGTTTGATCGCAATTGCGCGCTGTGCCGGTATCAGTCCGGCGACCATTGCCATAATTACCATAATTAGTAGTGACACACCCAAAGTTGTTACATCAACCGATGCATTAATAAAAGGAAAACTATCTTCTTTGCCCGACAACACAAAGGTGTTGATAACATACAGCACAAATGTTGCACTTACAATTCCGGAAAGACCGGCTATGGTGGTCAGTACAATCGATTCAAGCAAAATCTGTGAACGAATCTGTGACGGAATCGCACCCAATGCTCTTCTGATTCCAAATTCTTTTGTCCGTTCAGAGACCGTGATCAACAGTATGCTCGCAATCGCAATCACACCCGAAAACAGGGTCAGAGCGCCAACGATGATTGCAAGCAGCTGAAGTCCTTTCATAAATGAAAACATCTTGTTCAGATTTTCACCCAGATTGAATCCGCCGATCGCCTGTGAATCATCGGGTGAAACCGTTTTTCGTTTTTTCAGAAAATCTTTGACCCGCTGTTCAAATTTCACAATGTCCACATTGTCATAAGCATTGATGATTGCAAATCCGACCACTCCCTGACGGTTGTAAACCTGCTGAAAAGTGGTAAACGGAATCTGTATATCGGTTGACCTGCCAAATGAAATAGCGCTTTGACCGTAAACACCAATCACGGTGTACATACCGTCTCCAAGTTGGATCATCTTGCCGATCGGATCCACATTCGGTCCAAAGACTTCGGTCTGATTGTCTTTTCCGATCACACATACTTTTCGTTTGTATTTGATATCATCCTGATTGATGAACCTGCCTTTGATGATCGGTTTTGGAAACATCTCGTTCTGTTCCGGATAATCTCCAACCACCGAAAAATTATTGGGTTTGCCCGCATACTGAATCACCACATTGGGCTGCATGCTTCTGGGTGCGATTTTTCTGATTTCGGGAAAATTCTGTCTCAGCGCCTCCAAATCTTCAATTTTGAGTTCGAGCATTCTTCCCCTTTGATATCCTTCAAATGGAACCGCCGTCTGATTCATCCAGACAAAAAGGCTGTTGGTCGCCGCATTGCCAAACAATTTATCAAAACCGTTCTGAACACCTCTCGATGCACCGAGCAATGCAACAAACAAAAACATTCCCCAGGCAACACCGATCATTGTCAGCATTGTCCTCAGCTTGTTTTTTCGAATGGCCGCATACACTTCAGCCCAAGCGTCTGTATTGAATATAATCGGTTTCATGCTTCGTCTCTCAATGCGTCTATCGGTTTAATTTTTGCGGCATATCTCGCCGGAAGAAATCCTGCAAGAAATCCTGCAAAAAACAGAATCACACAGGCCATAACCAGCGAACCGGTGCTCACGCCCGGATCATAAATAAAATAATCATCCAATCCGTGGTTGATATTTTCAACCAGCAAAGTTGCGGCAACGATCCCGATCACACCAAACAGCAGTGTAATCATGACCGCTTCCTGCATCACGAGCGTGATGATATTGTAAGGTGTTGCACCCAGTGCTTTTCTGATTCCTATTTCTTTTGTTCTTTCTTTCACGCTGAAAACCATGATGTTGCCTATGCTCACTACACCTGCAATCAGGCTTCCGCCACCGATGACAAATACGATGATGGTCAGTACAAAAAAAAATGCGTTGGTGTTGCTCATCTGTTCTGACGAATCCCAGACCCTGATTCCGCCTTCATCGGTTTGGCTTACGGTGTGTCTTGATTTCAGATCACTTCTCAAATCTTCTGCAAACTGACCGAGGTCAGCGGTTGACATTCCGTCTTTTGGTGCAATGGTGATGCTCGGCAGTTCGTCGGTTCCGTAGATCGTTTGCAATGTGGTGATGGGAACATATATTTGTCTTTCTACACGATCGTCATTTGAATTGCTCGAAAAAACGCCGCTGATTTCATACATGCCGGAACCGATATTGATAAATTGACCGACTGCTTCACGCCCCTTCATCAGGTCCTGGACCACCATCCGGCCGATAACGGCTGTCTTTTTCTGATCTTTCAAATCGTCACTGTTCAGAAATCTTCCCTTTTCGAGTTTGATATTGGTCATTCCGAGATAATCTCCGCTCACGCCGCTCACTGCATAACTTCCTGATTCACTGCCGTATTTCACCATCAGCGACTGGTCAAACTCACCGCTGATGTATTTGATTTTGTCAGAATAATTTTCAACGACATAATTCAAATCCGAATTTTTCAGCTGAATTTGTCTTCCTTTCTGATATCCGCCAAATGATTCCGAAGTCCTTGTTCCGAAGATGTTGATGTTCATCGCACCCGCCTGAAAGAATTCTTTCTGAAAACCGTTTTGAAGGCCGTTACCCATTCCAAAAAGCACAATAAAGACAAAGAGTGCAAGCGAGATGGTAAATCCCGAAAGTATTGTCCTCAGTTTGTTGCTCCGGATTGAAGCCCATATCTCTGCCCAACGGTCTATATCAAACATTTCTCAATCAATTAATTCTCAAACTCTTCGTTGTTCAATCTTTATATCTTCGGTTATCATTCCGTCCTTCAGTCTTACGATTCTTTTGCACATTTGGGCAATATCGTTTTCGTGGGTGACCATCAGTATTGTTTTTCCTTCGTCATTGATTTCCTGTATCAGTTTCATTACCTCGGCCGAAGTTTTTGAATCAAGCGCACCGGTCGGTTCGTCTGCAAGAAGCAGTTTTGGTTTTGCGGCAAGCGCTCTGGCGATCGCCACCCTTTGTTTCTGTCCGCCCGAAAGTTCGTTTGGCATGTGGTGTGCCCAATCGGTCAGCCCTACCCTTTCCAGATAATGCATTGCGATCTGTGAACGGCTTTTCCGGCTGATGCTCTGATAATACAGCGGCAGCGCCACATTTTCAGCCACATTCTTAAAATTGATCAGATTGTAGGACTGAAAAATAAAACCAAGAAATTTATTTCTGTAGTTGGCTGCTTTTTTTTCGGTCAATTTTTCAATTTTCACACCGGCGAGTTCATACAGACCTGTATCGTGGGTATCGAGCATCCCGATAATGTTGAGCAAGGTGGATTTGCCCGAACCCGAAGCGCCCATGATCGCAACAAATTCACCTTCATCCACATTTAGGTTGATTCCCTTGAGCACATGAAGTTTGTTGGCCCCCATTGTATACGATTTGTTCAAATCCCGAATCTTTATCATTTGTCTGAAACTCTTGTTAAACTATTTCATTTGTCAGTTAATTCATCAAAAAGTTACAAGACTGGAGAAATTTTAATTTTTATTTTTCATTAGATGATAAATTATAGCATTAAATGGAAATTAATCGTTCAACCCGACTTTGCGGGTTGGTTTGGTCGTCCGATTAAAAGAGGAACTTCGAGAGGAATTCAACCATAATCTGACTATTTGGAATCATTTGCTACCAGGCCGGTCCAAATTAAATTTTTGGTTTGCTGCAATTCCTTTTTGATTTATAATTTTAACTTTGGCGCAAATCTCTTGAAATGAAAAATAAAATTCCGTTTCTGATTCTTTTTCTTATTGGATTCTCACTGATTGCAATCGGTTGCAAAGATGATGATCACATCGATTGTTTTACACCTCCGGCTGAACTCACTTTTGAATTTACGGATTCGAACGGAAACAATCTGATTGAGAACGGCGAACTCAAAATCAGCGAAATCAAAATCAAAGAAATTATTGGAACTGATCAAACTCAAAATGTCGGTTTTATTCTGAGAAATGACAATCGGATTACAGTCAGCGGGATTGGCTGGTACAACGGAATCAAAAATTACACTTTTGAATCGCCGCTGATCGAATTTGGTTTTCAGGTCAAATCATCGTCCATTACCGGAGTCTGTATCGGTTATCAGATTGACAGCATTGAATTTTTGGGTGCTTCACCGATTTTGGGCGATTACGATATCTACAAATTTGTGATTGAATAATCAGTCGTAATCAATCAGACACTGAATTTCATAACTGTAAGAAAGCAGTTTTTGTTTTCCGCCCAGCGATAAAAGTTCGGCGATAAAACTAAACTGGCTGGGTATTCCACCGCATTTTTTGATCAGTCTGGCGGTTGCTTCTGCTGTTCCGCCGGTTGCCAGCACATCGTCGTGAATCAGAAAACGCATTCCCCGGCTGACAAATTTTGGCTGGATTTCGATGACTGCATTTCCGTATTCGAGTTCATAGGATTCTGAAACCGTGGGTGGGGGAAGTTTTCCTTTTTTTCTGATTAATACAAACGGAAGTTTCAGTTTTTGTGCAATCAGCAGTCCGAACAAAAAACCGCGACTTTCGATTGCACAGACCGCATCCACCCTTCCTCTGCTGAAAGCTGCAAAGACATCGACCATTTCATCGACCAGCTCAGGATTTTGAAACAGAGTTGAAATGTCTTTGAACTGAATGCCGGGCGAAGGGAAATCGGGTACCCGTCCAATGTTTTCATTTATTCTTTTGCGGAATTCATCCATCATCTGATTTTTTACAGTGCATACAAATCTAAAAAAACATCTTTGAATCGGCACAAAAAAAAGAGACCGCCACAAATGACGGTCTCTCGTATCTAAAGTCTTAAAAAAGCTTATTTTTTAAGAATTTTGTGATTTGTTACTTTGCCATCGATGGTTACACTCATGATGTAAAGACCCGGCTGAAGTTTTGAAAGATTGATATCCATTGAATTGGAATCAGTTTTCGCACCTTCAATTTTCTGTCCGATGATATTGTAGAATACCACAGACTGAATATTTTTCTCAGATCTCAGTGAAATCACGTCTCTAACAGGGTTCGGATAGAAATTGAATCCTGAAACAGTCTGGTCAGATACGCCAAGAGTAGGATTGTTTGGTGCTGAAGACCAGCCAATCTGCATCAGGTCTGTACCTCTGAGGAATGGCCCGATCATTGTTCCTGAACCGTCAAAAGTGTCGATTCTCCACCATTCAGCCTGGAATGCTCCGTTGTTGAATGCTGACAGATAAACTGCATCATCATCACCTTCAACCCAGGTACCTCCCTGACCGTAGTTTGCATCAAATGGAATAGATCCGATAAGGGTTGCTGCACCGGTCGAAAGGTCGATTCCGTACAATGCATCATCTACCAGGTCATGAGTAAATCCTTGTCCGCTTCCGTTGATCATCAGTGAGATTGATCCCGGATTTCCTGTCAGCCCGATGTTTTCTGCAGTCAAACCGGCAATGTCAATTTTGAACAGATAAGTATTAGAAAGGTCAGATGCGATTGCATAAAGCTCTCCGTCAACCGGATTGAATTCAGCTCCTGTCCAAGTACTGGATCCGGCTCCTGAAGGTGCAATTGTTCCCAATTGTGTGTAAGTTCCGGTAGCCACATCAACTTTATAGAACTTATTGTCGTTTGACAATACATAAGCACTTGCCTGATCGTTCGGATCGATTGAACCTGCGTTTTCAAAGTTTCCGCTTGCACCAATCGGTGAAGATCCGATATCAGTGAAATCTGAAGGATCAGCAGGATTGAAGCTCAGGAAACTTTCCGCAGCGTTGTCAATACCATAGATGATAGAGATACCGGAACCTCCGTCAGGATCATCGTCTCCTATGATGTTGAAGATAAAGGTTCTGTCGCCCAGACCCAATGCAGAAAAGGCAGTCGGTGTGTTTGCACCGCATTCAGGCGCCATAATGTAGCTTTCACCTGTAAAGGTATCCTGAGTTACACCTATTCTGGTATAGTTTGATTCAGTTCCGTCATCAATCAGCACCAGCTCCATTACCAATGATTTTCCGGCTGCAATTTCAGCTGAAATAGGTACATTGACAATTGTGAAGGCATCTGAATTGGATGCGTCGTAAACTGCAGTTCCAACCAGTGTCATAGAAGCCCAAACACCCGGGAAATCACTTGCATTGTCAACCTGATACAGATTAACGGTTACAGGGAATCCTGTTGGCGTAACCACATCATCAAATGCAAATTCAACAGCGTTGATTTCCAGACCATTGGTTATACCAAATTCTCCGGGCAAATCAAACGATTGATACAGATTGTTGTCTGTAAAACGAACTGAATTGGCACATGCAATACCAGCACCGGCAGCAATGTTCTGAGTTGGTGCGTGAGTAAGCATTACAGGCGCAAACTGAGGATCATGATTGAAATGATGATTCAACATTCTTTGCTCTGAAGGAGTGAAGTAGTCACTAACACTTCCAAGTGAATTACCGATATTGTCTATTCGGTTCAAAAGATCCTGGATGGTTACGGGTGAATTGTTTGAATTCGTTGTACCATCACTGACAAAAGAGTTTTGAGCCATGAGTCCCAGCGAACTGAAACAGATGACAGCAGATAGAAAAATTTTCTTCATATCAATTGATTTTAAATTAATTTAAACAAACCTATTGAAAATTTTTTAATTCTTTGCAATTGTTTAAAATTTTAATTGGTTTGCGACCTGTTGTAAGTCAATGTTTAATTTATCTGAATTTTTTAACAATTCATAACTTGCTGAAAATCAACTTTAGTCAAAACTGACGCAAATCATTATTTTCAATTTTTTTTAATCAAAAATAATTACGAACTGCGATTTCTGAAAATTATATGATTCAGATTTCATAAATTTCAATTATTCACCTATTAAATTATAACATGTGTAAATTCTATATACATTGTTCAAATGACCAAAGTACAACCAAGAGCCATCAGCCTTTGTTCTAAAACTCAGCTGGATATAGTTTCGGATATTCAAAAAGAGACCGGATTTGACAGTTTATTTTATTCGCTTTTGCAGCATCTGCCCTACGTACAGTGCCCATTCAAATTCATTAAAACAAAAAGCACCCGCATTGCTGCAAAGTGCTTTTGAATTTGTGGTCCCACCTGGGCTCGAACCAGGGACCACCTGATTATGAGTCAGGTGCTCTAACCAACTGAGCTATAGGACCGTGAGATCAACCCGAAAAAACCGGTTTTTCTCTATTATTTTTAGGGACTGCAATTTTACGACAATCCGTTTAATTGTACAAACTATTTTTAGACCGACGCCTCTGTCCGAAAATAATATTGAGTCACTTTCAAATCATGCCTTAATGAAAAAAACCTTAATTTCGCAGAATAAATAAAAGCTGTTTTGGAAACAAACCGACAAAAAAAAGTGGCCAATATCTTTCAGCAGGAACTGTCAGAGATTTTCAGAAAAGAAGCCGGCGAACATTTTCCGGGCATACTGATCACAGTGACCTCGGTGTGGGTGTCATCCGATCTGTCCGTGTCAAAAGTTTATATAAGCGTTTTTCCGACCAATGACAAATTGACAATCATTGAAAAAATCAAAGAAAAGGCGCCTTATTTCCGTTCGCAGATTGCAAAGACAGCTGCCAAAGATATGCGCACCACACCCGAACTGCTGTTCTATCTCGACACTTCGCTCGACGATATCGAGAAGATTGAAAAAGCACTCAGAGGAGAAGGCAACAATCCGAAGCTGTAAATGAACAAGGTATCGCTCTATATAGCAAAAAGGTACAACACCTATACCCTGCTGATTAGTATCGCGCTGATAAGCATAGTTGCGCTGCTGACCGGTACGCTGATTTATATGACCAATACCTTTACAGCGCTGCTCAAATCTTCACTCTATGGCGATTTGACCATCGGAATGGGCGAAAGACTTATGATTTATTCGATCTGTTTTTGCTATATACTTTTCCAAATCCTGATCGTCTATCTGTTTTTTAACAGAGTACTGAAAAAATTGAAACCCGGAAAAAAACTTCCGGTCGGACTGCTGATTGCCGTTATGTGTGCGATTCCGGCGCTCATCATTCAATTTACCGCTTTGACCAAAACCAATATCGGCAGTTTTGTATCACTGATATTGCTCTCAACCGGTCTGCTGTCCCTGATTATCGGTCTGCTTTCATTTTTGTTTTCGAGACGAAAGATTACCGGAGTCAATATCATCACATCAATTGCCGTTTTTGCAATCACCATCGCAAGCTGTGCGCTGTTTATCATACTGTCTGTTTTTTCAGGGCTTGAAAAAATGAACATCAGACTGTTCACAAACGTGAATCCAGATCTCAGGGTTTCGCCGATCAAAGGAAAGGAACTCAAAGATATTGAGAACATCACAAAGATTCTTGATAATGATTCTCAGGTGTTGACCTATTCGAAAGTAATAGAGGAAAAAGTTTCAATCGAATTTGACGACAAACAGGATATTGCATACATCAAAGGCATAGACCCAAATTACAGATATGTTGTAAAAGTCGATACCGCAGTGGTTTACGGCAATTATTTTGATTTTAAAAATCCGTATGAAATTTTAGCTTCAGACGGTGTGGCCAGACGCCTTCAGATGTATATCGACCACCAGCATACCGCCCGGCTTCGGATGCCCAAACCCGGCACCGGCCTGATCAAAACCGAAGAGGAAGCTTTTAATACTGCAGTGGCATCGCCCATCGGTGTTTTTATCATCAATGATCAGTTTGACAAATATGTGTTTGCACCCATCGAACTGACCCAAATCCTGCTCAATCTGCCACCCGATTCGGCTTATGCCATCGAAGTCAGGCTCAAAGCCGGTGCAACGCCCGCAACTGCAAAAACCAGACTACAAAAAGAATTCGGAAATCAGATTCGGGTCGAAACACGTCAGGATCTGGATGCCACCTTCCTAAAGGTAATGAATGTTGAAAACCTGATTATCTATCTGATATTCACACTGGTTATCATCATTGCATCATTCAATCTGGCAGGTGCGATCATCATCATCATCATCGACAAAAAAGAACAAATCAAAACCATCTGGGGATTTGGCATGCCGCTGAAAGACATCAAACAGATATTTTTTCAGACCGGCGTGCTGATTACTTTATTTTCAGTGGTCATCGGTCTGATTCAGGGCAGCATCATTGGCTGGTTGCAAAACAGTTTTCATTTGGTCATGGCAAATCCGTTTGTTGCATTTCCGTTTGAATTTACTGTACTGAATTATCTGACGGTTACCGCAACCGTCCTGCTGATCGGCGGAACGGTTTCCTGGCTGGTTTCAAGAAAACTTCCGATATAATTTCTTTCTTAATTTGTTTTGATATAATCTCTGACTTTAGTGGTTCTGAAGAAGTCAAAAGTGTATTGAAATTTATAGGGTTAAGAAAATCCGACTCCGAAGGCGGTCGAACCGTTACCCATAACCAAAGATTGAACACTTTGATTCAATTAATTGAATGAAATTTAAAATATTTGAAAACTTTAATGAAATTTATTTGACAATTCTTTTGAATAAGGAGTTTTATCAATAATTTTCCAGTTGTAGGCCTTTGCAAGCAAATAGATTTCACCCAGATTCTGAATCAGTTGATCATGTGCATCGTTTTCCAGCTGCTTTTTATCGATTGAATCTTCAATTTTTTTAACCGCTCTGTCTTTGATTTCATTCAATTCATCTTCTTTAAAGGTATTGAACCGGCTCTGATCCATATCGTAAAATTTAAAATCCGGATAAGTTTTGATTTCCAATTCGGGTATCTTGTTGATTGATATGGTTCTGTTGACAGAATCAATTTCAACATCCATACGGTTCAGATCATAGGTTGCCTGCACTTTTGCATCGACCATTAGCAGCACTTTTTTATCAAAACTGAAATAACTTTCCAGTCCGGGAATATGCCAACTGCTTTTGTGCGAAATAACATCCGAAAAATTCTGTTCGGCAACAATCAGTTTGTTCAATCTTTTGATTTCATAAGCAATCGAATGGCTGCTTTCAGAAGTAGAACGGTTTTGAAATTTCTTCATGACAATGTAGGTTCCCATCACTCCGATTAGCAGACCGTAAAATATGTACAGTAATTTTTTCAATCTTCAGTATAGTTTGGCGTCAGCGGTGTTTCATTCACTATCATCAGTATATCTTCCTCCAAACTGCCCGAAACCGGCGTTTCAACTATCCTTCCGACTTCAACTCCACCCTTATAAAAAATAAAGGTGGGTACATGGGTAATGTCTTTCCCTGCTTCTTCACCATAAAAACTTTTCAGATTTTCGTTGACTGCAAAGGTGAGTAGCCGCTGATTCGGAAATTTCACTTCGTCCAGAATTTTAATGAATCTCGGATATTCGCGATGAGTGTCTTCGCACCAGCTGCCGACAAAGGCTTCGATCCGATATCTTTTGACCTTTGATTTGATTTCTTTTAAAATTCCCTGATCTGCATTGTACGCATCATATTCGGCATCAAACCACTCAGAAAAAGGCGCTTTTTTAAAAGCCTCTCTGTTCACGCCGCCAAGCAGCTCTTTTTCACCATTTGATTTTTTCACCACTCTGTTAAATATATATGGCCCTTCGCAAGCCGTTATCAGTATTGTAAAAACGATTAGGAATAAGCTGTTTTTCATCGTTGGGTTTTGATTTGCAAAGATATGAATATTCGATTAACCTTTAAATACTCCGTTTTCAAAATGAATGCTTCCGACCGAAAAATCAGCCGGTTTTCCGATTTTGGGATACATCGTATCTTTTCCGATCCAGGTTCTGCCTTCCATATCCAAATCAAGATGGCCAAAATAAGCAGACAAATCGCCGATTTCTTCAATTCTTGAATGAAATTCAATCTCCTGATTTTTCAAATTCAATTTTTCTTCAAAATAAATTCCGATATCGATCAGTGATTCTGCACTTTTTGATTTGACCGAAACATTTCTAAGCACAATATCCAGCGATTTATTGTCATTATCGGGAATTTTTTGATACAACTCCGAATCATCTTTTTTTGAATCCGAAATTTTCTCAAGCGCAAGCAATATAGCCAGCGCATTGAATCTTCTGACTTCGTTTCGCTGATAATCATTCGGAAAATGACCGGCTTCAATAAGCAGATTTGAAAAACCGGCTTTCATAAAATTATCACCTGTCGATGTCGGATAGAATTCATCCGAAAACCTTGCAATATGGCCGGGCATAACGGTTTCAAGTTGATTGTATATACATCCGATCACATCCATTGATTTTTTTCTAACTTCTGTCACAGAACGCCGCACATCTGGTGAGGGCGCGAGAAAAGAAAGCGTTGCCGGCTTTGAACTTCCGCTGACATTGAAAATACTGCGCTGATCATGAAGATTGAACAGAAAATCGGGTTTGATTTCATTGACCGTTCTTTTCAGCGCTCTGATTTCGGTCGAGGATTCTTTGATATAATCACGATTCAGATCAATTCCGCTGACATTTCGGCGGCTGTAACGGTTGGAACCGTCCGGATTCAGCATCGGAACATAATACAGGCTGACCGACTCTTTGATTTTTTGATTCAGTTCGTTTTCTGATTTTAAAAATTCAAACACATCCAACATTGCACGCGTTCCGGTCGATTCATTTCCGTGCATTTGTGACCAGCAAAAAACTTTTTTATTTCCGTTTCCGATTTTTATCAGATAGATTTCATTGTCCAAAAATGATTTACCGATCAATTTTTTTTCGGGATAATTCAAATCCAAATAAAATTTCAATTTGGAAAAAGGCAAAAATCTGGATTCAAAATCATCAACTCTGATTTCCTGATAAATTCTTTCAAACAGTTGGGTCAAATTCATAAAACGAAGATACAATTTTTTAAAATCGATTTTAAAGCGATTTAAGCGTATCAAATTTTTGTTCACAATCACTGTGTTGAATTTTTAAAAATATGGTCTGAAATCAAATCAATTTTTCACTTTACATTTGTAATTTACAATTGTGAATAGATGAATATGACAATTGGTCACTCAAACGACTTTTTAATAGCTATTATTTATTTAAATTATGTATTAAATTGTAAATGAGATTTATAAATGTGTTTGATTGATGTTTTAATTACAGTTTAGTTCAGGTAATTCTGTCAGAAATCTATGATTTTTTACAGTTGTGAAATGTAAATTAACTGTTTATATTTGTAAAATGGAACCAAAGGAAAGAATCATAGAAATTATCGAAAAATCGGGTCTCACACCCTCAGAATTTGCAGACAAAATCGGTGTGCAGCGATCTTCGATTTCACACATCACCTCGGGACGAAATAATCCGAGTTTGGATTTTCTGATCAAAATCAAAAATGAATTTCCGGAAATCGACACCGATTGGCTGATTTTTGGAATCAAAAAAGAAGAGCAGGAAACTGAGGAAAATTCCGAAATTGAAATTCAAAAAGAAAGTTTTCATGAAAAACCGGCAGTCCCCCAGCCTACTCTTTTTGATGACTCGAAATATGAAAAACCTGAAATTTCAAAAAATGAAGATTCACCTATATATAAAGGTCAAAAATCAAATCCTGATCATTCCGAAATCAAAAGAGTGATTATTTTCTACCAAGACGGCAGTTTTGAGGATTTTTTCAAAAGAGAATAATTTTTCGGTCAAAAACCGAATTGATTCTGAAAAAATTTGGAAATAAATCCTAAATTGCCACTGACTATGAATTTTCTGGCACATCAATTTTTATCGTTTCACAAACCGGATCTGCAGATTGGCAATCTGTATGGCGAAATCGTAAGAGTAAAAGATTATTTGGACTATCCGGCGGGAATTCAAAAAGGAATACTCCTCCACCGTTCCATCGACAGTTTTACCGATTCAAATGAAATCGTAAAAAACAGTACACGTCTGTTTCACGCCAAATATGGGAAATTTGCACCGGTCATCGTGGATGTGTTGTATGATTATTTTCTGATCAAAAACTGGAAAACTTATACGGATGAGGATTACGACGAATTTGTCAGCAATTGCTATCTGCTTTTTCATCAGAAATTTGAAGAATTTTCGGCCAAACTTCAGTACATTGTCAAGCATCTGCTCGAATACGACTGGTTTCACAATTACAGCAATTACGACGGAATTCGCGAAACACTGAACGGAATCAGAAACAGAAGCAAATTTGATAACAATATCGATGAAGCGGTCAATGAATTGATTGAATTCGAAGACCGACTCAACAATGATTTCAATCTGTTTTTCCCAAAACTGATCGAACACTGCAAAAGTTTCATCAAAAACGAATCTTAATTTTTAATTTTGAATACCTATTTAATACCATCAAAAAATAATGGACCTACAGTTTAATCAAAGAGAGGATAAAAACAAACTTCAGGTTTCGGATCTGAAAAAAAAACTGGCTCAGATTTATCTGGGCGGCGGAAAGAAAAAAATCGACAAACACAAAGCTGGCGGAAAAATGACTGCACGCGAACGGATTGAATATCTGATTGACAATGATCGTCCATCTGTCGAAATCGGCGCATTTGCAGGCTATGAAATGTATGAAGACGAAGGCGGATGTCCGGCCGGCGGTGTGGTGGTTGTTATCGGGTATGTCTCGGGAAAACTATGCATTGTGGTTGCAAATGATGCGACTGTTAAAGCTGGTGCCTGGTTTCCGATCAGCGGAAAGAAAAATCTGAGAGCTCAGGAAATTGCAATTGAAAACCGACTGCCAATCATCTATCTGGTTGACAGTGCGGGTGTTTATCTGCCGATGCAGGCTGAAATTTTTCCAGACAAAGAACATTTCGGACGAATCTTCAGAAACAATGCGGTGATGAGCTCAATGGGGATTACACAGATTGCAGCCGTGATGGGCAGCTGTGTGGCAGGTGGCGCCTATCTGCCGATTATGAGCGACGAAGCACTGATCGTCGATAAAACCGGTTCGATCTTTCTTGCCGGGAGTTATCTGGTGAAAGCTGCTATTGGTGAAGATATTGACAATGAAATACTTGGAGGCGCAACCACGCATTGCGAAATTTCGGGTGTAACCGATTACAAAGCAAAGAATGATCAGGATGCGCTTGACAAAATCAGATCGATCGTCGATAAAATCGGTGATTTTGACAAAGCCGGATACAACCGCTCCACTCCTGCTGCTCCGGCCGAAGATGAAGATGAACTCTATGGAATCCTTCCGTTCAGCAGAGCTGAGCAGTACGATATGTACGACATCATCAAAAGACTGGTTGACCATTCTGAATATGAAGAATACAAAGAAGGTTACGGAAAAACGATTATCTGCTGTTATGCACGAATAGACGGCTGGGCGGTCGGAATCGTTGCCAATCAGAGAAAAGTTGTAAAATCTAAAAAAGACGGGATGCAGTTTGGCGGTGTAATCTATTCTGATTCAGCCGATAAGGCGACTCGCTTTATAGCCAATTGCAATCAGAAGAAAATTCCGCTGGTCTTTCTTCAGGATGTGACCGGTTTTATGGTCGGCTCTAAATCGGAACATGGCGGCATCATCAAAGACGGTGCAAAAATGGTGAATGCGGTGTCCAATTCTGTGGTTCCGAAATTTACAGTCGTCATCGGGAATTCGTATGGTGCCGGAAATTATGCAATGTGCGGAAAAGCATATGATCCGAGACTGATTTTTGCATGGCCTTCTGCCCGACTTGCGGTGATGGGCGGCGAACAGGCGGCAAAAGTGCTGCTTCAGATCGAAGAGGCATCGCTGAAGAAAAAAGGAGAAGTCATTGATGAAAAAGCAAAAAAAGAACTGCTGGCAAAAATCGAAGAAAGATATGACCGTCAGACCAGCCCTTATTATGCTGCGGCAAGGCTTTGGACAGATGCGGTGATCGATCCGAAAGATACCCGAAAATGGATTTCAATGGGAATTGAAGCAGCGAACCATTCGCCGATTGAGAAGCCTTACAATCCTGGTGTGATTCAGGTATAATCAAAATTTTAAATCAAAAAATCTAACAGGATTTGAAAAGATCCTGTTTTTTTGTGTTTATAATTCGAACAGCCGGTTCGGATTGAAAAAAAATATGTAATTTCACTCATCATAAATTTCAATGTAATGAGACTCAAATTTCTACTACTTTCGTTCCTTCAAATCTCAACCATCGGATTTGCACAGGAAAAATCATTTGATCTGCTTCAAAATCAAACAGAGACACAGATACTTTACAATCGGGTGGTGCCGATTTCAAAAGCAACCCAGCCGACCACCGAAAATATTTCGGCGACCTATTATCGACAGATTTTCAGCGAAATCAGCCGATCTGATTTTCAGCAGAGACTACCAGATTCAAAATGGCTAAAAGAACAGGGAAATCTGGGTTTCAGTCAAAACCGGGTACCTTTATCACTGTTGATTGCAGATTTTGAAAACATTGAAAAATCTTCTTTTGAAACCGGAAAAATCAGTCAGAATGCCAACGGAAATTTTGTGCTCAATTCAAATCCTTCAGAAGTTTTTGAAAAACACGAAATCAGTCTGATGGGTTCTTTGTTGGGAAGAGCCGAAACCGATCATCCGGTTTTTGTCCTGAAAAATGATCTGATTTTTAATCTTTCGAACCGTAATATTTCAAAAATCGAAGTTTTTGATCATCAGTGGAAACAAATTCAGACTGATATTCCTTTCCGGATTTATTTTGGCCAAAACGGAATTCAAAACATCAAATACAGAATCACATTTGACAATGACGAAGCTGTAATCCAGTCATTTGAAATTCAAATCAGAAATAAAAAACTCGCCACAGGTTCAGGAATCGGATCGAATTTTGCGCCCGAAGAAATCCATACCATCGCTTCGACCATTGGATTTCAGGGATATGACGAGACTGAAGCCCACCAGGGAATCGGTGAATACGAAATCTTTTTGGACACGGTTGACGGCATCCTCGACCGACCTGTTATTCTGATCGACGGTTTTGATCCGGGCGACAACAGAAATATCGATGCAATGTACCACATGCTTGATTTTGGGGGAACAGGTGAAAATCTGGCAGATCTGATTCGCGCAGAAGGTTATGACGTGATTTTGCTTAATTTTCCGGTTTATACACGCCCCGGAACATCGACTGTGGTTGACGGGGGTGCGGATTATATCCAAAGAAATGCAATGATACTGGTCGAGCTGATCAATCAGATCAATGCACAAAAAGAAGGCATCAGGCAAAATGTAATCATCGGGCCGAGCATGGGCGGACTGATTTCAAGATATGCGCTCAGATATATGGAAATGAACGGAATGAATCACGACGCAAGACTTTATCTGTCATTTGATTCGCCTCATCTGGGTGCAAATGTTCCGATCGGTGTGCAGCATCTGTTCAATTATATGGCCTACGGTCCGGTCGGTGACGAATCGATTCAGGTGGTTGTGGACGGCATGCTGAGAAGCCCTGCTGCACGTGAAATGCTGATCGACCATTTTGAAAGTCATCTGCTGGCAGACAGCGATTATGAATTTGACGGCAGTAAACTGCTTCCCGACGGAAGTCCCGGATTCAGAGATGTTTTCCAAAATGAACTCGATGCAATCGGCTTTCCCGAAAACACCAGAAATGTGGCGATCATCAACGGTGCCGGCGACGGAACATCGAACGGCACACCCGGAATGACCGTGATCGATCATACATTTGATCTCAGTTCCACACAAAGGGCAATTATTCAGCTTCACTTCACACCCAACGCGGGTCAGACACTTGAAGTCAGCAATTTCAAAGGACAGCTGTGGGTTTTTGTGTGGGTTACAATTTATGAATCGTTGGCAAATTCGCAATCGCCTTCATATACGGCAGGTTTGGATGCTTCGCCGGGCGGAAGATATGATATGACTTCGATTGCTGAAAGCGCACCCGAAAACGATATGATTCAGGAATTTTTGGATAATTTGCAAATTGAGTATTTTTCATTCATTCCGGCCATCAGCTCAATGGCGATTACAAGTACACAAAATCTGTACGATCCGGTTGAATCAGGACTCAACACACCTTTTGTCAATTATTACATACCCGATGAAAATCAACCGCATGTCTTTCTGGATGAAGGAAATGTACTTTTTGCACTGACCGAAATCCTGATTCCGGAAATGGGAACATCTGATGTTGAAATCTCAGCCATCAAAATCGAAAATCCGGTTAGAAATATGCTGAAAATTTGGTCTGACAAAGAAATAAAGAACAGCAGCATTCAAATTACAGACCTTTCGGGAAGAACCGTTTTTAGCAAATCAAATGTCAATCTGAACGGACAAACCGAAATCCCGGTTAAACTGTCAAAAGGAACCTATATCGTTCAAATCAGAAGCGAAAAACAAAATCTGACCAAAATGATCATCAAACTGTAAAACTGAATTCACTCAATATCAATCAAAGGCCGGTGTCTGAACTGAATGGTCAATGCCTGCCTTTTATTATTTAAATAAAATTTATCAAATGAAAAAATCAATCCTCACCTCTTCCCTGTTTCTGTTGTTCGGTTTGATTGGATTTGGACAGCAAACCGCAATAGATCAGATCAGTACACTGATGAACAACTGGCACAAAGCTGCAGCAACAGCCGATGCTGAACTGTTTTTTGGATCAATGACTGCAGACGCGCATTATCTCGGCACCGACGAAACCGAAGACTGGACAAGAGACGAAATGCAGATTTGGGCAAAGGAAATTTTCAATAGAGATTCAGCCTGGGATTTTAAAACCAAAGAAAGAAACATATATCTGTATGATGATCAGAAACTTGGCTGGTTTGATGAAACCCTTGATACCTGGATGGGTGTCTGCAGAGGTTCGGGTGTTGTTGTGCTCACCGACGAAGGTTGGAAAATCAAACAATATGTGCTTTCAGTAGCGGTTCCAAATGATGTGATCGATGATTATTTGAAACTGATCAATCTCAAATAAGAAAATATCGCATGCTGATGCAATCCTCATTTCAAAATTTTACATTATACATCAATACATTACAAAAAATATCACCTCTTTGAACAAACCTCAGCCCCATTGATTTGTTTTTTGAATATTGATTTATAATCCCGCATAAGCCTATCTTTGCAACTGTCAAAAACAGGCTTTGAATCGAATCAAATCATATCTTATACTTCAGTTTGCACTCACCAGAGAGCTCATCGGCAGCACCGATTTTTCAAGAGCAATTTTGAGCGGTGCAGCAATGACGATTCCAATTTTGGTCGGAATTTGGTTTGATCTGCTCCAATACTTTATTCCAGTTACCACAGGCGTTTTGCTGGCTTCTCCCAGTGATACCAGAGGAAGTTTCAAACTGAAATCTCAGGGCATTTTTTTGTCAACTGTGATTGCAGCTGTTGTATTTCTTACAGTCGGTTATCTGAAAGGTTCGGTCTGGCTGCTGCTGCCGATGATCGGTATTTTGACTTTTCTGATTTCATATTTGGCCGTTTGGGGTTTTCGCGCCACGCTGGTCGGTTTTTCAGGATTGCTGTCACTGGTGATTGCATTGTCAAATTTTGCAGAAAAACTGCCGGTTTGGACGGCCGCACTGATGATCGGAATCGGTGGATTGTGGTACCTTTTTTTTGGATTAATTTATCATTTGATTTTTCCAAAGAGTATGATTGAAGAAAGTCTGTCGGAAACCATCCGGCTGACAGCAAAATATCTGAATATCCGAAAAAAATTAATCGACCCAGATTGTGATCGGGTAAAATATCTGAGCAAACTGATTCAGCTTCAGAACCGTCTGACCGAATCTCATGAAGTGCTTCGTGAACTGTTGTTTGCCGAAAAGAGACATTTCTGGAAATCAAATTATATATCGAGCAGACAATTAATTTTTATCCAACTGATTGAGATTCTTGAACTTGCCGTCAGCAATCCGGTGGATTATGATTATGCAGATCATTTGTTTAAAAACATTCCGGGTGCACAAAGAGATTTTCAGGAACTGCTCAACCGGATGAGTCTTCAGCTGACTACGATTTCAAAAAATTTATCAAAACCAAAAAATATTCCTTCCGATCAGGACAGAGACCGGCTGATTGATGAAATTGAAAATCACATTCGTGAATTTGAAAAAATTCTCAATGACAAGTTTGACAATCAGATACTTACACTAAAGAATTATATCAAATATCTGAAACAGCAATCCGAAAAAATCAAAAACATCAGACAGTTTTTGAACCGTGCGGGTAGTCACGAATTAAGAGAATTGCGAAAAAAAGAACTTGGCCGATTTGTGAGCAGTGCCACTTATGATTGGGAAGTTCTGATTGAGAATCTGAATTTCAAATCATCGATTTTCAGACATTCACTGAGAATTACTGTGGTCATGATCATCGGCAGCATCGTCGGTCTGATCGCAGATCCGCACAATTATTATTGGGTGCTGATGACCGTGATTGTAATCATGCGGCCAAATTACGGTCTGACCAAAACCAGGTCAAAACAAAGAACGATCGGTACGCTTCTGGGTGCCGGAATTGCACTAATCATACTGTTTTCGATTCAAAGCCCTGTGGTTTACGGCATATTGGCAGCTGTCAGTCTGACACTTGCTTTTGCGATGCTTCAGCGAAATTACAGCACCGCCGCAATGTACATCACGCTGAGCGTCGTATTTGTATATGCATTGCTGACGCCCGACGTTTTGAGCGTTATTCGTTATAGACTGGTCGATACAGCTATTGGCGCAACACTGGCAGTCGCAGGAAATATTTGGCTATGGCCAGCATGGGAATCCAAATCGATCAAAAATATATTTTCGGACACATTGATTGCACAAAAAAATTATCTGGAACAAATTGCTGTCTATTACAATCATGTGGGCGAGCTCAGTCCGGAATACAGATTATCGAGAAAACACGCATTTCTGTCGATTTCAGAACTGAATGCAGCTTTTCAACGGATGACACAAGAACCCGAACACAAACACAAAAATCAGGATGAAATCTTTGAACTGGTTTTGCTCAGTCACAGCTTTCTGGTCGCCGCAGCATCTTTGGGAACATATACGGTCAACAATCCGACCACGCCGGCTTCAGAAAATTTCAATTCGATCATATCACTGATTCTTCAAAACCTGCTGACTGCCGATGATCTACTGAACCGCAAAAATAAAACTCCGGTTTTTGAACTCAGCGCAGATGAAATCATTCGGCTGACTTACGGTAAGGAACTTAAAGATGTGTTTGCAGATGAGCGTTATCAATTATCAGAACAGACACTCGAAGAAGCGCATCTGGTGCTGGGTCAGCTAAGATGGATGCTTGAAATCAGCGAGAAAATGCTTGGTGTTTTGAAAAAGGAGAATCTTAAATCTTAAATGATTGAACTTAATCACTAATAAATTCTTAATCATTTATTAATGCTACCACTTGCCGGTTGCAGGTTTTTTTCTAAATTCAAAAAAAATTGAAAAAATGGAGAATTTAAATTTTGGGAATGAATTCTTTATGAACCGTTGCATCGAACTTGCAGGAATTTCAAAACAAAGAGGAGAAAGCCCCGTAGGGTCGGTCATTGTCAGAAACGGACAAATTATTGGTGAAGGTGTTGAATCAGTTCAGGCAAGAAACGACATCAGTTTTCATTCTGAAATTGAAGCCATCCGCGACTCCTGTCAGCAACTTGGCCACAGAGATCTGTCCGGCTGTGTGCTTTATACTACACACGAACCCTGTATCATGTGCAGTTTCATCATCCGTCAGACAAAAATTTCAAAAGTGATTTTTGGTCTGTCAACCGGAGAAATCGGTGGTTTCAGCTCAAAACTTTCGGTGCTGACAGATCAGACGGTTGAAAGATGGAATCAGCCGCCCGAGATCATCTGCGGATTTATGGAAAAAGAATGCAGAATGATCTGATTCAGCAGATGGTTTCCTGTTTTTAATAATTCGCGTACTTTTGTCTGTATGGATTTGGATGATTTGAATTTATCGATCCGAAAAACAAAGCATTAATTTGTCCGAAGTCAATCGGTTGAATTTATTCAAATTAATCTTGAAATTCAAGGAAATCTTCCTATTCTTACACACAATAAATCAATTATTCATCGTTTCAAAAAGAGTGAGGTTTAGAATCTTTTTTGGTGTATTTTTTCTGATAACTGTTGTCAGCGGACAGCAGAAAACCGATTCTTTGCTGAATTTTTTCAATTACAAACCCGAGCTCAAAAAATACGAACCCGATTTTCAGAAAAAGATTAAAAATGATTCAACCCTTTATTTTGCGCTTGATTCGCTGAAAAACATCGGTTATTACACACTTTCTGTTGATTCGGTCAGAAATAATGATGTGTGGCTCAACAAAGGAAAAATCTACAAACAGCTGTGGGTTAAAAATGATACGCTTTTCAATCAGAAAACCGACTGGTTTCCGGTTCAGAATCTGGATTCGCTGATTCAAAAAGTCAATCAGAAATATGCAGAAAAAGGATATCCGTTTATTGAGCTCAAAATCATTCCGATGGGATACAAAGAGGGTGAAGCACGACTCAGACTGGAACCTCAGCTGTTTGACCGCAGGACGGTAGATGGCGTCAGGGTTTCGGGTTATGAAAAACTTTCAAAAGGATACATCAGACATGCTTTGGGTTTGAAGGCAGGTGCAACATACAATGAATCCGAGCTATATAAAATTTCGGAGAGAATGAGTTACAGTCCGTTCATTGAAGAAGTCAGACCGGCACAAACGCTGTTCAATCCTGATTCAACTTATATCTATTTGTATGTCAGCAAAGTAAAATCAAATGTTTTTGACGGAATCATTGGATTTGGGAATGACGAAAAAGGAGATTTTCAGCTGAACGGAAATGTAAAAATCGAACTGAACAACAATTTCAATGCGATGGAACAAATCCGGCTGAACTGGATTGCAACCGCCGACAAAAGCAGCACGCTCGATCTGAATGTGCGGATTCCTTATCTTTTCAGATCTGCAATCGGTACACAGACCAGTCTGAATATGTTCAAAAGAGACAGCACTTTTGTGAACACAAAACTGGAAGAACGGCTGTTTTATCAAATCACAATGAATTCAAATCTCGGTTTGAATCTGAGTTATGAAAGTTCAAATTTTGTATTGGACGATTATCCCGAAATGGCGCAGCTTTATGATGATTACAGCAAAAGCGGTTACGGTTTGAGTTATGAATTCGTTCAGCCGATCCAAAACCGGCTTTTTGAAGGAAAATCAAAAGTATTTCTGATCGGAAAAACGCTCAATCGGAAAATTACAGAATACGATCCCGAAATCAATGAATATCTCGATGACAAAAGCCGTCAGTACGAAATCGGTCTGGATATTTTCCGACTTTTCAGACTGCATCCACATCATTACATCAAAGCCAGAGTTCAGGGTTACGGTCTGTTTGGAAACGATGATCATTATTCGACCAATGAATTGTACCGAATCGGCGGTTTCAACAGTCTGCGCGGTTTCAACGAAGAAAGCATAACCGCTTCTGCTTATGGGATTACGAGTCTGGAATATCGGTTTCTGCCGAATGACGGTTTTTATATTTCAGTTTTCGGAGACTATGGGTTTGTCGAAAACAAGGCTTCTAATTTGAGTCAGAATCTGTTTGGTACAGGTGTCGGATTCTCATTTCTGACCCAATTGGGAATTTTCAATATGAGTTATGCAGTCGGTAAACAGTCAAATACCGGATTTGATTTCAGAAATTCAAAAATTCATTTTGGGATTCTGACCCGATTCTGACGAATCAGTTCATTCCGGGCTGGTTTTTCGCCATTGACTGCATCATTTGTCTTCCGCCCGAAGACTGCATAAATTTCATCATCTTGCCCATTTCTGAGAATTGTTTCAACAGTTGGTTAACTTCCTGAATCGAAGTTCCCGAACCTTTAGCAATTCTGTTTTTTCTGCTTTTGTCGATCAGCTGCGGATTTTTCCTCTCAGCTGGTGTCATCGATTTGATGATGGCTTCAACACCTTTGAAAGCATCGTCGTCGATGTCTATATTTTTAATCGCTTTGCCCATACCCGGCACCATTCCAAGCAGATCCTTCATATTTCCCATTTTTTTGATCTGCTGAATCTGTTTCAGGAAATCGTCAAAATCAAATTGGTTTTTTGCAATTTTTTTATGGAGTCTTCTCGCCTCTTCCTCGTCAAATTGTTCCTGTGCTCTTTCAACGAGCGAAACCACGTCACCCATTCCGAGGATACGGTCAGCCATCCTTTCGGGATAGAAAATATCGAGCGCCTCCATTTTTTCACCGGTCGATATAAACTTAATCGGTTTGTCAACCACGGTTTTGATGGTCAGCGCAGCACCGCCGCGGGTATCACCGTCGAGTTTGGTCAGAATCACACCGTCATAATTCAGCACTTCGTTAAATGCCTTTGCAGTATTCACCGCATCCTGACCGGTCATTGAATCGACCACAAACAGGGTTTCAGTCGGCTTCACGGTCTGATGCACCTGGCGGATTTCGTTCATCATCGCTTCGTCGATTGCCAGACGGCCCGCAGTGTCAATGATGATCACATTGTGTTTTCCTTCTTTTGCTTTCTGAATTGCGTTTTGTGCAATCTGAACCGGATTTTTATTTTCCTCTTCCGCATAAACCGGAACACCGATCTGTTCGCCCAGCACCTTCAGCTGATCGATTGCAGCCGGACGGTACACGTCGCCCGCAACCAATATCGGATTTTTTCCTTTTTTCTTTTTCAGATAATTTGCAAGTTTTCCGGAGAAAGTGGTTTTACCCGAACCCTGAAGACCCGCAATCAGAATAATTGTTGGATTTTCTGATAAATTTAATTCAGCGCTTTCGCCACCCATCAGTTTGGCCAATTCGTCATGCACAATCTTAACCATCAACTGGTTAGGATTCAGAGATGTGATTACATTCTGACCGATTGCTTTGTCTTTTACAGTGGAGGTAAAATCTTTTGCCACCTTATAACTCACGTCGGCATCGACCAGGGCGCGGCGGATTTCCTTGATGGTTTCCGCCACATTGATTTCTGTAATCTGACCTTTTCCTTTCAGCGTATGCAACGCTTTGTCCAATTTTTCCTGTAAACTCTGAAACATTCCTGAAAATTCTTTTTTGGACTGCAAAGATAAGAATTTTGAAGTTTAAGTTTCAATCGAAATGATCAATTCAAAAATTGATTCAATTCATTATAAATCATTGGGATTTGAGCTAAGAATCCAAATTACAGTGTAAAATCCGGCAGTTCTTTTATACACAATTTGATTCGGTTTAACATAGTCTTATTATATTTGTTCTTTTAATTGACACACGGTTATGGAATATTTAGAATTTGAACAGCCGATCAAAGAACTTCAGGAACAGCTGAAAAGTTGTCAGCTGATCGGTGAAGGAAACGGAGTAGATGTGAAGAAGGCGTGCAAACAGATCGAGCTGGCAATCGAAGAAGCAAAAAACAGAATTTATTCAAATCTCACACCCTGGCAGAAAGTTCAGTTATCGCGTCATCCTTCCCGTCCCTATTCATTGGATTATATATATGATATGGCCGGCAATTCTTTTTTGGAGCTTCACGGCGACAGAAATTTTGGCGATGACAAAGCGATGGTGGGCGGAATGCTGAAAATTGACAATATCCCGTTTATGGTGATCGGTCAGCAGAAGGGAAAAAACACAAAGGAAAGACAGTACAGGCGATTTGGAATGTCAAATCCTGAAGGATACAGAAAGGCTTTGCGGCTGATGAAACTGGCAGAGAAATTCAAAATGCCGATCGTGACATTAATTGACACTCCCGGTGCCTATCCCGGCCTGGAAGCCGAAGAGCGCGGTCAGGGAGAAGCGATTGCAAAAAATATCATTGAGATGATGAAACTTGAAGTTCCGGTCATCTGTATCGTAATCGGTGAAGGAGCCAGCGGTGGTGCTTTGGGAATCGGTGTGGGCAATCATGTTTTTATGATGGAAAACACTTGGTATTCTGTGATTTCGCCCGAAAACTGTTCAGCCATTCTTTGGCGCTCATGGGATTACAAAGAGCAGGTGGCTGAAAAAATGAAAATGACACCCAACGATATGCTCGAACTGAAAATCATTGACGGAATCATCAAAGAGCCGCTTGGAGGTGCGCATTACGATCCCGAAAGTGCATCCGAGAATTTAAAGGCACAGATTCTGAAATCTTATCATGAACTGAAAAAGCTGAGCCCCGAAAAGTTAAAAAAACAAAGACAGCAAAAATTCCTTGCAATGGGCGAATATTCAGGCTGATTCGGTTCACCGGCCGTCCATTCGCTTCATGAATCCAATCTTCGCAAAATGAGCGTAAGACCCAAAAAATATTTAGGCCAGCATTTTCTGAAAGACGAGAATACAGCTCTCAAAATTACTGAAACGCTCAGCTGGTCCGGTTATGACACCGTACTTGAAATCGGTCCCGGAATGGGTGTGCTGACCAAATATCTGATGAATGAAAAAAAGGATATTTCGGTGGTCGAAATTGATTCGGAATCAGTTGAATATCTCAAAGAAAAATATCCGGAACTCAGAATCTTTGAACAGGATTTTCTGAAAATGGATATTGAAAAAACATTTGACAGCAAACCGGTCTGCATACTCGGAAATTTCCCTTACAATATTTCTTCTCAAATCGTTTTCAAAATCATTGAAGACCGAAAATTCATACCCGAAATGTCGGGCATGTTTCAAAAAGAAGTTGCAGAAAGAATCTGTGCAAAAGAAGGTTCGAAGATTTACGGGATATTGTCGGTACTGACACAGGCATATTACAAGGCTGAATATCTGTTTACGGTTTCAGAAAATGTATTCAATCCTCCGCCAAAGGTGAAGTCGGGTGTAATCAGGCTTCTGCGGCACACCCAAAAACTGGAAACCGATGAAGAATTGTTTTTTCAAGTTGTAAAAACAGGATTCAATCAAAGACGCAAAACATTGAGGAATGCGCTCAAAAGTTTAATCGGTCCCAAAACAAATTTTGATGATAATTTGCTTAACTTGCGGGCCGAACAGCTCAGAGTAGATCAATTTATTGAATTCACTTCAAAACTGGCCGAATGGAAGAAATCATCAACAAAGAATTCCTGACAGAACTGTCTGACTATATCCGGGATCAAAATCCAAAGAAGACGCTTGAACTTCTTTCGGAACTGCATCCGGCGGATATTGCCGAGATTTTCCCAAGACTGGAACTGGAGGACCAATCTTATCTGATTTCACTTTTGGATGCTGAAATTTCGGCTGCTGTCCTGCTTGAACTCGAAGAAGATGACCGTAAAAAACTGCTCGGTCAGCTTTCTGCAAAAGAAATCGCTGATGTATTGATCACACAGATGGACACCGACGATGCGGTGGACGTAATCAGCGAGCTTTCTGAAAACAAACAGGGTCAGGTCATTTCTCAAATCGAAGACAAGGAACATGCACAGGACATCGTCGATCTGCTTCGTTATGACGAAGATACTGCCGGCGGTCTGATGCGAAAAGAATTTGTGGAAGTCAACAAAAACTGGACTGTGCTGCGCGCCATCAGGGAAATGAGAAGACAGGCTGAAGATATGCACGAAGTCTATTCGATTTATGTAGTGGACGACGACAATGTGCTGCTTGGAATTCTGAGTTTGAAAAAACTGCTGACCACTTCGTCAAATACCAAGCTGGAAGAAGTTTACAACAACAAAGTTCATTATGTGACCGTCACCCAGAAAGATGTGGAAGTTGCCAATATGATTTCAAAATATGACCTGATGGAAATTCCTGTGATTGATGAACTCAAACGGCTTCAGGGTGTGATCACGGTGGATGACATCATCGATGTGTTGAGAGAAGAAGCCGACGAAAATTATCAGTTGGCTGCGGGTATCACACGAAACGTTGATGCGAGCGACAATATACTTACGCTGACCAAAGCGAGGCTGCCCTGGCTGCTGATCGGTATGTTTGGCGGGTTGGGTGCGGCGAGCATCATTCATGGTTTTGAAGAAGCACTCGCAAAATATACTGCGCTGATTCTGTTTATTCCGCTGATACAGTCAACCGCAGGAAATGTCGGAATCCAGTCATCTGCCATCGTGGTTCAGGGATTGGCAAACGGCAGCATACAGGGAAGAATTCTAAAAAGATTATTCAAAGAATTTCTGTTGGGACTGCTCAACGGAGTCGGAATCTCAATCATAGTGCTGATTATCAGTCATTTCTTTTTTGGAACCTCATATTTGATTTCAATCACCATTATGATTGCGTTGGTTACTGTGATTGTCAATGCGGCTCTGATTGGAACTTTCATACCCATATTTTTGGACAAAAGAGGAATTGATCCGGCGGTTTCAACCGGTCCGTTTATCACTACTTCAAACGATATTTTGGGTGTGTTTATTTATTTTATGATTGCAAAGGTAATCCTCGGATTTTAATAAAATCAACTATCTTCTGCCCTTTTTCTTTTTGAGTACAATTCTGATTTCTGTACCTGCACCTTTTTCGGAACGTGCCACATAGATTTTCCCTTTGTGATAATTTTCAATGATTCTTTTGGCAAGTGACAACCCGAGTCCCCAACCGCGTTGTTTGGTTGTATATCCCGGATCGAAGATTGTTTTGTGCAGCTTTTTGGGAATTCCGGGACCGGTATCTTCAACACTGACAATCACATTTCCGTTTGATTCACTGACAAAAACATTGATCGCGCCCACATTCTGCATTGCATCCACCGCATTTTTGACCAGATTTTCTATCACCCAGCTGTACAATGCTGCATTGAGCGGAATTCTGATTTCCTGTTTTTCGGAATTGAATCTCAAATCCACCTTTCTCGAAATTCTGTCTCTCAGATATCTGACCGTATTTTCGGTTACTTCAACCACATTTGAAACACTGAGTTCGGGCAGCGAACCGATTTTTGAAAATCTTTCAGTGATCTGACTCAGCCGGTGGATATCCTTCTCCATTTCGGTTACCGATTCGCGGCTTTCATCTTCGAGTTTCAGTATCTCGATCCAGCCCAAAAGCGAAGACAGCGGCGTTCCGATCTGATGAGCAGTTTCCTTTGCCATTCCCGCCCAAAGATAGCTCTGTTCGGTGTTTTTGAGAATTCGGAAATACCAGTAGCTGAATGATACAAAAAGAATAATGATCAAAACGAGGATCATCGGATAATACCGAAGTCTTTTGAGCAGCTGTGAATTTTCGTAATACACATACTGTTTTCCGAATTCGCCCAGATCGATCACAATCGGATCTCTCAGATTCTTCATTTTTTCAACAAATTTGTTGAGTTTGACAGTATCTGATTCTATCTTTTTGCTGATGTTGTTGACATACACGATTTCGTCTTCTTCATCCAAAAGAACAACCGGCATCGTTTTATTTGCACTTGTAATTCCGAAAAGAAAATCCTGAACTTTTGAATCATAAACTTCATCTGAACCGAGGATCTGAACCGCCTGTGCATAATTCTCAACCTTGATCTGCTCTTCTTTTTTCAGCTGATTCACAAATTGATTGGAATACCAGATGGTAGCACCAAAAATAAGCAATGCGATCATAAAGCCGATCCATTTGCTTAAATTCTGATTTCTGAGCAGATTAAAACGATTCATACCATCTTATTGGACGGTTGTAAATTTAAGAATATTTTCAAAGCGGTCTTTACTGGTTTCTGACGCTGACGTGTCCGACAAATCTTCGGTCGATGATAATTCCGTCACCTGGCACATCAATTATATACCAATAATCGCCCGAGGCCACGTTGAATCCCATATATTTACCGGTCCAGATATAGTTTCCGCCAAAGGTAGTATCGACAAATATTTTGCCGTAACGGTCAAACAATTTGAGCGTCGCACCGGGCGTCACATCGATTCCCCTCACTTCCCAGGAATCGTTGACACCATCACCATTTGGCGAAATAAAGTTGGTGATATACAGCAAAGTGAATTTATAACTGTCAATCATACAGCCGCTTTGTCTTACATAAACGGTATAGGTTTCACCCGGAATCAGATTGTCGAATCTCGGACTGTTCTGCCAGAAAATCTGATCGATCGAATATTCGAGTATTCCGCCTCCGCCACCGGCCGAAGCAGAAACAATCACATAATTCTGACCGAGTTCAAGACCTGTGATTGCAGGCGCCGGCGGTGTTACCACGGTTATGCTCATTTCATTCGTGCAACCTTCCGCACCGGTTACCACAACGGTATAAATTCCGTTTTGAATAATGTCAAGTGTCGGTCCGTTTCCGATTTCCTGATCGTTCAGATACCATACAAAAACCGGATTCGGATCAGTGCTTGAAGCTTCGGCGGTAAAGATATCGCCCGGACATAGTTCATAATTTGTTTCGTTCAGTTGAATATCCGGCGTGGGCAGTTTGTGGAATTTGATTTCAGCAATATCCGAACAACGGCCGTTAACTTCCACTCTGACATATACCGAATTGTCTCCCTGCGGATGATAAGCGGTAGTATTTGCAATTGGATTGGTTCCGTTTTGTGCACTGCTCAAATTTTGATGATAACTGAATGTAGCAGCTTCTGATGTGATTTGGGTTTCAAATTGGGTGAGATCGATTTCATCTCCTTCACAATAATCAACCGGACCGATCACCGGTGAATCAAGTATCACCTTCTCGCCTGCTTCAAAAGTCACAAATACCGGAATCGAACGGCAACTGTCAACTGTTGTTGCCACGATCCAGATCGTTGCAGGAAGTGTGTTGAACTGATAATTTGACCATTGAACCTGAGGAATCGGATTCTGATCGTTTTCTGCATCATTCTGACTCAGATAATATTCAAACTCCAGACCGTTCGGATCTGCAATAAGCTGTGCATTGAGCAGATCCAGATTGTATTCATAAATTCCGTCAAAATTCTCATCGCAAAGATCAATCACAAGATTTTCATTCAGCACTGCAGTTGAACCCGGGAAAAGAGTCAGCTCGGTCACTGTAAAACAGCCTGACATCTGATTGATTACCTTTATATAAACCGTAACCGTTGATCCTACCTGGATGCCGAAATCTTCAGGATTATTGATCTGATTGGTTCCGTTTTCCAAATCGGTTATGGTCGGATAATATTCAAAATCATAAACAGACGGATCATCGACCCAATCGGGCTGATGCTGTGCCAAATTATAAGAAATGGTGCCTGTCTGCTGATTGGTGCAAAATGCCAGCTCGCCCAAATCATTGACCAAAGGATTTGAATTGATCCAAAATTTAATTTCCGCAAAATTCGGACAGCCGTCTGTTGCCACCCTAATAAATACCGAAGTCATAGCCGGAATATTCATCGGAACCGGATAGGCATCCGGGTTCGGAATCGGATTCTGATTGGCCTGTGCATCAGAAAGACTTTCAAAATAATTGATTTCATAGTTCTCAGGATTTGCAATCACAATCGCATTCAGCTGAATCAGATTATAAATGTAAGTATCTCCCTGTTCGTTGACGCAAAGAATGATATCGTCAGGTTGATTCAGCACCGGTCTTGCAGTGGTATTGTATGTAATCGAGCGGATCGAATAACAATCTGAATTGTTTGATTTCACACGGATATAAACTACGGTAGTCACTCCGGCAACCAGATTGAAAGAAGTCGGATTTGGAATTGGATTGGTTCCATTTTCGGCTTCCTGCTGATTGTAATGCCAGCTGATCTGAAAGTTTTGAGGCTCTACTGTGAAATGAGAAATATTGTCTTCCAGATTCACATTGATGGTTCCGTCACCGTCCTCATCGCAAAGCGGGCCAATTTCCAAATCTTCATTCAATAACGGATTTGAATTGATCGTAATCTGAACACTTCCAATATTGAAACATCCGCTTGCTTCCACACGGATGAAAACCTGAAAAGCAGTATTGACCGGAATCTGATAATCACCCGGATTCGGGATGGCATTACTTCCGCTCTCAGCATCTGCAAGCGACAGATAATATGTGATATTGTAATTGTTCGGATTCGCAATAATCTGAGCCGCAAACTGAGTCAGATCATAGGCCAAAGTTCCGTCCTGCTGATCATCGCAGGCAAAAACATCATCAAGTTGATTCAATGAAGGTTTTGCAACCGTATTGTAAATCAGTCTGCTCACACTGTAACACTGATCCTGAAGCGATTTAATTCTTACATAAATCGTAAACGAACCCGGCGCCGGTAAACTGTATGCACCCGGATTTCCAATCGGGTTGGTCCCCGTGTCAGCATCTGACTGAGTTGTATGATAAGTAATCTGATAATCGTTTGGATTGGTGACGATATCGGTTATATTTTCGGTCAGATTCACAATTACAAAACCGTTGCCGTCATCATCACAAACATCGTTAAAGGTCAAAGTTGTTTCCGCCACATTGAATTCAGAAACTGTAAGATTGATTTCACCTATGCTGAAACATCCTTCTTCATTTCCGTCCATCGGGCCGGTTTCAATTCTGACATAAACCGTTGCGGTTCCCGACAGATAAGCATCCGGATTGGGTATATTGTCATTTCCGCCGGCATTGGCTGCAGCCAGTGTGGTATAATATTTAAAAATGTAATTGATTGGATTATTCACAAACAAAACCTGTGACTGGGTCAGATTAAAAATTGCCTGATCATTTCCATCGTTGCACATCAGCGGCAAATCAACCGTATTGGTTAACAGATGCGGAACTTTATTTACAAAAAGAAATATTTTCAGAATTCGCACAAAAGAACCGCCCGTGGTTTCAACCCGGACAAAAATTTCGGTTGAATTACCACCATTGTAATTAACAGTCAGCGGAAAAACCACCTGATTGCTGTTGTTTGCTTCGGCATCTGCCTGGGTGTAATAAAATTTAAAATTATTGTTTGGATAATCCTGCTGTAGATCGGGCAGGAAATCTGCTGCCACAAACTGTTCGGTGTTGTTTTCGTCCACATCGCATTTTCCATAAGAATTTCCCAAAACGGTACAATCAAGAACAGCATCACCACCAAATTCCATCGTATAACCAAGGGTGGTATCGCTCCATCTGTCAATTGCAATCAGGATTTCGTCGCCGGGTTGAACATTAAAATAACGCACCATTCCGGGTTCCGGATAACCGGATGTGCCGCCTCCCTCACACAAATCGGTTGCAGTCAGAGAAAGTCCGAGTGTAAAGATACCACTTTGATTCGGGTCATTTTGAGAACCTCTTTTATCTGCGGTTGGGGTTGCGCCAATATTTGCCCAATTCGGATTTTTCCATGCGCCAAAATCATAATCATCCGAACCCGCCGGCGTTACCGTAAATGCAAAAGTGGTCCCGCTCAGGATTTTCAAATAATAAAAATCCATAAAGGGTGACAGCGGCTGTCCGACATTGCACGGTATGGTCAGATTGTAAACACCCGAGTTTTGGGGCGCACCGGTCGAAATTGACTGATTGTCACAAACCGGTTTGATCAATTCTTCGGGAATCACCTGTGAATAAGCAAAACTGCTCAATATCAGGACAGTTATAAAAGAGAATATAGATTTGTGCATCTGACTGATTTTAATTTTTTTTGGAAACCCAGTCTCAAAAGTAAACAATTCAAAAAAGCTGACAAAATTTATATTTTCAAACTAATCAGTCATACTGCAGTTGAAAAATTTAAAAAACTTTATTTAAAAATATCAAATGAATGACGTGCATCTTCCCAAAATTCATCCAGCCCAATCAGTCTTTCTTTCAGAAAATTTATAATTTCAAACCAGTCTGATTCATTGAAGACACTGACATTTTCAATTGATTTTTCAATCCGGCAAACCGAACGTCCGTGTTCGTCAAATACATCTTTGAGCCAAAGCCAGTCATCACCCGCAACAGATTCAAACAGCGTTTTGTATTCTTCAAATTGTTCAAACATCAGATGCTGAATATTGGTATCGGGCGAATTCATCTCGATCCGAATCAGTGCATCTCGGTTGGCTGCATCGGTTTTGAAATTCAGTCCTTTAATTCCTGATTTGTAATTGACCCAATTCACAGGAAAACCGCTCGCGGTGGGCTGCAATTTCATATACTGACCAAAGGATACCCAGAATTTTTTTCTGATTTGAGATGCTTCTTCTTTTGAATACATATTGCAAATTAATTCAATTTTATTGAATTCAGATTTTACCCATTCATTTAAATAATCAACAATTCAGACCGAAATATACAGCCTGAAAAAGGCTTTTCTTATCTTTGGAACAAAATTCGTCAATTATGAAATCAAAATTACTGCTGATTGCAGCGCTTGCTTTTGTAACCCAATCTTTTGCACAGAATATGATGACACCCGAACTTTTATGGAAACTGAAACGAATCAGTCCCGTAGGGCTGACAGATGATGCGAAAAATTTGATTTATTCGGTGACCGAATATCAGGTCGAAGCCGGCAAAAAGGAAACAAAAACCTATATGATGCCCGTCGGCGGCGGTGAAGCTGTCGAAATCAAAGATTTTTCAAAAATTCTGACCGATAAATCAATTTCAGCCGATAGAACCAAAAAGATCGAAGTCAAACAGGTGCAGCTCGAAAATATACTCGGAAAAGATCTGTATCCCAATCTGAAAGAATCAAATGTTTATGTTTATAATGATCTGGATTACAGACATTGGGACACCTGGAACGAAGGAAAATACAATCATCTTTTTCTGACCGTAAACGGAACTGATGAAGTGGACGGAATCGACATTATGAAGGGTGAACCTTATTATTCGCCTCAAATGCCTTTTGGCGGTGATGAAGATTTCTGCTGGAACAATGAAGGCACAAAAATCCTGTATGTTTCTAAAAAACTGAAGGGAAAAGAATATGCACTCAGCACCAATACAGATATTTATGAATATGATGTGAAAACCGGCGTGACAGTCAATCTGACTGAAGGAATGCCGGGTTACGATACCAGTCCGGCCTATTCAAAAAACGGCGCGCTTGCCTTTCTGAGCATGGCGAGAGACGGTTATGAAGCCGACAAAAACGATATCGTGGTTTTGCACAACGGCATCAAAACCAATATCACTTCGCACTGGGACGGAACTGTGAGCGGTTTCAAATGGGACAAAGACGGAAAAAAGATTTATTTCAATGCAGCGGTCGGCGGAACCGTTCAGCTGTTTGAAGTTGATTTTGATCCGAATTCAAAAAACAAAGCCATGCCAAAAATCAGACAGATTACTGACGGTCAGTTTGATGTGGCCGGACTTGTAGGACAGTCGGGAAGCAACATGATCATTTCAAGAACCGATATGAACCACGCAGTTGAACTGTATTCCGTCAATCTAAAAAACGGCGAAATGAAGCAGCTGACCAATGTGAACAAAGATATTTACGAAAGTATAAAGCTGAGCAATGTTGAAAAAAGAGTGGTGAAAACCACTGACAACAAGGATATGGTTGCCTGGGTGATTTATCCGCCCGATTTTGATCCGAACAAAAAGTACCCTACTCTGCTCTATTGTCAGGGCGGACCGCAGTCGGCACTTTCACAGTTTTATTCTTTCAGATGGAATTTTCAGCTCATGGCTGCAAACGGCTATATCGTCATTGCGCCCAACCGTCGCGGAATGCCCGGTCACGGTGTGGAATGGAACGAAGCAATCAGCAAGGATTGGGGCGGTCAGGTGATGAAGGATTATCTGTCTGCCATTGATGATATTTCAAAAGAATCTTATGTCGATAAAGACAGACTGGGCGCTGTGGGCGCGAGTTACGGCGGTTATTCTGTATTTTATCTGGCAGGAATTCACAACAAAAGATTCAAAAGTTTTATTGCGCACGACGGTGTTTTTGATCTGAAATCAATGTACGGAACCACCGAGGAACTTTGGTTTACCAATTGGGATGCGGGTGGTGCCTATTGGGAAAAGGACAATCCGGCTGCGGTGAAAACATACAGTGAATTTGATCCGAGCAATCTGGTCAACAAATGGGATACGCCGATCATGATCATTCAGGGCGGAAAGGATTATCGGGTTCCAATCGAGCAGGGACTGGAAGCATTTCAGGCGGCTCAGCTGCACGGAATCAAAAGCAGACTGCTCTATTTTCCGGATGAAAATCACTGGGTGCTGAATCCTCAGAATTCAATCATCTGGCATACCGAGTTTTACAAATGGCTGAAAGAAACGCTTTGATGCGGATTGAAAATTAATTATCAATTCAAAAAAAATGAACCAAGAAAATTTGAATAAGAAAACCAACAACAAACTGGTTTCCTACATAAAGAAGTTTGGATTTTGGGGCTTTATGTTTTTCTTTCTGAAAGGTATGGTCTGGCTGGCAATTTTCGCATTCGGATTTGACGCCTGTATGGGATCCTAAACGATTTTGCCCTTTTCAAAGACAGAAAGCGCATTCTTTCCGGTGATTTCAATGATTTGATTTTCGGGTTTCTGATAAATTTCAGCAAGTTTTTTGACAATTAGGCTGACATACGAAGATTCATTTCGTTTTCCGCGATAAGGAACCGGTGACAAATAAGGCGAATCGGTTTCCAAAACGATATTTTCAATCGGAATCTGATTCAGAAACTGATCGATTTTACCGTTTTTAAAGGTAACCACACCGCCAATCCCGAGCTTCATATTGAATCCGATTGCTCTTTCTGCCTGTCCTTTTGTTCCGGTGAAACAATGGAAAATCCCAAACAGCCTGTCATCCTTTTCGGTTTCAAGCACTTCAAAGATTTCATTAAAACTGTTTCTGCAATGGATTACAATCGGCAGACCTTTTTCCTTTGCCCAGCCGATCTGGGTTTTGAATGCAATCTGTTGTTCCTTAAGTGAACTCTGATCCCAATACAGATCAATTCCGATTTCGCCGACCGCCCAAAAATCTCTTTTGTCCAGCCATTCTCTGACCAATTTCAGCTCCTGTTCATAAGTTTCCGGTTGGACTGAGGTCGGATGAAGACCCATCATCAGATAGATGTCCCTGTAATTTTCTTCAAGATCCATCATCCTTTGGGTATAGGTCGAATCGATGGCGGGAATATAAAATCTTTTCACACCTGCATCGACCGCTCTTTGAATCATTTCGGCTCTGTCGTCGTCAAATTCTTCTGAATAAAGATGGGTATGGGTATCGATCAGCATAATTCGTTTAATTTTTGAAGTTTGATTTTTTCTTCCGCAAAACAGTTTTTTGGAAATTGACTTTCGACCGATTCAATCATTTTTCCGGTTTTGTACAGAAATTCTTTGTAGGCAATCGTCTTTGGATTCAGTGGCCGGTGAGCCAAAGCAGAATTGATTTTATTGATCTGTTCAATTCTTGAATTTGTATTTTCGTCAAAATAAATTTCTGAAAATTTCTGCCAGATATAATCCACAGCCATTTGGTTGGGATGAACCAAATCTTCGGAATAAAATCTGTAATCTCTCAAATCGTCATTCACCAGTTCATAAGCCGGAAAATAATCAACGGCTCCATATCTGCCCAAAACTTCGTGCAGGGCAGAAATCAGTCTTGCCTTGCTCAGCGAATTTTCGATGATTCCGTCTTTGGTATGTCTGACCGGGCTGACGGTTGTGATGATGTGCGCATTCGGACAGACATCAAAAATCAGATCAAAACAATTTTTAATCGATGCGCACAGCTGTTTTTCGGTCAATAATGATTTCTCAAAAACATGCTGCGGAACTTTGTGACAATTTGAGATAAACAAACCGCTTTCGTTCAATCGGTAAACCCATGAAGTTCCAAAAGTCAACAGAAAACAGTTTGAATTTCGGCCAAAATTATTGGCAGTTTCAAGTTCGGCATTGATAATTTCCAAAGTTTCTTTTTCGGTCGGACGGTCAAAAGAAGTATGATGATCCCAGCTGAAAAAAAGTTCGCCGTATTTGAAGATTTCCTCACGGCTGTATTTGGTCAGCGAAAAAACCCGCATCAGCGCATTTTCAATGGCAAGCGGATGAAACAGAGTCCCAAAAGGATTGGTCAAAGTGCTGAATTTCAGATCGGACAGTTTCTGACCGATTTCGGACACAAAACAGGAACCGATCCCAAATATCTGTTGGGAATGAGAAATCTTTCTTTCAGACGGCTGCAACTGAATCTCTGTCCTGAATTTCATCAAATTTTTCTTTTCATTAAATCATTTGCCAATTCTCTCAAACCAGTTTTGTTTGAATCCGGAACATCGATCTTATCCAAAAAGTGCATTGCTTTTTGGGTGAACTCTTCGATCAGCGATCGAACCGCAAGATCTGCTTTTGTGCCTTTGAATATTTTTTTTACTGCTTCAATTTTTTGCAGATCATCTGATTTTGTCGAATACCATTTGTTCAATTCTTCCAAATTTTGACCGTCGGCAGCCTCAACTGCTTTAACATAAAGAATCGTTTTTTTATTTTCGATGATATCTCCGGCATGGGTTTTCCCGAAATCGGCTTCACCAAACACATCGAGATAATCATCCTGAAGCTGGAATGCGATGCCCAGATTCCTTCCGAATTCATACAGTTTGTACTGACTGTCAGCATCTGCATCTGCGGTAATCGCACCAATCTGAAGCGCGCAGCCGACCAAAACCGCAGTTTTGTATTCGATCATCCGGATGTATTCGTCATAAGAAACTTCGGATTGGGTTTCAAAATTTTTGTCGTATTGCTGGCCTTCGCACAATTCTTCAGCCGTTTTTGAAAACAGCTGGATCACATTTTTAAAATGAACGGCGGGCAGATCTTCAAACATCCGATAAGCCTGAACCAGAAGCGCATCGCCCGAAAGGATGGCGGTATTCAGATCAAATTTCAAATGAACCGGACTTTTTCCTCTTCTCAGCGGTGCTTCGTCCATGATGTCGTCGTGCATCAAAGTGAAATTATGAAAAAACTCAATTGCGAGTGCTGGTTTGATTGCTTCGTTGACATCACCTTCAAACAGCAGATTACCCATCAGACAGAGAATCGGCCTGAGTCTTTTTCCGCCCAGACTCAGTATATAATCGCATGAACCGTAAAGTTCGGCGGGTTCAAAATCTTTGAAAGAATATTCTTCCAATGCTTCACTGATGATGGTTTGGCAGTCCGACAGCTGTGTGTTCATATCATTTCAATTCAAATGCAAAGATAGGGAAACAGAATCCTTAAACCGTCAGTCAGATGCAGTTGATTTAAACAAAATTCAATTCAAAAAAGCTGAAAATTTACAATCTCCCGGTCTTTTTCAATGAGAAAATAATATGTAATTTTGCAACTCAAAAATTTCGACAAAATGGGTAGAGCCTTTGAATTCAGAAAAGAAAGAAAAATGAAAAGATGGGCATCAATGTCCAAAACTTTCACAAGATTGGGTAAAGAAATCGTGATCGCTGTCAAAGAAGGCGGTCCCGAACCCGAAGCAAACTCAAAATTGAGAGCGGTCATTCTGAATTGCAAGGCGGCAAATATGCCCAAAGAAAATGTTGAAAGAGCGATCAAAAGAGCAACAGACAAGGATACTGCAAATTATAAGGAAGTTCTATTTGAAGGTTACGGACCGCACGGAATCGCAGTGCTGATCGAGACTGCAACCGACAACAACAACCGAACGGTTGCCAATATCAGAAGTTATTTCAACAAATGCGGCGGTAGTCTGGGCACCCAGGGTTCGGTTGAATTTATGTTTGACCATATCTGTACTTTCACCATCAATGCGGGCGGCAGAGATGTGGAAGAATTAGAGCTGGAACTCATCGATTACGGTGCGGAAGACATTACCGAAAATGAAGGAAATGTGGAAGTGGACGCACCTTTTGAAAGTTATGGCCAGCTTCAGAAATATTTTGAAGACAACGAAATTGAAATCATCAGTTCCGGATTTGACAGAATTCCGCAGACAACAAAAAAACTGAGCGAACAGGAACAGGCCGAACTGGATGTGCTGCTTGAAAAAATTGAAGAAGACGATGATGTGCAGAACATCTTTACAAGCGCAGAATAATATTATAAAAACCATCAAAAAATTAAAATGAATCTCAAATCAAAAGTTTCGGAAATCTTAAAAAATTCAATTTCGGATATCTACGGGTATCAGGCCGAAAATCTTGAGATTCAAAATACAAAAAAAGAATTTGAAGGCGAATATACGCTGGTCGTATTCCCGCTGATCAGAGAACTGAAAAAGAAACCTGAAACAATCGGTGAGGAAATCGGGAATGATCTGAAATCAAAAAATCTGATTTTGGATTTCAATGTGGTCAAAGGTTTTCTGAATATGAATTTCAAACCAGAATTCTGGTTGGTCGATCTGATCAAAAATGCAGACAACAAAGATTTTGGATATACAGCTGAAAATCTGAATTCAAAATCGATCATGGTCGAATATTCTTCGCCCAACACCAACAAGCCGATTCATTTGGGACACATCAGAAATAATCTTTTGGGTTATTCGATGGCTCAAATCTTTAAGGCAGCCGGCCATAAAGTTCAAAAAATTCAGATCGTCAACGATCGGGGCATCCACATCTGCAAATCTATGATTGCATGGCAGAAATTCGGAAACGGTGAAACACCTGAATCTTCAGGAATCAAAGGCGATCATCTGGTCGGAAAATATTATGTCGAATTTGACAAAAATTATCGCGAACAGATCAAAGAGCAGATTGCAGCCGGACAGACCGAAGATGAAGCAAAGAAAAATGCACCGCTATTTTTGGAAGCACAGGAAATGCTCAGGAAATGGGAAGACGGCGACCAAGAAGTCAGATCGCTTTGGGCGATGATGAACGGCTGGGTGTATGAAGGTTTTGAAAAAACTTACAAAAGACTGGGCGTTGATTTTGACCATTATCAGTACGAAAGCAATACTTATCTGCTCGGAAAGGATCTGATTCAGAAAGGTCTGGATTCGGGTGTGTTCTATAAAAAAGATGACGGTTCGGTTTGGATCGATCTGACCGACGACGGCTTGGACGAAAAATTAGTGCTTCGTTCTGACGGCACTTCGGTTTATATGACCCAGGATTTGGGAACTGCGGTTGAAAGATTCAACACCTTCAACATAGACAAGCTGATTTATGTGGTCGGCAACGAACAGGATTATCATTTCAAAGTATTGTTTCTGATTTTGAAAAAGCTCGGTTTTGAATGGGCTGATTCTTTGGAACATCTTTCATACGGCATGGTCAATCTGCCCGACGGCAAGATGAAGTCGAGAGAGGGAACGGTTGTGGATGCGGATGAACTGATGGAGGAAATGTTTCAAACCGCAAAAGAAATTTCGGCCGAACTCGGAAAACTCGACGGTTATTCTGAAGATGAAAAAAACAAACTCTATGAAATCATCGGTCTGGGTGCATTGAAATATTTTATACTAAAGGTGGATCCGAAGAAAGGAATTCTGTTCAATCCAAAGGAAAGTGTTGATTTTGCGGGCAATACCGGACCTTTTATTCAATATACTTACGCAAGGATACAGTCGATACTTGAAAAAAGACAGCCTGAAGAATTTGATATTGAAAATTTGGAATTGGAAAAGATCGAAATTGAAATCATCAGACATCTTTATGATTTTGAAAACATCATTTTGACAGCATCAGAAAGTTTAAATCCCGCGCTTTTGGCAAATTATGTATATGAACTGGTCAGGATTTTCAACTCGTTTTACCAGAATTTCCCTATTCTGAATGCCCAAAACCAACAAGTTATCAACAAAAGACTGCATTTAAGTAAGTGGTCTTCTAATGTGATTATCAATGCATTACATCTTCTTGGGGTAAATAATCCAAAAAAAATGTGAAAAAAGATTCAAAAATGTTTTTTTATTAGAATCCACTTTTATACTTTTACACCAAGTTATTTATGTAACTTTTCATAGGTTTAGGTTGGTTAAAGTAACTCTTCTTTCGATTGAATAGTTGAGTTACTTTTTTTTGTGCCTGTATGTAAAATTCGCACAGCCGGAATTATAATATGGTCGAATAATTCCATATCAACTCCCAACTATCCTAAAATTTCAGGAAAGAATCATTATTTCATCTTTGAAAGTTTTTTTATCTTTAAGACTTCAATTTCTTATTCAATAACACACAAATGAAAAATTTACTGTTTTCAGTTTTGGCTTTGGCCGGAATCTGTTTTGGCCAAACAAAAGAAGATTCAATTCAATTCAGAAAAATATCGGACGAAATCCTGTTGCACGGTCAGGCTTATGACCTCCTTTATAATCTGACCCAAAATATCGGTCACCGGCTGAGCGGTTCGCCCGAATATGAAAAAGCCACCCTCTGGGCAGAACAGCAACTCAAAGGTGCGGGTGCAGACAAAGTTTGGCTGCAGGAAACTTTGGTGCCCGTATGGCACAGAGGAAAGGAAAGTTTGAAATACAAAACCGGAAATGGCGAATGGAAAGATATCAACTTTCTGTCGCTCGGAAATTCGGAAGGAACCGGTAAAAAAGATGTGGAAGGCGAAGTGATCAGAGTTACCAATTTTGATGAGTTCAACAAACTTCCGGCTGAAACTGTAAAAGGAAAAATCGTGTTTTTTGATTATCACTTTCCGCAGCAGTATGTAGAAACTTTCAGAGGATACGGTGAGGCTTACATTTATCGTTCACATACTGCATCTGCAGTGGCCGAAAAGGGCGGAAAGTTCGCAATCATCCGTTCGGTTTCAACCGGGCCGGACGATGTGCCGCATACCGGAACAATGAATTATGATGAGAAATTCGCAAAAATCCCTGCAGTTGCAGTCGGAAATACAACTGCAGATATGCTTGCCGGTCTGATCAAAAATCAGAAACTTTACCTGAAATTAAATTCGGATTGCGGTATGCAGCCCGAAAAAATCAATCACAGTGTGGTCGGTGAAATCAAAGGCAAAGACGACAAAATCATCACTGTTGGCGGTCACCTCGATTCTTGGGATGTGGGCGAAGGCGCACATGACGACGGCGCAGGAATCGTACAGACGATAGAAATCCTCAGAACCTTTAAGAAATTAGGAATTCAACCCAATCATACCATCAGATTTGTATGTTTTGCAAATGAGGAAAACGGTGCACGCGGCGGTGTGAAATATGCTGAAGAAGCAAAATCAAAAAATGAAACCCATCTGTTTGCGCTCGAAAGCGATGCAGGCGGTTTTTCTCCAAGAGGAATTTCGCTCGATATGGATGATTCAAAAATCAAACAAATACAAAGTTGGCTGCCGCTGTTTGAACCCTATGGTGCTTATCTGCTGATCAAAGGTTACGGCGGTGTCGATATCAATCCGCTCAAATACACGATGGGCGTTCCGGTTGCCGGTCTGGTCCCGGATTCTCAGCGATATTTTGACATCCACCACAGCGCGGCTGACACCTTTGACAAAGTCAACAAAAGAGAACTTCATCTGGGCGCAATCGTGATGGCGCAGATGATCTATATGATCGACAAATACTGGAAATAAGCGGTTTTTTGGATTCAGCATGCTTTTTGATAAAACAGCAGTTATGAAAAATTTTTCGATACTGACAATTTTAGTTTTTGGTTCAATTCTTTTTGGTCAGCAAACCGAACCTGCATTGAAAAAGATTGATTTCTATGAATTTCAGTCGATCGTAAATCAGCAAGATGATGTGTTGTATGTGGTGAATTTCTGGGCGACCTGGTGCAGACCCTGCATTGAAGAGATTCCGGGATTTATGGAAGTCAACAATAAAATGGCAGATCAGCCGAAATTCAAAATGATACTGATTTCGCTTGATTACAAAAATTTACTGAATACAAAAGTCAAAAACTTTGTCCAAAAACACAACATCACAACCGATGTGTATCTGCTTGCCGATGAAAAATCAACAATGGAACTGCTGCCCGAAATTGATGTGAATTGGAATGGTGCAATCCCGTCCACCGGATTTTATAAAAACGGAAAAAAACTAATGTTTCATCAGGGATTTATGAACCAATACGAATTGGAAGATCTGATCGATGATTTTATGTAAATGATTATTTCGCAATCTTTTTGAGATACTGACCATACTGACTTTTTCCGTATTTATCGGCTGATTTCAGCAATTGGTTACGATTGATGTATCCGAGGTTGAATGCGATTTCCTCAATACAGCTGACCTTCACCCCCTGACGTTTTTCGATGATTCTGACAAACTCGGTTGCCTGATGCAGCGAATCAAAAGTTCCGGTATCGAGCCAGGCGGTTCCCCTGCCGAGCACACCGACTTCAAGCTCACCGATTTCGAGATATTTGTTGTTGATATCCGTAATTTCAAGCTCTCCCCTTTCTGACGGTTTCAGATTTTTTGAAAATTCAACCACACGGTTGTCATAAAAATAAAGACCCGGAACCGCATAATCAGATTTCGGATTTTGAGGCTTCTCCTCGATCGAAATTACCTTCTCATTCTCATCAAATTCAACCACTCCGTATCTTTCAGGATCAGAAACCAGATACGCAAACACACAGCCGCCTTTGATATTGGTCTTGCTCTGAAGCAGAGGTGGAAGAAATGCGCCATAAAATACATTGTCGCCCAAAATTAAGGCCACAGCATCATCACCGATAAATTCCTGGCCGATGACAAAAGCCTGCGCCAGTCCCTCGGGTCGCGGCTGAACCGCATAACTGAGCTGACAGCCGATCTGACTGCCGTCGCCCAAAAGCCGCTCAAACGCCTGACTGTCCTGAGGTGTGGTGATGATCAGTATTTCACGGATTCCGGCAAGCATAAGGGTTGACAACGGATAATAGATCATCGGCTTGTCATAAACCGGCATCAGCTGTTTACTGACCGAAATGGTCAACGGATAGAGTCTTGTTCCTGAGCCGCCTGCGAGTATGATTCCCTTCATTATTATTATTTGTTCGAATTTATCGAATTTTCACGAATTTCTATTCATCAAAATTGACAATACGTTTATATTTTAAAGATTTTTCACCAAAGCTTATTAGCAGGTCGAGCTTTTTATCGGTCGCTTTCAGGTAATTTAATGTTTGCCTGACGAAATTGTACATTCAAAAAAGAAACTGATTTAATTTCAAGCATGATTTTGTCAAAACAGATAAAATCGGTTTTGTATTTTTCTTTAGTTTTTTACCCTCATAGAACAATTCCAAACTCACTTCACGTTCATAAGGGATTTCATTTTTCTTAAATTCATCCTCGAGTATCTCGCAATATACCGCCTCCAAAAAACCGTAACCCATCGTGGAATGAATATTCATACAAATTCCAATTATTTTATAGCTTTCCTCTTTAAAAAATATTTTTTCTTCCACAGTTGTTCAATTCAAGGTCAAACAATTTATGAAATTCGTGAAAATTCGTGCTATTCGTATTAATTAGAATAATGAGCCTTATAATAATCCAAATATGCGCCGCTTGTTACTTTCTCCAGCCAATCCTGGTTTTCAAGATACCAGTCGATGGTTTTTGAAAGGCCTTCTTCAAAGGTTACACTCGGTTTCCAGCCCAGTTCGCTGTTGATTTTGGTTGCATCAATCGCATAACGCAGATCGTGTCCCGGACGGTCTTTTACAAAGGTGATCAGTTCCTCACTTTCCCCATTTTTTCTGCCCAACTTTTGATCCATCTGTCTGCAAAGTTCCCTGATTAGATCGATGTTCTTCCATTCGTTGAAACCGCCGATGTTGTAGTTCTCGGCATTTTTCCCTTTGTGAAACACCAGATCGATCGCCTTTGCATGATCGATGACATACAGCCAATCGCGGGTGTTCAGGCCTTCGCCGTAAACCGGAAGCTGTCTTTTGTGAATGATGTTGTTGATACAGAGCGGAATCAGTTTTTCGGGAAAATGATTGGGTCCGTAATTGTTTGAACAATTGGTGATGACATAAGGCAATCCGTAAGTATCGCCATAAGCTCTCACAAAATGATCAGAGCTCGCCTTTGATGCAGAATAGGGCGAATGCGGATCATAAGAAGTTTCCTCGGTAAAAATTCCGGTCTCGCCAAGCGAACCATATACTTCATCTGTGGAAACATGATGAAATCTTTTTCCTTCAAAATTATTCCCCCAAATTTTTCTTGCTGAATTCAGCAGATTGACCGTACCCAATACATTTGTTTTGACAAATTCAAGCGGTGAGCTGATCGAACGGTCCACATGAGATTCTGCCGCCAGATGGATTACACCATCCGGACGATGGGTTTCAAAGATTTCGTCAATCCGCTTTTCATCTGTGATGTCAGCTTTTATAAATCGATAATTTGGAGAATTTTCAATGTCTGTCAGATTTTCAAGATTGCCGGCATAGGTCAGCGAATCCAGATTAATGATCAAATATTCGGGATAATTTTTCACAAATTCCCTGACAACATGAGAGCCGATAAAACCGGCTCCTCCTGTGATAATTATCGATTTTTTGTCCAAAACGGAATTTATTTTTTGTGAATCACTTTCAGATTTTCCAATTCGTGAACCGTTTTTCTCAAACCCGAACTTGAAAATCTGTGGTCTCTGCGGTTAAAATACAGTTCGATTCCTTTTTCTTCGCAGTATTTTCTTCCTGTGAAATCACGGTCTTTGTATTCGTCACCCAAGATTCGAACATCGATTTTGAACGATCTCAGTATATCTTCCAAATCCTGTTCGGTCACATAAGGAACGATTTCGTCCACAAACTTGCAGCCTTTCAGCTGTATATACCGCTCAACGATTGATTGGGTGGGCTTGTTTTTTTCGGGTCTGTCGATGCTCGGATCCATTTGGAGTCCGACAATCAGATAATCGCAGTTTCTTTTCGCTTCTTCGAGCATTTTGATATGCCCGGCATGAAGAAGGTCAAAAGTGCTAAAGGTAATACCAACTTTCATCCAGTTCCAATTTTAATTTAATTCTTTAATCCTATGCCGTAGTACTCAAATCCGAGTTCTTTCAGATAGGCGCCGTCATAGATATTTCGACCATCAAATATAGTTTTATTTTTCAAAAGTTTTGCAAGCATCTGCCAGTTGGGCATCCTGAATTCAGACCATTCGGTCACCAGCAGCAGTGCATCCGCATCATTTGCAGCTTCATAAGAATTATCGCAATAAACAATGCTGTCACCGAGATAAAATTGTTTG
>Ga0172382_10000363_pt1 | contig 84411 bp, 74 predicted proteins | sample Leawel138RmetaG_FD_122245 | JGI IMG/M metagenome (GOLD analysis project Ga0172382, IMG submission 122245) | Leachate microbial communities from a municipal landfill in Southern Ontario, Canada - Leachate well 138R metaG | ecosystem: Engineered > Solid waste > Landfill > Unclassified | place...
ACTTTAAAACCTTGGGGTCCCGGATCAAGTCCGGGGCGACGGATAAAACTGAATCCCGCTCAATAGTGTGTGAGAAAATAATTGTGACACAGCCTCCGGAGGCCGGGATGGCGGAGGGTGGTTTCTTCCGGCGCAGCCCCCATGCCCGGGTCTCTACGTAGTGTCGTCTTTCAGCGGTCTGCCTGCCGTCCGCGCTCTCTCCATTGCGGCCCTGTTTGCCTCCTGGATTATGTCGATCAACTTTTCCAATTGATAACCGGAGGACAGGGAGGCGCGATGCAGGAACTCGATCATGGAGAAGCACCTCTTAAGATCCCGAATCCTGTCTTTCTCTTCGCCATCTTTTTGCGACATTATCGAGACACCGCCGGTGAAATACATCCAGGCAATCACCTCTTCGAATGCCTCTTTGCTGAACCACAGGATACCCTGGTAACGATTGACCTCGAGGAAGAACTGGACGTCTCCATCGCCCATGAATGAATCGAGAATTGCACGCGGGTCTCTTTCTTTGCACCAGTCCTGATGGGACGTAAATATCTTGATAAGGAGCTGGGCGCCGTGGATATCTTTATCGTCATATCCTAGGTCCTTCAAAGTTTCGCCTATGATCCTGCCGAAGAGCCATTCGTCGATCCAGCTTCGGCTTATCTCTTCACGAACGCCCTCCCCATCGACAAGGCCGCCGAGGCCATGGACAAAAAGCCATGCCAGATGAGAAGCCGACAGTTCCCGGGATAACAGGGCATAGAGGTCGCTTCTGCCACCGACAATATCCTGCACGAAGGGATGGGACTGGATCAATACGGTGAATTTTCGTTTCACCTCTTCGACAATGTTGGTCTCATTCTGCGAAGAGCCCAGATATGTCCTGATCTCCCGCAGGACGTTGAAGATTTTTGTACTCGCCTCGTTGACGAGAGTGTCGGGAACCAAAAGCGCCTCGCGGTTCATGATATCCCTGTGGTTCGCGAGAATATGCCTGAAGAACGCAGGATGGACGAGTTCCCTGAAACTCTGGTGTATGGGCTGAAGGAATATCTCGCGCACCGTGTCGTCAATGCTCGGTACGCCCCTGCCGTTCAAGTAGCTGCAGATCTGCCCGTAATGGTTGAACTCGGTATCCCGGACCTGGCGGAAATCGAGAAGCACGTGATATTGATACGCATGCAGTTCTGCGAAAAGCCCCTGCTCCGACAGTTCCCGGTTTTCCCTGATGTATTCCAGGTTCGATCCGTGGTCTCTGAATATCGTGTAATATCCTCCACTACTGTTGAGGTCAAGGCCATCCTTCAGGCTTTTCTGAACAAGGCGACGGTTTTCGCCAGGGCCGTCCTTGACGGAGAAGGCTACTGATGTTCGGATCCACCCCCGGGCTGTCGCATACCTGTTGTTAAAAATGAACAACGTCCTTGCATCGCCGTACCGATTGGAATATGCGAAGACGTCTTCGTTTACGTGTCCTTCCGGTGTGAAGAAATCATAGAGGAGGAAATTCTCCACGTCGGCAAAAAGGTGCCTTTTGTGAAGGAGTGGGGATATCTCGCGCTCGTGACGTTCCACCAGGTATTGGTTCGGCGTCTCGTCCCAATATGCACGCCGGTATTCCATGCCGTATTTTTCGGCGTAACCCTCTATCTGACCATGACCGAACATGGGCAGCCCAGGCATGGTCGCCATCATTGTGCAGATTCCAAAGTATTTGTCTCCCGTCCCGAATTGATCGACGGCCGTCCTTTCGTCGGGGTTGTTCATGAAATTTACGAAGCGGCGCAATATCTGGGGATCGAATTCCATCGTATTCTTCATGACGAGCCGGTATTTGGAATTTTCCTCGTCGCGAAGCATGTTCATAAAAGCGCTGTTGTATACACGGTGCATTCCGAGGGTCCGGACAAAATACCCTTCGAGTAGCCAGAAGGCTTCCGCAAGCAGAAGGGTATCCGGGGCCTCGACCGCAACACGGTCAACGACCTCCCGCCAGAATTCGTTCGGCATGGCCTTGGAGAAATCATCGTAGCTCAGGCTATGCTCTACCCGGGTGGGAATAGCTCCGCCGGTGCCCGGTTCCGGGAACCACAGCCTCTGAAAATGTTTTTTGGTGAGGGTCATCGCGGCGTCGAAACGGATGACGGGGAATTTTCCGGCCACGTGAATAATGGTGCGGATCATCGCTTCCCTGACTTCCGGCTTAAGGTAATTGAGCTGGGCGGTATCATTCCACGGCATACTTGTCCCGTCATTGCCATGGTAAATGAATTTTTCGCTGCCGGTCCAGTTATCGTGGCGCTTGAACACCACCGCCGCGTCGGTACGGTCATAATAATGATCCTCTATCTGGATCGAGACGCGGTCGTCATGCGAGAGGTTCGGCCCGCCGTAGGTATACCAGGGATAGGGATTGTGATCTATGCTGACGAACCAGTCCGGATGTTCTATCATCCATCGTGAATATATACCCACATGATTCGGGACCATGTCGCTCGCAAGCCGGATGCCCCTTCGCGTCGCGCGCTCCTTGAGCTCGAGAAAGGCTCCCTCGCCGCCCAGGTCTTCGGCGATTATATAATCATGAAGCGAATAGGCCGATGGGACCGCTTCAGGATTGCCGCACATCTGCTTTATCCACTGGGAGGCAGCACTTCGTTCCCAGACGCCTATGAGCCATATTCCGGTAAAACCGCGTCTGCGCAAGGTATCCAGTTCCTCGTCAGGTATTTCATGAAGCTTTGTTATGGAACGGCCATATGTCTTCGACAATTGGTCGAGCCAGACATAGACATTCTTGGCAATGAGGATGAGCCTGGGCATCCAGTCTTTATCCGCGCTGAACTTCTCGGGCTCGAATTCGAGGCCTGTGTAACGATATATTTCTGCCTTGCCCGGTCCCAGAAACGGCATCTTCTCCTCTTCCTTGAAAAGGTCGAGGCTTTTGAGCATTCTGGATATGAACCGCGTGCCAAGGAGATATCCCCAGCGTTCCATGATGAATTCAAGTTGGCCTGAGAGGGAATAGGGTACGGCAATGGCGGGGCTTCGAAGCATGTCGATAATGTTCTGGCCATCGGGCCCGAAGGACGGCTCGTGATCGAAAAATGCGCGTAACTCGGCGATGGCCTTGAGGTACGCGGTGTCCTTTTTTAACGATGAATCGTCAAACAGCTCGAGGAACGGGTGGAATGCCGGGTTCATGTTGGCAAGCCATAAAAGGAGCATCTCCTCGAGCGAAATCTGTCGGTTCTGGGCCCCTTCGGTCTCGCCGCCCAGGTATTGCTCCACGGTCAGCGTTCTCTGGTATGCGGCGACCGGAGGGAATTCATCGGTGAATTGCCGGAGGACCCTTTCTGTTTCTTCGCGCCCGAGTTTCGATTCCAGGTGCGCCAGGGCGCGCTCCATTACGTTCTTCTCCGCCGCATCGGCATAAACACTGACGACATAGTGCAGGATCTCATCGATGAGCCCCATGGCGACGAGCGCTCCTGCCCGGACGGCGCTTTCGGGATAAAGGACCAGGTCTTTTTTCCGGTTCATTTTCTGGGCGAAGCTGCGCGCCGCGAGGAAATTGGCGAACACGACATTGCCGCTCAGGGTGAACAGCGTGTCACTGAATTGATACGCATCCCTTGCCCGCCGCGATACATGGAATTCTCTGATTGTTTTCATCATGCGTTCATTTTCGCTCATCGGTAGAACGAAATGCTAACACAGCATTACCGGTGAGTCAACAAACCCCCTTTGTGCACAGCCGCGAATACCCAGTGTTCTCCCTATCTTCTGCGCAGAAGTTTCAGGTAATAACTTTTAAAGGCAAGGCCGTATATGATGGCTGTAAGCACGGCGCTTACCGTGAGTGTCATAAGGATGCCTTCCGGAAGCAGGCGGCGTGCAAGCACGATGAGGATAACGAGCAATATCCCCGCCAAAAGCGATTTAATGATGTCTCTCGTGGCGGACCGGGCTGTACGGTAGCCTGTTTTACGTTTCAGGACCACATAAAGAAATGCGAAATTATAAAGCGACACGATCGATGTCGCCAGCGCGATACCGAGATTTTTGAACGGGACCATCAGTATCGACGCGATCATGGCATTGATGGCAATAGATGAAAGGCCGATCAACGCAGGAGTTTTCATATCGTGCATAGCATTGAATATCCGTACAAAAGAAATGGAAAGCGCGTAGAAAACAAGCCCCACACTGTATCCGAACAATGCCCTGTTCGTCATTGCAGTATCGGCCGGCGTGAACGCGCCGCGCTGGTAGAGGACCTTCACGCAAATGTCGCCCACCGTGCACAGGAGGATGGTGGCCGGTATCAGGGTAATGCAGACGATCACCATCGAACTGTCTATATGGGCCTTGAAATCCTTGATGTCATTGTCATGATAGAGCCGTGACAATTTGGAAAACATGACCGTATAGACCGGAACAGCGAAAAGACTGAACGGCAGGATAAAGATCCTGAACGCGTACGAAAGGGACGCTACCTCGCCGTGGGGCAGGTACGATGCGATGATACGGCCCACAAAACTGTTGATAGGAACGATGGAGGTTGCGATCAGGGCCCCGGCAAATAAGCTCTTCGCAGTGGCAACGGCAGGATGCTTGAGGTCGAGCGTAACGCGATAGCGGACCCCCAGTCTTTTCAGGTACGGGTACTGCATGACGATCTGCAGGAGCGAACCGGCCGTCACACCGATAGCGAGGCTGTAGATCCCGAGTCTTTTTCCCAGGATGAGTGCCGACGCAATAAACAGGATATTCCACAGGATCCCGGATAATTCAGGCGCGGCAAAATGTTCCCTGGCATTGAGAAACGCCTTCTGGACCGAAAGGATCGTATGAAAGGCTATAACGGGTATCATGATGATGAAAAGGTTATTTGTGATGGCCTTGGCTTCGGCAGTGAAGCCCGGCGCGATAAACCTGACCACCGTACCGCTGAATAAAAAGAAAACCAGCGATACGAAGAAGGTCAGGATTATGGAGATATTTATGAATATAGAATAAATATGGGAATACTCTTCGTGATCTTTCAGATATTTTGTGCACACCGGGATCAGGAATGCGCTCGTTGCGCCGGAGAAGAACAGGGTTTGGATCAGCTCCGGAAAATTAAAAGCGACGATGAAGGCGTCGACGAGAAGCGTCGCCCCGAAAAGATATGCCTGGATAGCCTCCCTCACATATCCGAGCGGCCTCGATATAAGCGTGATAATGGTTATGATGGAGCCTTTTCGAATGATGTCGAGGGCCGGATTTCTCCGCGGGGACTCAAATGCTTTCTGTTCCAATATTCCGTCTCTTGACGATCTTGCGAAGTTTGTTGAGGGCTTTTTGTTCGATCTGGCGGATACGCTCCCGTGTTACGCCGAAGGTCTTTCCGATCAGTTCGAGCGTCTGCGGTTCGTCCCCATCGAGGCCGAAACGCAGGAGAATAACCTTTCTTTCGTCGGTATTGAGCGTGTCGAGCCAAGACGCGACCTCTTCCATCCGCCGCGTATGTTCCAGAATGGCAAGAGGTTCTAGGTTGTCAGGATTGGGGATCACCTCTTCAAGCGTGAGCTTGCTGTTTTCGTCAATATAACTCTCGAGAGAATAGGTCTTGATGGCCATCGTGAAGAGGTTCCTGACAAAGTCGGTGCGGAAACCAGACTCCTGCGATATCTCTTCGAGCGAAGGCTCCCTGCCGTACTTCTCAACATACATACTGATTATCTTCGATACCCTGTTAACCCTGGACGAAACATGGACAGGCAGCCTTATCGTACGTGAATGATTTGCAATTGCCCGTTCTATAGATTGCTTTATCCACCACGTGGCGTATGTCGAGAAACGGCATTCCTTGGCAAGGTTGAACTTTTCGACGGCCTTGATAAGACCAATGTTCCCTTCCTCAATAAGATCGAGAAGGCTCAATCCCTGGTTGACGTATCTTCGTGCGATCTTGACGACAAGGCGCAAATTTGCCTCGATCATCTTCCTTCGCGCTTCAGGGTTGCCTTCCGCCACTTTGCGCGCGTAGGCCTTTTCCTCTTCTACAGTTATGACAGGCAGTTTGCGCAGGTCGCGCATGTAAAGCCTTTCGACCTGGATATCGTCATAACGGATGTATTCGAGTATATCCCTTTCCCCGTTCATTCCCTCCATCCCTGTTCGCCTATCAATTTGACGAACCGGCAGCCTCCATAATTTTCTTCCGCATATTTATTCTTTTCCTCTCGCGTGAAAACGATGAGGTCCTGTGAGAATTCGTCACCAATGGGAATAACGAGCCTGCCCCTGATCGCAAGCTGTTCGAGAAGAGCGGTCGGGGGCCGGGGCGCGGCGGCAGTCACAATGATCCCATCGTAGGGGCTGTGTTCCTTCCACCCCAGCGTTCCGTCTCCGATATGGATCATTACATTGGAATATTTGAGCTGATCGAATATCTTCCGTGCGCGCTTCGCAATAGAAGGGATCCGTTCGACAGAAAAAACCTGGTCTGCAAGCTCTGCCAGAACGGCGCACTGATAACCGGATCCCGTACCGATCTCGAGGACCTTTTCCTTACCAGTTAACTCAAGCAACTCCGACATCAGGGCAACGATGTACGGCTGCGAAATGGTCTGTTTCTCTCCTATAGGAAGAGGGTGATCTTCATATGCCTCGGGCCAGAGGGCTTCGTCAACGAACAGATGGCGCGGGACCTTCAACATCGCATTGATGACGCGCCTGTCCTTTATTCCCCGCCGAATGATCTGGATCTCGACCATTAACTGGCGCTTGCTCTGGTATTGGTTCATCATGACGATAACTCTTTCGCCCTCAGCGAGGCCTTCTCGATCGCCTTGATAATATTTCCCTTGAATGCTTTAGCTTCGAGCGTTGCCAATCCGCTTATTGTGGTGCCGCCTGGCGATGTTATCATTTCACGCATTAATGCGGGGTGCATCTGTTCCTGCTCGAGCATCTCAATAACCCCTCTGACAACCTGTATAGAGATTGCCTTTGCCTTGTCCCGGGTCAGCCCGATATGTACCCCGGCATCTATCATGCCCTCAAGGAAGAGCAGGAAGAAGGCCGGGCTGCTTGCGCCGAGAGAGGTTATTGCGTCCATGTGGCCCTCGTCTACATCGACTATGAGGCCTGCACTTGAGAAAAGCGACCTTACAGCAGAAAATTCATCGGCGGAAACATCAGCGCTTGCCGTAATCCCGATAACACCCTGATTTACCTTGATGGCAACGTTCGGCATCATCCTGACCACCCGTATCGATCTCCCCGCAAGGGAAATGATCTTCGATATCGTTATACCCGCCATGATAGATATCAGTATGTTGGAGTCCGTAAAGGAAGAGCCGATCTCCGGCAGGACCTTTCCTGCATCCTGCGGTTTTACCGCGAGGACAACCTTGTCCGATCTTTTTGTCAGTTCGGCCACGTCATGGAGTTCGTCGATGCCGTACGTGTTCGCGATATACAGGGCCCTTTCCTTTTTGGCCTCGATAAAACACAGATCATTTTTTTCGACGCCTCTCTTCAGCAGGGCCTTGAGAATAGACTCCCCCATATTGCCTGCGCCTACGATACCGACCCGATCCATGGAATTCCCTCCTTGTACCTTATAACAGAAAAATCACCGCGATTCCATAGTTAAAGCGCCGTCATTCCGGCAAGCCGGAATGACGGCAGGTGGTATCCTCCAATGCCTTGAAAATACTCGGAGATCGAAAATAGTTAACAGTTTCCTCTAGAATGTCCCTGTTATCACCTCGTAATTCTGTCCAGTCCATGCATGTACGGTTTTAGCGCATCGGGGATGTTTATTGTTCCGTCTGTATTCTGATAGTTTTCCATAACGGCCATAACCGTTCTGCCGATCGCAAGGCCGGAGCCGTTCAGGGTGTGGACAAGTTCGGTCTTTCCGCCCTGTCTGCGGAACCGGATCTTTGCTCTCCGGGCCTGGAAATCGGTGAAACAGCTGCATGACGAAATTTCGCGGTAGATCTCCTGTCCCGGAAGCCATACCTCGATGTCGTACGTCTTTGCGGAAGAAAACCCTAGGTCACCTGTGCACAGTGCGCTTACGCGGTAGTGGATATCGAGCCTCTTCAATACATCTTCAGCATCGAGGAGAAGCCCCTCCAGTTCATCGAACGAATTATCGGGATGAGCGAACTTTACAAGTTCGACCTTGTTGAATTGATGGAGCCGCGTCAGACCGCGCGTATCCTTCCCGTGCGCTCCCGCTTCCTTGCGGAAGCATGGCGTATATGAAACGTACTTTACGGGAAGTTGCTCCTCTTTCAATATCTCGTCGGCATGAATATTGGTCACGGGAACCTCGGCTGTCGGGATGAGAAAGTAATCCACACCATCGAGATGGAATAATTCCTCTTCGAATTTTGGAAGCTGTCCCGTTCCGGTCATCGATGTCCGGTTTACCATAAAGGGCGGCAGGACTTCGGTGTATCCGTGTTCCCGGATGTGAAGATCGAGCATAAAATTGATCAGCGCCCGTTCGAGTAGTGCCCCGTGGGATTTATAAAGCGCAAACCGTGATCCGGTGATCTTTACAGCCCGTTTCGGATCAAGAATATCGAGATCTTCACCCAGGTCCCAATGAGCTTTGGGCTCAAAATCGAAGGCAGGTTTTTCGCCCCAGGTTTTCACGACCTTATTGTCTTCATCAGATGCACCGACCGGGACCGAACCGTCCGGTATGTTTGGTATGATGAGAGCGAGCGCCTCCCATTCATCTTCAGCCGCCCTTAACTCGCGTCCGTACATATCGATCTTTTGGCCGAGTGAACGCTGGTATTCTATTTTGTCCGAGGCGTCCTCGCCCGACCTTTTCAATTTTGCGATCTCATTGGACAGAACATTCTTCTCGTTTTTCAGTTTCTCTGTTTCCTGGATGAGACTGCGTCTTTTTTCATCTATTTCTTTTAATTTTCCTGTATCGAACGTAGTCTGCCTCTGTGCAAGCGCCCTGTCCAGGATGTCTATGTGTTCACGGATTATTTTTGGATCGATCATTTAATCCTCCAGGATATGAGAATTGAATTCTATTGGTTTATAGGTATAGACGGTGCCGTTGATCGTAAAAAATGCCTGTCCACCAGCGAGAAGCTGGACGTTCCTTGCCCTGCTAAAATTTGCAAGGAACGAATTCGTGATCGCATGTACCGTCTGGATCTCTGTCACGGGGTCAGGCCTCATCGCGGTCAGTTCGTGTGAAAAATTAAGAAGCAATGTGCCATCCTGGTTGGCGGCGAACTCTGTAAGAGAGACATTTTCCGGAAGTATTTTATTCTCTTTCAAAGCGGCGATAATGATATCGGCTTTTTCCCTGTCAGTCGAATTTGCCTTGACGGGAATGGTTCTGACAGCCAGTTTTGCAGGGGCGGCCGGATAATAGAGTTTCAGTTCGATGGTGTCCGAAACGATGACAGGCTTTGGCTGTCCGGCTATTCTGAGATACCGGTAACCATAATAGCAACCGCCGGCGATCAGGAGGCCGACAAGGATAATGATATACGGCATCAAATTCGCGGCACCGGGGCGCCGCCGCCCGGACAGCAGATCATTATTGCGCTGTTTATTATGCAGCATCATGACAGATCTTTTTTGACCTCCGACATAAAGGCATCGGATGACATGACGCGCAGGAGGGGATATATGGCGGAGTTCCTGTACGCGGCAAGGAAATTGTCATGGATCTCCTTTTTGAAAGAAGCGCTTGCATCCTCGAGGATTATCGTAGAAAAGTCATGGCATATTGCGTCGAAGACCGTGGCAAGCACGCAGAAATGAGTATTCAGGCCTCCGATCGCGACCGTGTCGATGCCGAATGTGCGCAAAGTCTGATCGAGGTCCGTTTTAAAAAAAGCACTGAAGCGCCGTTTATCGAGTATTATGTCCGACTCCTTGACCTCGAGTTCCTTTAACGGTCTTGTCCCGCTCGTTCCGCGGATTGCATGAGGTTTCATGCGGCCGCCGAATATGAAATCCTGTTCCAGGAAGCTGTCGCAGGCGAAGATCACGGGGATTCTGCGGCTTCGCGCACGCTTAAGAAGGTCCCTGATGACCGGTACGATCTTTTCTTCTTCTTTATCGTTTCCCAGGGGTTTTCGGAAATTTCCGTCGAGCACATCAACGATGACAATTGCAGGCTTCATGAGCATTTCCTCTTATTTTTTCAGAAACAGCCGAGCAAAATTATCGCGGAGGACCCCGGCCGTTCTTTCTGTTGATATCTTGAGTTCTGCGGCAATTGCCGCGATGGTTATCTTGACGTACCAGGGCACGTTGCGCTTGCCGCGGTGGGGAACGGGCGTGAGGAACGGCGCATCTGTTTCCGCCAGCAAGCGCTCGTGAGGTATATAGCGGACCGCCTCCCTTAAGGCCCCCGCCGTTTTATACGTGACCGTTCCGGGGATCGAAATATAAAACCCCATGTCCAGGAATTCTTTTGCGGCCGCGCGATCGTAAGAAAAACAATGGATGACGCCGTGTCCCGACGGGTACTCGCTTTTCAAGATCTCGACGGTCTCATTTTTAGCATCGCGAGAGTGAACGATAACGGGCAGGCTTAAAGTTCCGGCAAGCCAAAGCTGCCTTGCGAATATCTTTTTCTGGATGTCCCGCGGCGAATAGTTCTTGAAAAAATCGAGCCCCACCTCGCCGTAGCCGACGATCTTCTTATGCGCCGTAATTTTTTTGATAGCCTTCTCCGTCCCGTCGTTAAAATCCGCCGCATTGTGCGGATGTATGCCGACCGCACCGTAGATGAACGTGTATTTGTCCACGAGTTCGACCACCGCGGGAAAATAAGATTCCTCCGTGCCGACCGTAAGGACATACTGCATCCCTTCGTCAATACATTTCTGAATAACAGCGTCCCTATCGGCTTTATACGATTCCATTTCGAGATGGCAATGAGAATCTACGAACATCATTTTTTATACCACATTAGGAGACGAGAATGAAAGATGCGAACGGCGCGAGCGGCTAAACGCAAATGGAATTGAGGCCGGCTAACGGCTAAAGGAATTAACTATCTTTTACCGTTCACCTTTAGCCGCTTGCCGTTACATATGACAGAGGTCCCTTGCCCTGCATTCCATACATTTTCGGGTGTCGAATGCGGCGAAAGGCTCGTCGGGGTCGAGCATATGGGCTATGACCGTCCTGATACCCTCCGTGTACGCAGCGATCAGGGATCCATTCTTGTTTTGCCTGGCTTTGAAAAATAGTTCCTCCGAATTTTTTCCGAGCATGATGAGGCGTGCGTCTATATTTTCCAGTGGAATGTTCCTGGCGGCGGAAAATATGTTCATATACACTGGAAGCTGAAAGGAAACGACATGTTCGTGTATCGACCGGATATCGAGGAAATTGGTTTTGCCGGCTATTCCCGAAGGATACTGTTTCCGGTCCCCACCTGTCTTGTAATCGATAACGACGTACCTTTCGCCTGCGGGGTCGAAGTCTATACGGTCGACCTTGCCGGACAGTGTCACCATCGTGCCGCCTGCCGGGAATTGCATGGCAAGCCTTTCTTCGAGATATTTTATGATGAAAGGTTCGTCACGATCTTTTAAGTGGGCCTTCACGAATGAGCGAAGCTTGAACCGCGCCATATTCCGGAAGAGATAATATTCTCCCGAGTTGGGTCCAGCCGTAAAATGGCTCTGCAGGGCCCGGTCGAGGCTTTCCAGGACATCGTCCTCGATCTGTCGCGTGACTGGCATACCTGCGAAAGGCAGGAAGGTATCGAAGAGGACCCGGTGGATGATATCACCGCGGCTGGCTGCGTCTATGTCGGTCGAAAAACCTTGGCGTTCCTCGAGACCTATGAGGCGTGTAAAATAAAAGAGGAGCGGGCACGTGACATACGCGTCGAGCGTGCTCGGTGAGAAACCTCTCACGGAGAGCGCCGAAATGACGGACGGTGTCTTTTCGATGACCGGCGGAGGAATGTCGCGCCTCAAGTTGACCGGCACAATGGTCTTCTGCACGGGCATGACGTTTAAAGCCTTACGCTGCCTCTCTGTATTCCAGACGATCTCTTCGATGTACCGGCTCCTCGGCTGGTCGTCACTTCCCTGGAATATGAGGTGGACCTCGCGGGCGCTTCCGATGAGCCTGTAAAAATTGTACCGGTATATGGCTTCGCTGAACTCGGGGGGTGGGATGCCGAGGGCTTCAAACACGCCGATGGGGACTACCGGGTTTACCTGGCGCGGCCCGGGTAGAACACCCTCGTTCACGTCGAGCATTATGAGCCGCTCGAACGAGATATTGCGCGCCTCCAGCATACCGAGTATCTCGAGTTCTTCGATCGGGTGCGTGTCGAAGGGAAGGTCAGCCGCTCCGAGGCGGTTCAGCACGATATCGTGGAGGGTCCGGATATTTCTGTCCGGGCTGCCGGACAGTCGTTCCTTGGCGAAAAGGGTACGTTTCAGCACCGCGAGGGTCTTGAACAGGCTGTCGAACAGTGGGCCCGACAATGCGTAAGACCTGACCTCCGTGGCGTTGAGCAGCGTTTCGAGGATATCTTCCAGACTGGTCGCGACATCATGTATCGTCGCTGCTGTCTGAAGGCCCCGGAAAAAGAGCTCATGGATGTTTTTGAGAGCGGCTATGGAGCCGGGGTCAAAGGTCTCGCCAGGGCATGCCGAGAAAAGAGTCTCTATTTCGTCGGGAAGGACGGCTGACCTTCCCGCCAGGGAGGTGTTCCTGGTATCGCCAGACACGGCCCGTTCGACATACGACAGCAATTTCCGTAAATTGGTCTCAGGGTACATATTCTTGACGAATGGATGCAGTACGACGTTCAGGTACAGGTCCGCGGGGTAATGGCCTTCCGGGCGCGCCTCGCTTACGGCTTCGAGAATGTTCCGGACGAGACCGAAGAGTGCTGTTCTGTCCGTGCGGTGCCCGAGAGATATATTACAGGGTGTGTCGGTCCTGTCGGCGACCAGATTGAGGACGGGGAACAGGGAATCCGGGGCCGGCAGGACGATGGCTGTCCGGACCTTGGTTCCTTCGCTGACTATCCGGTATGCCTCGAGGGCCTCGGAATGGGTATCATGGCCTGAATGCAGGTGAATGACAGGAGGGGTATTGTCCACATCTTCGTTATACTCGGGGGAGGCTTTGAGATACGATGCCAGATCATTTAAAAGTGACCATTCATCGAGGCTGCCGCTCACGATGATATCGGCCCGGTCCCTGTCCCAGAGTGACCTGACAATGTTCTTTTCCGTACCTGTCAGCCCGAAGATACCGGCGAAAAGGACCCGTCCCTCATCCCGAACGCCCGTGCCTTTCACCTCTTCGGCGGCTGCAAGGTGTTTTGTCCCGCGCGTGAACCAGGAATGTTCGACCAGGGCCCTATGAAACTCCTGCCGCAAAACGGATATGTTCGCGAGCAGTTCGTTGACGCTCACAGGGATGTCGTAGCCGATGGCTGCATTGCGCTCGACATTGATGAGTGCATCGTTATCGATATCCTCTGTATCGAGGCGCTCGATGAACTGCAGAAGATGAGCCCCCCAGCTTATGAACTCCCCGAAATCCTTTGTCCGGAACGGGTGACCGCGGAACGCCGGAAGGGTATTGATCAGGGTGAATATGAGCCAGGTGGCATCGATACCGTCAGCGTCCTCGAATGAAGGGTGTCGTCTCCGCGCGAGATGATCGATGAATTCTTCGAATGAAAGGCACCGCGGCGGAAATAAGGCGCCTCCCACCTGTTTTGCCAGGCGCTCCTTGAGATAAAGGAAGGGGCGTCTGCCGGGGAAAACGACCGTTAAATTATCGTCTCCGGCCGCTGTGCCGGTGATCATCGCGGAAACCTCACCGATAATGTCGCATCCGAAAGGGATAACACGGAAACGGCTCATACCTCGAGCACCTCGCCGCTCTCAAGATAGAGGATGTATTTTCGGACCTGCCTGCCGGGATAAATATCGGAAATGAGGCTCCCGTAACGGTTCACCTGGTCCGTGTGCTGAGGGGAATGACTGCCTCCTGTTTTATAGTCGATGATCTCGACCGTGTCAGGGCGTACGATGAGCCGGTCCAGTTTGAAGGTGTTTCCCGTCCCGTCGACGATCTCTTTTTCGTTGTAGGACGTTATACCGGGCGTGGGTTCAAAAAAGCGGCTGAATGCGGGATTGTCAAAAAACGTCCTTACGGCTGCGGTGATATCACCGGTTATTTCCGTTGCATGCTCGAGCGATGCAGCGGTCCGGCAGATCGACTCTATAAGGGCGTCATCGATGGGCAGGGTGTGAACGAGCGACAGGGCGCGATGAACGGCGTCGCCCCTCCTCCGCACGGCAACGGAACGGACCCCGTACCCCGCTGCCACAGATGGCGTGGTCCTGACCCGCAGGGCCCATTTTGACCTGCCGGTAAGATCGTTGAATGACAGGGGTGCGCCCGGATGTTCCTGGAGGGCCGTCTCGCGCACGACCGATCTTCCGGCCCCGAGGATGATGCGATTGCCGCATACGCCGGTCTCGAATTCCGGGATGCGGAAAAGATATTCCCTGAGGTAATTTTTTTTCTGCTTTCTTTCGGTGAGCAGAACATAGAGCTCTTCCTCGGCTCTCGTCATGGCGACATAGAGGTTGTTCAGCTCGTCGGCCAGGTATTCCCGTTCCTTCGAACGGTAAAGCCCGGCCAGTTCCGGCGATGCCTCGACGTATTCTTTCTTGAGGTAGAGCATCTTGAGACCGTCGTCACCGGCCTCGAAAAAACGCTGCCTGTCAGCACCGCGGAGCGACCCGAACGGCGAGAGGGCAATGAAGGGGAGTATGACAACAGGGAACTGAAGCCCCTTGGCCTTGTGTATCGTGAGGACCTTTATCGCGTTGATGGATTCGGGGGCATTTAGGAGCCATGTGCTGTCGTCCTCCCTTCTCGAAGGCCCGCCGGCGATGCGGTCCGTCAAGCCCTTTATCGTGGCTATCCCCTCTTGCTCGAGGTCCTTGATGACCTCCAGGAAATGAAGGACATAGGGCACGTCATCGGGAAACCGGGCCATTATCTCCCAGTGCCTGATAAGGTCGACCGTCAGGTCATAGAGGGGAAGGTAGCCTGACCGTCCGACGAACTGCCTGAAGCTCATGTCGTACAGTTCTGCATGGTCATCCCTGAATTCGAGGTAAAGGGAACGAGGCGCGCCGGACAGGCGTTTTGCCGTGACCCAGTTCACGCTCGCCCCGTCCCCCGTCTTTTGGCTGAATATCCTGCCTGTTATAAATGACGCGAATGACAGGTCGTCATCGGGCCTGTCGATGAATTTGAGAAGACTGATAATTTCGCGGACAAGTGGGTTGTTCTTTATGCTGACCGTATATTCCGATTCAACATTGAGGTCCATGGAGAGAAGGATGCTCACGATGCTCCTCGCCTCCTCGCGGGTCCTGACGAGAAAGGCGATGTCACGCTCGGTGAAGGCCCGGCGGCCGAGGATCTCCCCTGTAATGGCGCGGACCTTTTCCTCGATGGCTACACCTGCCTCTTCTTTCGTCAGGGCCCCGGTCCCATCCTCGTCATCGCCTGCGCCTTCCAGGCATTCGATCGATACATATCCTGCGCCGCATTTTTCCTCGAGAAATTTTTGAGCGGAGTTGACGTAAGAGGCTGTCACCTTGCGAATTTCCCCTTCATTGTGCCCTTCAAGGATCTTTCCGGCAAGCCTGGCGAGGTTCGTTTCGCTAAAAACGGCGTTATTGAAGGAGACTATGTGCTCGGCACTGCGATAGTTCGTATCGAGTTCGAGTTCCCTGATCCCGTACGTGCCGCGGTACCGCTTCGCCACATCGTCGACCAGATCGGCCCTACCCCCACGCCATCGATAGATCGCCTGTTTCCTGTCCCCGACGAGAAAAAGCGAGCCTCCCCTGCTTAAAGCCTCGTCTGCAAGGACCTCGATGTTCTTCCATTGCAGGAGGCTGGTGTCCTGGAACTCGTCTATCAGGAAGTGCAGGTACCGTTCCGCCAGCGTGTAGCAGATCTCCGGGACGAGGTCGCTGCGGTCCATTATGGTTAGGAGAAGCCTGTTCAGTTCCTCGATCGGGATAACGCGTCTCTTCGGCAGTATGTCTGTTGTAAATATATCTTTGAAGAGCGCGAAAACATCGAGGTAGGGAAGGCATTTCGACAGGGATAGTATCCCGGCGTACGAACTCCGGAGGTTCGTCAGAGTGTTCCAGAGCTGCCTCATGCCGTCGTCCGGCGCGCAGCTTTTCTTCGTGACACAGTCGTCCAGACAGCGATTGAAATACGTGCTTGAAGCGAGAGGCTCCCTAAGGCTCTTCTCCAGGGCCTTTACGACGTGTGAAACAGGCTGCACGGCAGTTTGCGCTGAAAATGAATCGAGAAGGCGGCGGGCCGTTTCGGCAATTTCCGCGCGCACCCGGCGATGCGTACCGTATGCGCTCTCGGGCGGGACGAAAAATTCCCTGTTCTCCCGCGTTTCTTCATTCCACAGGGATGTGACCATCGAAGCTAAGGGCCCTTTGGGTATCCAGTCCGTCTGGTCGCCTTCCAGGTCGATGTAGCTTTCGAGGAACCTGTCGAAGACAGCCAGGGCCCTGGCGTCTTCACCTGTCTTATGGAGACATTCCTGCAGGGCGGAATCGATGAGCTCCTGTGTCTCTATGGTGACGTCGAAATCGGGCGGGAGGTTTAGCTGCATGGCCGAGGCCTTGAGAGCGAGGTTCACAAAACTGTCAATGGTCCCGACATTGAAGTGGCCGAATTCGTTGAGAAGTTCCGAAAAGCGTCTGTCCATCGCCTCAATGAGGTAATTGCGGACCTTCCGTGCCTGTTCGGCCGCAGGGACAGTATCGTCAGCATCGTCAATATCGACAGGTACCGTCGTTATGCCTCGCATGATCGCGTCAAGGGGCTTGACCGAAGAATTTTCAAAGGGCATGTCCAGGATGATGCGCTTCATCCAGTCAATTATGCGCGACCGCATCTCCTGTGAGGCCTTGTTGGTGAATGTTATGGCGACGATATTTGCCATGCGCGTCTGAAGAGGGGAATCGTAAAGGGCGCTGGTCAGAAGGACCTTGAGATAGTGTTCGGCAAGCCGGTATGTCTTGCCCGAACCCGCCGATGACCGGACAGTGATTATCCGGGGTTCCGTATCAGCTGTCAGGTTATCGGTCATTGAATCGGGGACCTAATTGTAATCCTGTTCCTGCGTGATCGCCGCAAGGTGCCAGTTGCGTTCGCCGACCTTGCGTGTATATGTCCAGTATTCGAGGAACTTGACCGGATCGGTCGAACTTCCAGAAAGTACGTTGCCCGATTCGTCCGTAATAAAATCGAGTAGGCTCGCCGTATAACGCACAGTGATATAATCCTGTCCCTGGTCCTGAACGGCATCGACGATCTCGACCTGCCGCACTGCAATGTTCTCAAGACGGTTTATCTTTTTGTCGGCCATATACCGGTCAATGTCCGCCTGAAAGGTATCGCGCATCTGGGGCGTCAAAAGATCGCTCATGGCGGTCAGATCGCGCCGCGTCCATCCGCCCTGGATCTTGAAGAAGAGGTCTTCGGCCTTTTCACAGAAGGCATTTTCATTGAATGAAGGGTCCATTTGCGCAATATGGCTTAAGGCCTCGCCGACGAGGGCGCCGGCGGACCGAGGTTGAGAATTGTACGCGGTGTTGCCGTAATCATAAGCAGGTTGCTCGTTGTAAGCATAGGAACTGTATCCTGCTTGAGATGACGAGTTCATCTGCATCTGCCTTTTTGCCTTGTATCGCTTATAAGCCCAGTACAGAACCCCGGCGATGACAAGGAGAAGGATGAAATCGCCGAAGCCGAACCCGCCGCCGTATCCGGCCATTCCACCATACCCGGAGCGGCCGAAAAGGAGGCTCCCGAGCATGCTGCCTGCAAGGCCGCCGCCAAGGCCGTAAAGGAAGCCCCTTCCCGGACTGTACGTGTTCTTTTGCGGCGTTGCCGGCCCCTGTGTCGGGTTTGTGCTCTGATAGGGAGTCGAACGGTTATAGTTGTACGTACCGCCCGAACTCCTGCTCCCGGAACTGAAGCCCCTGCTCCCGGACGACCTGCCGCCGCCAGCCCTTGCATCCGCCGCTGTTTCAAGGATTACGCACGAAAGGAAGAACACTGCGATGCCGAGCACCAGGATCCCGAATATCCTTTTCCATTTTTTGTTCATTTTTCACCCGCCCCTTATGTCGGTAAGAAATAATGACAGCAGGATATCATATTATCTTTTATCGAGTCAAAAAAGGCGTCAGCGGGAGAAAAATCCCATTTTAGCGTCACTTGCCCGGGTCGATCGGGACAACCTCTTCGGCCAGCTTCTTTTTTTTGGAATCGGTCATTTTTACGACCAGGAACACCAGGAGCAGGATGAATGCGATGCCTGAAGCCATGACGGGTATTGTGAGATATTTCGGGGGGAGGTATTCCTTAAGCCCGATAACGCCGAAAAGTATAAAAACAACTGCGGCAAACCACTTTACGGCACGCTCCGGTATCTTTTTTCCGAGGACGATCCCGACAATAATGCCGATAGCATCGGCAATTATCATTGCCGTCGTGGTGCCGAGCCATACCACGACGATATTGTTATATTTGGTAGCCAGTGCGACAGTGGCAAGCTGGGTCTTGTCACCCATTTCGGCAAAGAAAAAGGCAACAGCGACGGTCCAGAATGGACTGAAGTTGAAGCGTTTGTCTTCCCCTTCCAGGGTATCGCCTCGGATCGTCCAGAGCCCAAAGAGTATAAAGGACGCGGAAGCCCCTATCTGGATATACTGCAGAGGAATGATCCGCGTCATATAACTACCCGCGACGACGGCCATGAAATGATTGACGAGGGTTGCCGCAAATACCCCGGCGAGGACCGTCTGCCAGCGGTACCGTGATGCAAACGCCATGGCGAGAAGCTGGGTCTTGTCGCCCATTTCAGCGAGAACGACGAAAATGACGGACGCGAGATAGACGCTCATGGGTCCTCCTGAAAAAAAGACCTTCAGCGTATTATCCTCGCTGAAGGTCTCGCTCATTGGCTTTTACCAACGACAGGACCAGGGTCTCCCCAGTGTGTTGATCCTGCCTTCGGAGCTACTCCCCTTCAAACAACACCACACTATAAAAGGATTTTCCAAAAAAAGCAAACATCTTCATGAACGCCTTGTAAACGGTGACCCGTCTGTGTATAATCAATTGACTTTTGGTCTTTAAATAATACAGCTTCTCTATTCGAGCGGGGTGAAGATGAAGATCAGGTTCCTGGGTGCGGCGAGAAAAGTTACCGGGTCGTGTTTTCATCTGGCGACAGATGACACAGAGTTGATCGTTGATTGCGGCATGAACCAGGGAAGGAATTCCGATGTCCTGAACAAGCAGCCTTTCCGGTTTGAACCCGGCAAACTCAGCACCCTGCTTCTGACCCACGCGCATCTCGATCATTCGGGGTTGATACCCAGGTTGATCGCCGAAGGTTTCACAGGCAGGGTGATATCCACATCCGCAACGGCGGAACTGGCCGAGATACTCCTCCTCGATTCAGCACACATACAGGAGAAAGATGCCGAATGGCATAGAAAAAAGGCATTGAGGGCGGGAAGGGACGAGACCTTCGAGCCCCTGTATAACACGGAGGATGTAAAGGCATGCCTGCCATACTTCGAGCACAACGGTTACGATACCATTCATGAATTGCCCGGCGGCGTTAAATTCCGGCTCATCGACGCAGGTCATATACTAGGCTCGGCCTCACTGGAATTATGGTTCCGTGACAACGGGAAAGATAAAAAGATCGTTTTTTCGGGGGACATAGGGAAGACCGGCAACCCTATCATCCGGGACCCTCAGCATGTCACCGAGGCGGATTACGTTGTTATCGAATCCACGTACGGCAATCGATTCCACAAGAGCCTTGAAGCGACCATCGATGAACTCGTGCAGGTGATCAAGGACACGTTCAAGCGCGGGGGAAATGTCCTCCTGCCGTCTTTTGCCGTCGGGAGGACACAGGATGTCCTGTATATCCTGAACAGGCTGGTGAAGGAAGGACGGCTTAAGGATCTGGATGTCTACGTCGACAGCCCCCTTGCAGATAAAGCTACGAAGATATATATGTCACATCCCGAATTCTTTGATGCTGAAGCCGTGAACACACTCAAGTTCAGGAGCGCGGCAGGACTGAGGATGCATTTCACGACCGCGATCGAGGAATCGCAGAAGATAAACAAGATAAAATCGGGTGCCATCATCATTGCGGGAAGCGGGATGTGTGAAGGCGGCAGGATACGGCACCATTTCAAGCACAATATCTGGCGCCCGGATTGCAGCATAATCTTCACAGGATTCCAGGTGCCGGGGACCCTTGGCCGACTTATTGTCGACGGTGCAAAAAGAGCGTATATTCTCGGCGAGGAGATGGCAATAAGGGCAAAGGTCCATACGATCGGAGGGTTTTCGGCCCATGCAGATCAGGGTGAACTGATAGAATGGCTGAGTACGTTCACGAATGACCCCAGGGTTTATATAGTGCATGGTGAAGAAAAGGTCTCCCTCCAGTTCGAGCAGATCGTCCGGGAAAAACTTGGATTGATGACATACGTGCCTTATCTGGGCGAAGAATTAGAAATTTAGAGATACCGGGCATCCATCCGGAAAGGATACGAGAGGGACCGTGGAGGAGCAGGCTTCTCTCTTTAACGATACAGAATTTTTAAATTACAGGATCGTCCGCAGTAAAAATCGAAAACGAACGATGACGCTTAAGCTCGAGCGTAACGGGGCGGTCGTTATCCTTGTCCCCGAGAGGACGCCGAAAGAAGAGATCCTTCGTTTTTTCAAGTCAAAAGTCCCCTGGATCAACAAAAAGTTGGATGAATACGGGGAATCCCTCGAAAATGCCTGTACGCCGAAGACCTTTACCGGAGGGGAAAAATTCTTGTATCTCGGAGAAGAGTACCCTTTGGAGATAACCGAAGGACCTACATCCCGGTTGACCCTGTCCCATGGTACATTCACTTTGTGCAAGAACCATAATACCGATGGAAGACGGATGTTTGTTCGGTGGTACAAGGCGCGGGCACACGATATCTTTGCCGAAAGGGTCTCCTTTTACGCCCGGGATCTCGGTCTGAGATTCAACGGTATCCGGATAACGACTGCCCGGACACGCTACGGCTCGTGTTCGTTGGACGACAGGCTTTCGTTCAGCTATAGACTCGTCATGGCCCCCTATCATATTATAGATTATATAATTGTCCATGAGTTGGCCCATATAAGGATCAAAAACCACTCAAAGGATTTCTGGGGCTATGTCGAGAAGGTACTGCCGGATTACAGGCAGTGCAAAGCCTGGCTAAAGATGAAAGGTCATCTTCTCGATGTGTGAGAAATGCCGGCAATCCTGGCTTGTAAGAAAATGATCATCGGGGGTGATAAATGAAGAAGATAAATGTGGTAGCGACCTTGATCGCCGTATCTGTGATCTTCTCGGGCAGCTTTCTTTATGCCCGGTCGCAGGCTAAAGCGCCCGAGCCAAAAAAGGGCAATAATCAGGTTGTCATCGAGTTTGTCTCCTTCCCCGATCAATACAAGAATTATGAGGTTTATCCATGGGAGACCCTCAAACTGGATGATTTTCAGAGATCGTTCTCTGCGATGACCCGGGAAGGGAAATTCGAGGACTGGGTAATGTCGCTCACCGGCACGGCGATGAATAAGAATAGAATGATCCAGGCATTCAGGCAAAGGTTTCTCCTGATCGTGTCCTGCAAGCCGCATCTTTGCGATGCAAGCCAGATCGTGGTCCTTTACGATCCTGTCAGGAAACATGCGTACGGCCTCCTTGCAGTTGACGGAAAGTTCCATTTTTTTGGACAGCCGCCGGATAATATCAGGGACCTTCTTAACATTCTTCTTGTTGAAGAATTCAAGGCGATATACCGTGGACAACGCTAAGGAATGTCCCGGTGCAAAATTATTGATCCGGATAGGGGAACACTCATGATAAATCACGGGCCTCACGCATCTTTAATGTCCGATATAACGGGTTTTATGAAAAGCAGGGTCATCTTGAGCGGCGCCGAGCTCGATATTTTTACCCGGCTTGACGCATCTCCCGACACGGCATCGGGATTGGCAAAGAAGGCAGGATTCAACCGGCGGGCCCTGGAAAGGGTTCTCGACGCCCTGACGGCCCTGGGGTTCCTCGAAAAGAAGGAGGATATCTATTCCCTCACCGACAGGGGATCTCTTTTGTCCTCTAACCGCGCCGGCTCGATACTGCCCATGGTGCTGCATATGAACAGACTGTGGGAGACCTGGGGCGATCTTTCTTCCATGGTAAGAAAAGGGGCGCGGGGTAAACATAAACACACGGACCGGATGGAGCCGGGAGCGCTCGCGGCTTTTATCGGCGCAATGGACGTTGTGGGCAGGGACCTGTCGGTGGAGATAGTCGATCTCTACGATGCTGAAAAATGCCGGAGACTGCTTGACGTCGGAGGAGCATCGGGAACGTACGCGATCGCTTTTCTTCGGAAATACATGGCCCTGCGTGCGACCATCTTTGACCTTGACTCGGTAATTCCGATGGCGCGGGCCAGGATCGAAAAGGAAGGCCTGTCGGACCGTGTCAATTTTGCGGCGGGCGACTTCTATAAAGACGACCTGCCCGGAGGTCATGACCTCGTGTTGTTGTCGGCAATCATTCACCAGAACGATCAACGGGAAAACATCGAACTTTATCGCAAAGCGTTCAATGCCCTTGTCCCCGGTGGGAAAATACTGATCCGCGATCACGTTATGGGAAAAGACCGTACAACCCCGGCTCCCGGGACCCTTTTTGCCATAAACATGCTCGTGAACACACGCGGCGGCGGTACATATACGTTCGACGAAATAAAGAAAGAGTTGAAGATTGCCGGTTTTAAGGATGTAAAACTGGTCCGGACGGGCGACAGGATGGATGGCCTCGTCGAGGCCGTAAGGCCTTAACCCTCCGGGTAATTTCAGGTTTTCGGTGAAACCTCCTGTCGGGGCAATATGTGCGGTGCGGAGGTTGACGCAGCATGGACCGGTCATTATAATGAGACATCTTTACACCAGGAAGGAGGCGATATTGCCCGGGCTAGTGAATGCTTCAGGTGAGGGGGTATAAGATGGCAAGGATAACTGGTCGACGAGGCATTACATTACGAAACCTCGCATGGCTTCTCGTGATCATGCTCTTTCCGGCCGTTACCTGTTTGGCGGAGGAGATATTTTACGTCGGCGGCGGTTTTGGCAATAGAACCGATACGGGCGGCAGCACTGCACACGCATACTGGTGGGTTGGATATTCACAGGGAATCACGGACAACACAATGTTCAGTATCACCTATCTGAACGAAGGGCACCAACCCGACCATGCACGGGATGGACTGGCTCCGCAGTTATGGGCGCGGACTTCCCCGGTAAAGTCACGTATATCCCTTGCGGCAGGCCTGGGGCCTTACCTGTACTCCGATACCAGGACCAATGAAATTGGTCCAAAGGACATCCGGCATGATGTTGGATTGATAGGGAGCGCTTCGGCGACGTGGTACGGTCTGAGCCCCTTCATCCTGCAGGCTCGGGCGGATTATATCCATGCCAGCGCATTCGATACGCTTGGATGGACGATAGGTGTGGGATATCTCCTCTCGGATGAAAAGACGTCAACCCCGTTCGAGTTCAACGTGGGTAAAAATGAGATCGACGTATATGTGGGAAGGACAGTGTTGAATATAGACCATAGCGAGTCTACTTCGATCGCAGTTGAATACAGGAGAAAATTGTTCCGGTATCTGGATTGGTCAATCGGCTATCTCCATGAAGGAAACGATAGGCCAGTAGGCCGTTATGGTATTCTGACCGAGGTATGGCTTGCACGGGAATTCTTTCATGACCGTATTGCACTGGGTATTGGGGCAGGCCCGTACTTTGCCCATGACAGGTACGGCGGGGACGATGGTCAGCGCGATGCAGTGTTAGGCGCGGTATCGTTCACCGGCGCGGTCCGGTTTACGCCCCATGTCGGCCTCCGCCTGATATTTCATCGTATCATAACGGATAATGACCGCGATACCGACGTCTTTATGGGCGGACTGGCCCTGACATTTTAAATCGCCAGTCGTAAGTCGTCAGTCATGAGGAAGAAAAAACCCAACGATAAGCGGTCTTTTCCCTATCGGGTGATAAAGGTTTTTTGTCTTTAACGACTTACGACTGGCGACTCACGGTCTTCATCGTGAACTTCCATTTACAAAAAAGATCCGGTGGGTGGTCCGGCGGCGCCAAGAGACATTCTACCCGGATATCAGGGTCGATCGCGTGAGCAAATGATTCAAATTCTGCCTGATGCATGTCCTGGCAATGAAATTCCGGCAGGCCGTATTTTACGCGCGCAACCTGGGTTGGGCATTCGGGCACTGTTACAAGGACCTCGTCCTCTCCCTGCTCGCTTACGTGATAACCGACTATCATTGTCCAGGGAAGGTACTGGAACGCCTTTACCAGGCCCTTGAGGCCTTTCTCTTCGATATTGAATCTCTTGACAAGATCCCTGGCTGACATTCCCGCTATTTTGCCCCAGACGACCTCATCCAAATGTTCGGCCGCCTTTCGGCCGTAATTTTCCTCAACGCATAGAAACCAGAAACCATCGACCACGCGATAGTGCCACAGGAGGAACCGTAAATACTCGCGAAGTTCCGGGGCCTCCATATGTTCAAGAATGCCTATGTTCATCAAGACCTCCTTTTCCGAAGTACGTAAGGAGTAACAGTAAATCTCAAAAGATGTAAAAAGTAAATAATATATTGACCCGGGTTTACAGGTCATGTGCCTTGAATTTCACAGAAACGACATTACACTTGTAGTGTAACCGGCGTGAGAGGGTTCTAATATCGATGGCTGATAAATTCAAAATACTCGTCACAGATGACGATGCCGATATCCTTGAAATTAATTCTACCGTCCTGCGGGGCGCGGGATATGAGGTCTACGAGGCCTCAACCGGCGCCGGATGCCTGGATATGGCACGGCGATATTTTCCCGATCTCATTCTTCTCGATGTTGTGCTTCCGGACATGACGGGTTTCGAGGTCTGCAAAAGGATAAAGAAAGACCCGGAGCTTCAGGGGCCGTTCATCATTCTTGCTTCCGGGATCCAGATATCTTCCGATAGCCAGGCCGAGGGTTTAACCGTCGGGGCCGATGGTTACATGGTCAAGCCCTGGTCCCGGAGGGAATTTATAGCCAGGATCCAGGCTATGGAGCGCATAAAAAGGGCCGAAGACAAGCTTTTTCAAACGCAAAAAGAGCAGACCATGGTCATTGAGGAATTGAGACGGGCGATCGAGGAGATCAAGACGCTCAGGGGACTTATCCCCATCTGTGCGTGGTGTAAAAGGATCCGGGATGACGCAGGATACTGGGACGAGTTGGAAGTCTATTTGAGCAAACACAGTGAAGCGGTCTTCAGCCATGGCTTGTGCCCGGATTGTTCAAAGGTTCAACAGGAAAAGCTCAAGACAAGATCCGTACGGCCCAGCAGGGCCAGGGACCGAAGAAACAATGAACACAAGGCATAGAGCAGCTTTTCAATGACAATGGAAAACTATCTTAAATCGTGCCGGAAGGTGTTCTGGCAGAATATTTTCCAGTTCGAACTGGACTATCGCCGGTCCAGAACAACCCGCATTTTCTGAAGGAGGATTTCCGGTTTCAGGGGCTTCGGAACGAACTCAAATTCCCTCTCCCGGATTCCCTTGTCCAGAACGATATCTTTTGTATATCCGCTCGTAAAGATCACCTTGATCCCGGGTGCCATCTGACGTATCTCTTCGTAGACTTCCCTTCCGTTCTTCTTTGGCATCACGGAATCGAGAATGAGCAGGGCGACCCCGGGATTTTGCTTGAATTTCTCGATAGCCTCCGCGCCATCAGTGGCTTCGATCACGTTATAACCATGCTCTCTGAGGATGCTGGTTATCAGTTGCTTGACATCGTCATTGTCTTCGGCGATCAGGACCTTTTCCGAGCCTCTCTTGCTGTGCGGTGCGGCAGCCTCGCATGTGCTCCCTGTGCTCGTCCGTACCGTTGGAAGGTATATATCGAACGTCGTGCCCTTTCCCGGTTCGCTCATAAGGGTAATATGGCCGTCATGCTGTTTGACGATACCGTAAACGGTCGACAAACCAAGCCCGGTTCCCTTGCCGACCTCTTTTGTGGTGAAAAAAGGCTCGAATATCTTTGCCCGGGTCTTCTCGTCCATTCCGCAGCCCGTGTCCGATACGGAAATGAGGGCATATGTGCCCGGTTCGCCAAATCCCTTGACCCTGAGAAATTCGGCGTCCATCTCGACCGACTCTATTGCAATTGTCAGGTTGCCTCCGCTTTTCATCGCATCGCGGGCATTCGCCGCGAGGTTGAAAAGTATCTGGTCGATTTGCGTCGGGTCTGCTTTGATGATGATCTCATCCTCGGAGTATTTTGTTACAAGATCGACATCATCGCTAACGAGCCTCTTCAGCAGATCCTCCGTTTTCCGGACAACGTCGTTAATATTTATCGGGTTCAAGGTGATCGGCTGCTGCCGGCTGAATGCAAGAAGGCTTTGCGTAAGGCTTGCCGCCTTTTGGGATGCGGAAAGGATCTGGTCTACATAGATCCTTAGGGGGTCCGACTTGTCCATACGTCTTTGCAGAAGGGAACCATACCCCTGCAAGACAGTCAGTATGTTATTGAAATCATGGGCGATCCCGCCGGACAGCGACCCGAGTGCCTGCATTTTTTCCGCCTGGATCAGTCGTGATTCCAACGCCTTGCGTTCGGTAATATCCTCGATCGTAGTATCAAATCGAAGTATTTTCCCCCTCCGGTCCCGGTGGGCCCGTATATTGATCGAGGTCCATATTTTACTGCCATCCTTGCGGTAATGCTCCGATTCAAACCCTTCGACGATATCATTGACATCGATCAGTTCCATCAGTGTTTTTCTGTCCTGCGGGTCAACATACAGTTGATTGGCGAGATCTGTCACTTTGCACATCATTTCTTCCTGCGTATCGTACCCGTACATCCTGGCACCGGCAGGATTTATACTCAAATATCGCCCGTCAGGGGTTGTCTGGAAGATACCCATTATCGCATTTTCAAAAATACCCCGGTATTTCTCCTCGCTTCTGGCAAGCGCCCGCTTTGCCCTGTTCTTTTCGGTTATGTCCGAGAACATCGTGATCGCCGTGCCATCGGCCAGCTTGGCAGCCCTGAATTCGAGTTCTTTGACAGACCCACCCTTGCAGTGCACGAAAAATGTCCTGTCTATGCCTCCCGTTGTGACATCTTTTTTCCAGGCGTCAATCACATTCTTCCTGTAGCTCTCATTGGGGTATGCCTTCCTAAACCATACCTGTCCTGTCGGAATGTCTTCCAGGGTGTACCCTGTTATCTTGGCTGCTTCGGGGTTTATTACCACAATATTGCCGCCCTGATCGGTCACGAATATCCCGTAGGGGGCCTTTTGAAGGATCGAGAAAAAAGTCTGCCGCTCTTCGAGAAGAAGTTCTTTGGCGACCCTGTTCTCTGTTATATCGCGGGCAAAAATAGCCGACCTGGATACAGGGTGGTCCTGTATTAAAACCGGGTAGCAGAATAGCTCGTAATGCTTTCCTGCCCGGCAATCTTGAAAATGGACCGGCTTGCCTGTAGAAAAGACCTTGTCGAATTCATGTTTTCTCGCTCTGGCGACATCCGGTGAAAAATGATCGTAGAGGCATGTCCCGACAAGTTCCAGTACTGTCAGTCCCAGCCTGCTGGCGCCTGTTTCGTTCGACATGAGAACGGTCCCGTCCTTATCGATAAGGACGAGGCTCTCGTGGGCGGCATTCATCAGGGACTGCCAGACAGCTTCATTATCGGCAAGGTCTCGGTGTTTGTTCATGGGTGTGTCGGGTCTCTCGCATGGTGCTCTTGCCATTTTACAGCATATATTCAAAATTTTAAAAGGATATATTCCAGTCGCATGCTCCCGGCCGCGGCCCCTGTTTCAAAAAAACGTTACAGATATATCCTTCACCAGGTTTCCCGATTTTTGTCTTCTATCGCACAGAATGCATTTGATCATCGTAGTTCAAGCATTGTCTATCAACGGTTTGCATGTCACGATACTTGCGCTCCTGTTAAAATGTGCTACTTTAATTATTACCACATGCCTACCACTTTGGCCTGCAAGGGACCGGCGCCCTGCCGGATGAGGGAATCCACCCTTCCTTCCCAAAGTGGTATTTTATTGATATGGCGTTATATATCGGTAGGGACAGAAGGTATTTGTGCCGGTTGGCGTCGGACGTCCGGCGCTGTTCGATTGGAGCAAAAAACTGGTTGAAGTCAGCGCCGACATGGTGTAATTAACAGGAATGATATTTGAATTGAACCCAATAGGGGTCATTCATTCACCGTACATTACAAAGGATGACGCCCCGATCCAGGGGGTATTCCGGCCGGAAACGAAAGGTGAAGCAGAGATTTTTCCTGAATTCGAGGAAGGCCTTAAGGATATTGAGCTTTTTTCGCACATCTTTCTCATATATCTTTTCGACCGGTCGGTCCCTGTAGAATTGGTACGGCCTACATTCCTCGATGACCAGCCTCACGGAATATTTGCGTGCCGGCATCCTTCCCGGCCCAACGGGATCGGGTTCACGGTCGTCCGGCTTGAGGAACGGGCCGGCAACAGGCTGATTGTCAGCGGTATCGATGTGCTGGATGAAACACCGCTCATAGACATAAAACCCTATATTCCCCGTTTTGATTGTTTTCCGGACGCCAGCGAGGGATGGACTGCGGGGAAACAGGAAAGACCAAAACCTCCCGGCCGGGAATAAGACAAAAGCCGTCATTTCTCATCACGAGGAAGATCCCGGTGGCAGGATCTGCAGGAGAGTTCGCCATGGAATTTCATTGGCCCAGGCATAGAGACTGCGTCACACGCTTATCGGCCGGAACAGCCTCATTAACAGAATACATGTTTTGTACTATTGTCAACGCACAGGCATAGTTTCACCTCGAGGCGCGCGCGATGAACACGAGAAATATCTACATAACCGAGAATGATCTGGAAAGACTTCGTTTACTTATCGATATGCACAACGGCCCGGAGATCGCTCCGTATATCGAAAGACTCAAAAAGGAACTCGACGAGGCTACGATAATAGAATCGAAAAGGGTCCCGGGCAATGTCGTGACGATGAATTCTATTGTCCGGATAAGAGATATAAATACCGGCGAAGAAGAGGCATTCATGCTGGTATTTCCCGAGAAAACAGGTTTGAAAAGGAAGACGGTCTCCATTCTGTCACCCATGGGCATCGCGCTCATCGGCTCCGGGGAAGGGGATATGCTGGAGTGGGAAATGCCGACCGGCAAAGTAAAGATCCAGATAATGGAGATCATCTATCAGCCGGAAAGGCTCGGCAATTATGACCTGTAACAGGGCCTTCGATGGTTTGAAAGGCTATTTTCCGAGCTTGAACGCCGCCTTCAGTAATTCATCCTTGTCGAAGTAGGGCCGCTCCATTTCGTCGACAATGATGGGGGCCGTTGCAGCCGCTTGCATGATCTGCGTCTTTACCTCCCATACGTCGTTGCCCTGGTCACATGGATCGTCGGATTTCCGGAACCAGCCAGGTATGATCTCCCGCTGGACCAGCCTGAGAATGGCCTGCCATCGAATGATCGCAGCCAATGCCTCGTCTAAATCGTCAAAGACCTCACCCGCCGCAATGACAAGAGACTCAAAGCTACGGTCTTCCGCCGGGATATTCTCGATCGCTGTGAGGAGCGCCATCCAGCCATCCATGGATATACGGGTGCGATTGAGTTCCTCAAGCAGGCGGTCCTGTTTTGGCGGATCTTTCCTGGATCGTTTCTGGCCGGTTCGTTTTCCCGACTTCCTGGCTTTTTCGCAGGCCATTGATTATTCTAACCCATATTCCTGTCCCGTGGCATCATTATTACGATAAGTTATAGAAAAGACAGGTGAAAATAAATGATATCATCGATCATAGTGGCACAGGCTGTTGACTTGGCGTTATGCCTGATGGTATATAAGGAGTGTTTCATTAAAATCTGAGTGGTTACGGTCATGCATTGCAATTATTGTGAACGCCGATGCGAAATAATTGAGGGTGATACCGGCTTTTGCCGTATGTACACACGATCGGCCAACAATATTGTCGAGAGATTCCCCCATCGCTGGAGTTCTTGCGGAGCGGCTGTGATCGAATCGGTTCCGTTCTATCATGTTTCTCCCGGAAGCCGATGCCTCGTTATAGGCACGGCCAGCTGCAATTTCAGGTGCAGGTATTGCTCGAATGCGTTTGTAGCAAAGGAAGACCCGTTTGTTTATGTGAAAAAAATGTATCACCTCGAACCTGAGGATATCATCAGGGCTGCCCGAAGGCTTGAATGTCACAGTATCGTATTCAATGTCAATGAGCCTGCAGTCTCCATCCCGTCGCTGGTCGAGCTTGGTGCAGCGGCGAAAGCGGAAGGCATCCCGATGGGTTGCCTTTCGAATGGTTACATGACCGGGGAGTCCGTGGAGATCCTTGCATCCATTTTCTCATTCTTCAACATCAGCTTCAAAGGGCTCTCTTCAGAATTCAACAGAAGATATATAGGAATTGCCTCATCGGAGCCCATCGTTCGCAACATAGAGCGGCTGGCAAGGGGTTGGCATGTGGAAGTGACCACGCCGCTTATTGAAGGAGCTAACGACGGCGAGATCGATGTAATGGCCGACATCCTTTCCGATATTGACCGTGAGATCCCGTGGCACGTATTTCGCCTGTTGCCGGAAGACGAGATGAAAGGAGAGCGGTATCCTGATATCTCGGATATCGATGCGGCCCTCACATCGGCGAGGCAGAAGCTCCGGTATATCTATTTTCATAATTTTGTAGGTTCAGCGTGGGTCAATACACAGTGTCCCCGGTGCCATTCTGTCAGTATAGAGCGTGTCAGTCTTGGATGCGGGGGTGATAAGCTTAAACGGGTCGTTGGTATCGGAGACAGGTGTCCCGCCTGCGGCAGTCCAATCCGGATGCTTGACCTTGTTTCCAACCGGAAGGAAAACACGTAAATGAGTACGGCTATCATAGATGCCCGCGGCTGGCAGAATTGCTTTGATCTGAGAACGGGTGACGAGGCTGAGATAGTGGGGCCTGTGTGTGAAATGGTAAAGGCTGTCCTTGCGGGGCATCCATACCCGGGCGACACGGACTTTACAAGCAACCGGTGGGTCACCGATACTGCACTTGACCTTATAGGACGGTATGAACCGCGTTTCGTGTTCCTCACATACGCGCAGCAGTATTTCTCCGGCCGATATGAATCCATGGCAGAAGGTGCGAGGAAGGACATGATCTCCCGGGCATTCGGAGAGGTGGAACGTTTTGCCGACGCGTCGGGATTTGCTCCCATTATCGTAGGTACAGGCGACATGACGCCGGTCACGGGAATTGTCGATCTGACCGGGCTCGAGGGTCTGGCCATATGTACTCACTGGTCTACACGCTATACCGGCCTCTTCGACGCAACAAAAAAAGATCTGGCATTCCTCGAGGGACACCCGGGCATCGAGGGGTATATGCCATGGTCGGAGGTTTTGAGCACGTTCGGCGAGACAGATAGAAAGGATGCAAGGCTGCCCGAATATCTCTTGATGTCTCGAAAGGGTTATGCATTCCGGACGGTCGGGATCCTCATGAAGGTGCCGGTGATGATTCCTTCCACCAATTATCACATCCCTGTCTACGCGCCGGGTAGCGATGCGATGAATATAACCGGCATACGCGGGCTGATCGAAGAAAGCCTGCACGAAAACAAGACCGCCCTGATCGTCATGGAAGGTGTCGGCTGTGATGATTTCCTTTGGCCCTACCGCTCGTTTGGCAATGGTAAAGACTGGTTTTACTACGAGCCGTCGGAGGCGCAATACATGACCATTACCTCGGGGAGGCACAGATTTATCGATTTTCCGTCAGGGAATAAATATTTCGATGTGGATGACCGGAGGAGGGACTATCCTTTTTCCGGGATCTTCAAGTCTGCTCCGCAAGGCTCGTTTGCCGATACATTCCCGGGGAAGAGCATTGCTGTAGGGAACAAGAGCATGTTCATGCATATGGTTACCGGTGTCGACATATCGGTGGAATGTTTTGCGCGGAATCTCTATAATCAGGGCACAATGGCAGTGGTCCGCAGAGAGAACAAGGTTTAACAATACCGTCCGCCTCACTCGTTCACTATAATAAATAATGTAGAACGAGAAATAAATCACGCACTTCAGGTGATCATACGTTCTCCGTTCGTCGAAGGAACGGAAAAAATGGAAAACATGACAAAATTTTATTGACTTTTCGTTATATCGCATGATACATAACGACCGTTATATACAACTACATACAAGGAGGTTCTGCTGTGACCCGACACTTAAAATTGACCTCGCTCTCGCTGGTGCTCTTTCTGGTACTCTTTTTTCACGCAGCACACGTTGTCGGACAGGAAGCTCCGGCAGAGAAGGGTGTGTTTACGCTGGGCGAAATCGAGGTTACGGATAGGTCCGAGACGACCAAAAATGTAACCGTGGAACGGATCTATGAACAGGATATGCGTGACTTTAACAAGAATAATGTCGCCCAGGCCGTCAATATGCTTCCCGGCGTTACCCTGGCGCATAATGCCAGAAACGAACAGATGGTGTACATACGGGGTTTCGATATGAGGCGGGTCCCCATCTTTCTCGACGGTATCCCCATCTACGTACCTTATGACGGTTACCCCGATCTCGGGCGTTTCACAACATTCGACATGTCCGAGATAACCGTTTCAAAAGGTTTCACGTCGGTCCTCTACGGACCGAACACCGAAGGCGGGGCTATCAACATGATATCGAAGAGGCCGGAAAAGGTCTTCGAGGGAAATATCAGCACGGGATATGCGACAGGCGATACGTTTACGAACTACATCAACCTCGGAACAAAACAAAACAAATTTTACCTGCAGGGGGGCGGGTCGTATGTGAGCAGCGACTATTTCAGGCTCTCAGATAACTTCAGGGAGACGGCGAGTGAAAACGGCGGGCACCGGGAAAATTCGTACTACAGGGACAGAAAATACAACCTCAAATTCGGATTGACGCCTGCGGATGGGCATGAATATGCTATCAGTTATATCAACCAGCATGGGGTCAAAGGCAACCCCCCCTATGCCGGCACCAACCCTGCCAATCCAGTCAGGTACTGGCAATGGCCGTACTGGGACAAGGAGAGCGTGTATTTCACCTCCAAAACGCCCATAGGGCAGAATACCTATGTCAAGATCAGGGCTTACTATGACCAGTATCAGAACTCCCTTTATAGCTATGATAATGACACCTACTCAACGATGAAGAAAGGTTCTTCCTTTATGAGCGATTACAATGACACCACCGCCGGCGGCTCGATCGAGGTGGGAACGACGCTCATACCGCTGAATACTATAAAGGCTGCTTTCCATTACAAGGAAGACTATCACAAGGAACATAATCAACCGGATCCGTATCAGAATTTCAAAGACGAGATCTGGTCTGCCGGACTCGAAGATACCTTTCAGATCACGAAGAAATTCTACACGATCTTCGGCGTGAGCTACGACAATATCAAAACGGTCAGGGCCGAGGACTACGATGCAAAAACAAAGCGATTCTCCGATTTCAATACGGGCAGCACATCAGCCTGGAACCCGCAGATCGGGTTCTTTTACGATCTTACTGAAACGGGCAAGATCCATGCCAGCGTAGCGAAGAAAACCCGGCTTCCGACCATGAAAGACAAATACTCTTACAGGCTGGGGACCGCTCTTCCCAATCCGGACCTTAAGGCCGAGACAGGCATCAACTATGAACTGGGATATCAGGACACCTTTTTCGGGAAGATAGGACTGAAGACGGCCATATTCTATTCGGACATATCCGACATGATCCTGCAGGTCACCGTTCCCGACCCGGCAAATTCGCGAAGGACTTTGTGGCAAAACCAGAACATAGGTGATGTAAGAAAGTACGGTGCCGAACTCGAGGTGTCGGCGTCCATCACGACAAACCTCGAAGGTGGCTTCAACTACACGTACATTTATTCAGACAACAGGACCGATTCACAACGGATAATCAATATCCCGAAACACAAACTGGCTGCATTTGCGAAATACAGGCCCGTTACAGGACTCAGTCTCATCGCCGATATAGAATACAATTCACAGCGCTATAGTTCGACGGATGGCGTCGACGTAGCGAGGGCATTTGCTGTTGCCAATTTTAAGGCCGCGTACGAATTTTTGAAAGGTGTGATCATCGAAGGAGGAGTTACCAATATATTCGATAGGGACTATGCCCTTACCGACGGTTACCCGGAGGCGGGAAGAAGCTTTTTCACAAACCTGACCTATAAATTCTAAAGGCCGCTATCTCGAGAAGGGCAAAGAGCTTTCACGGGGACCTTTGTGCAGGAATTGCCCTGGGTACATGAGGGAGATTGTAAAAGATGGAAGAACGCTGTGTAAACCCTGTGCGGAAGGTAGGACCTGCTGGCGGGAAAAAAAGCAGGGAACCGGATGCATCTAAGATTGCTGATGAAATAGACTGGAACGAAGCCTGGAAAATGCAGCGCTCTCAAAAAGCGGTGATCAAGCGTGACGTGAATTTCTGGGACAACAAGGCGCGCAATTTTTTTAAGAAACCCTGGGATTCGAATTATCCCGACGATTTTCTCAAGATCATGGAGCCGAAGAGGTATTGGACCGTTCTTGACATGGCGTGCGGCTCAGGGGCCCTGGCAATTCCTCTTGCGAAATATGTCAGGAGAATAACCGCCGTTGATTTCTCGCCGGGGATGCTCGAGGTCCTTGAAGAGCAATGCAAAACGAAAGAGATCAACAACATAGCTGTCATTAAGGCGAGTTGGGAAGATGACTGGAAATCCAGAGGCATTGGCTCATACGATGCTGTAGTGGCGTCACGGTGCCTGGTCGTAGACGATCTTGAGAAAGCTATCACGAAATTACACAATGCGGCCCGGGAATGCGTCTACATTTCGACCATTGTCGGTGACGGACCTCATGACCGGGGGATGTATGAGGCCGTCGGAAGGCGACTTACTCCCGGGCCCGACTATATCTATACGTATAACCTGCTCTACCAGATGGGCATCTATGCGCACCTTTCCTTTATAAAGGACTACAGACAGGAATCATTTCATGATCTTGATGCGGCTTTTCAGTATTACGATAAATTCATGGGTGAACTGACGAATTCCGAGAAGGCAAAATTGCGTTGCTACCTTGAAGATCAGCTTGTCCCTAGAAACGGAAAATGGGTTTTCAAATGCAAGAGAGCGAGGCGATGGGCGGTAATGTGGTGGGAAAAAGAGTGAAAAAAGACTTTGTACCGATGAAGACGGGCCTCGTGATCAGCTCGCTCGCGGCGAGTCTTTTGCTTGCGGTCCTCGTTTCGCTCATGTTCGGCAAGTATCCTATCGGGGTGGGCGACATATGCTCTTTTTTCCTATGGAAGATCTTTAACGCGCGGGTGAGTCTCTCAGTCGACAGGGAGGTGCTGGAAAATATCCTCCTTAATATCCGTTTGCCCCGTATTGTTGCGGCGATGTTTGTGGGCGCGTCATTATCGATCTCTGGCGCTTCTTTCCAGGCGATGTTCATCAATCCCCTCGTTTCACCCGGCATTCTGGGTGTTCTTGCCGGGGCGTCGTTCGGTGCAGCCCTTGCCATGGTGTTTTCGAAAAGCTGGATAGTTGTCCAGTCAAGCTGCTTCATTTTCGGCTTCATTGCTGTCATGATATCAATGGGTGTTGCCCGTTTGTACAAGGGCAACACCGTTCTCCTCCTGATCCTCGGCGGGGTAATCAGCGGTGCACTGTTCACATCACTTTTGTCCATCGTGAAATACCTCGCCGATCCTTACAACCAGCTCCCGGCAATAGTCTACTGGTTGATGGGCGGGCTTACCCTGGTCGATCTGGGCACCCTCAAGAACACGGCGATACCGGTAATCGCAGGCATTGCCCTCATCGTGTCCCTGTCCGGGTATCTCAACGTGCTGAGCATGGGTGATGAGGAAGCGCGGACGATGGGAGTGCCGGTAGAAAGGATCCGTTTTATCCTCATCGTCATGGCAACTATGCTCAGCGCGATCACGGTGGTCCTTGCGGGGATGGTCGGATGGGTCGGTCTGATCATTCCCCACATGGCCCGGATGATCGTCGGCCCGGACAACCGCGTCCTTATCCCGGTCAGTGCACTGACCGGTGCGTTGTATCTCATCCTGGTCGATGATGTTTCGCGGCTTGCATTCACAACGGAAATACCGCTGGGTATCATAACGTCTCTCATCGGGATACCGTTTTTCGCGGCAGTCCTCAAAAGAGCCAACAGGGGGTGGAGTTGATGCCCCTCATTGAAACCAGGGATGTCAATTTTGCCTATACGGACAAGATGGTCCTTAACAACATCAGCGTGAGCATACATGAAGGCGAGATCGTTACGCTGCTCGGCCCCAATGGAAGCGGGAAAAGTACGCTCCTGAAATTATTTATGGGGCTTATTCGGCCCCACAGTGGCATCGTTCGCCTTAACGGGAGAGATATAGCGGTTATCCCGCAAAAGGAGCTTGCGCGGCAGATAGCCTACGTCCCCCAGGTGCACAAAAGCGCGTTTCCCTACACTGTGCTGGATATCATTCTCATGGGAAGGATGCCCCATAAGACCTTTTTCTTCCGGTACTCCCGGGAGGATATACGGATAGCCCGGTCGGCCATGGAAAAATTGTCCATCGCACATCTTTCCGGCCGTCCCTACACCGAAATAAGCGGCGGCGAGCGGCAATTGACCCTGATCGCGCGGGCCCTTGTCCAGGGCTCCAGTATATTCGTCATGGATGAACCCGCAAGCGGCCTTGACTATGGCAACCAGCTTCGATTGCTCGAGCAGATCACGATCCTGTCAAAAGAGGGATATACCTTCATTAAATCGACCCATTCCCCGGAGCATGCCCTCTGGATAGCGGACCGCGCCGTGATGATACGGGGCGGGGAGATCATAGCCGACGGGCATTGCGGCAATGTGGTCAACAGTGAGATGCTTTTCAGGCTTTACAATACGAAAGTGAACATAGTGAAGTTGAACGGATCGCTGAGGGTATGCATACCTGACGCGTTCCACCCGGGACTCGTTCCCGGTCCGGCCGCGTATGACCCGCCGGACACGAATGCTGAAGGACCAACAGGTGCATTGACAGCGAAAAGAGAAGAGAAATTACGGGTAATGCGATGATCGGTTACGAAGAAGCTCTGCAAACAATTCTCGAAAATTCGAAGGTTCTGGAGGCAGAAAAAACAACGGTTCCCAAAAGCATGGGCCAGGTCGCGGCACATGGCGTTGTTTCCGATATCGATCTGCCCCAATCGGACACTGCACGCCTCGATGGATATGCCGCCAGGTCTTCGGACCTTAGGGCGGCAAGCCGGGATACCCCTGTTACACTGCGCGTTATCGGCAGGACACGGGCGGGACAATTGACGAAGAAAGCTGTATGGAAGAATACCGCCGTCCGGATCATGACAGGTTCCATGATCCCCGCAGGGGCTGATTGCGTAGTCCGTTTTGAAGATACCGACGAGCCAGATGATAAGCTCGGGCCGAACCCTGACAACCCATCTACGGTAAAGGTGTTTGTTGCGGCTGCCCCGGGCAGCGGCATTCGGTTGCGGGGAAGCAATATTGCGAAGGGGTCCCTGGTCCTCGCACAAGGAACGATTTTGGGTCCGGCACAGATAGCGACGCTCCTGTCTGTCGGAAAAACCAGGGTCACAGTGGTACGCCGTCCTGTCGTTACCATTATTGCTACAGGAGATGAACTGATAAGCCCCGACAGGCAATTGAGGCCTGGCAAAACATTCAATTCCAATGCGGCTGCACTGGCGACTCTTGTGCTCCATTACGGAGGCATACCGAGGGTATCGGGGGTGGCCCGTGATAACGAGGCTTCTATTGTCAACAAGATCCAAAAAGGCATGACCTCTGATGCGATCATTACGAGCGGGGGTATTTCGCATGGGGATTATGACCTGATGCGCCTCGTACTGGGAAAGATCGGGAGGGTTGTGTTTTCCCGAGTCAAAATGGGTTCCGGGACGGGCATGGTGTTCAGTGTTTTACCGCGTCCGGCCTTGGGAGGCAGCAATCCGCTCATCCCGGTATTCTCACTTGCGGGACCACCATCCGGCTGCCTCATTAATTTCGAAACGCTCGTGAGGCCGGCACTTCTCAAGATGCGCGGAATGGCACAAACAAAACATCCTTCTGTGCAGGCTACCGCTGTCGACACGGTTGCCAATCGAAAGGACATCCCGTGCATAAAATGGACACGTCTGGAGGAAAAAGAAGGACGATACCGGGTTATGCTCAATGTTGCCGGGACTGCAGGCAACCTCAACCCGCTGCTGATGGCTAATTCACTTACGATAATTCCTGAAGGAAGCATGATCAGATCGGGCGATGCGGTCCGGGTTTTGCCGCTTGACTGGGGATGTGCGTATACACCTCACAAAAAGTACACCAGGGGCGTGTAAAGGTCTCGAGATAATAACGCGGATCATCCACGCAAAGGGCAGGCCGGAGGGAAAAAGCGATGAAGCACGAGACAAGATCTCGATACATACGCCGGGTAATAATGTGTGTTGTTTTCTCTGCCGTATTTGCGTACCTTGTGTCCGGACCGTGCCTTGAAGCCAGATGCCTCACGGATATTACCGGCAAGAGGGTTGTCGTTCCCGATTACGTCCGAAGCGCCTGGGGAACCTCGCCTCCTGCGGCATATCTGCTGTATTCGCTGGACCCTTCAGTTCTCGCTGGGCTCACCACGCCGTTAAGGGAATGGGAGAAGACATATCTCCGTAAAGATATGCAAAAGCTGCCGGTCCTTGGTGGATGGTACGGGCAGGGGAATGTGCCGAACATTGAAATGGTGCTCAAGGTCAAGCCTGACATTATTATCGTGCCTGTCCTGACCGCGGGCGCCGATGCCAGGACCACCCAGACGCTCAGGAACGTTCCAATACCGGCGATAACTGTGGACGTGTCGAAACTATCCAGCTACCCCGATGCATTCCTTTATCTTGGCGAGGCCCTTGGCAGGAAAGAAAGGGCGGAGAAATTGAGCGAATATGCGCGAAGGACGATTGGAAATATAGAACAGATCGTAAGGGGTATCCCTGAAAAAAACAGGGTGTCTGTCTATTATGCCGAGGGCGAGGACGGGTTGAGCACGGAATGCCATGTCTCAATGCATGTGGAGCTTGTCGGGCTGGCAGGCGGTAGAAATGTCCACCGCTGTGTTTCAAAGACCAATTACGGGATGGATAAAGTTTCTATGGAACAGGTGCTGATGTATGATCCTGACGTGGTCCTTGTATTCGAGCGGAATTTTTTTAAAAAAATCTTTCTCGATGAGCGCTGGCGTCAGATCAGGGCCGTAAAGAACAGAAGGGTTTATCTCATCCCCAGACAGCCATTCAACTGGTTCGACCGCCCCCCTTCGTTCATGCGCCTTCTGGGCCTGAAATGGTTGTTAAACGTACTCCATCCCGACCTGTACCCGGTTGATATCGTGAAAGAGACTCGAATATTTTTCGACCTTTTTCTCGGTGTCAAACTCTCAAAAAAAGAAGCCCGGGATATTCTTCATTACTGAGTGCCCCGCAGATCATCTCCATCCGAAATATACAAAAGATCCCATGCAGCCATGGCCATATGGATTACGATATGCTTTTGGAGATGGTACAATTAGGTATGGGATATAGCAGGGCAGTTCAACGGGGGAGGGGCACAGGACTATGAAGGCAAAATATCTGGCAACCGCTGCAACATGTCTGTTGATATTGATGGTATGCAGTGTCAGGGCGGAGGATAACTCAAAGTGGACAACGGGCGCCGATCTATTGGGCGACTGTGTGAAACTGGAGAACGCCATGCCCAATTTGCCGAGCGCTGACGCTGCAAGGGCCGGACGCTGTCTGGGAGAGGTTAACGGGGTATGCAACACGATGTTCCATTACCAAATGATATGCCCGCCAGCTAGAATGAGCGCCGGTCAGGCAGTACTGATCGTGGTGCGCTACCTGAGGGCTCACCCGGAAGACCTCCATATGAATTCCAGTCTCTTGATAATGATGGCGCTTTCCGAGGCCTTCCCTTGCAAATAAAGGCGGGGACCATGTAGCTGAAAAAGATGACAGGAAAATTATTCTTTTCGCGACAGACATTCCCTGTTTCCTGCTGTATCAACTCAGATTGTGGAGGCAAGACACTGGTCGGCGGTTACTGTCGTTGTATCGCGGACAGGGCCAGGAAGTGTTTCTAAACGGGCAGGTAAGCCGTCAGGCTTTTTACTTTTATTAAATATGAGATCACCTCTTTAGAGCGCTCCCGAACCCCCTCGGCCGAATCTACCGAGCGTCGCCTCGACTGGCACGATAGTACCGACGCGCAAAGGAGGTGATGAAGATGTTAGCACCAACCAGGATTCTTGTACCGACGGATTTTTCGCCGTATTCAGACCGGGCGCTGGTCCAGGCGCTGGATATAGCGAAACAGTACCGCGCGAAGGTTTTCTTGCTTCACGTTCTCCACGAAGACGTTCACCGCGGGAATTTAGAGTTTACTTTTCCCGAAGACGTAGTGCAGCGGATCAAGGACGGGGCCGCGGCCTTGGCGAATACAAATTTCCAGAACCAGCTCAACCCCCTTCCCCGTGCGAAAGAGGTCGACGTGGTCACCGATATCCGGAAAGGCATTCCTTACGACGAGATACTGAAGGAGGAAAGAGAGAAAGGGATCGATCTCATAGTGATCGCATCCCTCGGCAAGACCGGCCTTGCAAAATACTTTATAGGCAGTGTGGCCCGTAATGTCCTTAAGGGTGCCAGATGCCCTGTGTTGTTAACACGATGAGAAAGGTCTGCCGGCGACAGCAAGCCCGGGCTTGATCAGAACTGAGCTCCGTTCCCGGTCAGGGGCCCGGGGACGGAGACTTTTGCCCGGCAGTTCTCTCCATTTTGTCTTCGAGTTCCGCAATATACGAGGCGATACTGTTTTCCAACTGTTCCATGACAGAGCCCAGGGCACTTTCAAGCTTGTCGAGCCTTGCCAGTACTTCCGCCCTGGAATGCTGCTCCACGTTGGCCCGTCTTTTTGTTTCTTGTTCAAAAAGCTCCTGAAGAATGGTGAAACGGGACGATTCAGCATGGTCGGCAAGCTCCCGCATTGATTGCAGTTCCCGATCATGACGGCGGAAATCGAGAAGGGCGGATGTTTTCATAAAGACCGCTAAAAGGATGAATAACACGGTAAGGAAAACGATCAGTCCAAGCATAACGAGTCCCAGGGGCGCCTGAACGGTCCCAAATACCAGGGATAAAGCGGTCGGCGTTGTAAATGTGCTCCAATTGACAGCGGCAAATACACCGATCACACCAAGAAGGACCAGCAAAAACAGCGTTCTCATCTTCATCACGTCCACCTCCATCGTCTTTGTGTGTCTCTTATTCTATCTCTTCTGTGTCCATCCTTCAATGTACCGCCGGTCGGGGGATTGCCGCTCCCTTCTCATTTTCCATGAGCCTGTTCCGATGATCCAATAATACGATAGGTCGCCAGTTTGATGCGGTCATTTACCAGGAACCAGGCCAGGGCGTACCCCCACACCGCCAGGGCCCAACGCCAGCCGATAGGTGTCATGAAGATGCCGTAAACAGAGAGTATCGTGGCTATCAGCTGGTTGCACATCGTCGCCGCGAGCAGGATCCACGCGGGGCGCATAGACCAGAAGGGTCCCCGGGTCCGTGTGAGAAAGATCGTCAATTGACCTGCGACCGAGAGCTTGAGATATATCAAGGTCTGTATGATGTCACGGTTGAGATGGAATACATGCTCGCCTGTATAGAACAATCCGAACGAAGCGATCACCCCGGCGACACCCAACACTGTCGCCGTTCCCAGTACCCTCGTCATATCCCACGCTTCCGGCCTGGGAGTGTACCGCACGTTATCGTAGGCAATGGACAGGACCGCACCGTCATTGAGCAAGGCGAGCAGCACGATCATTACGGCGGTGACCGGGTAAAAATTAAAAACGAGAATGGACAGGGTCATGAACAGGAGGACGCGAATGGTTTCCGTGATGCGATAAACGGCGTAACTGTTCATTCGCTGGAAGATCTTGCGGCTCTCCTTGATGGCATCGATGATGACGGAAAGGCCGGGTGTAAGAAGTACAATGTCTGCAGCCGCCCTCGCCGCGTCGGTTGCGCCGGAAACGGCGATACCGCAATCGGCCTTCTTGAGGGCAGGGGCATCGTTCACTCCATCGCCCGTCATGCCCACGATGTGCCCGTGTTTCTGAAGGACATCGACAATGTGAAATTTGTGTTCCGGGAACACCTGTGCGAAACCGCTTGCCTGCTCGATGGACTGGGCCAGCTGCGCCGCCTCATGGTGGCGCGTTTCAGCGAACTCAATCGCATCGAGAATGTTCCCGCCGAGGCCCAGCTGTTCGGCGATCTCTCGGCCTATGGCGAGTTGGTCGCCGGTCACCATCTTTACCCTCACCCCCATCTGTTGCGCGTTTGCGATAGTTTCCCTGGAGTCCTCACGAGGCGGATCAAAAAGCGGTAGCACCCCGAGGAACTCCCATTGGTCTTCGGTACGGGACATTGCCACGCCTAACGAGCGAAAACCCCGCTTCGCAAACTGATTGACGGCCCTCTCGACGGAGGGCATCACCTTCCCGGCATTGACGGCCAGCTCCAATATTACCTGGGGTGCGCCCTTGGAAACCTTGAACGTGCCGCCGTCAATGCTTCTGACAGTGGCCTCCGTGCGTTTATGCACGGGGTCGAAAGGCAGAAAATGTACTATCTCATACTTGCTGAGCGTCGCATCATCCTTTAAGCTGCCAATTATAGCGAGATCAATTGTGTCCTGGTCTTCCGCCCGGGATGCCAGAGCGGCATAGAGGACCAACTGCCCGGGATCGATGCCTTCAACGCAGAACGGTTCGCCAAGGGTAAGCTTGTTCTGGGTCAATGTTCCTGTTTTATCCGAACACAGGACGTCCATCCCCGCCAATTCTTCAATGGCGACCAGACGGCTGACGATCGCCTCTTTTGCGGCCAGCAGGCGTGCCCCGACAGCCATAGTTACCGACAGGACCGTGGGCAGGGCCACCGGGATGGCGGCTACGGTCAGCACCAGTGCGAACTGCAATGTGGTGGCCATTTTATCCCCACGAAAAAGTGCCACCATAAGGATCAATGCGACCAATATGATGGCAATAATGATCAAGTAATTACCTATTTTCAGAACCGTGCGCTGAAAGTGGCTGACAGTATGTGCCTCCTGCACGAGTTGCGCCGTCTTGCCGAAGTAAGTATTCTTTCCCGTACCGTAAACGAGTCCGTCCGTTTCGCCCTGCCGGATAATAGATCCTGAATAAATAGTCTGGCGACTTTCCCGTGTAACAGGCAACGACTCGCCCGTCAGAGCCGATTGGTCCACTTCCACCGGCTCACCCTTGAGCAGCCGGGCATCGGCTGGTACTATGTCGCCAAGACGCAGGCGGATGATGTCGCCCGGCACCAGCTCCCGGGCCGGCACGGTGGTCCACCTGCCACCCCGGTGAACCCGCGCCTTGACCGCCAGCCTGGCTTTCAGGGCAGCGATCGCATTGCCAGCCTGGAACTCTTCCCAGAATCCGACGGCGCCATTGGCAAAAAGCAGAACAAGGATAATGAAGAAATCCGGCCAATGACGGACCAGTGCCGATAGAATGACGGCTGCCTCGATCATCCACGGGATCGGGCCCCAGAAGTAGGTGAGAAACTTGAGAAGCGGACTGCTCTTTTTCTCAGCGATCTCGTTATACCCATACTCCTGCAGCCGGTTCCGGGCCTCTGCCTCATCGAGGCCGTCGTGTGATGATCCCAGCCTCGTCATCAGTTCTTCGTTGTCAAGGGATTCCAGCTCTTTTTCGACTGTCGGCCCGATGGTTGATGCCTTCATAACGATATATCCCCACTGCTCGACATGCGTGAGACTTCTCCAGCATCGATGTTTTCTTTCGAAATATAATCATTTCCCCCGCCATGTGACCCGACCCGCGGATATACCGTGCCGGAACCGCCGGACCCTGGGGTGAGGCTTGCGACAGGCTGACGCAGGGGGCGGGCAGGCCGCAGACCGTGGTTCCGGATTTAGGTGCTACAATTATATCAGGAGGTGGCAGGGATGAAGAATCGGGAAGTAAATGACAGGATCATCAAAGATGCGAAGATCTTTCTTGAAAAGATCAGGGATGAGACTCTGCCGGTTTTCAACAAGGAACGGTGGATCGGCAAGATCCTCGACTGGTGCATGAAGAATGATGAGTTTAAAGCCCGGATGTTTCGTTTTGTCGATGTTTTTCCGTGTCTTGGTTCCGGTGATCAGATCGCTGGCCACATCAAAGAATACTTTGGCACCGGCGACCCGGAGATCCCGGGCCTCCTGAAATGGGGAGCGAGATCTGCGGACCTTGGGGGTGCACTGGGGGTATCACTCATAAGCAGGGCTGTACGGCACAATCTGAAAGAGCTGGCCCGGCAGTTCATCGTTGGGGAAACGATGGACGATGTGCTGAAAAACATTGCCCGCCTCAGGACAGAAGGTTTTGCGTTCGTCCTCGATATTCTCGGCGAGGCCACGGTCAGCGAGGACGAGGCCGACAGGTATCTCATGGGCTATTTGCAGCTTCTCGATAATCTCGGCAAAGGACAGGCATCCTGGACGCCCATGAGAGGCCGGTCAGGCGACACCGCTTTGGATTGGGGCTACAGCCCGAGAGTAAGTATCTCGGTTAAACCTTCATCCTTTTACTCCCAGGTGAGACCGGTCGATTTCGGAGGTTCCGTATCGGCTATCCTGGACCGTATGCGCGTCATTTATAAAAAGGTGATCGATATCGGCGGGTCCCTGTGTATCGACATGGAATCGTACCAGTACAAGGATATTACACTGGAACTTTTCCGCCGTCTTCGGCAGGAATACCCGGAATATCCCCATCTTGGCGTTGCCCTGCAGTCCTATCTCCGCGATACGGACAAAGACCTGGATGATCTTCTGGGCTGGGTAAAAGACCACCAATTTCCGATCTCGGTCCGGCTTGTGAAGGGAGCGTACTGGGACTACGAGACAGTCAAGGCGAGGCAGAACGGCTGGGTCCCTCCTGTCTACACCATGAAGGCGGAAAGTGACGCGGCCTTCGAGAGGCAGGCGCTCAAGATCTTCGAGAACTGCAATTATGTTTATCTGGCCTGTGCGTCCCACAACGTACGCTCCATTTTTGCTGTCATGGAAACAGCAAAAGAACTCGGGGTTCCGGAACATTGCTATGAGTTTCAGGTCCTCTATGGTATGGCAGAACCAATCCGGAAAGGCCTTCTCGATATTACAGGAAGGGTGCGCCTTTATTGCCCGTATGGCGAAATGGTCCCCGGCATGGGCTACCTCGTGCGGCGTCTCCTCGAGAATACTGCCAACGAGTGTTTCCTCCGCCAGACTTTTGCCGAGAGGGTTGATATTGAGCGGACACTTGAAGATCCGGAAGAGATAGTGATGAGAGCACGGGCAGCGAAACCCTCGCGTGGTGAAAAAAGAGGGCCCGAATCCTGGACCGCATTGCCCTTCACGAATGAACCGGGGGCAGACTTCACAAAAAAAGAACAGCGCGAGGCATTTTTGTCTGCCATAGCCGAGGTCAGGAAGAGCCTGGGAAAGACCTATCCGCTTTTTATCAACGGTGTGGATGTGGAAACGAAAGGCCGCATTACCTCTATAAATCCGGCCAATCCGTCGGAAGTCATCGGCCATGTCTGTGCTTCGGGCAATCATCAGGTGATCGCTGCCATCGATGCTGCTAAAGCTGCATTTCCCGCGTGGAGAGAACTTTCTCCCGTTGCAAGGTCGGAATATCTAATAAAGGCGGCAGAGGTAACGCGAAAACGGATATACGAGCTCTCCGCATGGCAGGTCCTGGAAATTGGAAAGCAATGGGACCAGGCCCATGCAGATGTGGCCGAGGCTATCGATTTTTTCGAGTATTACGCCCGCGAGATGGTCCGGCTTGGAAAAAAAAGGACGATGGGTTCGGCGCCAGGCGAACTAAATCACTACTTCTACGAACCTAAGGGAATCGCCTCCGTAATCGCTCCTTGGAATTTTCCGCTGGCTATCAGCTGCGGAATGACCGCAGCAGCGATCGTTGCCGGGAACTGCGTGATATATAAGCCCTCGAGCCTCACCCCGGTAATAGGCCATCACCTTGTAGAGATCTTTCGCGAGACAGGTCTTCCTGCTGGCGTATTCAACTTTGTGCCGGGCCCGAGCGGCCAGATCGGAGATATCCTGGTCGATCATCCGGGCATCAGCATTATCGCGTTCACGGGTTCAGTGGAGGTAGGTTTGAGCATCATCGAGAAAGCGGCCAGGGTCCACACCGGTCAGAACTGCGTAAAGAAGGTTGTCTGTGAAATGGGCGGAAAGAATGCCATAATTATCGATGATGATGCCAACCTTGACGAGGCCGTCCCCCTCGTCCTGTACTCAGCTTTTGGCTTTCAGGGGCAGAAATGCTCGGCTTGCTCCCGGGCAATAGTTCTCGACAACATTTACGACCAGTTTGTCACTCGCCTGGTCGGCGGAGCGAGGTCCATGCGCATTGGACCTGCGGAATTTCCCCGGTGTGCCCTGGGACCGGTGGCCGATCTGGACGCCGTAAGGAAGGTAACTGATTATATCGAGGTTGGTAGAAAAGAGGGTGAGATCATTTACATGAGCAAGGTCCCCGAGGGGGGCTTCTATGTACCGATAACCATCATAGGCGATGTTAGACCGGAACACCGTGTCGCCCGGGAAGAAATTTTCGGGCCCGTCCTTTCCGTCATGCGCGCCAAGGATTTCAACGAGGCACTCGCATGGGCGAATTCAACACGGTTCGCCCTGACGGGCGGGGTTTTCAGCCGGAGTCCTGCTCACCTCGCGCAGGCACGGAAAGAATTCCGGGTCGGCAACCTTTACCTCAACCGTCACTGTACGGGTGCATTGGTACAACGACAGCCTTTCGGGGGGTTTCGGCTGTCGGGTACAGGGACAAAAGCGGGTGGACCGGACTACCTGCTGCATTTCATGGACCCGAGGGTCGTGAGTGAGAACACCATGCGCCGCGGGTTCGTTCCCGCAACGGATGACATAGCGTAAGGAGTCGATATGAGATACCCCGACATCAAAACAACTCTCCCGGGCCCCAGGGCATCAAGGCTCATCGAGGTCGACCGTGCTTATGTATCACCTTCGTATACCAGGATCTATCCCCTGGTGGCGCAGAGGGGCGAGGGCCTTTGGATTGAGGATGTCGATGGGAATGTCTTTCTGGACTTCACGGCAGGCATTGCCGTCTGTGCTACGGGACACTGCCATCCACGGGTGGTGGAAGCCATCAAAGAACAGGCGGAACGCCTGCTTCACATGTCGGGGACAGATTTCTACTACACGCCCCAGATCAGGCTTGCGGAAAAGCTTGTTGCTGTCCTTCCCGGGGATGGGACAAAGAAGGTTTATTTTGGCAATTCAGGGGCCGAGGCTGTCGAGGCGGCATTCAAGCTCGCGAGGTGGCATACACGAAGGGAACTCAATATAGCGTTTTTTGGCGCCTTTCACGGACGGACCATGGGCGCCCTTTCCCTGACGGCGAGCAAGAGCCAGCAGAAGAAGCATTATCATCCCTTTGTTCCCGGCATCACCCACATTCCCTATGCTTACTGCTACCGCTGTCCGTACGGCGGATGTTACCCAAAGTGCGGTATCGAGTGCGTCCACTGGATTGAGGACACGCTCTTCCATGTATCTATGTCACCCGAGGAAGTGGCTGCCATTTTCGTCGAGCCGATCCAGGGGGAGGGGGGCTACATAGTCCCTCCGCCGGAGTTTCACCAGGAACTCCGCCACATTACGCAGAGATGGGGTATCCTCTATGTGGCTGACGAGGTACAATCGGGGATGGGCAGGACCGGGAAGATGACCGCCATGGAACACTTCGGAGTCGAGCCGGATATTACAGCCCTGGCAAAGGGGATAGCTTCGGGGCTTCCCCTGGGGGCGATGGTTGCAGGGTCCGGCATCATGGACTGGGAAGCGGGTTCCCACGCCTCTACCTTTGGCGGCAATCCTCTCTCCTGCCAGGCAGCCCTTGCGACCATAGAACTCCTTGAAGGAGGTCTCATGGCAAATGCGGACATACAGGGCAGGCGCCTTGTCGAGGGATTGAAAGAACTCCAAAAAACGCATGAATGCATAGGCGACGTCCGCGGTAGAGGGCTCATGGTAGGGGTGGAACTCGTGAAGGACCGTGGGACGAAGGAGAGGGCGGGTGAGTGGCGAAACGAGATAATAAAGAAAGCCTTCCAGATGGGGCTTCTGCTCATCGGTTGCGGCGAAAATACGATACGATTCTGTCCTGCACTGACTGTTTCGCAGGAAGAGGTCGATGTCTGTCTTTCGATGCTGGCGGAGATCTTCAAGGAGGTGGCTGGTTGAAACATTCATACGGGTTGCCGATCCGGCAGTTTTCGCTGACCGGGACGGGAGGATAGATCATGGAAAAAATACTGACCGATCTTGGTTTGGATGCGTCGGCCGAACATTCCGGTGCGGGATGCGGAAGCTGGCTGGCCTGCAAAGGCACAATGCTCGAATCGGTGTCTCCCATTGACGGCCATAAGATCGGCAGGGTGAAGTGCGCAGACAGAGATGATTATGAAACGGTGATAACCCGGGCCATTGAAGCTTTTGAAGAATGGCGGACGATACCCGCCCCGAGGCGGGGTGATGTGGTACGGCAGATCGGGAACGCGCTCAGAGCCCGCAAGAAAGACCTGGGTGATCTCGTAAGCCTTGAAATGGGCAAGATCAGGGCCGAGGGAGAGGGTGAGGTTCAGGAGATGATCGACATGGCCGACCTTGCGGTCGGTCAGTCCAGAATGCTTTACGGCAAGACGATGCCAAGCGAGCGCCCCTGGCACCGGCTTTACGAGCAGTGGCATCCCTTAGGTCCCGTGGGGGTCATCACCTCCTTCAATTTTCCCCTGGCAGTATGGGCGTGGAATGCGATGATCGCACTCGTTGCCGGTGACACCGTGGTCTGGAAGCCTTCCTCGAAGACACCCATGTGTGCTGTCGCAGCCATGCAGATAATATGGGAGGTGCTGAATAAGAACAGCCTCCCGGAAGGCATTCTCAACCTCGTAATAGGGCCTCACGAGATCATTGGCAGTGCGCTGGTCATGGACCGGCGCGTCCCCCTCATTTCGGCCACTGGGAGTGTGAGGATGGGGAGTGCTGTCGGGGCCGCAGTGAAGGCAAGGCTCGGCAGGACGATACTTGAACTGGGGGGGAATAACGGGATCATCGTGACACCCTCCGCAGATCTCGATCTCGCGGTGAAGGCCATCCTTTTCGGGGCCGTCGGGACGGCAGGGCAACGGTGCACCAGCACGCGGCGTCTCATTGTTCACAAGAGCATCTATAAAAACCTTGCGGACAGGTTGACAGAAGCGTACAGGCAGGTCCACGTCGGAGATCCCCTTGAAGAAACGACTCTCATGGGGCCTCTTATTGACCGGGAGGCAGTTGACTCCATGCAGCTGGCCCTCGAGCGCCTCGTGAGGGAAGGCGGAGAGGTGCTGTTCGGCGGCGAGGTCCTCTCGGGCGGCCTTTTCGATACGGGAACATATGTCAGTCCATCTCTCTGCCGGGCGAGGGTCGACATGCCTGTTGTTCAGGAGGAGACATTTGCCCCGATCCTTTACCTTATTGAATATGAGACTCTTGAAGAGGCAATCCGTTATCACAACCTCGTTCCCCAGGGGCTCTCTTCGGCTATCTTCACAAGCGACCTGCGAGAGGCCGAACTTTTCTTGAGCCAATGCGGATCTGATTGCGGCATAGCAAACGTGAATGCCGGCACCTCGGGGGCGGAGATAGGAGGTGCCTTCGGCGGAGAGAAGGAGACCGGCGGAGGCCGGGAGGCCGGTTCTGATGTCTGGAAGGCGTACATGAGGCGGCAAACGTGCACCATTAATTGGTCCGGTGAACTTCCCCTGGCGCAGGGAATCCAATTTGACATGGATTAGAAGGGAGGACTTTCCCATGGCATTCACCATACCGTCATATAATCCACCTGATTTCACGACACCTCAATTCACGGGTGCTCCCCTAACAGTGTTCAAGCCGGCAACAGACCGCGGGTCGGCGCCGGACAACTATCATGCCACATCGATCTTTCCGGAATACTTCCAGACCGAAAAAGGGAAATGGACGATCTTGCAGGAATCGCGGATGGACTGTGTCGTGGTCAAGGAGCCTTCGGGACGCCTCTCTGTGAAGGAATTTCGCCATCTCAAGCCGGGGGACCTGGTTGCAATCGGAAGAAGGGAAGACGGGGAAGACGGCATTTTCGTACACACGCGTGCCTTTGATTTTCCGGAAGATACGGTCGACAAGTTTGTGTTCCGGACCAAAATAACGCGTGAAACGTCATTTTCCATAGACTACGACGAGCTCTACGATCTTCTTGAATATGAACGGACAGACGGGTTCGTACTGTGGGTGCTTGGCCCAGCCGCCGTCTTCGACCGGGATGCACGCGAGGCTTTCGAAGCGCTAGTCGACCGCGGGTATGTTCATGGCATGCTGGCGGGCAATGCACTGGCAGTCCATGATATCGAGGGTGCGTTGTTCGGTACGGCCCTTGGACAGGAGATCTACTCGAAGCGGTCGGTTGAATTGGGCCACTACAAACACCTGGATGCCATCAACACGATCAGGGCCCAAGGCTCGATCCGGGAGGCCATCGACCGGAAAATGGTGAAGGACGGGATCATGCGTGCCGTTATCGACAAAGGCATCCCGTACGTTCTTGCAGGGTCGATACGTGATGATGGCCCTCTCCCGGAGGTCATTGAAAACGTATATGAAGCACAGGACAGGATGCGAGACCTTGCCCGCCGCGCCACTACTGTGATCGCCCTTGCGACCCAGCTTCACACCATAGCCACGGGCAACATGGTGCCTTCTTACATAGTGACGGGGAAGGCCGGGGTGAGACCCGTGTACTTTTACTCCGTCGATATGTCCGAATTCGCTGTAAGCAAGCTTGCCAACCGCGGTTCTCTCACGGCCCGTTCTATCCTGACAAATGTCCAGGATTTTGTCGTTACCGTCGAACGGGGACTTCGGAAAAGATTCGGATAACGAGTGCCGGCAATAACGGCGACGATATGTGGTGCGTTTCCGCATGTGGGTAATCGGGGGTGGAAAGGGGTGAATTATTAGACCTGCGTCATGGTAGAATTTCGGTTCCGGCCTGTCCCGCTATGGCGTCCTCGATGGCTTCAGTTGATGTTATTATAGCTCTTTTACCTCCACCGGCCATGAACTGAACGGCTGCTTCGATCTTCGGGCCCATGGACCCTTCAGGGAAATGAGCTTCTCCGAGGAATCGGACGGCATCACTTGTTGTCAGGGCCCGAAGGAATGTTTCATCCGCTTTTCCGTAGTTGAGGGCAGCGCCGGGTACGTCGGTGGCTATCAGGAAAATATCCACCCCCACTTCGCCAGCGAGCACCGCACTCACAAGGTCTTTGTCGATCACCGCATCGACACCGCAAAACGATCTCCCCTCACGGATTACCGGTATGCCTCCACCGCCGCAGCAAATGACGATAAAATCCATCTCGATGAGCTGCCTGATCTCTCGTTTTTCCACGATGGCGACCGGTTTCGGGGAAGCGACAACCCTTCTGTACCCTTTCGTTGTTCTTCTGGTCGGGTAAGGAAGCTGGTAGGCCCTTTCTTCTGAGTAAAATGGGCCGATGGGCTTCGACGGGTTTTGAAAGGCAGGGTCGTTTTCATCGACCACAACGTAACTGATAAGGCTAACCAGGCGTTTTTCCGTTGTGGCCCCCAGTTTCATCAGCTCGCTGTCAAGGGTCGATTCGATCATGTAGCCGATCTCACCCTGGGTCTGGGCAACGAGGATCTCGAGCGGCATGGATGGGACAGCATCGCAGCATTCCTGCTGGAGAAGAAGATTGCCTACTTGAGGCCCGTTCCCGTGAGTTATAATGATCCGGTAATCCCGGGAAAGGCGGGCGATTTGCCGGATGGGCACCCTTAAATTGCGGAACTGTTCTTCGACGGTGCCTGTCTCGCCCGGTTTGATGAGCGCATTCCCGCCCAATGCAACAAGGAGAATTTGTTTCGTGGTGTGCCTCATCATATTCGCGCTTACCGGTCACAGTCGCATTCTCTGCAGATCATCGAGCCTTTTTAGCCTCTGCAGCAGACTTTCCTCGAGGGTTGGCAGTCCGTGGTCATGATACTCATACCGCACGCGAAGAGCGGGTTTATTGATAGCAAGTATCCTTGTCAGGTGAATAGGGGTCGCAAAAACAACGAGGTCACATTCCGCGCGGTTTATCGTTTGCGCAAGCTCGTTGATCTGCTCGGTGCTGTAACCCATTGCCGGAAGGACAGGGCCGATGTGGGGGTACGTCTTGTAGACCTGCTCTATCGTTCCCAGGGCATATTCCCGCGGATCCACGATCTTTGCCGGCCCGAACTGGGAGGCAGCGATGTAGCCGGCCCCATGGGCCATCTCTCCGTGAGTGAGAGTTGGCCCATCTTCTACAACCAGCACCCGTTTTCCCCGGATACGGTCCGGGTCGCCGACAAGCACCGGGGACTCTGCCTCAAGAATTTCCGCCCCGGGAGCATGCCGTTCAATGTTCTTTCGAACCCGTTCGATGTCCCCGGCGGACGCCGTATCGACCTTGTTAATGATCGCTATGTCCGCCATGTTCATGTTTGTTTCGCCGGGATAGTAGAGAAGCTCGTGGCCTGGCCGGAGCGGGTCGAAAAGGACGATGTGTACATCGGGCCGGTAAAATGGAGTGTCATTGTTGCCGCCATCCCACACGATAATATCGCCTTCCTTCTCTGCCGCTTCGAGAATTTGTGCGTAATCTATCCCCGCATAGACAGTAATTCCCATGTCCACGAGAGGTTCATATTCTTCAAGTTCCTCTATAGTGCACCTGCACCGCTCAAAGTCTGAATGGCATGAGAACCTTTGCACTATTTGTTCCCTCAGGTCACCATAGGGCATAGGATGCCGGACAACCACCGCCTTTATCCCGCGATGAAAGAGTATCTCGCACACCTTGCGGGTCGTCTGTGACTTTCCCGAACCGGTCCTCACGGCGCACACCGCGATCACGGGCCTTCTCGATCTGAGCATTGTGTAGGTTGCCCCGATCAGAATAAAATCCGCCCCTTCCGCCATGGCGGCGGAGGCTTTATGCATTACCTCCACGTGGGATACATCGCTGTAAGAAAAGGCTACAAGGTCAACGGAATGTTGCCGGATAAGGGCGACCAGTTCCTTCTCGGGGTAGACGGGGATACCTTCGGGATAGAGGATCCCCGAAAGCTCCGGCGGATAAACCCGTCCCTCGACTGTGGGGATTTGCGCCATGGTGAAGGCAACAACATGGTACCGTGGATTGTCCTTGAAATAGACATTGAAGTTATGGAAATCACGTCCCGCGGCGCCCATGATTATGACCTTTTCAATCATATCGGAAAACCTCCGCTTGAAACGTTTGCCCGGTTCCTCCTCACCTGAGCCGCGGGAGACCTGCACCCCTGTGTTCCCGATCCGGTCTTATTCCATCATCACTTCAATCCGAACTCCTCATGTGGCCTGTTTGATCGTTGGAAAACCGATCATACCGATAAACAAGGAATATGCCATCGACCCATACTTTTTTCATCCCGCATCTCCCTTGTATCTTGGAAAACCTACGACACCTGTATTGTTTTGTAAACGACCTGTACGTATTACCATGTGTAAATCATGGAGATTCCGACATGGTTCTTCGCGTCAGTTATGCCAATTCAACCGGATCGAACATCTACTTATCCGGGTCTCCTTTTCGTATGGAAAGGGCAAAATCAGGACAGATGTAGAGGCATTTGAGGCAGCCCACGCACCGCCCGGTGTCCCTCGCCATGACGGGCCTGTAACCGGCGGGATTTAAAGTTTCAGACGGGGAAAAAACGTTGAGCGAACATACTTCCCTGCAATACCCGCATTCCTTGCACAACAGGGAGTTTACCTCAACGGTGAATTTACGGGCGTCGCAGGCAAGGCACCGAAGGGCCTCGTCCACAGCCGTATCTTCACTGTATCCGGTCTCTACAGGGACAAACCCGCTGACCCGTTCCCGAGGGTCGACGGTTCCTGCCCGGTGCCTCAAGGTGCCCCTCGGCGACGGCTCGCATGCCTTAAGACAGGTGTCAGCTGCTTCCGCCCGGTCGATCGTGCCCTTGCCACCCAGAAATTTGTCTATGGCGACGGAGGCCCTTCTCCCTTGCGCAATTGCGTGTATTATCGACGATGGCCCGGTGACGGCTTCTCCTGCTGCAAATATGCCCGGGGCATCCGTCATCAGGTCGTTGTCGACACCGATGAGCCCTTCCTCTTTTGTGCCAACGCCCTTGACGTTGATGAAATCTGTATCCGGGGCCTGGCCTATGGCAAAGATCACGGTATCCGCATTGAAGTTCCGTGTGACCAAGGGGTCGTACCGGGGGTTGAACCTGCCCTTGTCATCGAATACAGAAACGCAGCGGATGCAGGAAATGCCTGCAACCCTGCCATCTCTGTCGTGAATGACCTGAGGGCCCCAGCTCGTTTCGATGACAATGCCTTCCTCGATGGCCTCCGCTACCTCCCAGGAATAAGCCGGCATTTCGTTCGGTTTTTCAAGACAGATGAGACTCACATCTTTCGCCTTAAGCCGCAAGGCGCTCATTGCGGCGTCTACCGCGGCATTCCCTCCGCCGATGACGCAGACCTTCTCTCCTACGGGGACCTTCTCTCCCTTTTTGACGGATCGCAGGAAATCGACGCCCCAGTATACGCCGGGGAGTTCGGAGCCCGGCACGGCAAGCTTCTTGCTCAACTGGTTCCCCGATGCTATAAGGACAGCATCATATTTGCCCACGAGTTCATCGACACGAATGTGCTCGCCTCCCCTGAACCTGATCCCCAGTCCGAAAATGTGGCGCAGATCGCTCTCGATGGCCTCCTCGGGAAGGCGGTACTCAGGGATGGCGGAGCGCAGCATGCCGCCGGCGAGCTTGTCCTTCTCAAAAACTTCTACAGCATGACCGAGAAGGGCCAGGTAGTACCCGGCAGTGAGGCCGCACGGGCCTGATCCGATAATTGCCACGCTCTTCCCTGTAGGTGCCGCAGCACACGGCATCGGCCCCGGCCCGGTGCTTTTCTCCTTTGCTGCACGCTTGAGCATCCTGATCGCCACGGTCTCATCAAACTGGATACGGGCACACCGCGCCTCGCAGGGATGTACGCAGGCGTAGCCGCACACGGCGGGGAAGGGGATCCTATCCCGTATGACCGCCAGTGCGCCGTCAAAATCCCCGTGCTGGATATGCCTTATGTATAGGGGTACGTCGATACCTGCAGGGCAGTCTTCCCTGCATGGAGGTAAAACGGTCTTTTTATCCTTCAAGGCTCCCATTGAGAGTTCTCACCCCATGTCTTCCCTTGATCGTGAAGCGACGAGGTTTTCACCGAGGCGAAGCGCTTCGATATTGGCGACAGCAGCTTCCGGGAAGGTCTCGCCGACCACCGGGATAAGGCTGTCCATGCGTATCATGCCTGTACGGGCCACCATGGCGCCGAGGGCGATCAGATTTGCAACGCCCGGCCGGCCGAGGCCGTGTGCCAGCTTCACAAAGGGAAACCCCCAGAAGTTCATCCCTACCCGGTCTGCGAGGCATGTCGTATCGAAAAAGACCAGCGCCCCTCTTTCAGCGAAGCCTGCGAACCGTTCCATGGCGTTTTCGGTCAGGGCCAGGATGACGTCGGGTCTTTGGATCTGCTGAAAGATGATCTCTTCCGTGTCGATGATAAGTTCGGCTATCGAGAGGCCGCCCCTTGCAGCTATGCCGTAGGATTGGGTCTCAACCACGTTCTTGCCTTCCCTGATCGCCCCTTCACCAAGGAGCATGGCCGATACGATGAGCCCTTGCCCGCCAGCTCCCGCAAAGACCACCTCGCAGCGCTTGTTCGGGTCTCCTGTTTTTTCCTGTTGAGGCAGATCCATCCCTTTAACCCTTCATTGCCCTCGAACGGACTTCGTCATATCTCGTATTGAAGTCAGGGTCATCCCTGTCGACCAGTTTCCCTATGGGGAAATAACCCTCCTTTTGTGACGGACTGAGCCGGGCGTACTCCTCTTTCGGCAAAGCCATCTCCCTGATCTTCTTGAGCATCTCAACCGGTGTTCCCATCCTGTTGTACTTCCCGTAATGTGTGGGACACGGGCTCATAACCTCAACGACGGAGAATCCTCTTTTATTGAGGGCCTCTTTTATATTCGCCTCGAGCTCGAAACCGTGCCAGGGAGTTCCCCGGGCCACGTAGTTGGCTCCCGCAACTTCTGCGATGGCGCAGATATCGAGGTCCCTCTCCGGATTTGTGTAGGTCGTGGTGCTCGTGAACATGCCGAAAGGCGTTGTCCCTGAAACCTGTCCGCCCGTCATGCCATAGTTGAGATTGTTCACGACAATGGCGGTAACGTCGATATTGCGCCGCGCGGCATGGATGAAGTGGTTGCCTCCGATAGTGATGCAGTCGCCGTCGCCCATGAGCACAACCACGTTCAACCGGGGGTTGAAGGCCTTCATCCCAGTTGCAAAGGCGAGCGCCCTGCCGTGGGTGCCATGGAAACCGTTGGTCACCACATAGTCGTCCGCCTTGCCCCAGCACCCGATGCCGGTTACAACGACGGTCTCTTCGTTCCTGTATCCCAACTCCTCGAAGGCGCGAAGGAGTGTGGAAAGTACGATGCCGTTCCCGCATCCCGGGCACCACATGTGAGGTGTCACGCCTTCTTTCAAGTACCGTAATCCCGATGTAAAGACCGTCATACGCTATGCCATGATAGTTTTAAGAATATCTTCAGGCCATATTACCTGCCCGTTGAAGCTGTTCACCCCCCTGATATCCCGGTTGGGGCCCAATACTTTTCGTACCTCGCCTGCCGCCTGCCCGCTATAGTTCATCTCCGGGACGACCACCCTTCGCGCTCCCCCGGCTGCAGAATGCACCTCTTTATCGGGGAAGGGCCAGAGGGTTTGAAGCTGGAGCACACCTGCCTTGACGCCTGATCTTCTCGCCTGCACCGCCGCAACCCGGCTTGCCCTCGTGGTTATCCCGTAGGCCACCACGAGCACCTCTGCGTCATCCGCATCGAATGACCTCGTCATCACGATCTCGTCACGATGGATATCGATCTTCCGGTGGATCTGGTCGATCTTCCACGCGGCGTTAGCAGGATCGTTGTTGCTGAATCCGTCGGGCCCGTGCATGGAACTCGATATGTGGAATACGTAGGGGTTCCCGTATGCAGCGAGCGGCGCCACACCGTCCTCGTCCGCCCGGAATGGTTTATATTCGGACGGCGGAACGGAAGGCTGCTTTCTGTCGATTATTGCCAGTTCCCCCTCTTTTGGCACGTGCAGGTTCTCCCTCATGTGGGCGACGACCTCGTCCGAGACGAGAACAACGGGGGTCCGGTACTTTTCCGAGAAATTGAAGGCCTGCACGGTAAGCTCGAAGCACTCGCGTACCGTTGAGGGGCACAGGGCGATCAGCGTCTGGTCCCCGTGCCGCCCCCACCGCACCTGCATAAAATCCGCCTGAGCAGGCTTCGTGGCAAGGCCCGTGGACGGGCCCGAGCGCTGCACATGGATCACAACACACGGGATCTCACCCATCACGGCAAATCCCAGATTCTCCTGCATGAGGGAAAACCCCGGGCCGCTCGTGGCGGTGAACGCCTTGGCGCCGGCCAGTGCCGCCCCGATTACCGCAGCGATGCTCGCGATCTCATCTTCCATCTGGATGAACATGCCCCCGACACGGGGCAGGGCGACCGAACACTCCTCGGCGATCTCGGAGGATGGGGTGATAGGGTATCCCGCATAGAACCGCGCACCGGCATACAGTGCACCCTGTGCCATTGCCTGGTTGCCCTGGACCAGCCTCGCGGGAGAATTCTCCATGTTCTTCACCACAGGGCAAGTATATCTCTTTCCATCGGACCTAGCAAGGCACATTCCCCAGGGCTTGACGGAAGTCTTTAAAACATTCCTATTCACAACCTCTTTAAGGCATCCGCCATACGCTCGAGGGCATCGGTCAGCGTCTTGCGCGGGCATGCGAAGTTAAGCCTCACAAATCCTTCTCCGCCCTTCCCGTATTCGGGCCCGTCATTGAGGGCCACCTTGCTCTCGTCAAGAAAGAAACGAAAAGGATTTCCCGGTATTCCGGTCCGCCTGCAATCGAGCCACGCGAGATAGGTCGCTTCCATGTGAGTTATGCCGATGGAAGGCAGTTTTTCACGCACGTAGTCCACCAGAAAATCCCTGTTGCCCTTAAGGTAGGAGAGGCACCGGTCGAGCCAGTCCTGACCGTCCCGGTAGGCCGCCAGGGCCGCCGTTGCGCCCATGATGTTTACATGCGGGACAAGTCCCTCGCTTCCCCTGATCCAGGTTTTCCGAAGCAGGGGGTCCTTGATCACCACAAAGGAACACTTCAGGCCCGCCAGGTTGAAGGTTTTGCTTGGCGACATGAAGGTAATGGTCCGGTCGGCCACCTCGCTGCCAAGGGTTGCAATGGGTATATGCCGGTAGCCCGGATATAAAAGGTCACAGTGGATCTCATCGGCGCAGATCAGAACATTGCGGCGCAAGCAGATATCGGCAAGCTGCTCCAGTTCGTCTTTTCTAAAGACGCGGCCGACAGGGTTGTGAGGATTGCACAGCACGTAGATCCTCGTTGAATCCGTAATGCTTTTTTCGAAGGCATCGAAATCGATTTCATACGTTGACCCTCTTTTTACCAGCGGGGGATCGACCAACGCGCGCCCGCGATTTACGGGATCGGCGATGAAGTGCGAATACACGGGGGGTTGGACCAATACGGCATCCCCGGGACCGGCAAAAAGTTGGAATGCTAGATTGAGGCCCGTTACCACACCGGGTACAAAAATAATGTGTTCCTCGGGGACGTCCCAATCGTAGAGCTTTTTAAGCCTCTGCCGGATGATATCCACGAGTTCCTCACCAGGTCCCCCGTATCCAAAGACCCGGTGGTCCACCCGTTCATGCAGGGCTTGCACAACAGGCTCGGGGGAGACAAAATCCATATCGGCCACCCACAGGGGGAGGACCTCATTGCCGTACCTCCTCCATTTAATGCTATCGGTACCCCTTCGCTCAACGATCTGATCGAAATCGTAATTCATCTCTTGCCTCATTGCCGGTTTACATCGCACTCAAAATAACCGCATACTCTCTGACGCCATTGTGTTCTATCTTCTGGAATCAGGGGGACGGCCCGGGCGTTCCACCGGTTGTTTAAAGCACGTCGCATCGATAATGTCCAAAACCCTGTCGATACGGTCCGATGCCGGCAGGGTTTGCCTTATCATCTGAAGGTACCGACGTTCTTTGGCGCGGTCCAGTGTAGGCTGAAAGTTGATATCGAAAATCCATCCCAGTTGAAGCAGTTTGAAGTCGTTCAAATTTTTGACATGATCCATATTCACTGTCTTTTTATTCATCAGATCGAGATATGCACTTTCCGAAAACCCCGGCGTATCGGGCAGGTCAAGTTCGATTTCCCTGTTGCGCGCCGGATCTTTTCGGGCGTAATAGTCCGTGACCAATCTCCATATATCCAGCTTGTCTGCATCGCGGACCAATTTGGAGAAGAACAGGCACGGTTCTGGTTCTTCGGGTGGAAGAGAGGCCCTGTTATGATATCGCACCGATCTGATGATCAGATCTCCTATCACATTGTCAAATTTGTCCAGTATTCCCGACCTCGTTATTATCTCCGCACCCAGTTCGGCATGGTTGTCCGATCTTCTGTCCACGAAGGTATGATAGCGTGCGTATTGCTCAAAACGGCCAACGTCATGGAGCGTGGCAATTATCTGGGCCAGGCGCAATTCGTCGCCATTCAACCCGAGTTCTTTTCCAATGGCTGATATTTCCGAGCAAACGCGCTGAGTATGCCATTTCTTCAGATCGATATTTTGCTGCTTCTGTTGATCGTCGTATTGAAACATGGAAACATAATTCGCAAACCATTCTTTCACTTCCGCAACGATTTCGCTCTTTACATATATCTGCATTTACCCGGTTTCTCCTGTTAGAGGCCTTCCATTGGTCCGAACTTTATCCGTTGTATTCCGGCCTTCTCTATCTTAATCCGTGCGCTCCCGGATAACAACCAAACAGGGGACATCAGACTTTACGCTTACGGAAAGCGGCACGGGATTTCCTGTCCGTTTTGACAGGCCGCTTCGTTCACTTGACCCCGATCAACTCCACTTCGAAGATCAAGGTGCTGTTGGGAGGAATAATCTGGCCGATGGCGCGCTCTCCGTAGGCGAGGTCGGGGGGGATGAAAAGCTGCCACTTCGAACCCTCCTTCATGAGCTGCAGGGCCTCGGCCCAGCCTTTGATGACATCGGTGACTTTAATTGTTGTCGGTTGACCCCTCTTATAAGAACTGTCAAACTCCGTACCGTCAAGGAGTGTGCCTTTGTAGTTGACCGTTACGGTATCATCCGCCTTCGGGGTTTTACCGGAGCCTGCGCTCAAGACCTTGTATTGAAGACCGCTCGGCAACGTCTTTACGTCTTTTTTCTTCTGGTTCTCCGCAAGATAGGCCTTGCCTTCCTGAAGATTCCTGGCGGCTTTTTCCTTCAACTCTTTCTGTCGTGTCTCGTGTACCCTCTGCTCGACGCCCCTGATGGTTGTAATAATTTCATCCTTGCTCATCAACGGTTCTTTACCGCCGAGAGCATCTTTGATCGCCGCCGTGTAGACATCCAGGTTGATGTCGACCCCCTGCAATTTCAGGTACTGCCCGAACTGGTAGCCAAGGCTGTAGCTCTCCCTGTCTTTAGGGTCTTTCAATTCCGGGCTTCCCTGGGCGGAGCACACACCGGACAGGAGAATGATGCCGAGGACCAACGCCGTAAGATATCTCATGACAACCTCCCTTTCTTTTTCGCCTTTCGCCGGTCAAGCACGGACACTATCGTCTGATACCGGACGTTTATCAGATAAATTCATCCTATAAAATTATAGTTTATCCATGGGCTTCGTCCATTGTTTTTATACCTTTGCATCGCTGCGTTACCATTCATGGCTGATTCAGGGTCTTTCTTTTTCGTCTTTCACGGGTCATCTTATATGGTAACCTGCAAAATCATATTCACCAGTTTCCGGCCGCAAGGATACTGAGGCGCACCGCCTGCTTGAAATCTTCTTGCCACGTCTTAGACTGACTTCATTGATTGAAGATTGCCGTAAACCGGAAAGGAGGAACTATGGAAACGAAGCAGTTTGGAAAAGCGCTGGGACACTCCCAAGAAACCAAGAAACCCGATTGCCAAAGCAGAAAAGAAATAACTTGGTTTCTCGGGAGTGCACCCTTATGTACCCAGTGTAGGAGCAACTCATGGATATATTTGGCAGATCTATGAAGAAATTGGCGCTCGCAAGCTTCTTATTTTTAAGTTTATCCACGATGGCTCCCACAGCCGTCTTCTCGCAACAAACGGACCAGCCTCGGAAACCATCGGGCGCCAGATCTCACAAGCTTCCTCGACCACGCCCTCCTCGTCAACCTGTCCCCTTCTGGATTTACGAAAGTGAAAGACAATATCAGGAACCGCCCACCATCATCATTCGTATCGAAAATAAGACAGAAGAGACCGGGGAAAAAACGAAAGAAAAGTCGGCAGAACCACAAAGCACCGGGGCACTGATCATCGAAAGAAGGGGTGATGCCTACGAAAGAATAGATGATTCCTCCGTTCCACCCAAAGAGAATCCGCAAGAAGTCAACAAGATCACACAGGATTCCGGCGCCAGGGGAACTTGTCCAACATGTAAACACAGGTAAAAGGGGTTCCCCAGGGACGTTAGCTGCTCCAGACCCATTCCTCCGGATGATGCACCATCCTGGCCCGAACGGGGTTTAATGCATACCTGATGAGTTCAAGAAACCCTTCTCAAAACGGTACTCTATCAGTGTTGATGATGTGATATTTTACAAAAAAATATCGATGAATGTCGTGAATGATATAATGAAAAAAGGAGGGATAATTTATGACTGAAACTATGAATGAAAACAACCTTGATGTATTGGCGGAAAAGGAATACAAGATGTTGGTGCTTCGTAAAGAAGTACTTGCCAAAGAAGTAGCCGAGATCGACAAGAAGTTAAAACCTCTTGAAGATTATCTTAAAGCAGTCCAAATTCTCGTAGAGCAGGAAGAGAAGAAGAAAGGGAGCAGAAAAAAGGTTAAGGGCGTAATCACGAAGCCCGAAGAGAGAAAGAAGGGGCGTAGAAAAAAAGAGCCTGCCTGACCGGATTCTCGTCGATTAGTATGTATCAGGTATCAGTTCATAGCCGTATGCAAACCTTAGCCAATCCTGGTTGACGTTTGGCCAGCAGGAAACTGGAATAGACACCTCTCCTATTTACCCTCACATCAATAAAAATTAAATTCCTGGGACGAAAATCGAACTCGTAAAGAGGAGTCCCTTGTGGGGTCAAGCCCTGCAATCCTACATTTATAGATTTTTCTTCATTAAAGTCCTGCTGACCGTTGAGTAATGTATACCCGGGTGATAAGCCGTTAACGCCGTTTCCATTGCGGTTTTCTTTTTTCAAAGAAGGCGGCTATCCCCTCGCCGACGTCTTCGGTGGTGCACAGGCGCGCGAGGGCTCCGGTCACGTGTTCGAAGGCCTTATGGTATTCCATGTCGGCGGCTGTGTAAAATGCCTTTTTTGCAGTTTCGACCGCGAGAGGACTCTTCTGGGCCAGCTGCTGTGCCCATTCGAGTACCCTGTCGTCCAGTTCTTCGTGTTTGACCACGCGGTTGACAAGCCCCATACGATGCGCCTCAGCCGCGTCTATCAGATCCCCAAACAGGAGAAGTTCAAGGGCCTTTTTTCTCCCGACACAACGCGTGAGTGGAACGGCGGGGCCAATGCAGTTAAGGCCCACATTAATCGCGGTCAGGCCAAAACGGGCCCTTTCCGACACGATGGCAAGATCCGCGGCGGCTACAAGTCCGGCCCCGATCGCGGCGGCGATCCCCTGTACCTGTGCAATAACCGGTTTTCTCAGATCGTTCATGGTGATCATCGGTTTGCCCATCATCCCTATCCATTCCTGGTATTCAATTGCTGTTTTGCCGGGGAACTCGCTGACGTCTATCCCGGCACAAAAAGTCCCTCCAGCTCCCTTGAGGATTATCACCCGGACGGTGTCTTCGCTGTCTAGAGAAAGAAGGGTATGATCGAGCTCCCTTGCCATAACGGTCGTAAAAGTGTTCATGTTGTCAGGGCGGTTGAGGGTGATCGTCGCAACGTAATCCCGAATTGTCGTGATAATGTTTTTGTAATCCATGTGGCCTCCTGTGTCTGATACTTCGTTTTCGCGATGAAACCCAGGTACGAGAAATAAAACGGAAAGCTTGTAGAGTATAACGCAATCTATTATGAATGTATATTCATATATTTTCTTGACAAGATGTTCGTATGAATATACATTCAGCTATAGCAAGAGGAGAAATATATGCCAAGACGAACCTGTAAGAGGCGAATAGGTTTTCAGCCAAAAACGGTCTACTTCAAGCCGGCCGGCGTTCCCTTGGAAGAAATTCGTGAGATCGTGATCGGGCAGGATGAGGTTGAAGCGATGCGGCTCAAGAATCTCCTCGGGTTCCCGCAAGAGGAAGCGGCATCACGCATGGGCGTCTCGCAGCCGACATTCCATCGTCTCATAAACACGGCCCATCAAAAGATAACGGATGCGATCATAAACGGCAAGGCGCTCAGGATCGAAGGGGGGAACGTGACATTCCAGGAGGAATCGGTGCGTCCCTGCCGATGGCGAAAAGATTGGGGTCAGGGATGCGCTTCGGCTGAAGCTGCGGCTGATGCCGCCCGAAAGCTCAGGGAGGACACGAAAAAAGGAAATTTTCTGAAAATTGCGATAACAAGTGTCGATGGCGAAATCGATGGACCGGTTGACGAGCGTTTTGGCAGGGCTAAAAAAATAATCGTTTTTGATCCGGAGAGAAAAACTGAAGAAATTGTCGAAAATGTCCAGAACATGAGCGCGCCCCGGGGGTCTGGTATCCAGACGGCGCAAAACGTCATTAATGCCGGCGTTATAACGGTCATAAGCGGCCACCTGGGACCGAATGCCTTCCGTGTCTTGTCGGCGGCGGGCGTGGATGTTTTTACCGCAACGAATATGACCGTTCGTGAAGCTCTCGATGCATACAAGAACGGGAAGCTTTCCCGGCTCGAAGGAGCCGACGTCGACGGGCACTGGTAAAAAGAAACGGAGGTAGAGAGCCGTGGCGCGATATCCGTCCGGTTCGAGGAGATGAAAATCCGGACATTAATCTACAGAAGGAGGACGTCATGAAATGTGTGACGATCATTTCAATGGTAATGGCCCTGCTGGTTGGGGTCCTGCTGAATGGAAGAACGGCTTATCCTGCAGAACCGGTACCTCCCGTTGTCACTATAAAGTGGTTGCTGGAAAATAAGGCCAACCCGAGTCTTGTCATCGTCGATATCAGGAAGGTCGAGGAATACAGGGAGGGCCATATACCAGGGTCGGTCAACCTGACATACAGTGCCTGGCGGACCATGGAAAATGGGATCACCTGTCAGCTCCCCCTGAAGGATGACATAGAAGAGAACCTGGGTTCGGCGGGCATCGGGCAGGGCAGTATCGTCGTTATCGCCGGCAAGACCGAAACCGACCTCGACCGGGCGCATCCCGCGAGGGTTGCATGGACCATGAAATATGCCGGAATTAACAAAGTGGCTATTCTTGACGGCGGGTACACACGTTGGACCGGCGAAGGAAACCCCGTGGAAAAGGGATGGGTGAAGGCAACGCCGAAACCTTTTTGCTGTAAGTGGAACGAACGGGTCCTCTGTTCGAAAGACTGCCTCAAGGAGAAGGCGGGGCGCGTGGCCATAGTCGATACGAGATTACACAGCTACTTCACCGGGGAAGTGAAGGACCCAGGTGCGGCCAAGCAGGGCCACATACCGGGCAGCGTGAATCTCCCTTACACGCTTGCCTTCAACGAGGACGGCACGTATGTGAGCAGGGAAAAACTTGCCGGTCCTGCGGTCCGCGCTGTCGGAAAGGATACGAAAAAAGAGATCGTCCTTCTGTGCTGCACCGGCCGTTTCTCACCCACCTGGTGGTTCATGCTCGGCGAAGTGCTCGGTTACGAAAAGGTCTCTATCTTCGACGGCTCCATAGAGGAGTGGTGCCGAGACCCCTCGGCGCCCATCGTGCGGGGGGAATAGAGGGCAAGCGGTTGGATATAGATAATGGAGGCTCCTTGGACGTATACCATTTATTAAAGAATGAATTTTCAAAACTGGCTCACGACATGCTGGACGAACCAGTATCGATCGTCTCCGCCCGGGCTTTGTCTGCGAAAGAAGCCATCGGTGAACCCGACCGTGATGATTATCCCCTGCTCAAAGGCAAGGAAGTCATGATAGAGGCACAATTCAAGGGAAGCAGGGGACAGGCCTTTACGGATACGCCGGGAACATTCGAGGGGAGCATCCGTGACATAATCGCCCTTCCTCTGACCAATAATTTTCAACGGGCAGTTTTCATAGCGAGCCTCAATGCCTTTATGCGTGAGCTAGGACACATCTCCGGTACATTGCATTGCAGGGATAAAGAGCCCGAGCAGTGCGCACGGGAATTTGTCCAGCATGTCAGAGAACGATTCGGAAATCCGCGCGTATCCTTCGTTGGTTTTCAGCCGGCAATGATCGAACGTTTCTCGGAACAGTTTGAAATGCGGGTGCTTGATTTGGACGAGGACAATATCGGGAAAACAAAGTTCGGCCTCACGATAGAAGGCCCCGACAATACGGAGGAGGTATTGCGCTGGGGGGATATAATTCTGGCAACCGGGTCCACATGCATAAACGGTACAATCGAGCAGTATCTTGGTGAAAAGCCTGTTATCTTTTATGGGGTCTCGGCATCGGCGGCTACCAAGATCTGTGGATTAGAACGGTTTTGTCGATATCCTCATTGATGAAGATGATGTTACGATGATTGGTTCCCGCATTTCGATCGCGATTGGGAAAAATTCCATAATTTTGTTCGCCAGACCCATGCTTCCATAACATGTCCGGCATCATTGTTTGACAAGGCCTCGAAAGCCATGGATTCCCCATTGAACGAGTCCAGGATTCAGCAAAAAAAGAAAGCGCATCTCGAAGACCTGCGAAAGGCGGAGCATTGGTGTTTAGAAAGCGGATCCCAATGTGGCAGAAAAAGGAGGTTGGATCTTGCCGGGCCTCCCGGAGGGGTTGACGTGATGGAGGAAAAATGAATTATGTTCTTGAGTTCGACGAGACCAGATGCCTGAATTGTCAAAGCCCGGATTGTCTCACACAATGCCGGCATATCGACATCGACCGGGATACCGCGCAAGAAGAGATATTGAAGATCGCGAGAGGCGAGAATTCGTTTGTGCTCAAGGAGTGCGTGACCTGCTATGGATGCGAAGAATACTGCCCGATGGGCAACCATCCTTTCTATCTTATTGCTGAAAGGCAGGAGGCCCTTGGCATATCGCCCGTGCCACGGCCGCTTGTAGCGAGGGCGGTCAACCTGGGCCTTCCTTTCAGAGGCGAGCCGGAGATCAAGGAGATAAACGGGCCTGTTCTGAATATGGCGGCCTTTTCCGAACTGAATCGGCTTGTACAGGGAAAGCTTTTCGAAGGGCTCTCGGTCATATCTACGGATGGGCGGAAGATGTTCCATTATTTCTGTCAGCTCATGTATCTCCATTATGCAAAAAGCTCGGTCATAAAAGAACGGCTCCCGGGTATCGTAGCGACCATTATGAAACACAAGCCGACACAGGTTGTCTGTTTCCATGATGAATGCTACGGCGCATATTCATCGTATTGTCCGTCCGTCGGTATCGATGTTCCCTTCACGCCTGTCCATTTCTATGAGTTCCTCCATGACCGCCTCGATCAATTGAAGGAACTGATACGGCCGGTTGGTTTTAAGGTAGCCTACCAGCGCCCGTGCTCATCGCGCCTGTCCCCTGATAAACATCATTACGTCAAAGATATCTTCCGGCTCATTGGCGCTGTCGAGGTGGAACGGGAATTCGCGGATGAAAATGCTTTGTGCTGCGCAGGGACGATCCAGGGGCAAAAAAGGCAGGGAAGCCGCAAAAGGGCGGCCGGGATACAAAAGAAAAATATTGATGATATGAAGAAATATGGCGCGGAGATGTGCGTTTTTAACTGTCCAGCCTGTTATCAGACACTCGGGGACATGGTCGCTCGCGAAGGGATAAGGCCGGTGCACATGAGCGACCTGTGCCGGTTTGCCATCGGAGAGGTCACCGGGGGATGGGGGACGATGAGATGAAGACAATATACCAGGCGCTTGTCGATATAGTCGATAGCGAGCACGTATCGAACAGACCGGAAGAGTTGTACATTTATTCATTCGACCTGGGAACGGCAGAGCCCCATCCGCCCAATTACGTTGTAGCGCCAAGAACAACGCAGCAGATACAGGAGATCGTTCGTCTCGCCAACAGGGAAAAGGTCCCGGTAGTACCGCTTGGGGGAGGTTTGTCGCTTGCCGGCCTCGCAATTCCTTTAAAGGGTGGAATTCTTATTGACCTGAAACGCATGGACAGCATACTGGAGGTCAATGAAAAAAGCAGGTATGCCGTGCTGGAATGCGGTGTTTCGCAGGCCCAGTTGACATCATACCTGTCGAGGCACCATCCTGACCTCACGCACTCGGAGCCCGGTGCGCCGCCCACCGCAACCATTGCCGGCAACGTACTTATTCATGGCCAGGGAGACCTTGCCCAGCCATATGGGTTTAATTCCGACCAGGTTAACGGGCTCGAGATCGTTTTGCCGACAGGTGAGGTCTGTCGGTTCGGGTCCTGTGCCCTGGGTGTTTCATGGTTTACGAACCATCCTCTGCCTGATATTGGGCTTTTTTTCGGATGGTGCGGAACTACGGGCATTGTCACAAAATTGTCGATCCGGCTTTATCCCGCCCGGAAGATCAGGGGTTTCGGCCAATTTGTCGTGGATGACGAAAACCTCGTGCCGGAGATCATAGGAAAGATCACCCGGACGCAAATGGCCGAAGACATCATAGCGTACAGCCGGGCGATACCACCGTTCGGCATGGGACTCCAGCATTTTACCGTGAATATCGGCGCCGACTCCGAAAAGGAACTCGAGTTCAAACAGGAACTGATCTGGGACGATACTCTGGGAGAATATATCACAAGCGGTGTCGGAGGATACCTGGGCTTCACGAGGGGCCTGGAGCGGCCCCAGATATCGAAAACATCGGATTATAAGAAGGGCGGAGGCTTCGAGTACGTAGGCAGTATAATGCCCATCGAGAAATACCCGGAGTGTTATAGACGTGGCCGTGAGATATCGGAGAGACATCACATCCCTTACACAGTGACGGGCCGTTGTGTCGGTGTGGGGCATTCTATGATGTTTGCCTGGACCTATGCCTTTAACAGGGCCGATCCGCGCTCGATACAGCATTCCCGGGACGCCCTCCATGAAACCGACGATCTTGTCATGGAGCTGGGGGGAGTGATATGGAAACCGGGCACCTACGGCCAGCGTATCGTCAGGGACCGGCTCGACCCCAACACGCGTGCCCTCATGAGACGGATAAAGGATGCCCTTGACCCGGCGGGTATCATGAACCCGGGGAATTGGGAGGGCTTATGATGCTTATCGACACCTACACGTTTCGTGACACCATACACCGTTGCTTCAGGTGCGGGTACTGCAAATTTCCGGCTACCTGGACGGATGTCAACAACTGCCCTCCCTACGCGCGTTTTCGGATGGAATCATATTCGTGCGGGGGCAGGCTCTGGCTTACCCGCGCGTGGCTGAGTGAAAAGCTGGATTGGTCCGAGCATATCGCCGAGATACTGTACTCCTGTACGATGTGTCGGAATTGCGAGATCAAATGTCCGTTGAGTTTCAACATCAATATCGTAAACATGGTAGTGGCCGCGCGGGGTGAGATGATAGAACGAGGGAAGGTGCCGCCTGCTGTGAAGAGATTCCTCGAAAACATCCATGTCCACGGGAATCCTTACGGAAATGCGCGGAGTAAACGGGGTGCGTGGGCCGAGGGAACTGCGATAGAGCAGTACAAAGACCAGGAGTATCTCTTCTATGTCGGCTGTACAGGCTCGTATGATACAAGGGCGAGCATTTCCTCGAGAACCCTCGGCCTGTTGTTCGGCGAGGCTGGCATCTCTTTCGGGGTGCTAGGAAATGACGAGAATTGTGACGGTAACGAGGTTGATAAATTAGGCGAAGCCGGCCTTTTCGAGATGCTGGCGGAAGATAATATTGAACGTTTCAATAGTCTCGGGATAGAAAAGATCGTCACCCTTTCCCCCCATGCCTACAATGCTATGAGAGACCTTTACCCGCGGTACGGCGGGAAATACATGGTGCTGCACTACACCCAGATGCTGCTTAAACTCATCGAAGAAGGTAAGCTCGATGTTTCAAAAGGCTTTGACGCACAGGTGACCTTCCATGACCCCTGCTTCCTCGGACGGTGGAACGGAGAATACGAGGCGCCCAGAAGACTTCTCCGGAAGGTTCCCCATCTTCGCCTCACCGAGATGGAAAAGAACAGGGACAGCGCCCTGTGTTGCGGCGGCGGCGCCGGTAATTTCGAAATTGACCTTCTGGGAGGTAGCGACTCGAGTCCGGCGCGGCGCAGGGTGAGAGAGGCGGCCGAAACGGGGGCAGGCGTTCTGGCGGTGGCCTGTCCCAAATGCCTCATCATGCTGGAAGATGCTGTCAAGGCCGAAGAACTGGAAGGCACGATCGCGGTAAAGAACATCAGCGAGATCGTGGCCGCAGCCTGCGGATTATTATAGATGACTACGAAAGGGCTATTCGATCGTTTTCCGGCCTTTCGGAATGGTGAACCAGAACCTGCTGCCTTTTCCGGGTGTGCTTTCTACGGATATCTTTCCATGATGTGCCTCCACTATCGCTCGCGCAATAGACAGACCGAGGCCCGAACCTTCGCTGTCCCGGTTTATTCGGCAGAACGTGTCGAATATGCAAGGTATGTCGTTCTCGTCAAGCCTGTGTCTGCGACCTCGACGAGGACATCTTCCCTGTGGTTGGTGAGCTTTATTGTCACCGTTCCCCAGGTATCAGTATATTTGACGGCGTTATCCAAGAGATTCGATAAGACCCTGTCTATCATAGGACCATCCGCGTCTATGATCGGCAGATCTTCCTGCTTGTATTCGAAATTGATCTGTATCTTTTTATTCTCCGCCGCCAATCTCGTCATTTCCATCTGCACGTAGATAGCTTGTTCGATATTGTAAGGCCCCGGAACCGGTTTATAATGCCTGTCAGCCAGTCTCGAGAATTCGAGAAAGTGTGATATGAACCTTTGAAGTTTGATCATCGATTTTAATACGGTATCGATATAACCCCTTTGTTTTTGTGTCAAAGGACCGGCTTTGCCCGTGATCAGCCGCGTGAGGAACCCGATGGCTGCCACGACGGGGTTTTCATGTCGTGAGCGAACATGGATAAAAGGTTGGCGCGTTCCCTTTCCAGTCGTTTCTGTTCGGAAATATCCCGAAACAACTCCGCGCCGCTGACAAAGTTTCCTGTCAGATCAAAGACAGGAAAGGCCGTTACGAGCAAAGTAATAACATCGCCATTTTTTCTCTTCATTACCGTTTCTGATGTGATTGAGGCCGTGCGCTCTTCGAATACGTGCCTCAACAGCGGACATGAGGTCGGGTTTACAGAATTGTGGATGATCTCAAAATGGGAGGCGCCAATGACCTCCTTTCTTGAATAACCTGTAAGTTTCTCTGCCTGATGGTTAAATTCCACTATGAAGCCGTACCTATCAAGTAGTGAAAACCCGATCGGAAGGCTCTTTACGATCAAAGCGTTAATTTCGGGTACGTCGAGAGGAGTAGGTCCGGACGATGATGGCCTGCCCTCCGCATCTGTTTTAAACGTCAAGTGTTTTGCCAACCTCCGCTTGAATGAAATTATCTTTGTAGGCTTCTTTAAACAGATCGATCGCTTCATTGCCGGTGCAATGTGAGGGGGCCACCATTTTAACCCCCATATTCTGCAATTTCGCTATTACTGATTGGACGGCGAATGGAGACAGATCGAGAGTGTGAAAACCACCCAGAACGAGGTGGACCGGTTCCGGCATTCTTTCTCGGATGGAAGCGAGGATATCCGTGATCCCGTTATGCGCACAACCGGTTACAACACTGATCCCCTTTTTCGATCTGAGTATGAGGGCCTGTTCCGGGATTGTGCCATATCGGCAAAGCCCCATAGTTTCGCCGCTTGTGTATATATTCTTGTCGATCTCCATGAACGACTCGACCTCAACGATATGGGAGCCATGGGCAGCGATCTTGTTCTTGAATTCCCGGCTGACGCCAGGGCAGACATATACGGGAATACCCCTGTTATTGATCAGGAGACGCCAGAGTCCTCCGACATGATCCCAGTGTTCATGGGATATAGCGATCTTTTGGATCTCGCGTTGGTCCACGTTCATTAATGCCATATTGTGAAAGAGCATGTCTTCGTTCTCACCGGCGTCGAAAAGCACATGACGATCAACAAGATAGGACACGCCCCACCCGACAATGTACTGCAAGTCTTCCTTTTTACTATCAAACAGTATTTTAATTTCCATGGGTGGAATCCGCCTTCTTTTCTCCTCTTCCAGGGGTATCGCTGTTAATTACGGGAATCACCTTCTTTCTCGGAACCCAATGCACATCCATTGAGCATAAGATTATAGGTAGAACATCGAGGCAACGCACCACGATGTTCTACCTGGCTTCAGCCAGCCTGGGCCTCTTGTTTGCTGTCTTCGAGCTGTTTGATCCGCGCCCGGATATCTTCCAGGGCATCTTCTAGGTATTTCGCATGTGTCTTGAGGTTAGCCATCTCTTGTTCTCTGGCCATAAAGGGTGTTCTTGCCGGTTCATAGCGGGGACCGGTGTACTCGAAGCGGTTGTCGCAAAGAGGTATATAACCCTCGCTGCGTTGCCAGGCGGTCAGGCCGGTTCTATAGAACCGGTTCCTGAAACCGCGGCCACCCGCCCTGGGCCTCCAGCCTGCGCAATAGGGCGCGAATCCCGGGGCAGCGAATCCCGTACAAAAACCTGCCGCCCGACCCGTCATGGGACCCAATCCGCGAGGTCCTGTTCCGTCTCCACGTGGCATATCTGTTACCTCCTTTTTTATTGATATCGGTCAATGTTTGGCAATGCGGAACATTGATCATGCCGGCACCGGAAATGATCGCTTCCTTAAACATCAACCTTACACCCACCAATCATGTTAGATTGGTTTCATGCCGGCGAATTCTTTCTCTATACCGTATTCCTCGACATTTCGTATGCACCGGTCACCGACATTTATCTTTTCGGGCATGCCGAAAGTCTTGTCGTTGTCAGATCCATCCCGGGTCTCTGCCTTCTTCAATTCCCGAATTTTCTCAGGATCGAAGGAAGTGCCCCTGTACCCGGCTGAATAGCATAGATAGTAGTGCCGGCCCCGATAGACCGCACATTCTCTACAGGCCGTTCCGGAAAATGGACATATTATTTTATGCCTGGCCATATTGACATCCTCCTATCGCTCTTCCATTCACATGCGGCGTATCTGATTACCCCCTTTTATGTGCGCCCGTCACCAGTCACCTGGGTTTGGGCCTTTCCGCCGGCGGTGACGATAACGATGATATTGACGCGGCCTGCAATATCCGGGCATATCAAAACGTCTGTCAAGCAAACCGTTTTGTATGAAAGCGTCGATAACTGCATTAAGCTCACCGCAGACAAATCCCAGGATTCTTATACCAGTACTGGTAATGGCTGTTTCGAAAGGGTAGGATACGGCGCCGCATATCAGCACGTCAATGCCCATGCCGGCCATCTCCCTTGTCCTTAAAAAAGGTTCCCTTTGCTTCAGGGTTATAAGGGCTCTTCTCACTGGTTTGTTGTGGATGATTTCAATCAGGTCCAGCCTGTCAGAGACGTCGAAAAGGGGAGATACGGAACCGAACCGGTTTGATATTGCTATGATCATGACTTGTCAGGCTGCAACATCCATACCGTGGTAAATCGTTGTGACCAAACCTAATATTGACGGGGTATGAGGAAATGGTGATGAAACAAAGATTGACCAGAATAGAGCATTATGCAATATTATTATAATCTTTATAATTGCAATAAACACGATTATGGAGAGGACATGAAAAATAGGGCAGCAATGAGGGAGCGGGACGTCATCCTGGATTCGATAAATGAAGGTGTTTTTACGATCGATCGCGACTGGCGGATCACCTCATTCAACCAGGCCGCGGAACGGATCACTGGAATTTCCCGGGAGGACAGCCTGGGGCGTTTCTGCTCCGAGGTTTTCCATGCGAATGTATGTGAAAATGACTGCGCCCTGCGAAAGACATTTGAAACGGGAAAACCCGTCGTGAATGCCACCGCCCATATCGTGGACAACAAAGGTTTGACGATACCCATCCGCATCTCTACAGCTATTCTGAAAGACAAAAATGGTGATGTAATAGGAGGTGTGGAAACGTTTCAGGACCTGAGCCAGATCGAACAGTTAAGGAAGGAACTGCAGAGCCGTCACACCTTTGAGGATATCGTGGGCAGAAGTCCCGCGATGATGCGTCTTTTTGAGATGGTCCCCCTTATAGCCGAAAGCAGCAGTACCGTGTTGATCGAGGGGCCGAGCGGTACCGGAAAGGAACTCTTTGCCCGGGCTATACACAATCTCTCGCCGCGAAAAAGAAAACGTTTTGTGGCAGTCAACTGCGCCGCTCTACCGGACACCCTCCTGGAAAGCGAGTTTTTTGGGTACAAGGCCGGCGCCTTCACCGATGCAAAGAAGGACAAAATAGGACGCTTCACCCTCGCGCACGGGGGCACGATATTTCTCGATGAGATCGGAGATATATCCCCGGCCCTGCAGGTGCGCCTGCTGCGAGTGCTTCAGGAACGGGAGATAGAGCCGCTTGGCGCCACGGAACCCGTGAAGGTCGATGTGCGCGTGGTCGCCGCTACAAACAAGGATTTAGGCAGACTTGTCCAGAAAGGACAATTCAGGGAAGACCTCTACTACCGTATCCGCGTCATCCACCTTGTCTTGCCGCCTTTAAAGAACAGAAGAGAAGACATACCTCTGCTGGTGGATCATATCATCGCCAAATACAACCGTCTCCAAGGGAAGAACATCGCCGGCATTTCATTGGAGGCCGTGACGAGGCTTATGGGATACGATTTTCCGGGAAATATCCGCGAAGTAGAGAATATTATCGAACAGGCCTTTGTTCTCTGTGGCGGCGATATCATCGAACTCCACCATCTCCCCCCCGAGATACGGCCTGCCGCAATATCTTCGACCGATGAGATCGGCATTATGAACATGAGGGCAATGGAAAGATGTCTGATCACGGAGACTTTACGTCGGTATGACGGCAACAGGAAGCGTACCGCCCGTGATCTGGGAATCGACATAAGCACTTTATACAGGAAGATCAGGGCCCTGAACATCGAGACCCCGGCAAAAGATGGAAGAGGACGCCGTAGGTAGTATTGTATATTGCAATGATGTTTTACCATGAACGTACATCTACAAGCCGGGTCGTAAGCCTCCAGGAAAACCTATAACTCTTTAAAATCATAATGATAGCAACATGATACCTGGGCTGGGCGCCGACTGGCGCGTGAATTGCTTATTGTTTTTGCGGTGAGAACATGAAAACGTCAATAGATTGCATACCCTGTTTTGTAAGGCAAACCCTTGAGGCCGCGCGCTTCGTGTCGGATTACGTTTCGGTTCACGAAGGCGTTCTTCGCGAGATACTTCGTTCTCTGGCCGGTATCGATCTCGACCTTCCACCCCCTTTGATAGGGCAGAGGATGCACCGTAACCTCCGCGAGATAATGGGAAATGAGGATCCATACAGGGAGGTCAAGAGACGCCACAACCACCTTGCCCTTAGCCTGTTGCCGGAGTTGAAGCAAATGGTGCGTAACAGTCCCGATCCGTTGAAAACCTCGGTGCTCCTGGCAATCTCGGGAAACGTTATCGATCTGGGAACGAACAGCGGCCTGACGGAGGATGAGGTACGTTCGAGCATTACGCGGAGCCTCTCCGAACCCCTCCGCATGAATATCGAAGATTTGCGTAAAGAGACAGAGAAAGCGTCGAGTATACTCTACCTGGCGGATAACGCGGGCGAAATCGTTTTCGATCGACTTCTTATCGAAAGGCTTCCGCTCAGGCGGGTCACTGTTGTTGTCCGGGGTGCACCGATCATTAACGATGTACTCATCGAAGACGCGCATACGGCCGGTCTTGACGAGATAGTGAGAGTGATTGGCAATGGGTCGGACGCACCGGGTACCGTACTGGATGATTGCAACCGCGAATTCCACTGGCACTACAAAGCCGCGGATCTCGTAATTGCCAAAGGCCAGGGTAATTACGAGGCCTTGAGCGACGAAAAAAAGAATATCTTCTTCCTCTTCAGGGTCAAATGTGCGACGGTGGAATCGCACGTCGGGTTCAAGGTCGGGACAAATGCGCTCACGAGGGCGACCAGTTTACGAAGATCCAAACATACATCTTCTTAGCGGCGCTTTACGGACGAGGCGCGTTTTATTATGAATTAATATTCAAGTTGCCCTTGACAAATAGCATGTTTTGAATATATATTCATTTAGTATGAAGGAACTGGTCAGGAGGACTTAAAAGAATATGCCACGACCAACGTGCAAAAGACGGATAGCGTTTCAAGCAAGGACGGTCTATTTCAAGCCGGCAGGGATTCCCCTCGGGGCGGTTCGGGAAGTCATTATCGGCCACGATGAGGTAGAGGCCATGCGGCTCAAGAACCTGCTCGGATACCCCCAGGAAGAGGCGGCCAACCAGATGGGAATTTCTCAACCGACTTTTCATCGCCTGGTCAACGCGGCCCATCAGAAGATCACCGATGCCATTATCAACAGCAAGGCCCTCAGGATAGAGGGCGGCAATGTAACTGTTTATGAAGAGGCGCCCGGCCCCTGCCGTTACCGAAGACACTGGGGTGAAGGGTGTGTTTCGGCTGATACCGCCGCTGAGGCAGCCACAGCTTCCCGAAACGCAGGCAACAAGACCAACGAAGGAGGAATCCCAATGAAAATAGCCATCACAAGCACCGATGGTACCCTTGACGGAATGGTGGACGAACGCTTCGGCAGGGCAAAGAAGATCGTCATAGTTGACATCGATGGGAACGATCAGGAAACCGTCGACAACGTGCAAAATGTGAATGCCGCGCAAGGAGCTGGGATCCAGACCGCTCAAAACATCATTAACGCAGGAGCAAAAGCGGTCATCAGCGGTCATCTCGGACCCAACGCATTTCGCGTGGTCTCCGCGGCGGGTATCGATGTATTCGCCGCATCTAAAATGACAGTCCGGGAAGCTCTGGATTTATACAAGAATGGAAAGCTTTCCAAATTGGCCGGTGCCGATGTGGAAGGGCACTGGTAAAGAAGGAGGTATGTATCATGCCAGGTAAAGACGGAACAGGGCCATTGGGAAAAGGGCCTGTGAAGGGGCAGGGCGCCCGTCGGGGCGCAGGCGGCGGAACAGGCCGGCCAGGAATGGGAAGAGGCCGTATGGGAGGCCGGGGCCTGGGAGCACAAGGAGAATGTGAGTGCCCGCAGTGTGGAACAAGAGCTCCGCATACTCGCGGGATACCCTGCTTTGAGCAGGCATGCCCCCAGTGCGGAGCGAAGATGGTGAGGGCATCATGATCGATCTTTCAGGTATGACCATTACAATGGCAAGCGGCAAGGGCGGAACGGGCAAGACAACGGTGGCTGTGAACCTTGCCCGGCTTCTTGCCGAAGCCGGGCAAGAGGTGCAATACCTCGATTGCGACGTGGAGGAACCCAATGGTCATATCTTTCTCAGACCTTCCATCGTCTCATCATCCGCTTCAAGAGTAATGGTCCCCGTGGTGGACCAGGAAAAATGCACGTCCTGCGGCGAATGTGGCGCAAAATGCCAGTTTCACGCGATTGTAAACCTTCCCGGCGACACACTCATATTTCCTGGTTTATGCCATGGCTGTGGCCTGTGCAGTGCAGTTTGCCCCACAGGGGCCATAACGGAAGGAGTCCGCGACATCGGTGTCATAGAGAAAGGAAAGGGCGCAAAGGAAATAGAATTCGTCCACGGTATTTTGAATGTTGGTGAGGCGATGGCTGTACCTCTTATCAAGGAAGTGAAATCCTGCCGGAAAGATGGATATGTGCAGATCGTGGACGCTCCGCCGGGAACTTCCTGCCCCGTGGTGGCAACCCTTAACGGTTCCGATGCGGTCATTATGGTAACCGAGCCAACGCCTTTCGGCCTTCATGATCTCAAGATCGCCATCGACGTGGCAAGAATGCTCGATATACCCACGGGGGTGGTCGTTAACAAGGACCATGGAGGATACCCGCCTCTCTACGATTACCTTGAAACGAGTAACATTCCCGTGCTGGCGGTGATTCCTGAAGATGCCGAGATAGCACGTCATTGTTCCAGGGGGCTCATCATTCTCGAATCGCTTCCCCGCTGCATGGATATATTTCAGTCCCTGGCGGCAAATCTTGAAGGATTGCTCGATACCCGGAGCGTTCACGGCAGGAGGGCACATTTATGAAAGAGTTCGTCGTCGTCAGCGGAAAAGGCGGAACGGGCAAGACATCCGTCGTGGCTTCTCTCGCGTGTCTTATTGAAGGCAAGGCCCTGGCCGATTGCGATGTCGATGCCGCAAACCTCTCCCTTGTTCTGTCCCCCCGCATCCTTGAACAAAAGGAATTTGCCGCAGGCAAGAGGGCCCGGATAATCACCGAAAAGTGCACATCCTGCGGAATCTGCAGGGACATGTGCCGTTTCGACGCTATTTCCGGGGACTTCGTCGTCGATACTGTTTCCTGCGAAGGATGCGGTGCCTGTTTCTTCTTCTGTCCCGCATCGGCCGTGGAATTCGAAACGCCGTTGGCGGGACACTGTTACATATGCGCTACACCTGCCGATGAACCCTTTGTTTATGCAGAATTGTTTCCCGGCGAAGAGAACTCGGGAAAGCTGGTAACCATGGTGAGAACTGAAGCCAGGGCACAGGCGGAGCGCTTCGGATTGTCACGCATCCTGATAGACGGCCCCCCGGGGATAGGTTGCCCCGTTATCTCATCACTGACCGGGACTTCGCTTGCAATCATCGTCACTGAACCAACGGCATCCGGCATCCACGATCTGGAACGGGTCATTGAGTTGACGCGCCATTTTCAAATCCCGGCGGCGGTGATCATAAACAAGAGCGACATAAACCTGGATTGTACGGATTCCATAGAACATTATTGCGTTCAGAAGGACATACGTCTTCTCGGTCGCCTTCCCTACGAGAGCGCTATCTCTGAGGCGCAGCGCCAAGGCAAGACCATAGTGCAATACGCGCCCGATCTCCCCGCCGCCAAGGCTATGCGCGGGATATCGGAGCAGATAAAAACATTATACAAGGAGTAACGATATGACAGAGTGCGGACACACAGCACAGGACAATGAAACGGATGATCTCATCCTGCAGGAGCATTTGAGCCGGATAGGCAGAACACTTATGGTGCTGTCGGGCAAGGGCGGCGTAGGAAAGAGCACGGTAGCAGTAAACCTCGCCCTGAGCCTCGCTGCGCAGGGCCAGAGAGTCGGTCTTCTCGACGTCGACATCCACGGGCCAAGCATACCCAAGATGCTGGGCCTCTGCGGCCACAAGGTCGGTGTGAAGGATAACGAGATAATTCCTATCGAAGCGTTTCCCAAGCTGCACGTGGTGTCGATGGGGCTTCTTATCGAGCACGACGACCAGCCCATAGTCTGGAGAGGACCCTTGAAATACAACGTGATCAAGCAATTCCTCCAGTATGTCATGTGGGGAGATCTCGATTATCTTGTTATCGACGCGCCTCCCGGAACGGGAGATGAACCGCTCTCGGTGGGACAGCTTATCAAGAAAAGGGCGAGCGCCGTCATCGTCACGACGCCCCAGGAGGTCGCAACGGTCGACGTGGCAAAGTGCGTCACGTTCTGCAACCAGCTGGATCTGCCGGTTGCAGGGATCGTCGAGAATATGAGCGGTTTTATCTGCCCCCATTGCGGTAAGGAAGTAGATATCTTCTCCCGGGGAGGAGGGAAGGAACTGGCTGACAGGATGAATGTCCCGTTCCTGGGCTCGGTACCGCTCGATCCCGAGATCGTAAAAAGCGGAGATACCGGACAGCCCTATGTCCTCGCATACATCAATACCGAAGCCGCAAAGCGTTTTGAAGCGATAGTGGATAAGATCATCTCTATGTACCCGTCACAAACCGCGGATATCCCCCGGCCCACGACAAAACCGTCGAATGGAGAAGGCTCTGTCATATCCTCCTATGGCGCGGGCCAGGGGGATATCTCGGTAAAAGCGGATATCATGAAATTTGCAGTACCGACAAACGAAGGCAAGCTCTGCATGCACTTCGGCCATTGCGAGGCCTTTGCCCTGTTCGATGCCGACGAAAGCGGCACGATCGTCAGCGAGACATTCGTAACGCCACCGCCCCACGAACCTGGGATCCTCCCGCCGTGGCTCGCTAAACAAGGTGTGAGGTTCATTATTGCCGGAGGAATGGGAAGTCGCGCCCAGCAGCTTTTCGCGGAACAGGGCGTAAAAGTCGTGACAGGGGCGCAGGAGGTTGATCCTCGCCTGGCAGTGGAAAGCTATTTAAAAGGAACGCTCGTCACCGGCGCCAATACGTGCGATCACTGATGGCGTAGCGGCAGACTGCAGGGAGCGGGTGGCCAGAACCCCATCCGCTCCCGCTTCAGGCGCTCTCATGAACATATTACAGGACATCATATCTTCCATCACGATAGACGCTCCGGTAAACGAGGTCACCCGGGGGATCTACTGGACTGCAGTTGTAAGCAGACAGTGCGGCCTTGCATCGACGATGATCTATGACTACGAACTTACAGGTGAAAAGTCCCGGCAGGAATGGCACCTCCAGATGAGTGCAGTGCAGCTTGCGAGAGGTGCTTTGTCAGATGACAGGTTTTATGCTTCACTGGGACTGGCGGCAATAAACTCACTTGTCGAAGTGGACATGGAGCGATGTCTTGACGTCAATGCCGCGGATTACATTGCCCGGAAAGGCAAGGGGAAGAACATCGCTATAATTGGCCACTTCCCCTTTGTCGATGACCTGAGAAAAATAGCCGGGAACGTCTGGGTGATCGAAAAAAGGATACAGCCCGGCGATCATCCGGAAGAAGAAGCGGCTGCCCTGCTCGGACAGTCCGACATTGTGGCCATCTCCAGCACGACCCTCATCAACCATACCCTGGATAACGTACTTGCCCTGTGTCCGGCGAAGAGTATGAGGATACTGCTCGGCCCCACGACGCCCCTCACGAGCGTGCTTTTTGACCATGGGATTGATGTTATCTCCGGTTCCATCGTTACCGATCCTGATATCGCACTTCTTCATATTCGCCAGGGGGCAAATTTTAGAGAACTGAAGCGGACAGGTTCGGTCAGATTGGTTACCTGTATTGCAGAACACGGAGGAAATGCCTTTCATGCATGAATATACCGATACAGTAATGGACCATTTCGAGAATCCTCGCAATGTCGGCATAATAAACGATCATGACGGGGCGGGCGAGATCGGCGACCCTAATTGCGGGGATTTCTTGCGGGTCTTCATTAAAGTGGAAGAGAATATTATCGTCGCGGTACGCTATCAGATCCGCGGGTGCCCGGCATCGATCGCCTGTGCGAGCGTAATGACGGAACTTGTGATCGGCAAGGACCTTGACGAGGCGATGATGCTCGATGATATGGATATCGTCAAGGCATTGGGAGGCCTTCCCGAATACAAGCTCCATTGCTCGAACCTCGGTGCGACAGGTCTCAAAAAGGCGATCATAAACCATCTCGGCCGCTATATGTCGGGTATGAAAGGATAGACCCGGGAAAGGAACAACGCCTGCACGAGCGAACTACCGGTTGGCCTAAAGACGGCATGCAGTATACAAATGGTTATGGAGGCCCACGGTGTCATTCGGTTTCAGAGGGAGACATGGCCATCGAGGCCGGGGCGAGAAGACCATCCCCGGTGAGACAGGGGGCTGCGGCCGCAAACGGACGGACCACCCCGCCCAGTGCGTATGTCCCCGTTGCGGGATGATCACCGAAAAGGTTCCCGGGCAGCCCTGCTTCCTGACCCCTTGTCCCCGTTGCCAGGCAATGATGGCCGCGCGGTTCCCGCCGGAGGAACAACCGGAACAGGCGCCATGAACAATGGTAGTACGGTAAGAGTGAATCTCGGAAAAGGTCAGCGGACAGCCCTTTTAGCGTCTGTCGTAACACTGATGCTCGCTGGCGCGAAGACCCTTGTTGGTTACGGGTTTCATTCGCCCCTTCTTGTGGCTGACGGTTTTCACACCCTTTCCGACTTCACTGTCATCTTCGCGTCGTGGTTCGGGCTATGGCTCGCTTCTCGTGAAAAGACGGACCGTTTCCCCTACGGCCTCTACAAGGCTGAGACGCTGGTCAGTTTCCTCATCGGGCTCTTTATCAGCTGGGCAGGGATCGAGGTATTTCTCGAGGGGATAGGAAAGTTTGGTTCGCCAACACCGACGCGCAATTTTCCTTTATTGCCGATACTTGTTTCCGGCGTTTCCATGGTCATCGGCTATTTCCTCGCCCGTAAGGAAAAGACCAGCGGAGAAGCTATTAATTCCCGATCTCTCAAGGCTATAGCTCAGGATTCATACCTCAATATAGCCGTTTCCTTCTCGGTCCTCGCGGGTATCGTCGCAGCCTATTTTGCCATTTCTTATGTGGAAGGCGTGCTGCTTGTCATCATTTCGCTTCTTGTCCTTAAGTTGGGCTTGGAAACGGTCTGGTTCTCCCTGCTCATCCTCCTAGACGCCAATCTCGATCGTCAGCTTCAATCCGATATTGCAGAAGGCATGCTTCAAATGAACGGCGTAACCGGGGTAAAGGACGTCAAGGTGCGACAGGCTGGTCCCTTCAGGCTTGTGGAATGCAATATCGAGAGCGCTCCCCACGCACCTCTTCACCGGACGCATGGCCTTGCAGACAGGGTGGAGCGCTATATTATGGACACCTTTCCCAATGTCGAATCGGTTTACGTCCATGTTGAACCCGGGCGAGGCAAAACAAGTTTGGCAGTTATTCCCGTAAAGGACATCAATGAATTCGACTCAAAGGTCTATGACCATTTTGGCAGGGCACCTTATTTCATCATTATCAAGATCGGGCGGGACACCGAAGATATCGTCGACTTCTATTTCAATGAATATCTGGGAAAAAAAGAAAACATCCACATAGGGGTCAAGGTGATCAGAGATTTGGTCAAATATGGCATCAATGAGGTTTTTACTTCTGAGATAGGTGAGATATCCTTTCATATGATCAAGGATAATTTTGTCGATATCTACAGGGTAAGGGGGAACGAGTCGGTCCGGGAAGTCATTGAACGATATCGGCACGGGGATATCGAAACCCTGAGTAGCCCCACCCATCTTGCCGATGTATCTGAGGCTGAACGTGCGTCGGCCCCGGAAGAGCACCTGCAATGACTTTTTACCCGGGCATAATTGTTTCTTGCTCTTCACTTTCGCAATCCGCGGAGGGGCGGCCGGTTAATTCAGCGAATGGGGATATCTCCGGCAAATGTGTATCCGGTGAACGGAGACCGATCAAATGCCCATGATGCTCTGGATCATGATTTTTACCACGCTCGGAAGCATTGGCGCGATCGTCGGGGCATCTTTTGTTTTATTCTTCAAGAACAAACACAGGAACTCATTGATAGTTCTTCTGGTGAGTTACGCCACGGGAACATTGCTCGGCTCCGCCTTTCTCGGGATGATACCAAAGGCGCTCCAAAAATCCTCCCCGATGTCCGTTTCGGCGACGATCCTGGCAGGCGTCATCCTTTTTTTTCTTCTCGAAAAACTTCTTGTATGGCGTCATTGTCACAAGGAAAATTGTGAAATCCACACGCGGACGGGCCTTTTGATCGTTATCGGTGATGCCTTTCACAATTTCATCGACGGGACTTTAATTGCCGCGGCCTTTCTGGCCGATGTTCGCCTCGGGATCATAACATCGGTTGCGGTGATCGCTCATGAGGTCCCCCAGGAAATGGGAGATTTCGCGATACTTCTCGACAGCGGTTATTCGAGACAAAAAGCTTTTCTCTACAATACCCTATCCGCATCCGCGGCGATCTTGGGAGCCATATTGGGCTATTTTTATTTCAGGGCGATTGAAATGTTGATCCCCTTTGTCCTTGCCGTTTCCGCCGCGAGCTTTATCTACATTGCCCTCGCGGACCTCATTCCCGGGCTGCACAGGACTATTGAAATGAAAGACAGTATCATGCAATTCATTTTCCTTATTTCGGGGATAGGTACGATAGCCTTGTTCGTCCTCCAACACTGAACCGGGGAGATGGATTGAAACATGATACCGACAGTGCCGGAATTACACGTTGTTACACTTGACATAAAAGTACTTATGAATATATATTCATGTATTCGGGGGACTTTGAGGAAGTAATTATCGGCTCTCGTGAATAGCGAAAGGTGATGAAACGAGATGAAACAAGATATCGGTGTCTGCAAGAGTGTCAGCATCACCTGTATCTCGGAAACCAGCTGGCTCGACGGAGATGCATGGCTTAAAAACGTGGAACGGGCAGGGGGCCGTAATG
>Ga0172382_10000364_pt1 | contig 84315 bp, 77 predicted proteins | sample Leawel138RmetaG_FD_122245 | JGI IMG/M metagenome (GOLD analysis project Ga0172382, IMG submission 122245) | Leachate microbial communities from a municipal landfill in Southern Ontario, Canada - Leachate well 138R metaG | ecosystem: Engineered > Solid waste > Landfill > Unclassified | place...
AGATCTCATCGGGGCCCGCAGTCAAGTACTGCATACAGAGGCCGGATATACGACAGACAACCTGCTCTTGTCATTGAATGTTGAAAACCTTGCAATGAGGGAGGAGACCATATACGACAACCCTGCTCTCGGGGTGTAGCGCGCCTGCGCTACGCTGTAGAGGGAATGCTGATTCGTCGGTTGGCCGCGGTCGTCGAGTAGGCGTTCGACAACCTGGTTCCCGGGGTGTAGCGCGCCTGCGCTACGCGGGGAGGGAATGCTGATATCGTCGGGTTGGCCGCAGTCGTCGAGCAGGTGCTCGACAACCCTGCTCTCGGGGTGTAGCGCGCCTGCGCTACGCCGGGGGGAATGCCGATCTTGTCGGATTTGCCGAGTCGTCGAGCGGGCGCTCGACAACCCGTTGTGCTGCGGCTGGGGGGCGGGGCGTTACTGGTTGGCGCTCAGCACCAACTGGCCATCCTGCAGCGGAATCCGGTTACCGGGGTGGCGGTCCATGCGTACGCTGCCGGTTTCGTCGCCGATGCTGTAATCGACCTGATAACCGACGACCTTTTCCTTGCTGTCATATACGGTTTTACAGCGTTGTTCGGTAGTGGTGTAGGTGTTGTTCTGCTGCATGCGTTCCTGGGTCTTGTTACCGGCATAGCCGCCAGCGGCTGCGCCGGCTACCGTGGCGATTTTCTTGCCCGAGCCGCCGCCGACCTGGTTACCCAGCACGCCGCCAATCACTGCGCCAGCCACGCTGCCCAGCACCTGATGCTGATCCTGGACCGGCTTCTGGCGGGTCACGGCAACCTGCTCGCAGACCTCGCGGGGAATGCGCTCGTTTTCCTTGAGTTCGACAACGTTGAGCACCTCGGCATGGGTGGGTGTCTTGTCGGACAGTGCGTTGTATCCGGCAATGGCCCCTCCGGCAGTGGCTACAACTGCGCCGATGACGATACCTGACAACATTGACTTGTTCATGGTGATTCCCTGACTTCCAGTGTGACGTATTGATCTGCTGCGGCAACCCGCAAGTGGTAACGCTGGGACCACAGCGCCATGCACAAGTTCAGTCTTTCATGTGCAGGGCCGGGTAGCCGGCCTCATCCTGCAATAGGGCGATGAGCGCCTGTCCGGCATTGGACAGGGTGCGTCCGCTGTGGTGGATGCAGCCCAGTGCGCGTACCAGCCGGGTCCGGGGGATCTGCAGCACGCGAACCTGCGAATCGACCATGGTCCGCGGCAGCACGCTCCAGGCCAGGCCGATGGAGACCAGCATCTTGATGGTCTCCATATAGTTGGTACTCATGCTGATCTGCGGGCTGATCTGGTGCCGCTCGAACAACTGGTTGACCACCCGGTGGGTGAAGGTGGTAGTACCGGGAAATACTGCCGGATAGGCTGCCAGTTGCCGTAGCTGAACACGCTGCGCGTCGGCCAGCGGATGCTCCGGCGCGACTACGAACTCCAGCGGGTCGTCCCAGATGTGGGTGGCGACGATCGGCGCTTCCACCTCGGGAGCCAGGGTGATCACTGCCAGTTCGATTTCCCCGTGCAACACTTTTTCATAGGCCACCTCGGAATCCAGGAACTGGATATCCAGCACCACACCGGGGTAGGCCTTGGTGAAACGGCGCAATATTGGTGGCAGGCGGTGCAGGCCGATATGGTGGCTGGTCGCCAGGCGCAGACGGCCCTGGATGGTCGCCGACAGGTTGCCCAGTGCCCGGCGGGTGTCGTTCAGCGCATTGATGATCAGCTCGGCGCGGGGCTTGAGCGCGCGGCCGGCTTCGGTCAGGTCGACATGCTTGCCGATGCGATCGAACAGCCGCACGTTGAGCTGCTGCTCCAGTGTGGCGATGCGCTTGCTCACCGCCGGCTGGGTCAGGTGCAGCTGTTCCGCCGCTCGCGAGAAGGAGCCGGTGGCGGCCACGGCGAGGAAGGCATCGAAATTGGCTGTATCCATGTCGGATTCCTGTTGGTTATCCAATGCATGAATATAATGAATTTGTTTTATTGTTGGCCAGCTCTTACCATCGAATCGTGATCAGAAGAAGCTGTCCGCCGGCATATCGCCGTGACGGACGGCCAATAGCCCGATTCAGGAGACAAGCATGTCCGCCAAGACGCTTTACGACAAGCTTTGGGATAGCCACCTCGTCAAACAACGGGATGATGGCTCGGCCCTGTTGTACATCGACCGCCATCTGCTGCATGAAGTGACCTCGCCGCAGGCCTTCGAAGGCTTGCGCCTGGCTGCTCGCCAGCCCTGGCGCATCGACGCCAACCTGGCCACGCCGGACCACAACGTGCCGACCGACAACCGCGCCGCCGGTGTCGCCGGGATCGAGGACCAGGTCTCCAAACTGCAGGTCACCACGCTGGATGACAACTGCCGCGACTTCGGCATCCTGGAGTTCAAGATGACCGACCGCCGCCAGGGTATCGTCCACGTGGTCGGGCCGGAGCAGGGCGCGACTCTGCCCGGCATGACCATTGTCTGTGGCGACTCGCATACCGCCACCCATGGCGCCTTCGGTGCGCTGGCACACGGTATCGGCACCTCCGAAGTGGAGCATGTGCTGGCTACCCAGTGCCTGGTGGCCAAGAAGATGAAGAACATGCTGGTCCTGGTCGAAGGTGAACTCGGCTTTGGCGTCACCGCCAAGGACATCGTGCTGGCGGTGATCGGCAAGATCGGTACCGCGGGCGGCAATGGCCATGCCATCGAATTCGCCGGCTCGGCGATTCGCGGCCTGTCGATGGAAGGGCGCATGACCGTGTGCAACATGGCCATTGAAGCGGGCGCTCGCGTTGGCCTGGTGGCCTGCGACGAGAAGACCATCGCCTACGTCAAGGACCGCCCCTACGCACCCAAGGGCGAGGACTGGGACAAGGCCGTGGCTGCCTGGCAGGAACTGGTATCCGACGCCGATGCGCAGTTCGACACCGTGGTTGAACTGGATGCGGCGCAGATCAAGCCGCAGGTGTCCTGGGGCACTTCGCCGGAGATGGTGGTGGCGGTGGATGCCAACGTCCCCGATCCGCAGCAACAGGTCGATGCGGTCAAGCGCAGCGGTTATCAGCGCGCGCTGCAGTACATGGGCCTCGAAGCCAATCAGCCGATCACCTCGATCGCGCTGGACCGGGTGTTCATCGGCTCCTGCACCAACTCGCGGATCGAGGATCTGCGCGCAGCGGCCGCCGTGGCCAAGGGGCGCAAGGTGGCGGCCAGTATCAAGCAGGCGATGGTGGTGCCGGGCTCCGGGCTGGTCAAGGAGCAGGCCGAGCGTGAGGGGCTGGATCTGATCTTCAAGGCGGCCGGCTTCGAATGGCGCGACCCGGGCTGCTCCATGTGCCTGGCGATGAACCCCGACCGTCTGCAGCCGGGCGAGCATTGCGCCTCGACGTCCAACCGCAACTTCGAAGGTCGTCAGGGCAATGGCGGGCGTACCCATCTGGTGAGCCCGGCCATGGCGGCAGCGGCGGCGATCGCCGGTCATTTCGTAGACGTGCGTGACATGCTCACAGAGGAGGCGACTGCATGAAGCCCTTTACCACACACACCGGCTTGGCAGCGCCGCTGGATCGGGCCAACGTGGACACCGACCAGATCATTCCCAAGCAGTTTCTCAAGTCGATCAAGCGCACCGGCTTCGGCCCGAACCTGTTTGACGAGTGGCGTTATCTGGATGAAGGCTATCCGGGACAGGACAACAGCAATCGTCCGCTGAACCCCGATTTCGTCCTCAACCAGCCGCGCTACCAGGGCGCCAGCGTACTGCTGGCGCGGGAGAACTTCGGTTGTGGCTCCAGTCGTGAGCACGCGCCCTGGGCTCTGGAGGAGTATGGGTTCCGCGCGGTACTGGCCCCCAGCTTTGCCGATATTTTCTTCAATAACAGCTTCAAGAATGGTCTGTTACCCATTGTTTTGCCTGAAGAAGATATCGATGATCTGTTCCAGCAGACCGAAGCGCAGGAAGGCTACCAGCTGACCGTTGATCTGCAGGCGCAGACCGTGACCCGACCGGACGGCAAGAGCTACAGCTTCGAGATCGACGAGTTTCGCAAGCATTGCCTGCTCAACGGTCTGGACGACATTGGCCTGACCCTGCAGGACGCTGATGCCATCCGCGAGTTCGAGCAGCGCCACCGCCAGGTACAGCCCTGGCTGTTTGACGCCATCAAGTGAAGACCTTTATTCAAGGAAAGCCATGAAAAACATTCTGATTCTTCCGGGTGACGGCATTGGCCCGGAAATCGTTGCCGAAGCGGTCAAGGTACTGCAGGTGACCAGCGACAAGTTTGAACTGGGCGTGGAGCTGAGCTACGACGACCTCGGCGGTGCCGCCTATGATCGCTATGGCGTGCCGCTGGCCGATGAGACCCTGGAGCGGGCACGTCAGGCCGACGCCATCCTGCTGGGTGCGGTCGGCGGTCCCAAGTGGGACAGCATTGATCCGGCGCTGCGTCCCGAGCGCGGGCTGCTGAAGATCCGCTCGCAGCTGGGTCTGTTCGGCAACCTGCGTCCGGCGCTGCTGTATCCGCAGTTGGCCGAGGCCTCCACGCTCAAGCCGGAAGTGGTGTCCGGCCTGGACATCCTCATCGTCCGTGAGTTGACCGGTGGCATCTACTTCGGCCAGCCACGCGAGCGCCGGGTGCTGGACAATGGCGAGCGCCAGGCCTACGACACGCTGCCCTACAGCGAAAGCGAGATCCGCCGTATCGCCACCGTCGGTTTCGACATGGCCCGCCTGCGCAACAGGAAGCTGTGCTCGGTGGACAAGGCCAACGTGCTGGCATCCAGTCAGCTGTGGCGCGAAGTGGTGGAAGAGGTGGCGAAGGATTACCCGGACGTCGAGCTGTCGCACATGTACGTCGATAACGCCGCCATGCAGCTGGTGCGGGCGCCCAAGCAGTTCGACGTGATCGTCACCGACAACATGTTCGGCGACATTCTGTCCGACCAGGCATCGATGCTCACCGGTTCCATCGGCATGTTGCCGTCGGCCTCGCTGAATGAGCAGAACCAGGGCATGTACGAGCCCTGCCATGGCAGTGCGCCGGATATCGCCGGGCAAGGCATCGCCAACCCGCTGGCAACCATCCTGTCGGTATCCATGATGCTGCGCTACAGCTTCGCTGAAACCGCCGCCGCGGACGCCATCGAGAAGGCCGTCAGTCAGGTGCTGGATCAGGGCCTGCGCACCGGTGATATCATGGCGACAGGTTGCCAACAGGTCAGCACCCGGGAAATGGGTGATGCCGTGGTAGCAGCACTGAAAAACCTGTAGTCTGTCGCATTGCTTAATTTGTACCCGGCGTTGCCGGGTACAGTCTGTCGAGAATTTTCACCCCATGGGGGTCTGCAGTTATGAAACAAGTTGGTTTGATCGGCTGGCGGGGCATGGTGGGTTCGGTGCTCATGCAACGTATGCGTGAGGAGAATGACTTTGCCTCCATCGATCCGGTTTTCTTCACCACGTCCAATGTGGGTGGCACCAGTCCTGATATCGGCAAGGACATTCCCGCGCTGAAGGATGCTTACGACCTCGAAGCCCTCAAGCTGATGGATGTCATCATTACCTGCCAGGGCGGGGACTATACCCATGCGGTCTATCCCAAGCTGCGGGCCGAAGGCTGGAAGGGCTACTGGATCGACGCTGCCTCGGCGCTGCGCATGGAAGACGAAGCGGTCATCGTGCTTGACCCGGTCAACCGCCGCAATATCGACCAGGCCGTGCGTGATGGCATCAAGACCTTCGTCGGCGGCAACTGCACCGTCAGCCTGATGCTGATGGGGCTGGGTGGTCTGTTCGAGAACGGCCTGGTCGAGTGGATGACCGCCATGACCTACCAGGCTGCCAGTGGCGCCGGTGCGCAGAACATGCGCGAGCTGATCAATCAGATGGGCGCGATCCACGCCTCGGTTGCCGACCCGCTGGCGGACCCGGCCAGCGCCATCCTGGATATCGATCGCCAGGTGGCAGCGACCCTGCGGGATGACAGCTTTCCGGCGGAGAACTTCGGTGTGCCGCTGGCCGGCAGCCTGATCCCCTGGATCGACAAGCAACTGCCCAATGGCCAGAGCCGCGAAGAGTGGAAAGCCCAGGCCGAGACCAACAAGATCATCGGTCGCAGCGGCCGTCCGATCCCGGTCGATGGCATCTGCGTGCGTATCGGTGCCATGCGTTGCCACAGCCAGGCGCTGACCATCAAGCTGAACAAGGATGTCCCGCTGGCGGATATCGAAGCCATGCTGGATGCGCACAATCCCTGGTCCAAGGTGGTACCGAACGAGAAGGAAGCCAGCGTCCGTGACCTGACTCCGACTGCCGTGACCGGGACCCTGCGGGTGCCGGTTGGCCGTCTGCGCAAGCTCAATATGGGCTCGCAGTACCTGTCGGCCTTTACCGTCGGCGACCAGTTGCTGTGGGGTGCCGCTGAGCCGCTGCGGCGCATGCTGCGGATTCTGCTCGAGGGTTGAGCCGATCCGGTTGGTGACATGATGAGGGGCATCCCCGCCAGGCGGGGATGCCCCTTGCTTTTTGTAGATTCAGATTCGTTTGGGAAGTCCCTATATGAGCAAGACCCGTGATGTGGCGTTGGTAGGAATGAGTGGCCTGGTAGGGGAAGCGCTGCTCAATGTGCTGGATGAGCAGGATTTCGCCTTCGGGCAGATCCACCTGCTGGATACCGAGGAACGCGCTGGTGGGCGGCCCATGCTCAAGGGGCAGAGCCAGCGGGTGGAAGTGCTCGAGCGCTTCGACTTTTCCCGGGTCGCTCTGGTGCTGTTCGCCGATGCGCAACTGGCTGCTGACTGGGCGCAGCCCGCCGTTGCCGCCGGCTGCCTGGTGGTGGATGCCTGTGGTGCATTCCGCCATGAGGCGGAGGTGCCGCTGGTGGTTGCCGAGGTCAACCCACAGGCGCTGGAGGGCGCGCGCCAGCGCGGTATCGTTGCCTGTCCCGATGCCCAGGTCGTGCAGACGCTGGTTGCCCTGCAGCCGTTGATTGAGCAGGCTGGATTGCAGTCGGTCACCGTGGCGACCTACCAGTCGATGTCGACCCAGGGCAATGACGAGGTCGAGGCCCTGGCATTGCAGACCGGCCGTCTGCTCAATGGCCAGCCGGCGGAGAAGGGGGCATTCGACAAGCAGGCTGCCTTCAACCTGATTCCGCGTATCGGTGAGGTGGAGGAGGACGGCAGCAGCCCGGCAGAACGCCGCCTGGCCGATGATGTCCGCCGGATTCTGGCGCTGCCGCAGCTGCCGGTATCGGCTACCTGCGTTCTGGTACCGACTTTCTTCGGCAGCGCCCAGGTGATGCAGATTCGTACCCGTGACCCGCTGACCATCAAGCGCGCCGCCACGCTGCTGCGCAAGGCGCCGGGCGTCAAATTGCTCGACAAGCCGGCGGCTGGCGGCTATCCGACACCGGTCAGTGATGCCACCGGTAGTGACCAGGTCTGGGTGGGGCGCCTGCGTCAGGATTCTTTTGATCCGCTCAGTATCAGTTTGTGGGTCGTGTCTGATAATCTTCGGAAAGGTGTCGCACTTAACAGTCTTGCTGTCGCCGAGTTATTGATAAAAGACTATTTGTAATCGATACTTGCTGCTGATTTGTAACAGACAGGTCAGGTATTTCCGGGCAAACACTGATTTTGAGCTCGACTGATTTCAGGTTGCCGGTTGCCGGCGATATCACCAGGCCGGTAGTGCGGTGATGGGGTTCATGGACGCGTGTAAACGATAAAAGCAAAGGATCTTCGCTATGGTTCGCAAACTGGTTTTGGCTGTCGCCGCAGCTAGTGCCCTGATGTCATCCAATATGGTCCAGGCGCTGGGGGTTGGGGAAATCAACCTGCGGTCAGCCCTGAATCAGCCGTTGGATGCCGAAATTGAGCTGCTGCAGGTCCGCGATCTGACCAGTAGTGAAATACGCTCGGTGCTGGCGTCGCCTGATGACTTCGGCAAGGCCGGCATCGACCGTTCGTTCTTTCTGACCGACCTGACCTTTACCCCCATGGTCAGGCCGGACGGCAAGGCCTTCATCAAGGTGACTTCCAGTCGCCCGGTCAAGGAACCCTACCTGAACTTCCTGATGGAGGTACGCTGGCCTTCAGGCCGGGTGCTGCGCGAGTTCACTCTGCTGCTGGACCCGCCGCTATACCAGCCCACCCCGATCACCGCCAGCGCCGCGGCAACCCCGCCGGCCTCGACCACCTCCGGTACGCTGAACCGTCCCTCCGCAAGCGCGCCTGCCTCGGCACCGGCCGCCAGCGCTCCGGTCCGTCGGGCCGCGCCAGCCGCCCAGCCAGCCACGTCGGCAGACGGGCAATGGCAGACCAGTCGCGCCGATACCCTGTGGGCAATCGCGTTGCAAAGTCGCCCGCAGGGTGCCAGCGTGCATCAGACCATGCTGGCGATTCAGGACCTGAACCCCAACGCCTTCATCGGCAACAACATCAACAATCTCAAGGCCGGTCAGACGCTGACCCTGCCCACGGCTGAGCAGGCGGCTGTGCGCAACCGCGCCGATGCGGTGGCGCAAGTGAGCAGCCAGACTGCGGCCTGGCAAAACCGCCAGCCAACTGCCGAGCCGGCACCGCGACAACTGGATGCGCGTGAGCGCAGTACTGCCGGCGCGGCACCTGCGCAGAGTCGGAACGAGGACTCCCTGCGCCTGGTGGCCGGCGCGGATGAGGCCAGCGACAACAACACCGATTCGGCCGAGGGCCAGAACGGCGGCCTGCGCGATGCGCTGGATCGAACCAAGGAGCAACTGGACTCCGCCGAACGTGAGAAAACCGAACTCAACGAGCGTCTGGCGGATATCCAGGGCCAGCTGGAAACGCTGCAGCGCCTGTTGGAGCTGAAGGATGCACAACTGGCAGCGTTGCAGCAGGAATTGAGCGGCAACGACGAGCTGCCCGACATCCTGCCGGTACCGGAAGAGAATCCCGTGGCTGACGAGGTCATTGCCCTCGACTCGCTTGAGCAGCCGGTGGATGCCGATAGCCTGCCTGGCGACGAGGTCGCGGCCGATTCCGATGCCGAATCCGGCGGCGGGGACGAAGAAGCCAATGACGATAACGAACAGGTGGCCGTAGTGCCTGCTGTGGTTCCAGCCAGCGAAGCGCCGCCGCCACCTGCGGACAATGGCTCCACTCCGGTGCAGCCGACACCGACCGCACCGAGTGCCGAGCAGAGCGCCGGCAACTCGCCCGAGGCGTTGCTGCAGCGATTCATGCAGAATCAGAGCCTGTTGTTCGGCACCGGCGCGGTCGCGCTGCTGATGCTGTTGCTGATCCTGATGGCCATCGCCCGGCGCAATGCCCGGCGCGAGGCCGAGGCGGCCGATAGCTTCATGGCCGAGTCGGCCATCCAGGAGACGGCAGCCGATGAAGGCGATGATTTCAACGTGGCACTGGCAGACGTGCAGGACGAAGCGCCGCAGGATATGGACATTGCCCGGGACCCGCTGACCGAGGCGGATGCATTGATCGCCTACGGCAAGCTGGATGAAGCGGCCGAGGTGCTGCAGGCAGCCATCGACCAGGAGCCAGAGCGTACTGATCTGCGTCTGAAAATGATGGAAGTCGAGGCGCTGCGGGAGAACCTCCAGGGATATTCCGAGCAGGCACAGGCCTTGCGCAGTCTGGGCGTGGACGGTGCTGCGGTTGAAATGATGCATGCCCGCTATCCATTGATGGCGGCTGGTCTGATGACCGGTGCCGCGTTGCTGGACGCCGGCGTAGCCGCCGAAGAGGATGAGCTTGACGATCCGCAGGAGCTGGTTGCCGATGCGGCTGCCAGCGCGCAGGAGCCCGCGCTACTGGATGGCGAGGCTGAAGAGTTCGATTTCAGCAACTTCGGACTGGAAGAGGAAACCGCTGCGTCCCTGGCTGGCGACGCCGGGGAGGAGATCGGCTTCGATCTGGATTTCGACCTGGACGAGGAGCTGCCCGCACCGGCTGCGAGTGACCTGGAAGCCGCCCTCGATACGTCGCCTGAGCTGCTCGAGACGGAGCAACCGCTGGATGTATCGCCATTGGCCGAAGCATCGATAGATGATTTCGACCTGAACCTCGATGACGAGCTGCAGGCGGATAACCTGCTGGCCGAGTTCGAGGCCATGGGCCTGGCTGATACCCAGCAGCCGGGCGAGACTGCTGGCGATATCGAGCCGGTGGCGCCGACAGAGGACGACAGCTTCACCTTGACCGACGATGACCTGGCCGGCTTCGAGGCGCAACTGCAGACGGCCATGCAGGCCGAGCAGGGGCTCGAGCAGCAGGATACCGGCAATGTCGGATTTGCCACCACCGCCAATGAGGGCCCGATGAGCGCCGATGGTCTGGATGAAGATTTCGACTTCCTGTCGGATACCGATGAATGCGCCACCAAGTTGGATCTGGCTCGCGCCTATATCGATATGGGCGATGAGGAAGGCGCGCGTGATATCCTTGCCGAAGTGGTGGAGGAAGGGACTGAACAGCAGCAACAGGACGCGCGTGAAATGATGGGGCAACTTGGCTGATACATGAGCAGTAAGACTGAAGATGCGGCCGCCTCCGGGGCGGCCGCTGTTGTTTCAAGGGTGGCTGCCTGCGTGGAATACAGCGGCACCGCCTACCGCGGCTGGCAGCGCCAGCAACCGGGTGTGAAGAGTATCCAGGAGGAAGTGGAGAAGGCGTTGTCGCGGGTGGCCAACCATCCCGTTCAACTGTTCTGTGCCGGGCGCACGGACGCCGGAGTGCATGCCTCCTGCCAGATCATCCACTTCGACAGCAGCGCCAGGCGTGAGCCGACGAACTGGTTCCATGGCGCCAATGCCAACCTGCCGCACGATATCAGCTTCGTCTGGGCCAAGCCGGTGGGCATGGATTTTCATGCGCGCTTTTCCGCCATGGCCCGGCGTTATCGCTATGTGATCTACAACGATCCGGTTCGGCCGGCGCATCTGGGGCGCGAGGTCACCTGGAACTACCGGCCGCTGGATATCGAACGCATGCAGGAAGCGGCCCAGGTACTGGTCGGGGAGCACGATTTCACCTCCTACCGGGCGGTCGCCTGCCAGGCCAAGTCGCCGGTCAAGACCATCCATCACCTCAAGCTGATTCGCTTCGGCAAGTTCATCGTGCTGGATATTCGTGCCAATGCCTTCCTGCATCACATGGTGCGCAATATTGCCGGGGTGCTGATGCAGATCGGCTGTGGCGAACGGCCGATCGAATGGGCAGCGGAAATCCTGCACGCCCGCAATCGCCACACCGGCGGTTTGACCGCTCCGGCGTTCGGTCTGTACCTGGTGGATGTGACCTACGCTGATCACTTCGAACTGCCCCAGCGCTATATGGGGCCACATTTTCTGGCGCCGCTCAACGAGCTGGACTGACGTCCCGCAGCCTGATCTGCTACTATCGTCTGCTTTGATTATTCAAGGTGTCCGGCTTGTCTATGGCGCGTGTCAAAATCTGTGGCATCACCCGCATCGAGGATGCACTGGCGGCTGCGCAGGCGGGGGCGGATGCCATCGGCCTGGTATTCCATGCTGCCAGCCCGCGGGCAGTGAGCATCGAGCAGGCAAGGGCCATCGTGCAGGCGCTGCCCCCCTTCGTTACCAGTGTCGGGCTGTTCGTGGATGCCAGCGAAGAGACCATCCGACGGGTGCTGGAGCAGGTGCCGCTGGATATGCTGCAGTTCCATGGCGATGAGCCGGAGGCATTCTGCCAGCGGTTCGTGCGTCCCTATCTGAAGGCCGTACGGGTGCGGGCAGGGGATGACCTGGACGCGCTGGCCGGCCGCTGGCCGGGAGCCAGTGGCATCCTGCTGGACAGCTATAAACCCGGTGTGCCGGGTGGCACCGGAGAGACTTTCGACTGGTCCATGATTCCTGCCCAGCGCAACTGGACGCTGGTTCTGGCCGGTGGCCTGCAAGCGGACAATGTTCGCCAGGCCATCGATCTCACCACGCCCTGGGCGGTGGATGTCAGCGGCGGTGTCGAGGCCGCCAGGGGAATCAAGGATGTCGCCAAAATCAACGCTTTTATTCAAGAGGTGAAGCGTGTCTGATTCAACCCCTATCGATTACACGAGCGTGCCCGACCAGTACGGCCATTTTGGCCCCTATGGCGGTCGCTTCGTCTCCGAGACGCTGATGGACGCGCTCGAAGAGCTGCAGGCGCTGTACAGCAAGCTGAGCCAGGACCCGGCATTCCAGGCCGAGTTCGATCGCGATCTGGCGCACTATGTCGGCCGTCCGTCGCCGCTGTATTTCGCCGAGCGCCTGAGCGCCAAGATCGGTGGGGCGCAGATCTGGCTCAAGCGCGAGGACCTGAACCATACCGGCGCGCACAAGGTCAACAACACCATTGGGCAGGCGCTGCTGGCCAAGCACATGGGCAAGCCCCGGGTCATCGCCGAGACTGGTGCCGGCCAGCATGGCGTGGCCACCGCCACGGTGGCTGCCCGTCTGGGTCTGAAGTGCCAGGTGTACATGGGGGCCGAGGACGTCAAGCGCCAGGCGCTGAACGTGTACCGGATGAAGCTGCTCGGCGCCGAGGTGATTCCGGTGACATCCGGCTCGAAGACGCTCAAGGACGCGATGAATGAAGCCATGCGCGACTGGGTGACCAATATCGATGACACCTTCTACATCATCGGCACCGTGGCCGGCCCGCATCCTTACCCGCAGCTGGTACGCGACTTCCAGTGCGTGATCGGCCGCGAGGCCCGTGAGCAGTGCCTGACCCAGGCCGGGCGTCTGCCCGATGCGCTGGTGGCCTGCGTGGGCGGTGGCTCCAATGCCATCGGCCTGTTCCATCCCTTCCTCGAGGATCAGGATGTCGCCATGTACGGTGTCGAGGCAGGCGGTGACGGCCTGGAGACCGGCCGCCATGCAGCGCCGCTGGCCGCCGGCCAGCCGGGTGTGTTGCACGGCAACCGCACCTACCTGATGGCCGACGACAATGGCCAGATCATTGAAACCCATTCGGTGTCCGCCGGCCTGGACTATCCCGGCGTCGGGCCGGAGCACAGCTGGCTGAAGGATATCGGCCGGGTCAACTACGTTGACGCTACCGATACCGAAGCACTGGCGGCCTTCCGCGAGCTGACCCGCGTAGAAGGCATCATGCCGGCACTGGAATCCAGCCATGCGGTGGCCTATGCAATGAAGCTGGCGGCGACCATGCGCCCGGACCAGATCATCGTGGTGAACCTGTCCGGTCGCGGTGACAAGGACATTCATACCGTCGCTGGCATCGATGGCATCAGCATTTAAAGGACCAGACATGAGCCGAATTGAACAGTGTTTCGCTGCGCTGCGGGCCGAAGGCCGCAAGGCGCTGATTCCCTATGTCACCGCGGGTGACCCGAGCCCGGAAATGATGCTGCCGCTGATGCATGAACTGGTCGAGGCCGGTGTCGATGTGATCGAGCTGGGCGTGCCGTTCTCCGATCCGATGGCCGACGGCCCGGTCATTCAACTGGCCATGGAGCGGGCGTTGGCGCACAACGTCAGTCTGCGCGATGTGCTGGACATGGTGCGTGCGTTCCGCGTCACCAATCAGACCACGCCGGTGGTGCTGATGGGTTACCTGAATCCGATCGAGAGGATGGGCTACCAGGCGTTCGCCGAACAGGCGGCCGAGGCCGGTATCGATGGCGTGCTGACCGTGGACCTGCCGCCGGAAGAAGCCGAGCAGGTAGCGCCGCTGTTTCGCCAGCACGGTCTGGACTGCATCTTCCTGTTGGCACCGACCACCACCCTCGAGCGTGCGCGCAAAATCTGCGAGCATGCCAGTGGCTATGTCTATTATGTTTCACTCAAAGGTGTGACCGGATCGGCTGCTTTGAACGTCACCGAGGTAGCAGAAAAACTGGAGCAACTGCGCAGCGTCACCGACCTGCCGATCGGCGTCGGTTTCGGCATCAGTGACGGTGCCTCTGCCGCTGCGGTAGCCGGCGTGGCCGATGGTGTGGTGGTCGGCTCCGTACTGGTCCGTCAGATTGCCGCGCATGTCGGTGACCTGGAGCAGGCCCGCGCCGGCATCACCGCGGTCATCCGCGACATGCGGGCAGCCATGGATCGCTGAGCGATCGGACATATTGGTCAAAGCAGACAACAGATAAGGATTGGCAATGAGCAACTGGCTGGTGGATAAACTGATTCCTTCCATCGTGCGTTCCGAGACGCAGAAGAGCAGTGTGCCTGAAGGATTGTGGCGCAAGTGTCCTTCCTGCGACGCGGTGCTGTACCGTCCGGAGCTGGAAAAAAATCTGGATGTCTGCCCCAAGTGCAGCCATCACCTGCGCATCAATGCGCGCCGCCGCCTGGACATCTTCCTCGATGTCGATGGGCGCAGCGAAATTGCTGCCGAACTGGAGCCGGTCGACAAGCTCAAGTTCCGCGACACCAAGAAATACAAGGACCGCCTGACTGCCGCGCAGAAGGAAACCGGCGAGAAGGATGCGCTGGTGGTGATGCAGGGCTACCTCAAGGGTATGCCGCTGGTGGCCAGCGCCTTCGAGTTCAATTTCATGGGCGGCTCCATGGGCAGCGTGGTGGGTGCGCGTTTCGTGCGCGGTGCCGAAGTCGCCCTGCGTGAGCGCATCCCCTATGTATGCTTCCCGGCCTCCGGTGGTGCACGTATGCAGGAGGCGCTGTTCTCGCTGATGCAGATGGCCAAGACCAGTGCGGTGCTGGCGCGTCTCAAGGAAGAGGGGATTCCCTTCATCTCGGTCATGACCGATCCGGTATACGGTGGCGTATCGGCCAGCCTGGCGATGCTCGGTGATCTCAACGTGGCCGAGCCGAATGCGCTGATCGGTTTCGCCGGGCCACGAGTCATCGAGCAGACCGTGCGCGAGAAACTGCCGGTGGGCTTCCAGCGCAGCGAATTCCTGCTGGACCACGGTGCCCTGGACATGATCATCCCGCGCAGCGAAATGCGTGACCGCCTGGCGTCGATCCTGGCCATGCTGACCAGCCAGCCGTCACCCGTCGTCAGCGATGCCGATGTGCCGGGCGAAGGCGAGGAACTGGCTGGCCAGGCCTGATGCGCAATCTGGATCTGGCCGCCTGGCTGCAGCGGCTCGAAGGGCTGCATCCCTCGGAAATCGACATGGGGTTGGGGCGGGTGGCCGAAGTGGCTTCACGCCTGGCCATCACCAACCCGGCACCGCTGGTGTTCACCGTGACCGGGACCAACGGCAAGGGATCCACCTGCGCCGCCCTCGACAGTCTGTTGCGCCAGTCAGGCCGGCGCAGCGGCTGTTACTCCTCACCGCACCTGGTGCACTACAACGAACGTGTCAGTATCGATGGCCAGCCGGTCGGTGATGCCGATCTGTGCCAGGCCTTTGCCGCCATCGACCAGGCCCGTGGTGATATTTCCCTGACCTATTTCGAGTTCGGTACGCTGGCCGCATTGTGGTTGTTCAAGCGCGCCGGACTGGATGCCGTAGTGCTGGAAGTGGGCCTGGGCGGACGTCTCGATGCGGTGAATATCGTCGATGCCGATGTGGCGGTCGTCACCAGTATCGGCCTGGATCACAGCGACTATCTGGGTGATTCGCGTGATTCGGTAGGTTACGAGAAGGCCGGCATACTGCGTCACGGGGGCATGCTGGTGTGTTCGGAAACCGATGTGCCGCCACGCTTTGCCGCACAGGTGCAGCAGCTCGAGGTCAGCATGCTGCAGCGGGGCAGGGATTACGGCTGGCGACAGGGCGAGCAGGGCGCCTGGCAATTGTTCGGCGTGGATGAGCGGCAGCGCCGGTCTATCGATGTGCCACCGGTGCGTCTGCCGCGTGACAACCTGTGCACGGCAGTGCAGGCTTTCTGGGCCGCCGGCCTGGATATGCCCGATGAACAGATTTGTGCTGCCCTGGTGGCAGCTTTCGTGCCGGGCCGCCTGGACCGTCGGACAGTGCAGTGGAAGGGGCAGGCGCGCAGGTTGCTGCTGGATGTCGGTCACAATCCGCAGGCGGCGGCCTTCCTGGCCGCACACCTGCACAGCGAGCCTGGCTACCGTCATGCGGTATTCGGCCTGTTGTCGGACAAGGATCTGCAGGGCATTCTCCAGCCCCTGGGCGGCCACTTCCGTTCCTGGGCGGTGGCGCCCCTGCCGACCCCGCGCAGCCGTGATGCAGAGTCCCTGGCCGCTGATCTCCAGGCGGCTGGCGAACCGGCCCGCGCCTGTTCCTCCATAGGCGATGCCATCGCCCGGCAGCTGGACGATACGCCCGCGGACGTGGAAATCGTCATTTTCGGGTCGTTTTTCTGCGTCTCTGAGGCCATACTCTGGCTGAATGCTCAAACCAGCGGAGACAAATGATGGACGAAGGCCTCAAGCAGCGCATCATTGGTGCCTTGGTGCTGGTGGTGGCGGCGGTGATCTTCCTGCCGATGCTGCTATCCGGACAGGATGAGACCGTACAGGTCGTAGTGGAGGTGCCCGCTACGCCGGTGCCTGATGATACCGACATCGTTGCGGCGCTGCCGCCGACCCTTCCCGAGCCGGCGCCGGTCCCGGAGATTCCTCCACCAGCACTGGAAGACACCGCGCCGCCAGCTACCGCTGTGTTGAGCGAGCCGGCAGAGCCGCTGGCCAGTGAGCCGGTGGTAGCCCCACCGCCACCGCCAGCCGCCGAGCCCGAGCCGCCAGCCAGCGTGCCAGCAGCGGGAGGTTGGGTGATTCAGCTGGCCAGCTTCTCCAGCGCTGAAAATGCCGACAGCTTCCGCAAGACGCTGGCGGACCAGGGCTACAACGCCTACACCCGCTCTGCGCAGTCGGGCGGCAAGACCATCGTGCGCGTCTACGTCGGACCCTTGGCCAGCCGCGACGGCGCCACCCGGGTGCGTGACGAACTGGAGCGGCGACACAAGAGCAAGGGGCTGGTCGTGGCCCATGATGCCAGCACAGGGGCACGTTGAGCCGAACGGCGCCTTGGCCGCTATCTATACCCGTCATCCTTCGCGTAGGCGAGGGATGACGGTGTTAAGTAATGCTGTTGGTACAGATTGCCTGTTTCGATGTGGCACTTGCCTCTGTTAGAATACGCTTTTCGTTATTGGGTGCCTGACCGTGACATTAGCCGGCGTTGACTGGGCGATAATCGCTGTAATTGCCGTCTCCGCTCTGATCAGCCTGACCAGGGGCTTTGTCAAGGAAGCGCTGTCGCTGCTGACCTGGGTCATCGCCGGGCTGGTAGCCTGGCTGTTCGGTGGTGCGCTGGCGGACCTGCTGGTCGACTACATCGCCACCCCATCCATTCGTGTCATTACGGCTTGCGCCATTCTGTTTGTGCTGACCCTGATTCTGGGTGGCCTGATCAATTATCTGATCGGGCAATTGGTGCTGGTGACCGGGCTGACCGGTACCGATCGTTTTCTGGGTATGGTTTTCGGTGCGGCGCGTGGTGCGCTGCTGGTGGTCGTGGCCGTCGGCCTGCTGAGTCTGGCTCCCGTGGAGGCAGACACCTGGTGGCGCGAATCGACACTTATTCCCCATTTTCTCCTTGTGGCGGATTGGTCAAAGAATCTCATTCTCGGGCTCTTCGGTCGCTGATGCCGGTGCGTTCCGCCGCTGCCGGTGTTTTCCATTTCAACGAAAGAAGGTGATTAGCCATGTGTGGCATTGTTGGCATAGTAGGCAAGTCGAACGTCAATCAGGCGCTCTACGATGCCTTGACCGTCCTGCAGCATCGCGGCCAGGACGCCGCCGGCATCGTGACCTGCGATAATGATCGTCTGTTTCTGCGCAAGGACAACGGCCTGGTGCGGGATGTCTTTCATCAACGCCACATGCAGCGGCTGGTCGGCAACATGGGCCTGGGCCATGTGCGTTATCCGACCGCCGGCTCGTCGACCTCGGCCGAAGCGCAGCCGTTCTACGTGAACTCCCCCTACGGCATCACTCTGGCGCACAACGGCAATCTGACCAACGTCGAGCAGCTGTCCAAGGAGATCTACGAATCGGATCTGCGTCACGTCAACACCAACTCCGACTCGGAGGTGCTGCTCAACGTCTTCGCCCACGAGCTGGCCGGTGAGGGCAAACTCAAGCCGACCGAAGAGGATATCTTCAAGGCCGTGCGCGCGGTGCACAACCGCTGCCGCGGCGGCTACGCGGCGCTGGCGATGGTCACCGGGCATGGCGTCGTCGGTTTCCGTGACCCCAACGGCATTCGTCCGATCGTCTACGGCAAGCGTGATACCGACAATGGCGTCGAGTACATGATCGCGTCGGAAAGTGTGGCGCTGGACGTACTGGGTTTTGAGACCATTCGCGATCTGGCCCCCGGCGAAGCGGTGTTCATCACCGTGGATGGCAGACTCTTCACCCGCCAGTGTGCCGAGAATCCCAAGTATTCGCCCTGCATCTTCGAACACGTCTATCTCGCTCGCCCGGACTCGATGATCGATGGGGTGCTGGTGTACAAGGCGCGGCTGCGCATGGGGGAGAAGCTGGCGGAGAAGATCCTGCGCGAGCGGCCCGAACATGGCATCGACGTGGTCATTCCGATCCCGGATACCAGTCGTACTTCGGCGGTCGAGCTGGCCAACCACCTGGGCGTCAAGTTCCGCGAGGGCTTCGTCAAGAACCGTTATATCGGCCGTACCTTCATCATGCCCGGCCAGGCGGCCCGCAAGAAGTCGGTGCGCCAGAAGCTCAATGCCATCGAGCTGGAGTTCCGCGGCAAGAACGTGTTGCTGGTGGATGACTCCATTGTCCGTGGCACTACCTGCCGGCAGATCATCCAGATGGCCCGTGAAGCCGGAGCGAAGAACGTCTATTTCTGTTCGGCCGCGCCAGCGGTACGCTACCCCAATGTGTATGGTATCGACATGCCATCGGCCCACGAACTGATCGCCCATAACCGCACCACCGACGAGGTGGCCGAGCTGATCGGTGCCGACTGGCTGATCTATCAGGATCTGGAAGACCTGGTCGAGGCGGTGCGCGAGGGCAACCCGGCGATCACCGAGTTCGACTGTTCGGTATTCAACGGCGAGTACGTAACCGGCGACATCAACGAGGCATATCTGGGCAGGATCGAGCAATCGCGCAATGATGCGGCCAAGGCGCTGACCAATGTCGACAATGCGGTCATCGGCCTGCACAACAACTGAGTCACCAGGGAGGCGTAGATGACATCTGAATGGCAAGCGGGGCGTCTGGACAGCGATCTGGATGACGCCGGATTCGATACCCTGGCGGTGCGCGCCGGGCAGCAGCGCGGACCGGAGGGCGAGCATGGCGAGGCCCTGTTCCTGACCTCCAGTTACGTATTCCGCAGCGCCGCTGACGCGGCCGCCTGCTTTGCCGGTGAGCGTGCCGGCAACGTCTATTCCCGCTACATGAACCCGACCGTGCGTACCTTCGAGCAGCGGATCGCCGCGCTGGAGAATGCCGAACAGGCGGTAGCCACGGCGTCCGGCATGGCGGCGATCCTGGCTACGGTGATGAGCCTGTGCAGCGCCGGCGATCATATCCTGGTATCGCGCAGTGTATTCGGTGCGACCGTCAGCCTGTTCGACAAGTATTTCCAGCGCTTCGGTATCGAGGTGGACTACGTCACCCTGGCCGATCTGGATGAGTGGCGTGGTGCCTGCAAGCCCAACACCCGACTGTTCTTCGTCGAGTCGCCGTCCAATCCGCTGGCCGAGCTGGTGGATATCCGTGGTCTGGCGGCAGTAGCCAGGGAGCGGGGTGTGCTGCTGGCGGTGGATAACTGTTTCTGTACCCCGGCGCTGCAGAAGCCGCTGGATCTGGGAGCGGATATCGTCATCCATTCGGCGACCAAGTACATCGATGGTCAGGGCCGCTGCCTGGGCGGCGTGGTGGCTGGCCGCAAGGAACACATGCAGGAAGTGGTCGGTTTTCTGCGTACCGCCGGCCCGAGTCTGAGCCCGTTCAACGCCTGGGTATTTCTCAAGGGGTTGGAAACCTTGCGCCTGCGCATGGCGGCGCATTGCGCATCGGCCCAGCAACTGGCCGAATGGCTGGAGCAGCAGCCGGAGGTCGAGCATGTCTACTATGCCGGCCTGCCCAGTCACCCGCAGCATGAGCTGGCCAGGTCACAGCAGTCGGCATTCGGCGCCGTGGTCAGTTTCGAAGTCCGCGGTGGGCGCGAGGCGGCATGGCGTTTTATCGATGCCACGCGCCTGGTATCCATCACCGCCAACCTGGGCGATGCCAAGAGCACCATCACCCACCCGGCCAGCACTACCCATGGTCGCTTGAGCGCAGAGACGCGCGAGGCGGCGGGTATTCGCGAAGGGCTGATTCGTCTGGCGGTCGGTCTGGAAGAGGTCGACGATCTGCGCGCCGATCTGCAGCGCGGGCTGGACGCCACCCGCTAGGCCTGGGTCCGGGGAACCCGCTCCCCGGCTATGCCAAGGGTGGTCCGGTTGCGGCCACCGGCCTTGGATTGATACAGGGCGCGGTCGGCTTCCTCGATCAGCATGTTGTAGCCCGGCATGTCACTGTGCAGGCAGGCTACGCCGACGCTGATGGTGCATGACAGCGTCTGCCCCTCATGCTCGATGTTCAACTGCGCGATGCCGGTGCGCAGGCGTTCGGCGAATTGACCTGCGCCCTGCAGGTCGGTATCAGGCAGCAGCACGACGAATTCCTCACCGCCATAGCGGCCGGCATAGTCGGTCTCGCGCGCCATCTGCCGGGTCATTCCGGCCACCCGGCGGATGACCTCGTCACCGGCGCGGTGGCCATGGGTGTCATTGAGACACTTGAAATGATCGATGTCGAACATCACCAGGCTGGCTGGGCTGTTATACCGGGTATGCCGGGCAAACTCGTGTTCCAGGCAACTTTCCCAGTGGCGACGGTTGAGCAACCCGGTCAACCCGTCGCGCAGCGCCAGTTCCTGCAGTTGGGTATTGGCGGTTTCCAGCTGCAGTTTGTTGATCGCCACATTGGTCACGTCATAGATGATCAGGCAGACATGGTCTGACTGGTTACTGACCGTGCGCAGGGGCAGTATGGTGACGTTCTGGTACATCTCGTCCGCCTGCCCGGTGATCGGCTGATAGCTCTTGAAACGCACCAGATAAGGACGTTGTTCCCAGATGGTGAAGGCGCGGGTGCCGAGCATGCGGGCAGTCTCGACCTTGTGGGTAAACCAGGGGCGGTCGATCTCCGGAAACAGGTCGAGCAGCGATTGCTGAGAGACATGGCTGGCCGGCTTGCCCGAGTGGTTTTCCATGAAACTGTTCCAGACCTGGACACGGTAGTCCCGATCCAGTACCACCACACCGACATCGATGCTCTGGACCACGTCCAGCAGCCAGTGCAGTTCACTGATATCAAATAGGGTGGACATGGCGGCTCATCGTCTCGTGCATCGCATTCAATTGATCAGGAGCTCGATCTTCTGTTGCAGCCTGGGTACCGAATCTTCGGTGAACAGCAGCATCAGATCGAACTGAATGTCATGGTTTTCCAGTGCATAGCTGATTTCCACCGCCAGAGTCCGTTTCCAGCGTGGGCGATTGAGTCGGATCAGCTCGTCGATCGTGCAATGCTGCCCGAGTACCAGCGGGTGCCCCTGTGACAGCTGCATGCCAAGTTGCTCGGACAAGCCATTGAGACAGGCGCCGATGATAATGGTCGCCAGGTCCAGCAGTAGTTCCAGGCGCGAGCTGCTGTCCAGTCGGTTGTTCAGCAGGCTGGCCACGTCGCTGATCTCGGCGTCATGGAAGATCAGCAGCGCTTCACCGGCGATGCCGCTGCCGATGTAGCCCTGGCAGATGGCCGAGACGCGCTGGTTTCCCTGGGCATCGGCCAGGGCCATCTGCAGTTCGCCCACTTCGAGGATGTTGACGTTGGGGATCGGCAGGTGGATGAAAACATCGAGCACCCGGCCCAGCAATTCGGCGGCGCGGCCCATGGCTATATTTGCCACCTCGCGGAAGGCATCACGGAAATTGACCAAGGGCAGGGGATGATGCTGTGTCGGGGCTGCGCTCGAGGCTGGCGGCAAGCCTTTGCCCAGGCCGAGCAGGGCGGCTTCCAGCTCCGGCGGCTGCACCGGCTTCTTGATGAAGGTCCTTGCACCCAACGCCTTGGCACGGCGTATGGCTTCTTCCTGAACGTCGCCGGAGATAACGATGACGTCGGCTTGCAGGCCTTCCTCGCGCATGCGGGCGAGCATGCCGAAGCCATCCAGTTCGGGCATGGTCAGGTCGAGCAGGACGATCTGGCCGCGCCCGTCACGAATCGCCTGCAGACCGGACAGGCCGTTGTCTGCCTGGCTGACCCGGAACGGCCAGTTGGCCGGCAGGCAGCGAATCAGCTGCTTGCGGGCCATGTTCGAGTCGTCACATACCAGCAGCGGTATGGCATCGTCCACAGGGGCTATCCTTTTCGTGTCCCGATCCGAGGTGAAGGCATAATGACATTAGGCGGGCCGAGATGCCACCTCGATATGGGCAGAGTGTGCCCTCTTTGTGAGACGTTTTTCACATATATGACAGCAGAGGCTTTTGTTGCGCGGAGCTTCTGGGTAGCTTGGGCAACGCCGCAGGGAAGCGCGTTATCAGTCGACTGGTTGAGGTTTTCTCCCTTGATGTGCGGCAATTCATTCAAAGGGAGAAAGACCATGAAATCCATGAAAACCATTGTTGCCGCTGTACTGCTAAGCCTGTCTGCCTGGTTCGCCACGCCGGTGTTTGCCGAGATTGGAGCCGAGCCGCTGGTGACCGTCAATATCAACGATGCCAGCGCTGCGGAAATCGCTGAAACGCTGAAGGGGATCGGGCTGGCCAAGGCCGAGGCCATTGTTGCCTATCGGCAGGAGAATGGCTCGTTCGAATCGGTTGACCAACTGGCCGTGGTCAAGGGAGTCGGCCCGGCGACCATTGAAAGAAACCGCGAGCGTATTGTTCTGCAGTAATGACCATGGGGCCCCAGCCGGTAAGACGGATGGGGCCCCGGACCTGTCTTCAGGTTTTCAGGCGGCCGACGGCAGCATTGAGTTGGTGCGCCAGGGCTGCCAGTTGCTCACTGGTGGTGGCGCTCTGCACGGTTTGCATCACCGTCTGCTCGGTGACATCACGGATCTGGATAACGCTCTGGGTGATGGCTTCGGCGGCCACGCTCTGTTGCTCGACCGCGGATGCGATTTCGCTGTTGCCGTTGCTTATCTGACTGACCGAGGCGGTAATCTCCGCCAGCGAATACCCAGCCTGTTCCACCTGCTCGACTGATTCATGGGTCAGCCGTGCGCTATCCTGCATGTCCGCTACCGCGTCATGGGTGCCACCCTGCAGAGCCTCGATCATCCGTTGGATTTCATCGGTGGAGTTCTGGACCCGCTGGGCCAGGGCACGGACCTCATCAGCGACAACCGCGAAACCGCGCCCCGATTCGCCTGCCCGTGCCGCTTCGATGGCGGCATTGAGCGCCAGCAGGTTGGTCTGCTCGGCAATATCACGGATCACTCGAACCACGCCGCTGATTTCCTGGCTGTGACCTTCCAGTTTCTGCATGTGCTGGGTACAGCGTTCGATGCTGGTGGCCAGGCCGGTGATGGTCTGGCTGACCTGGACCACCTGGTCGCGGCCCTCGCGGGCCAGGGCATCGGCCTGGGACGACTGATCGCGGGTCACCGCGGTATTGCCGGCGATGTCCTGCACGGTGGCACTCATCTCATTGACCGCGGCGGCGACCATATCGGTCTCGCCTTGCTGGGTCACCATACCATCCTTGACCCCGCTCATCAGTCGGGCCATTTCATCGGTACCCTGTTCCAGTTGGCTGGCCGCAAGGCGTACGGTGCCCACCACCTCCTGCTGAGCGGTCTGCATGGCATTGAATGCCTGGGCCATGGCGCCGACCTCATCGCGAGAGGTGGCCCTGGCGCGCAGGGTCAGATCGCCGGTTTCCTGGACGGTCAGCATGACATCACGCAGAGCGCGGATGTTTCGGGTGATGAAGGAGATCAGCAATTGGGACACGGCCAGCACGCCGAGCATCAATACCAGCACTACCAGCGCATACAGCGGAGCGCGTTCGAACAGTAATGGCAGATATGCCTGCCGTTCGACCCCCAGCAACCGGGCCTGGCCTTCACGCTGGATCGCCCAGGCACCGTTCAGATCGTTTGCTGCAGAAGTGCCGAGCTCGCTTGCCGGAATCCAGGTTGCAGAGCTGGTCGCGGCATTCCCGGCAGAGGGTGCATTCAGCCAGCGTAACCCCGCGGGCGCTGCATCCGTGGGCAGGAGTTGGACCATGTCCCGGGCCAGGTCCTGGCGCACCAGATGAATCCGGTCCTGCTCCACCCAGAGAGCGACCACTACCAGCAATACGGTGCTGACAAAGGTGACGCTGTTGACAGCCCAGAACTTGTACTTGAGCTGTAAATGCTGAAAAAACTCCATGGGGGCTCCTAGGTTGCCTCGCAAGCCGTATTGCGGCCGCGCAGATTATACGTCCTCAGACTCTGTATCGGTTGACGTCCATCAATCTTGACCCCCCATCGACGAAATCCGTGTGGTGATCCGCCATGTGGGACAAAATCGGGTGTTGCGCACATTGGTCGAAAGTTGCAGCCCGCGGCGGTGAGCGGCTCGGTTATACTTCCCCTTGGAGCCTGTCAGGCTCAGTTAAGGAACCGATATTTTATGACGCCACCCGAGGCCCAACCTCTGATCATCGACCAGAACTCCCTTCTGGCAGACTGTTGTCGCGAATGGCTGCAATTGCCCTTCGTCGCGGTCGATACCGAATTCGTCCGTACCGAAACCTTTTTTCCCATCGCCGGCCTGATCCAGATCGGCGACGGCGAGCGTGCCTTCCTGATCGATCCGCTGGCGATTACCGACTGGTCCCCGCTGGTAACGCTGCTGCAGAGCCCCAACGTGGTCAAGGTACTGCATGCCTGCAGTGAGGATCTGGAAGTGTTCCAGCATCTGTGTGGCGCCTTGCCCACCCCCCTGTTCGATACTCAACTGGCTGCCGCCTACCTGGGCATGGACTTTTCCATGTCCTATTCACGATTGGTCAGCAGTTTGCTGGGCATTGAACTGCCAAAGGACGAGACCCGCTCCGACTGGTTGCAACGTCCGCTGAGCGCCAGGCAACTGCAGTATGCCGCCGACGATACCGTGCATCTGGCGCAGATCTACCAACTGCTGGCACCGCGCCTCGCGGAAGCGGGAATGACCGAGTGGTTGCTGGAGGATGCCGCCGATCTGGTCGCTGCCGCCCAGGTAATGGTGGAGCCGGCACAGGCTTACCGTCGGGTCAAGCAGGCCTGGCGACTCAAGCCTGCCGAACTGGCTATCCTGCAGGTGCTCTGTGACTGGCGGGAGCGTGCGGCACGTCAGCGTGATGTGGCCCGCAATCGCCTGGTGCGCGAAGCGACCCTGTGCCCGCTGGCGCAGCGTCAGCCCGACTCGCTGCAGGCACTGGCACGGTTCGAGGATATGCACCCGCGCACTGTGCGCCAGGATGGCCAGACCATCCTCGACCTGATCCGTCAGGGGCAGGCGGTGCCGGAGGCGCAGTGGCCACAGCCCCTGCCGGAACCGTTGCCGGCCGATGCCAATCGACTGCTCAAGACCCTGCGCAAGGTCGGACAGCGACAGGCCGACCGGCTGGGTATGGCCAGTGAGATCATGTTGCGCAAGAAGGTGCTCGAAGCCATGGTCCGCACCGGCTATCCATGCGGGCCATACCGTCTGCCGGACGAGTTGACCGGCTGGCGTCGCGAGCTGATGGGTGAGGAACTGCTGGCACTGGCGAACCAGTTTGCCAGCAAGGGAGAGTCCGCATGAAGGTGTTGTGCTCGATCTATCGCAGCCCGCGCAAGCCGGGCATGTATCTGTACGTGCCCCGGGAGAAGGGTGTCAGCGAAGTCCCGGAAGCGCTGCTGAAACTCTTCGGCAAACCCGAGCATGCCATGGACATGGTGCTTACCGAACAGCGCAAGTTGGCCAGGGAAGATATTCTGCAGGTGCTGGACAACCTGAAGAGCCAGGGCTATCACCTGCAGATGCCGCCGCAGGCGGAAGACTGGATCGTGCATCTGCCGGATGAGCTGCTGACCCGCAACGATCCGGTATGAGACGCGGCGGTGCCTGTGTCGGGCTGCCGCCGCAGCCATTGATTACCAGGCTTTCTCCATGTTCTTCACGGAGATCTGCTCGTTCAGTGTCCAGTAGTCATACAGCACACCGAGCAGGAACAGGCCACCGGTGAAGAAATAGATGATCGCGGTGATCCATTTGCCCATGTACAGGCGATGGGCACCGAACACGCCGAGAAAGGTCAGCAGAATCCAGGTCAGGTTGAAGTTGATTCGCCCGCTGCGAAAGCGCTGGTCGGCCTGCCGGTCCATGGACGGGATCAGGAACAGGTCGACGATCCAGCCGATGAAGAACAGTCCGAGGGTGAAGAAGTACAGGGTACCGGTCCAGGGTTTGCCGTAATAGAAACGGTGGGCGCCCATGAAACCGAAAATCCACAGCAGGTAGCCTACCGCCTTGCTGTGTGTGTCTGCGTATGCCATTGGATATCCTCTGTCCCGGTTGTGCAATACTGCCCATAGACCATGAATGACCTCAGGAGTGCCCTGCATGGCAGGAATTAAAAACTCGCAGTGGCTCGCACAGTTGCGGCAGCAGGCGACGAGCCTGGGCACGCAACATGTGCGGGTGGGGGTGACCGGGCTCAGTCGGGCGGGCAAGACTACCTTCATTACCGGCCTGATCAACCAGTTGGAAAATCATCAGCGCGGGCTGCTGGCGCGCCGCAGGCCCTTCGACCGCCTGGAGGCGGTGCGCTGGCAACGCGATGGCGTCGAGCAGCCGTTCGCCTATATCGAGGCTCTGCAGGCGCTGGCTGGGGAGCCAGCCAGCTGGCCGGCGTCCACCCGTGATCTGTCGCGGGTGGTGATTGACCTGCGCTTTCGCCAGACCGGTCTGCTGAAACGACTGCAACAGACTCGCGCACTGCGGATCGAGATACTGGATTATCCCGGCGAGTGGCTGCTCGATCTACCGCTGCTGGGCCTGGATTATGGGCACTGGTGCGAGCAGATGCGCGACTGGCTGGATGCCGAGCCGCGGCGCAGCCTTGCCGGGGCGTTGCGTGACGAGCTGGCGGCGATCGATCCGCTGGCGCCCCAGGATGTCGGACAACTGCAACGTCTGACCGGAGCCTGGACCGAGTTTCTGCAGCGCAGCCGCAGTGAGGCCGGGTTGTCGCGCAATCAGCCTGGGCGCTTCCTGCTGCCGGGCAGCGGTATCGCCGCTGACATGCTGCTATTCGTACCGCTGCTTTCGGCCAACCGCCACACCCGGGGTGAGGCCGGCAGTTGGTGGAGTGAATGTGAGGCGCGCTTTCGCTATTACCGGGACTACGTGGTGAAGGGCTTCTATGATGAGCACTTCAGCCGGCTGGATCGGCAGATACTGCTGGTCGACATGTTGGCACCGATGGATGCCGGCCAGGCTGCGCTGACGGATCTGAAAGCGGCCCTGGAGTCGGTTCTGCAAAGCTTCCGGCATGGGCGCAACAGTCTGCTCAGCCGCTTCTGGCAGCCGCGTATCAGCCGTCTGGCCGTATGTGCGACCAAGGTCGACCAGGTGGCGCCGGCTCAGCAGCGGGCAGTGCAGCAGTGCCTGGAAGACCTGCTCACCGATAGTCTGTCCGAGGTGCGTCACGGCGGGGTGCAGGTCAGGGGCTTCCCGCTGGCGGCGGTACGTGCCACCCGCCAGGAGGGTGACGCACTGGTTGCCGGGCTGCAGGGCCAGAGCGGCTGGGTTCGCTATCAGCCGGGCGGGATTCCCGAGCACCTGCCGCTGGATCTGCAGGTCGCCGGGCCGGAGTTGCTGGATCTGCGTCCGCCTGCCGGACTGCATCGCAACGAGCCGTTTCCACATTACCGTATGGATGAGCTGATCGGCTGGATGGTGGAGGGCCACACACTATGAGCGAGCAGCAGAAGACCCGAATCCTGGAAACCATGGACGAGCCGCTGGGCGAGGAAGCCTTGCAGCGTACACGGATTCTCGGTGAAGCGACGCTCAGTGGCCATGAGCAGGTGCTGAGTGTCGAGTTGCCCGAGCCGGGGCTGCTCAATGCGCCCCCACGCAGCCGCTGGCCGAGTCGCCTGGGCAAGCTACTGCTGGCCGTGGTGCTGGGTGCGGCGGCCCACGAGTGGGGGCAGTGGACGCTGGCGGCCTGGCATTGGCAGCCGGTAGCCGGAGCGCTGGTGGGACTGTCTGGACTGGCATTGGCTGGGACCGGATTGAAGGCCTGGTGGGATATTCGCCGCCAGCGCGCCCGTCTGACTGACCTGGAACAGCTGCGACTGGAAATGCAGGCAGCACTCGCCGACCCACGCGAGCGTCTGGCAGTGGACTGGCTGGACCGTCTGCAGGCGCTGTATGCGGATACCCCGCTGGCGGTGCGGCTGACTGCGGCCTGCGCCGATCTGGATGCGTCACATACCGCTGAGGAGGTCAGCCGGCGGTTGAACCTGCTGTTCTACCAGCCGTTGGATCTGCAGGCGCGGCGCCTGCTGCAGCGGGATGCGGTGGGTACCGGGCTGCTGGTGGCGACCAGCCCCTGGGTAACCGTCGACCTGTTGCTGGTGGTATGGCGCAATATCCGCATGATGCAGCGCATTGCCATATGTTATGGACTGCCGATCAGCCAATTGAGCAGTTGGCGCCTGGCCCGGCATGTATTGCGCAATATCGCCCTGGCCGGTGGCACCGAAATGGCCATAGGTGCACTCAGTGACAGCCTGTTGTCGGGGGTGCTGGAAAAACTGGCGGCGCGGGTCGGGCAGGGGGTCGGGGTCGGCCTGTACAGCGCCCGGCTCGGCCATTTCACCCTGGATCTGTGCCGTGCGTCACCTCTGGCGAACCGGGATATGCTGGCCGAGGATAACCGTGGCATCATCCAGGGCATCAGGGATCGTTTGGGCAAGGTAACGGATGACAAGGCATAAATCGCGTCGGCGCTGGCAGCTGGAGCGCTGGCTCAATGGACAGAAGGACAAGCTGCAGGAGCAATGGCTGGAGCTGCGCGAACAGTTGCTGCCGGCCAGCTGGCCGGCGCGCTGCCAGCGCATGCAGCAACTGCCCGAGGGCAACGCCAGCCGCTGGCTGCCACAGCCAGGCTCCAGTACGGCGGAGCTGGCGCTATTGCTGGGCGAGTTGCCGCTGCAGCAGCGGCAATTGCTCGGCACGCTGCTGGACGCACCTGCGGCCGGTGCGCTGAGTCTGGCCGAGGCGGTAGAGCGCCTGCAACTCGACTGGCGCCAGCGGCTGGATCCGCTGCACAGCCACCGCGAATATGCCGCGCAGCTCGAAACCCTCGCCCAGTTGCTGGAACTGAAGCCGGCCGCCCGTACGGCCTATCTCGACAACGAGCGGAGAATCTTCCCGGCCATCGACGCGCTGTTGTTCGAATCCCTGCCGATGCGCCTGCGTACCGACATGGCCAACCGGCATGCGCCGGGGGCTGGCGCCTGCCTGGGGTGGTGGCAGCAGCGGCTGCTGGCGCGTGCCGGTGTAGCCGGTTTCGATCTGGCCGGGCTGGGCGAGGATGACTGGCCGGACATCCCACCGGGGTGGTTCGCGCTGGGCTGGATCTGCGGGCTGCGGCTGGACCGCGCGAACATGACGGAATATTCATCGTCCTGATGCTTCCGTGCCGGGCTTGCCTGGCCCAGTGGATGCCATATGATGGCAACATCCTGATTTCAGAGACAAATCCATGACCTTCGCTGATCTTCTCGCTGCTCTTGCCGATTCCGCTGACAATAGCGTCACCCTGCCTGCTGACTGGGCCCAGGGGCGCGCTGGCTATGGCGGTCTGGTGGCGGCACTGGTATACGAGGGCATGCGTGCCAAGGTCGGAGCGGAGCGCCCGGTGCGCTCACTGGCGATTACCTTCGTTGGCCCGGTGGCCACCGAGGTGGAGATGCAGGTCGAGGCCCGGGTGCTGCGCCAGGGCAAGGCGGTGACCCAGATGCTCGGCATGGCCACGCAGAACGGCGAGGTGATGTGCGTGGTGCAGGGCAGTTTCGGCGCTTCGCGCGAATCCGCGGTGGCGGTCGATGCCGAACCGGCACCGCTCATCAAGGCGCCGGAGGAGTGCACCCAGATCCCCTATATCGAAGGGTTGTTCCCGATCTTTCTGCAGCACTTCGAAACCCGTTGGGGGATTGGCGACCTGCCTTTCAGCAACAGCCGCAAGCGGGAGATGGGTGGCTGGATGCGCTTTGCCGGGGATGAGGGCGAAATCCATGAGGCGCACATCCTGGGGCTGGTGGACGTCTGGCCGCCGGCAATCCTGCCGCATCTGCAGCGCCGTGTGCCGGCCAGTTCGCTGACCTGGACCATCGAGTTCATCCAGCCCCAGCCGGTCATCGCCAACACCGACTGGCTGAAATACCGCGCCGAGGTGGAATACGCCCGGGACGGCTACGGCCATACCTCGGCGATGATCTGGAATCAGGCCGACCAACTGGTGGCCATCAGCCGGCAGACCGTCACGGTCTTCGGCTGACAGGCCCTAGGGGCGCGTCGCCAGCACGGTGGCGCGCAATGGCGCAGGGTATCCCTCGCAGGTCAGCGCCGGATTGGCCGGATCGAGAAACTCCGGCAATGACTGGAACCGCATCCATTCGGTACTGCGCTGCTCCTCTACGCTGGTACGATTGAGATCGACGCAGCGTACATCGGTGTAGCCGCAGCGGCGCAGAAAGCGCTCCAGCATGGCCACTGAAGGCAGGAACCAGACGTTGCGCATCTGCGCATAGCGGTCCTCGGGAATCAGGCACTGCTGTTCATCGCCCTCGATCACCAGGGTTTCCAGCACCAATTGACCGCCAGGGCGCAGGCAGGCTTTCAACTGCAGCAGGTGGTCCAGCGGTGCGCGGCGGTGATACAGCACCCCCATGGAAAATACACAGTCGAAGCCGGCGCTGGGCTCGGGCAGATCTTCCAAAGTGAAGGGTAACTGCCATACAGGTGCATCCGGCAGGTAGCGGCGAATGGCTTCGAACTGGGTCAGGAACAGCAGGTTCGGGTCCACGCCGATGACCAGCCGGGCGCCATCCTGCCACATGCGCCACATGTGATAGCCGTTGCCGCAGCCGACATCCAGCACCCGCTTGCCGCCAAGATCCAGATGCGGCGACACCCGCTGCCACTTCCAGTCCGAACGCCACTCGGTATCGATATGCACGCCGAACAACTCGAAGGGCCCCTTGCGCCAGGGATGCAGTCCCTGCAGTGCCGCCAGCAGATCCTGCTGTTGCTGGCTATCAAGGTCATCGCGCTGGCCGATGCGCACGCCGCTGCGCATATCGAGCGTGCCTGACAGTTGGTTCGGCAACTGCTCCAGGCAAGCCTGCCAGCGGGGCAGGTCGCCATGCCGGCGGGCCTGCTCCAGGCGCTGCTGCAGGGCGGCCGGCAGGTCATCCAGCCAATGTTCCAGGGGGGTACCGCTCAGCTCGCGGTAGAGAGGGGAGTAATCGATCACGCGTGGGCCATTATCGAACCGAAATTGAGGCACTGGAACCAAGTGTAGGCCTGGCTGAAGCCGGCAGCCTGCAGCCGTTCGAGGTGCGCCTGCTGAGTGTCCAGCAACATGACATTCTCGATGGCGCTGCGTTTCTGGGCGATTTCCAGGTCGCTGTAGCCATTGGCGCGTTTGAAGGCGTAATGCACCTGCTCCAGGTGATGCTGCACGTTCGATTCGGCGAAACGGAATTTCTCCGAGAGGATCAGCACACCACCGGGCAGCAGCGCATCGCGTATGCGGCTCAGCACTGCCAGTCGATGCTGCGGGGCGATGAATTGCAGGGTGAAGTTCAAGATCACCACCGAGCACGGCTGCAATTCCACCTCGAGAATATCCCCCTGCACCACGCTTGCCGGTACCAGCTCCTCGGTCATCGAGTCCTGGGCGCTGAGGTACTCGCGGCAACGCTGGACCATGGCTTCGGCATTGTCCACGGCGATGATCCGGCAGCCCTCGCTGCGCAGATGGCGGCGCATGGATTGTGTCGCCGCGCCCAGCGAGCAGCCCAGGTCATAGATCAGCGTATCCGGCTGAGCATATTGGGCGGCGATGACACCGATGTTTTCCACAATCGTCGGGTAGCCCGGAATCGAGCGTTTGATCATGTCGGGAAACACCCGCGCCACATTGTGATCGAAAACAAAATCGCTTACCTGCGGCAGCGGCGCTGCGAACAGCTTGTCTACATCGGTCATGGGAGGTCCAGCTGAATCGGCAAAACGTCATTTTACATCAATGCATCGGACTTGAGTTGCTCGGGCACCGGCGACCGTTTGTCAATAAAATGACCTTGTTATGCTTCTGCCAGGAAATTCGTGATTTATTTGACGATAATGTGTTGGAGCCGTATTCGCACAGCTGATCTATAGTGGCATAATAATGGCTAATGCGCTCGCCCGACCTCTGAAGGTTGCTCCGGCAACTCTGAGCGGCAGACATCAATCAACACAAGGAAGGCTGAAATGGACGTCCATCGCCAGATAATCGCGGGAATGGCTTCACTGGCAGCCCTCTATGCCGGCTCCAGTCATGCCCTGGGGCTGGGGGAGCTGCAACTTGAATCGGCGCTGAGCCAGCCGCTCAGAGGCGTTATCACTCTCCATGGTGCCCAGGGGCTGACACCTGCCGATGTGCGTATTTCCCTGGCGGATGCCGAGGCGTTTGCCCGGGTGGGTATCGAACGACCCCATTTCCTCACCGATCTGCGTTTCACCCCGGTCATGCTGAATCAGCAACTGGCAGTGCGCGTCGAATCCAGCCGGCCGGTCAACGAGCCCTACCTCAACTTCCTGGTGCAGTTGCATCGCCCCGGTGGCCTGTTGCTACGGGAATACACCCTGTTGCTGGACCCGCCCCTGTACCAGCCGACGCCGATACTGGCGACCACCGTCACTCCAGCGTCCATGCCGGCGGCGGTTGCGCCGTCGGTGTCTTCCGCGCCGGCGCAGCCACGGCCCCAGCCGAGCCTGCCGACGTTGCAGCCGCAACCAGGGGCGGGCCGGTATCAGACCGCCGCTGGTGATAGCCTGTGGGCGATCGCCGCCTCAACCCGGACCGACAGCTCGGTGCCGGTACGCACCCAGATGCTGGCCATCCGTGCACTCAATCCGGCAGCCTTCATCGATGGCGATATCGATCGGCTACGCACCGGCCAGACGCTGACGCTGCCCACCGCGCAGCAGGTTGGTGCGTCACCGGCAGCTGCATCCGCGGGGCAGACGACGCCAGGCAGCACCAGGCTCGCAGCGGTCACGCCGGATGTGGCGCCGGCAACTGCCTTGCCGGATCAGCAGGATCGCCTGCGTATCGAAGAACCCCTGCTGCAGGCCACGGCACTGGAAAATGAGGAACTGAAGAATCGCCTGGGCGTGCTGGAGTCGCGTTTCAATACTCTATTGACCGAGCTCGATGCCCGTGACCGACAGATTGCCAGCCTGCAGGCTGAGCTTGATGTGATGCGTCGGTCGCGCGATGCGCAGCTGCAGCTGGCAGCTGCGGCGCCCCAAACTGAGGTGGGGGAGGCCGACCGGTTCTCCGTAGCGCCGCCACAGGCAGGCGTGATGGCGGCCAGCAGCGACAGCCCAGTGGTTGCCGGCGCGCTCCAGAGCAGCATGTCCGCAGCGGAAGCCGCACCGGCCGCGGGTGAGCCGCGCAGCTCGATCATGAACTGGTGGCCGGCGTTGCTGGCATTGCTGGTCGTCCTGGCCGGGGCCATTCTCCTGCGGCTGCGCCGTGGCCTGGAGACAGAGCTGGTGGTTCCTGTTGCCAGCCCGGCGCCACAGCCGGTTACCATCCCCGGCAGCAAGACCGCTGATCCACTGGAAGGCGTGGAGCTGTACATAACCTATGGCCGGTTGGTTGAGGCGCGGGACATGCTCGACAAGGCCATCAGTGCCGAGCCCCAGCGTGTCGATCTGCGTCAGCGCCAACTGGCGGTACTGGCCGAGCTGGGGGACGCGGCGGCCTTTGCCGAGCAGCAGGCGGTGGTGCTGGAGCTGGGTGGTGACCGGGCCCGGGTCGATCAACTGAAGGCGCGCTTCCCGCAGCTGGAACAGGTCCGGACCAGGCAGCAGGATCAGGTCGAGCCGGTGCAGGAGCCGTCGGTGGCCATACCGGATGAGGCTGCGGATGTCGCTGCGCTGGATCTGGACAGTTTCGATCTGGATGCGGATTGGGATCTGATCGAGCAACTGGATAGCGACAATACCAAGCGCCATGTTGGTGGTGAACCTGCGGTGGAGGAACCGTTCGAGAGCAATCTCAATGACTTTCCCGAGGTTGGGGAGCTGGACGAGGCGTTCGCCGGCCATTTCACCCCGTCAGCGGACTCCCGCGGCAGCAATTGATGGCTATTGGGGAAAATACGAGGGCGGCCTGCGGGCCGCCCTCGTGCGTTCAGGCGAACAGCACCTTGGCTACATCGCCGTAGCGCGAAGCGAAATGGATGGTCATGCCCTGTTTCAGGTAGTCGGGCAATTCCTCGTAGTCGCCGCGGTTGGCTTCCGGCAGGATCAGCTCGAAGATCGATTGGCGCCGCGCGGCGATCACTTTCTCGCGTATACCGCCCACCGGTAGAACCTGGCCGGTGAGGGTGATCTCGCCGGTCATGGCGATGCCTGGCTTCGGCGCCTGGTTGCGCGCCAGCGACAGCAGCGCACTGGCCATGGTGACCCCGGCGCTGGGACCATCCTTGGGCGTGGCGCCCTCCGGCACATGCATGTGCACGAAGGCCTCGTCGAAGAACCGGGTGTCGGCCTTGAAGTCCTTGAGGTGGGCGCAGATGTAGCTGTAGGCGATTTCTGCCGACTCCTTCATCACTTCACCCAGCTTGCCAGTGAGCTTGAAGCCGCGATTGAGCGTATGCACGCGGTTGACCTCGATCGGCAGGGTCGCCCCACCCATGGATGTCCAGGCCAGTCCGGTGATCACACCGACGCCCTTGAGGGTCTTCTCGGTACGAAATGCCGGCGCGCCGAGCAGTTCGGGCAGGTTCTCCGGCTTGATGCCCAGCTTCTGGTCTGGCTCCTGCAGCAGCTTCATTACCGATTTACGTATCAGCTTGGCCAGTTGCTTCTCCAGGTTGCGCACCCCGGCCTCCCGGGCATAGCCCTCGATCACCTGACGCAGGGCGCGGTCGGTGATGCGCAGCTGGCTCTTGCGCAAACCGGCACGCTCCAGTTGGCGTGGCCACAGGTGGTGCTTGGCGATGGCCAGTTTTTCCTCGGCGATGTAGCCTGACAGGCGGATTACATCCATGCGGTCGAGCAATGGGCCGGGGATGCTGTCCAGGGTATTGGCGGTACAGATGAACAGCACCTTGGACAGATCCAGGCGCAGATCCAGGTAATGGTCGAGGAACTGGCTGTTCTGCTCCGGATCCAGCGTTTCCAGCAGGGCGGATGCCGGGTCGCCCTGGTGACTGCTGCCGAGTTTGTCGATCTCGTCGAGCATGATCACCGGGTTCATCACCTTGACCTCCTTGAGGGCCTGGACGAACTTGCCCGGCATGGCGCCGATATAGGTGCGCCGGTGGCCCTTGATCTCCGCCTCGTCACGCATGCCGCCGACACTGAAGCGGAAGAACGGGCGCCCCAGGCTCTCGGCGATGGAGTGGCCGATACTGGTCTTGCCCACGCCAGGTGGGCCGACCAGCAGGATGATCGAGCCGCCGACCGACCCCTTGAAGGTGCCCAGGGCGAGGAACTCCAGAATGCGCTGTTTGACGTCCTCCAGACCGTCATGATCGCGGTCGAGAATGCGACGGGCGCGTTGGATGTCGAGCTTGTCCGAATGGGTCAGGCCCCAGGGCATCGCCGTGGCCCAATCCAGGTAGTTGCGGGTGACGGCGTACTCGGGGGAGCCGGTTTCCAGGATCGACAGCTTGTTGAGCTCCTCGTCGATCTTGCTCTGTGCCGCCTCGGGTAGCTGCTTGCCGACCAGGCGTTCGCGAAACTGCTCGATGTCAGCGGTGCGGTCGTCCTTGGACAGGCCCAGTTCCTTCTGAATGACCTTCAGTTGCTCCTTGAGGAAGAACTTGCGCTGCTGCTCGCTGATGGTGCGGTTGACCTCGGCGCTGATCTCGCCCTGCAGACGGGCTACGTCGATTTCCTGCTTGAGCAGTACCAGCACTTTCTGCATGCGTCGCAGCACCGGAATGGTGTCGAGCACATCCTGCAGTTCGCTGCCCTTGGCCGAGGTCAGCGCGGCGGCGAAATCCGACAGCGGGGAAGGCTGGTTCGGATTGAACCGGTTCAGATAATTCTTCAGCTCCTCGCTGTACAGCGGGTTCAGTGGCAACAGCTCCTTGATCGAGTTGATCAGCGCCATGGCGTAGGCGCGTACCTCGTCACGCTCGTCGCTGGGGGACTCGGGGTACTCGACCTCCACCAGATAGGGCGGTTTGCGGCTCAGCCAGTGGCTGATGCGTACCCGGGTGAGTCCCTGGGCGATGAACTGGATCTTGCCATCCTCCCTCACTGCCTGGTGGATCTTCACCGCGCAGCCGGTCTTCGGCAACTGCGCCGGGTCCAGTTCGCCGCTGTCTGGCAACGGTGTATCTACCCAGAACAGCGACAGGGCGTGATGCGGGGTGTTGGCGACCCGCTCGATGGTCTCCGACCACGGCTGCTCATTCACCACTACCGGCATGACCTGGGCGGGAAAAAACGGGCGATTGTTGATGGGCAGCAGATACAGCTTTTCCGGCAGCCGCTGGCTGGGAAGCACCAGCCCGGTTCCGGGTTGGCCGGTCCGGTCCTGCTCAATGTAGTCCGGCACGGCGTCGTGATCAGTCATGAAGCACCCTTTGTGTGAACTGTCGTATATACCAAGGTGGTGCCTGCGATGGGGGATTTCAATGGCTGAGACAGCGGCGGGCCGGCTGGCTACTGTGGTTGGCCGTGATCTCCGATGACTGCCAGCAGGAAACTGTACTCTTCGGCCAGCTCCTTCATCGACTGGTAGCGGCCGCTGGCGCCGCCGTGCCCGGCACTCATCTGGGTGCGCAACAGCAGCGGACGGTCATCGGTCTTGCTGTGGCGCAACTTGGCCACCCATTTGGCCGCCTCCCAGTACTGCACACGCATGTCGTGATAGCCGTTGGTCACGAACATCGCCGGGTAGGCCTGCTCGCGCACTTGCTCATAGGGCGCATAGGCCCTGATTCGTTCGGCCACTGCCGGCTCGTTCGGGTCGCCCCATTCCTCGTACTCGCCGATGGTCAGCGGCAGAGAGGGGTTATTCATGGTGTTCCACACATCGACGAAGGGCACGTCGGCGACCGCGGCGGCGAACAGCTCGGGCCGCTGGTTGATGACGTTGCCGATCAGCAGGCCACCGGCGCTGCCGCCGGCAATCACCAGCTTGCTGCTGTCGGTGTACTGCTGGTCGATCAGGTGCTCGGCGCAGGCGATGAAATCGTTGAAGGTGTTGCTCTTGTGCTGCAGCTTGCCTTGCTGGTACCAGGCCTCGCCCATGTCCGCGCCGCCGCGCACATGGGCGATGGCGAACACCCAGCCACGGTCGAGCAATGACAGGCGCGCATGGGAGAACCAGGGGTCCATGCTGGCGCCATAGGCGCCGTAGCCATACAGGTAGAGCGGGGCGGGCGCGGCCAGGGCCGTCGGCCGCCCGACCAGGCTGATGGGGATGCGCGTGCCGTCCGCGGCGCTGGCCCATTCGCGGCGCACCTCATAGTCGTCGGCATCGAAGTGCCCCTCGACCGGGGTCTGCTTGAGAATGCTCTGGGTGCCGCTGGCCAGGTGCAGGGCACGCACCTGGGCAGGGCGGTTGAGCGATTCGTAACGCAGGCGGATGTGCTCGCTGACATATTCCTCTCCACCTTGCACGTGCAGGCTGTAAACCGCATCGGGCATGCTCACCTCATAGGCATCGCCATTGACCGGGTGTACCTCGAGGCGGGTCAGTCCTGCCTCGCGGTAATGCAGCAGCAGGCCATGCTGTTGCACGCTGAAATGTTCCAGCGTGCGCTGCGGGTCCACATCGATCAGCAGTTCCCAGTGCGGTCGCAACGGGTGACATGGGTCGGTGCGGTACAGGGCGAAGTTCTCACCGCGGTCGTTGCTGCGGATCAGCAGGCCCTGGGGGCCATGGTCGACATGGTATTCGTGGCCGCTGCTGCGGCGGCTGAGCAGTTGCCAGTCCGCCGCCGGCTGATCGGCTGAGACCACGCGTACCTCGCTGGTGTTCTTGCTGTCGCTGGCCAGGATCAGCCACTGTTCCGAGCTGCTACGGTAGGCATGCAGATAGAAGCGCTGGTCGGCCTCGTGATAGACACGCACCGGCGGGGTACCCAGTTGCAGGCGCCAGAGCGTGGCCGGGCGTGAGGCCTCGTCCATGCTGATGGCAAACAGGGTGACGCTGTCGTTGGCCCACACCAGACTGCCGTCGGCCTGATCCAGTGGCAACTCGCTGATATTGCCGCTGGCCAGATGCTTGAGATACAGGCAGTACACCTCATCGCCCTGGCGGTCGAGGCTGTAGGCCAGCCACTGATGGTCGGGACTGATGGCAAAGTCGCCGAGCTGCAGAAAGCCGTCGCCGGCCAGCTCGTTCATGTCCAGCAACAATTCCTCGTGGTCTGGATCGGTCTCCAGGCTGCCATCCTCCGGCCGGGGGCAGCGATAGGAGCGCGGATACTCGGCGCCGGCTTCGGTACGCTGGTAATACAGCCATGGTCCCCACACAGCGGGCAGCGACAGATCGGTTTCGCGGATACGTCCACGGATTTCCTCGAACAGCAGTGCCCGCTGGTCATTGTGACTGCTCAGCCATTGTTCGGTATGGCTGTTTTCAGCATTCAGGTGGCTGATCACTTCGTCGCGGTCGCGCTGTTCCAGCCAGGCATAGGGATCAGGCGTCGCATCACGGCGAGTTGATGGGGGCATGGTTGTAGGACTCCAGGGACAAAAAAGTTATTATAGCCGCTCGTTCATTGGCAACCGGGCACCAGCATGTTCAACGAGGCGGAATACCAGACAGTGTGGATGATTTACCTTGCCGCTGCAGCCTGCTGCTGGTTGGTCTGGACACAGTTGACCCGCTGGGTCGGGTGGTGGTTCATTCGGGAGCCGCTGTGGCTGGTGATGGCGGTGATCCTGTTCACCCCGGCGCAGATCGATCCACTCGAACCGTGGCTGGCACCAGCGGTGATCGGTTTGGCGTTGGATACGCTGCTGGGTAGCGGAGACAATGCCGGCAAGTTGCTGGGCGAGCTGGTCCTGGTGATGGCGCTGGCTGCGCTGGCCTACATCGGTTTTGCCTGCCTGCGCCTGGGTTGGCGGCACTGGCGGAGCGGCCGGAGCAGCTCCGCGGCCTGAACGGGCCTTACTCTTCGTTCTTCTGTTCGTACATGATGCGCGCCAGGCGCATGATCTGCTCCTGGAACTCGGTCCGCTGGCTATCGGTCATTGGGCAGATGCCGACCTGCTCGAACAGGCGGTAGCCGCGCACCGAGAAGAACAGCACGGCGGCTTGAGCCAGTCCCAGTGGTGATTTCTCGAGAATGTCGAACAGCCCCTGGACATCATCCGAGGTGGTCTGCAGCAGCGCCGGGTTGCTCGCCGCAGCGGCGAAGATCGCCGAGTCCAGGTTCTTCTCCTCGGTGGATTCGCTCATGTTGCTCAGTAGCAATGCCTTGAGCTCGCGCATGGGCTCATCGGGCAGAACGCTTTCATAGGCACCCCAGCGCACGCGAAAGCGCTCCAGGCGATGTTCGATCATCGCTGTCAGCAGTGCTTCACGGTCGGGGAACAGGGTGCTCAGGGTGGCTTCATCAACGCCGGTGCGCTCGCTCAGGGTGGCGAAGGTCAGCTGGGAAGCACCCAGTTCGCTGACGATGGCTTCCGCGGCGCGGAACAGGCTCAGGTGAAGTGAATTGCTCTGTTTCTGGTTGGTGCTGTCCACTGCGAGAACCTCATGATCTGGACGTCTGGATAGAGGTTGCGAACAGAATGGATGGAATGACTCTGTCGCCCTCGGGTCATTGCAGCATAGGGTACGACGTCGGGGCGGTGCAGGCGAGTGATTTTTGCCCCGGGCGGGCTGGGAGGAGGGCAGATACAAGAAAACCCGGCCGAGGCCGGGTTTTCTGTTCAGGCATCAAGGATTAGTTGATGATCTGAATGTTCGCAGCTTGCTTGCCCTTAGGACCAGTAGTGATGTCGAAGGACACCTTCTGGTTCTCGGCAAGGGATTTGAAGCCCTGAACCTTGATTTCGGAGAAGTGGGCGAACAGATCGTCACCGCCGCCGTCCGGAGTAATGAAGCCGAAGCCTTTGGTGTCGTTGAACCACTTAACTGTACCAGTTGCCATTTCAGATAATTCCTATCAAATTGAAATACTTGAGCAATGCTCAATTAAAGCGTGGGAATCAAAGATTGCGAGAATGACAAACTTACGTACTGAAAGTGCGCTTGCAGCCTACTACTCTATCTCTTGAAAACCTACGCGCCCACTTTGCCCCGTAATACCGATCAAGTCAAGTTAATACTTTTATCGATGCCGGAGCTAAACGAACGAAATTCAGTATACGTCAGTTTGCGGAAATAGCACGCCTTTCGTCGGATAATTTTAAAGGCCCGTTTTCAGGCCTCGACAGCCTTGTCCTGCAGGCGATGGTAGGGGTACACGTCGATCACCTTGCCGTCGCGGATTTGCTGCTGTAGCCCCTTCCAGTAGTCCGCATCGAACAGCTCGCCGTGCATCTGCGCGAACAGTCGGCGCTGGCGTACGTCGGCGAACAGAAACACCGGGAACTCCTCGGGAAATACATCGTTCGGTCCGACCGAATACCAGGGCTCGGAAGCCATTTCCTGTTCCGGATACATGGCCTCCGGTATATGGCGGAAGTTGACTTCGGTCAGGTAGCTGATCTCATCGTAGTCATAGAACACCACCCGGCCATGGCGGGTGACACCGAAGTTCTTCAACAGCATGTCACCGGGGAAGATGTTGGCTGCCGCCAGTTGCTTGATTGCCAGGCCGTAGTCCAGCAGTGCCTCGCGGGTCTGGGACTCGCTGGCGGTCTCCAGGTAGATGTTCAAGGGCGTCATGCGCCGCTCGGTCCAGCATTGGCGAATCAGCACGCTGTCGCCCTGCAGTTCCACCATGGACGGTGCCACCTCAAGCAGCTCCTGCAGGCACTCGGGCTCGAAACTGTCACGGGCGAAGCGGAAGTCGGCGAAATCCTGAGTATCGGCCATACGCCCGACGCGGTCATGGCGTTTCACCAGGCGATATTTTTCGATCACCGTGGCGCGGCTGACATGCTTGGATGGCGCGAACCTGTCCTTGATGATCTTGAATACGGTATTGAAGCCCGGCAGGGTGAATACGGTCATGACCATGCCGCGTACGCCTGCGGCCATGACGAACCTGTCCTCGGGATTGCGTGCCATGTAGTCGATCAGCGCACGGTAGAACTCGGACTTGCCCTGCTTGTAGAAGCCCAGGGCGGTGTAGAGCTCGGCAATCTGCTTGCTGGGCAGCAGGCGCTTGAGAAAGCCGATCATCTCCGCCGGCACGACGACATCGACCATGAAGTAGGAGCGGGTGAAGGAAAAGATGATGGATACTTCCGACTCATCGGTGATCAGGGTATCGACGCTGATACCTTCATTATCCTTGTGCACCAGGGCCAGCACGAAAGGCCACTGCTCGCCCTGGCTCAGCACCCGGCCCACCAGATAGGCACCCTTGTTGCGATAGAACACCGGCTGGATCAGTTCCACGGTGAGCCCGTGATCCAGCTGTGCCCAATCCGGCAGGCCCTGCCGCAGACACTGGACGATCAGCTGGCAATCACGCTCGAAATCCGCCCAGGGTGCATCGAAGGCATATTCGTCGAGGATCTGACGGGCCAGGCTGGTCAGGCAGCCACCGGAAATGAAACCACGGGTCAGTTGCACCCGCGACGGCTTGCGTACCGGCGGCCTGGTGCTGTGCACGAACATGGTGCGATCACTGATCTGGTCATGCCGGTGCATCTTGAAGAACACCGAGTTGAACCAGGTTTCCGCCAGGTCGTCGTCAAAGCGATCCTCAATCAGCTCTATATAGGCATGCTTGATCGCTGGCCAGCGGTCGGCATCGAGAATGTCGCGGCATTGCGGGTCGGCTGACAGCCGGTGCTTGGTCTCGTAGATGCGTTCGTCATACAGGTTGATGCGGGCAGTGGAGGTTTCCTGTATTTCCGTCCACTGAGCCTGTTCGAACCGGGCGCGGGCGCCCTGGGTCAGATCGCGGAATGTCGTACGGTAGTCTTCGAAGGCATCCAGCAGGCGTTGGGCAACGTGCGCGGCGGTATCGGGCATGGGGGCAACCTGTAGCATATCGGGTGTGCTCAGGATAGCCAGTCAGAGAGGATGACGGAAGTGCCAGTACCGACCAGGCGGGTCGGTACTGGCGGTTGGACCCTCAGGGCACCAGTTCCTGCTCGGTGAACAGGTCGCTGAACAGCATGGTGGACAGGTAGCGCTCGCCGGAGTCGGGGAGGATGACGACTATGGTGCGGTTCTGCATTTCCGGCTCTTCGGCCATGCGTACCGCAGCAGCCATGGCCGCGCCGGAGGAAATGCCGCAGAGGATGCCTTCCTCGCGCATGATGCGCAGAGCCATATCCTTGGCTTCCTCGTCGGTGGTCAGCTCGACCCGGTCGATCAGGCTCAGGTCCAGGTTGCCCGGGATGAAGCCGGCACCGATGCCCTGAATCTTGTGCGGTGACGGCTTGAGTTCCTCGCCGGCCAGCGCCTGGGAAATCACCGGCGACAGCACCGGCTCGACGGCGACCACGGTGATCGGTTTGCCGCGGGTGTTCTTTATATAGCGCGACACTCCGGTCAGCGTGCCGCCGGTACCCACGCCGGATACCAGCACATCGATGCTGCCGTCGGTATCGTTCCAGATCTCGGGGCCAGTGGTCTTCTCATGGATCTCCGGGTTGGCCGGATTCTCGAACTGCTGCAGCAGAATATGCGTGTCGGGGGCGGCCTGGGTTATTTCCGTGGCCTTTTCGATCGCACCCTTCATGCCCTTGGCCGGTTCGGTCAGTACCAGTTCGGCACCCAGTGCCTTGAGCACCTTGCGCCGCTCCAGACTCATGGAAGCGGGCATGGTCAGAATCAGCTTGTAACCGCGAGCGGCAGCGACGAAGGCCAGGCCGATCCCGGTATTGCCCGAGGTCGGTTCCACGATCGTCATGCCTTCCTTCAACAGGCCTCGGGACTCTGCGCTCCAGATCATGTTGGCGCCGATGCGGCACTTGACCGAATGCGAGGGGTTGCGCCCCTCGACCTTGGCCAGGATGGTTACGCCCTGCGGGCCGAGGCGGTTGATCTGCACCAGCGGCGTATTGCCGATGGACTGCGAATAATCTGCGAAAACATGGCTCATGGGTTGGCTCCTTGTAATGTGCCTGCGGGGAATCAGCCTATGCCCGGCGCAAGGGGGCGTCAATCGGTGGAACTACCGCCGGGTGAGTCAGTCCCTTTAAATATGAACAAGACCCTGCGCATTTCCCTGCTGGCGGCGGCGGTGCTGGCGCTGCTGCTGATCATACTGCACCTGATGCTGCCCTGGCTGGTGCGCGAGTTCCTGAACGACAAGCTTGCCGACATGGGTGACTACCGTGGCCACATAGAAGATGTGGACATGACCTGGTGGAATGGCGCCTATCGCATCAACGGACTGGAGATCACCAAGACCGATGGTAGCGTTCAGGTGCCTTTCCTCAGCGTGCCGAGCATGGATATTGCCATCCGCATGCGGGCGCTGTGGAAAGAAGGGGTGCTGATTGGTGTCGTTGACCTCCACCAGCCGGAACTCAACTTCGTCGATGGTGACACCCAGGAGCAGAAACAGACCGGTGAAGGCGTCGACTGGCGCGCGCAGCTGGAGGATATGGTGCCGGTACGCCTCAACGAGGTGAATGTACACAACGGCACGGTATCGTTTCGCAATTTCTCCAGTGACCCCCAGGTCAACGTCAACGCCAGCGCGGTACAGATGACGGTGCGCAACCTGACCAATGCACCGGACGCCCAGGGCGAGCGCAGTGCGAGCATGAACGGCACGGCGGACTTCCTCGACCATGCGCCGATCGAGGCCAGGGCCTATTTCGACCCGCTGGGGCGGGTGGATGACGCCGACCTGCAGTTCCGCATGCTGGGCCTGGACCTGACGCGGATCAACGACTTTGCCTCGGCCTATGGCAAGTTCGACTTTCGTGCCGGTGAAGGTGACCTGACCATGGAGCTGGAGGTGCGTGAACGTCAGCTCGACGGTTACGTGCAGCCGCTGTTGCGCAATGTCGATGTCTTCGATATGGACCAGGACATCCGCGATGAGGACAAGGGCTTCTTCCGTGGCCTGTGGGAAGCCATCGTGCATGGTGGCCAGGAAGTGCTGCAGAACCAGCGCAAGGATCAGTTCGCTACCCGCATCGAGCTGTCCGGCAGCCTGGACAATACCGAGACCAGCGCTTTCCAGGCCTTTATCGCCATTCTGCGCAATGCCTTTGTCGAGGCATTCACTCCCCGTTTCGAGCGCGCGCTGGAAGAAGAGGAATGATTTTGTCATTCATTGACTGAATCTTCCCTGTGCGTTTACACCCAATCGGGGCGCAAGCTATAGTCCTGGGCTGTTTATTGATTTGAATACCCGGCCGGGCCGGGTCTGGCTCAAGGAATTCCCCATGAAGTTCGAAGGTACCCAGTCGTACGTCGCTACAGACGACCTCAAGCTCGCCGTAAACGCCGCCATCACCCTGGAACGCCCTTTGCTGATCAAGGGTGAGCCGGGCACCGGCAAGACCATGCTCGCCGAACAGCTGGCCGAATCCATGGGCGCCAAGCTCATCACCTGGCACATCAAGTCCACCACCAAGGCCCACCAGGGTCTGTACGAGTACGATGCGGTCAGCCGTCTGCGCGACTCGCAGCTCGGCGTGGACAAGGTGCATGATGTGCGCAACTACATCAAGAAGGGCAAGCTGTGGGAGGCGTTCGAGTCCGAGGAGCGTGCCATCCTGCTGATCGACGAAATCGACAAGGCCGATATCGAGTTCCCCAACGATCTGCTGCAGGAACTCGACAAGATGGAGTTCTACGTTTACGAGACCAACGAGACCATCAAGGCCAGGCAGCGCCCGATCATCATCATCACCTCCAACAACGAGAAGGAATTGCCCGACGCCTTCCTGCGCCGCTGCTTCTTCCACTACATCGCCTTCCCTGATCGCGAGACCATGCAGCGCATCGTCGATGTGCATTATCCGGGCATCAAGAAGGAATTGCTGAGCGAGGCGATGGATATCTTCTTCGACGTGCGCAAGGTGCCGGGCCTGAAGAAGAAGCCGTCCACTTCCGAGCTGGTCGATTGGCTCAAGCTGCTGATGGCCGATGAGATCCCCGAGGCGGTGCTGCGTGATCGCGACCCGACCAAGGCCATTCCGCCGCTGTATGGCGCACTGGTGAAGAACGAGCAGGACGTCCAGTTGCTGGAGCGTCTGGCATTCATGACGCGTCGGCAGAACCGTTAACGGGGGTACGCCCTATGTTACTGGGTCTGTTCAATGAAATGCGCGCTGCGAAGGTACCGGTATCGGTACGCGAGCTGCTGGACCTGATCAACGCGCTGAAGAACCATGTCGTGTTCGCCGATATGGACGAGTTCTATTACCTGGCGCGCACGGTAATGGTCAAGGACGAGCGTCACTTCGACAAGTTCGACCGGGCCTTCGGCGCCTACTTCAATGGCCTGCAGGACCTCAACGAGTTGCTCGAGGCGCTGATTCCCGAGGACTGGCTGCGCAAGGAATTCGAGCGTCTGCTGACCGACGAGGAGCGCGAGCAGATCAAGTCGCTGGGCGGGCTGGACAAGCTGATCGAGGAGTTCAAGAAGCGCCTCGAGGAGCAGAAGGAGCGTCACGCCGGCGGCAACAAGTGGATCGGTACTGGCGGCACCAGCCCCTTCGGTTCCGGCGGCTACAACCCGATGGGCATTCGTGTCGGCGATGCCGGCAAGCGCCAGGGGCGAGCGGCCAAGGTCTGGGAGCAGCGCGAGTACAAGAACCTGGATGATCAGGTCGAGCTGGGCACGCGCAACATCAAGGTGGCGCTGCGCCGCCTGCGCAAATTCGCCCGCACCGGCGCTGCCGAAGAGCTGGATATCGATGGCACCATCGACCATACCGCACGTGACGGTGGCCTGCTGAACATCCAGATGCGGCCGGAGCGGCGCAATGCAGTGAAGCTGCTGTTGCTGTTCGATATCGGCGGCTCGATGGATGCGCACATCAAGGTCTGCGAGGAGCTGTTCTCGGCCTGCCGTACCGAATTCAAGCACCTGGAATATTTCTACTTCCACAACTGTATCTACGAGTCGGTATGGAAGGACAACATGCGTCGCACCAACGAGCGCATGCCGACCATGGACCTGCTGCACAAGTACGGGCCCGACTATAAGGTGGTGATCGTCGGCGATGCAGCCATGGCGCCCTACGAGATCACCCAGCCCGGTGGCAGCGTGGAGCACTGGAACGAAGAGGCCGGTCATGTCTGGATCACCCGCCTGCGGGAGAAGTATCCGAAGATGATCTGGATAAACCCCTATCCCAAGGATGCCTGGGGCTATACCACCTCCACGCGGATCATCCAGGATCTGATGGAGGATCACATGTATCCGCTGACGCTGGAGGGGCTGGAGCAGGGGATGCGGTATCTGAGCAAGTAGGTTGTTGCGGTGGTCTGGCGCCGCTGTTGGTCTGTTGCTGATGATCTGAGTGGCCGCGTTTGCCGGTCGGGCCATGCAGACACGCCGCAAGTACATCCATGTAGGCTCGCGGTTGTCATCCATGACAACCGACGGTCTGCCTGACCCGCCCGGCAAACGCTGCTGGAAATGTCGGTGTGGCGGAGGGGAAACCTGCAATGTGCACAGACTCATCGGCGGAGTTTGGCGACTGGCTCTGGTGGACCGTTTGATGGCAGGGATGCCATCAACGAGCCTACAGGGACGTACTTGCGGCGTGTCCACCAGAGCCAGTCGACAAGCGCCGTCCTTGCACTGAGCCAACCGCCAACCGCCGACACTCCACCGCGCATGACACAGGCACCAACAGAGCAAATCATATGCCCCTGAAACCCGGCCGCTACCGCCACTATAAAGGTAGGGACTACCAAGTCATTGATGTTGCACGCCATTCCGAAACCGGGGAACAGTTGGTGGTCTATCGTACCCTGTACGGTGATTTCGATCTGTGGGTACGGCCACTGGACATGTTTACCGAAGAGGTAGAGGTAGGCGGCAAAACACATCCACGCTTTACCTTTATCAGCGAAGACGTGTAGGCTCTGGCCCTCCGGGCTGTCCGCCGCTTCGAGCAGCAGCCCAGCCCCTTTGCCCGCAGGGCGAACTGGATTTTTTGATTGAGGAATACCTTTACCCATGGGAAAAGCACTGGTCATTGTGGAGTCACCAGCCAAGGCCAAGACAATCAACAAGTATCTTGGTAATGACTTCGTGGTGAAGTCGAGTATCGGACATATCCGCGACCTGCCCACCAGCGGCAGCAGCAAGACCGACAGTAAACCCAAGGGACGCAAGGCTGCCTCGGCGGCACCGGAAGTGGACAAGCAGACCAAGGCGAAGATGCAACTGGTCAACCGTATGGGCGTTGATCCGGAAAACGGCTGGAAGGCGCACTACGAGATCCTGCCGGGCAAGGAAAAGGTCATCGACGAGCTGCGCCGCCTGGCCAAGGAAGCCGACACCATCTACCTCGCAACGGACTTGGACCGCGAAGGGGAGGCCATCGCCTGGCACCTGCGCGAATCCATTGGCGGTGACGATAGCCGCTATCGCCGCGTGGTGTTCAACGAGATCACCAAGAAAGCCATCCAGGATGCCTTCTCCGAGCCTGGCGAGTTGGACATGAACCGGGTCAACGCCCAGCAGGCGCGCCGCTTCCTCGATCGGGTGGTGGGCTACATGGTCTCACCGCTGCTGTGGCAGAAGATCGCCCGCGGCCTGTCCGCTGGCCGCGTGCAGTCGGTCGCGGTCAAGCTGATCGTGGATCGTGAGCGCGAGATCCGCGCCTTCATTCCGGAAGAATTCTGGGAAGTGCACGCCAACCTGACCACGCCCAAGAGCGAAGCGGTGCGCTTCGAAGTGGTCAAGGAGAATGGCGAAACCTTCCGTCCGCTGAACAAGCAGCAGACCGACCAGGCGCTGGCGCAACTGCAAGGTGCCAGCTACAAGGTGGTCAAGCGTGATGCCCGGCCGACCAGTACCAAGCCCGGCGCCCCGTTCATTACCTCCACTCTGCAGCAGGCAGCAAGTACGCGCCTGGGCTTCAGCGTGAAGAAGACCATGATGATGGCCCAGCGGCTGTATGAAGCGGGCTACATCACCTATATGCGGACCGATTCGACCAACCTGTCTGCCGATGCCGTAAGCATGGCCCGGGGTTACATCGAGAAAACTTTCGGCAGCCAGTATCTGCCCGAGTCGCCGAATGTGTACGGCAGCAAGGCCAACGCCCAGGAAGCGCACGAAGCGATCCGGCCGTCAGAAGTGAAGCTCAAGTCCACCGAACTCAAGGGTATGGAGCGTGATGCCGAACGTCTGTACGAGCTGATCTGGCGCCAGTTCGTTGCCTGCCAGATGCCGCCGGCCAAGTATCTTTCCACCACCATCAGCGTGCAGGCGGGTGATTTCGAATTGCGTGCGCGTGGTCGCATCCTGCAGTTCGACGGCTTCACCAAGGTGCTGCCGCCGCTGGGCAAAGGGGGGGAGGACGAAGTGCTGCCGGACATGCAGGTGGACAATGTCCTCGATCTGGTCAAGCTCGATCCGAAACAGCACTTCACCAAGCCGCCGGCGCGCTACTCCGAAGCCAGCCTGGTCAAGGAGTTGGAAAAGCGCGGCATCGGGCGGCCTTCGACCTATGCCTCGATCATCTCCACCATCCAGGAGCGCGGCTACGTCACCTTGAACAGCCGCCGCTTCTATGCCGAAAAAATGGGCGACATCGTTACCGAGCGACTCAACGAAAGTTTCCCGAACCTGATGGACTACAGCTTCACCGCGCGCATGGAGGAGTCGCTGGACGACGTAGCCCAGGGGGAGACGCTGTGGAAAGAGGTGCTGGACAAATTCTACGCTGATTTCAGGCAGAAGCTCGAGGCAGCCGGAGCAACAGTCGAAGGCCAGGGCATGCGCGCCAACCAGCCGACCCTGACTGACATTCCCTGCGTCGAATGCGGTCGCCCGATGATGATCCGCACCGCGTCCACTGGCGTCTTCCTCGGCTGCTCGGGCTACGCCCTGCCACCCAAGGAACGCTGCAAGGCGACCGTGAACCTGGTACCCGGCAACGAGGTGGCGGCCGATGACGAGGAGGGCGAGTCCCGGGTATTGCGGGCCAAGCGCCGTTGTCCGATCTGCTCCACGGCGATGGACAGTTATCTGGTCGATGAGCAGCGCAAGCTGCACGTTTGCGGTAACAACCCCGATTGCAGCGGCTTCGAAGTGGAAGAGGGCCAGTTCAAGATCAAGGGCTACGATGGGCCGGTGATTGAGTGCGACAAGTGCGGGAGTGAGATGCAGCTCAAGACCGGGCGCTTCGGCAAGTATTTCGGCTGCACCAACAGTGCCTGCAAGAATACCCGCAAGCTGCTGAAGAGTGGTGAGGCGGCGCCGCCGAAGATGGATCCGGTATTGATGCCGGAGCTGCGCTGCGAGAAAGTGGATGACGTCTATGTACTGCGCGACGGTGCATCCGGTCTGTTCCTCGCTGCCAGTCAGTTCCCGAAAAACCGGGAGACCCGCGCGCCACTGGTCAAGGAGCTGCTGCCCCACGCCGAGGCGATCGACCCCAAATACCATTTCCTGCTGGAGGCGCCGGTGGCCGATCCGGACGGCAATCCAACGGTGGTGCGCTATAGCCGCAAGAGCAAGGAACAGTACGTGCAGAGCGAGATCGACGGCAAACCCAGCGGCTGGCGCGCTTTCCATGACGGCAAGGGATGGGTGGTGGATGACGCGCGCAAGGGCAAGCGCTGAGCGGAGGCGATATGGCGAATGAAGTGTATACCCGCACCAACCAGGCTCTGTCATTTGCCCGTCTTGCCCTGGCTTCGTGGGAGGCGGCAGCAGGCGCGTCAGGCGTGGGCTCCGTCACCCAGGAGCGTTATCACCGGGAGCATGTGATCTTTCATGCCTACCGCGCCGTTCTGGCCTTGATTCATGAGGTGGCCGAGGGTTATCGCTGGCCATTGCTGGATGCGCGCAGCGTTGAGCAGGTGCTTGGCAGTGATGTGGTCGAACGCTTCCCGGGTCCGGAGCTGGGAGAACTGGTGCAGCTGGCTGCGGATGAGGCCAGTTGGCTGGCTGGCCTGCTGCGGGCCTGGCAGCACCTCCTGTCGCCCGCCGAGGGCGTCGTGCAAACGGCAGGTGCCGAGCTGATTGCCAGCACTGCGGCCGCTGCGGGGCACTGGGACATCGACGAGGCGCAAGCGGCGCTGGATGCGCTGGCGGCGCAGATCGAGCGTTACCGTCAGGCCATGCAGGAGTGGTAGCGGCAACTGACCCTGCAGTCGGGTTTGGCGCTGTTGCTGTGGTACACTGCGCGGCTTGACTGACAGGAGACGCGAAATGCCTTCACCCTTTCTCGAGATCATAGAGCTTGCCGATGGCACGGTCGCGTTGCGCCGGCCGGATGAGCAGGGCAAGCCGCTGCTGACCATCGAATTCTCCGAGGAAGCCAGAGACTTTCTACAGGGTAACTACGTCGAGGTGGCCAAGGCCATGATCGGCGCCGGCATGCAGATGGCCGGACAGATCATGGATGAAGATCCGGATCTGGAGTTTGACCAGCAGCGCGTATTGCACTGATCCAGCCGGGCGTTCGCCCGACTGTTCTGTTTTTGCCCGGCCGGTGTCTGACTACCCCATGCGAATATTCAGGCTGGCGCAATGACCTCTCTGTGCCGCCATGTCCAGCCGGTGGCTGGTGCGTGGTGACGACGGCAGCCAGCTGACCACGGTATGGCTGTAGCCCAGTTCGAGTATCTCGCAGCAGAGTTTGAGTGCGTCCATGCCGTGCTTGGGGCGGATGATGAGTATGCGCTGTGGGTCCAGGCCCGAGGCGCGCAGCCATTTCTGGCTGACCGGCAGGGGCGGGTCGATCAGGCTCAGCCAGCCTGGGGTATTGGCCTGGCTCAGATCGCGCAGTACCGGAGCCAACCATTGCAGGCACTGGCGGGGCGCTCCGTTCAGGCTTATTTCGCTGAATCCGGCATTTTCGTCCGGCTCGCATTCCGGCAGGCGGGCCGGGGCCAGTTTGCGCATGCCCAGACGGGAAGACATCACGGCCTGATGCAACAGATCGGGTTGCACCGCTGAACCTTCGTTTCGCGCATACTGCATGGCGTACTCCTTCAGTGGCGTATCACGCCAACGCTCAAACCTTCGATAATCAATTCCTGTTCACCCAGATCGATTTCAATGGGGGCGAACTCGGGGTTCTCGGCGATCAGCGACACCTTGCGTCCCTGTTTATGGAAGCGCTTGACGGTGACCTCGTCGTCGATGCGGGCGACCACCACCTGGCCGTTACGGGCTTCACTGGTGCGATGCACCGCCAGCAGGTCGCCATCCAGAATGCCGATATCCTTCATGCTCATGCCGCGTACCCGTAGCAGGTAGTCGGCGCGCGGGCTGAAGAATGCCGGGTCGATCTTGCAGTGATTTTCGATGTTTTCCAGTGCCAGGATGGGGGCGCCGGCGGCGACCTGGCCGATGACCGGAAGGCTGTCGTCGTCGGGCGCTTCGTTGTCCGCAGGCAGGCGAATGCCACGCGATGCGCCGGGAATCATCTCGATCGCGCCCTTGCGGGCCAGCGCCTTGAGGTGATCCTCTGCGGCATTGGGTGAGCGGAACCCCAGCTCCCTGGCAATATCCACCCGGGTAGGTGGGTAGCCATTGCTGCTCATGTATTCCCTGATAAAGGAAAGTACCTGTTGTTGCCGTGCTGTGAGTTTCTGCATTTTATCTGCCTGTGTTTTTATACAGTGACTGTGATTATATACAGCTTGAGGCCAAGGGCAAGCCCGCAGCTACCGTTTGCAGCGCAGCCGTTGTGTGGTAAAACGTCGGAGTTGACAGTGAGTCCGTTTGAAACGTATGTTTCAAACACATGTGTTTTCCCTGGAGTTATCTGTGGCACAGTCTGAAACAGTCGAGCGCATTCTGGATGCTGCAGAGCAGTTGTTTGCCGAAAAGGGTTTCGCCGAAACCTCGCTGCGGCTGATCACCAGCAAGGCCGGGGTTAACCTGGCGGCGGTGAACTATCACTTCGGTTCGAAGAAGTCACTGATCCAGGCGGTGTTCACCCGTTTTCTCAATCCTTTCGTCAGCAGCCTGGAGCAGGAGCTCGAGCGCAACGAGCAGGCCGGCATTCCCGAGCAGAGCCTGGAACAACTGCTGGAAATGCTGGTGCGCCTGGTACTGGCGGTCAAGCCGCGCAGCGGCCATGACCTGTCTACCTTCATGCGCCTGCTGGGGCTGGCGTTCAGCCAGAGTCAGGGGCATCTGCGCAAATACCTGGCGGAAGTCTATGGCAAGGTGTTCAAGCGTTACATGGAGCTGGTGCTGCGCAGCTCGCCGGAGTTGCCGCCGGCGGTACTGTTCTGGCGGGTGCACTTCATGTTGGGCAGCGCGGCCTTCACCCTGTCGAGCATGAAAGCGCTGAAGGCGATCGCCGAAGCTGAATGCGGCGAGCGGGCCAGTACCGAAGAAGTGCTGCGGCAGATGGTACCCTTCCTGGCGGCGGGTATGCGCGCCGGTGCGCTCACCCCGGAGACCACGAGACAAGGCCAGGATACGCTGCAGGCGCTATAGCCGGCAGTGACGATCCGTATGCCGGGGCTTACCTCACGCCCCCTGATCCGCTATCGTGTGGCCTTTGCGGCGGAGCTGAGCATGCAACTGGACCTGATCCACATATCCATCGATAGGCAATGGCTGACCGGCTATCAAGCCGGTCGGCAGGTGTGTGCCTGGCCGGTATCCACAGCGAAGAACGGGCCGGGTGAGCTGAATGGCAGTGGCTGCACTCCCCGGGGGCGGCATCGGGTGCGTGCACGCATCGGCGATGGCCTGCCGTCGGGGGCGGTGTTCATTGGCCGGCGTCCGACCGGTGAGTTGTGGACCCCCGAACTGGCCGCCGCCAACCCGCAGCGGGACTGGATTCTGACCCGCATCCTGTGGCTCTGTGGCGAGGAGCCGGGGATCAATCGCGGTGGTGACCGCGATTCCCAGCGCCGCTATATCTATCTGCATGGCACTGGCGACGATCAGCCGATGGGCATTCCGCTGTCCCATGGCTGCATACGTCTACGCAATGCCGACATGCTGACCCTCTTTGATATGACCCCGGCGGGCTGCGCCGTGGTCATCGAATAATCTGATGGAGCACACCCTTTGACCCAAGGCACATTGATGCTGGATCTGGCCGGTACCTGGCTGACCCCGGAAGACCGCCAGCTGTTGAGACAACCCGAAGTCGGCGGTCTCATCCTGTTCGCCCGCAATACCGAATCCCCGGCCCAGGTGCGTGAGCTGGTACGCAGTATTCGCGCGTTGCGCCCGGAAATGCTGATCGCCATCGACCAGGAGGGCGGTCGTGTACAGCGTCTGCGCCGCGAGGTGCTGCGTCTACCGGCACTGGGGCGGATTGCCGGCTGTGGCGCCGAAGATGTCGCTGCCGTTGCCGAAGCGGCCGCCTGGCTGATGGCCACGGAAATGCTCGCCTGCGGCATCGATATCAGCTTCGCGCCGGTGCTGGATCTGGATCATGGTCGCAGCCAGGTAATCGGCGACCGTTCCCTGGGTGGTGACCCGCAGCAGGTCAGTCGCCTGGCCAGGGCCTATATCGATGGGCTGCACCAGGCCGGCATGGCCGCCACCGGCAAGCATTTTCCCGGCCACGGCTGGGCCGAGGCGGATTCGCATACCGACCTGCCGGTAGACGAGCGCAGTGAAGCGGATATCCGCCAGTCGGACCTCCAGCCGTTCGCAGCGCTGGCGCCGTTGCTGGATGGCATCATGCCGGCGCATGTGGTGTATCCGGCCGTGGACAGCCTGCCGGCAGGCTTCTCCCGGCGCTGGCTGCAGGATATTCTGCGTGCCGAGCTGGGCTTCGAGGGTGTCATTTTCAGCGACGACCTGACCATGGCCGGCGCCCACGCGGTGGGTGATATGGCGCAGCGGGTCGACGCGGCACTGGCCTCGGGCTGCGACATGCTGCTGGTCTGCAATGATCGGGCGGCTGCCGAGCAGGCACTGCTGCATGCCCAGCGCATTGGCATGCAGCCCTCGCTGCGGGCGCAGCGAATGCTGGCCCGGTGTGTGGTGGGGCTGGACTACAAGGCTCAGCCGCGCTGGCGGCAGTCGGTCGAATTGGTGCAGGGCGCCGGGCTGCTGTAACGGAAAAGCCGGCACCGCCGTTCGAGTGCCGGGTTTCATCCTGACTGGCGGTGTCCCACGCCCCCTTGGGTCGAGATGGAACTCGACCATCCTGGGTACGTGCAAAGCTGGGGTAGCCTTGGTTCGGGTTGTTGCGCGCGAGCGCGTGAAGACAGCGACGTTGTACTCGGTATAGCACCAGCACCAGCACCAGCTCCGAGGTCGCAGGCCGTGCTGGCCGGCAGCCATTGCAGAACCGTCTGCGGCCAGGGATGGCCGTAGACGAGCGCCATGGATGGCGGGGTGCGCGTTCTGCAATGGCTGTCGGTCAGCGCGGCCCTACGCGGAACCCGCCGCAAGCTCCAATCAAATCCAAGTGCCGCCGACAAACCCAGTCATTGCCGGGTTGAGCGGATCGGACGATACATTCCGGCCTATCACAGCCTCATCGGCGTTTTCCTTTGCCGTTGGGGGCGGCGGGCGCTTGCTGCAGCCGCTCGATCAGGGCCTCGACTGTATTCAGGCGCAGACCAGGCGCGCCCATGGGGGCGCTGAAACGCAATATGCTGCCACCCTCCAGGCGGTAGCGTTGCGGGCTGTCCTGGATCAGGCGGATCAGGATCAGCGGATCGATGCTGGTGTCGGCGGCGAACTCGATCCGCCCATGCTCCGGCCCCGCATCGATCTTGCTGATGCCCAGGGGGGTACAACGCAGTTTCAATGAGGTAACCCGGAACAGGTTCTTCACCGGCTCCGGCAGCAGGCCGAAGCGGTCGATCATCTCCACCTGCAGGTCCTTCAGCTCTTCATCGTCGCCGGCGTTGGCGATGCGCTTGTACAGCGTCAGGCGGGCATGCACGTCTGGCAGATAATCGTCAGGGATCAGTGCCGGCAAGCGCAGGTTGATGTCCGGGCCGCCGCTCAAGGGGTTCTCCAGCTCCGGTTGCTTACCCTGCTGAATGGCCTTGATCGCCCGTTCCAGCATGTCCATGTACAGGCTGAAACCGACCGCCTGGATCTGTCCGCTCTGGCCTTCGCCGAGCAGTTCACCGGCGCCGCGGATTTCCAGGTCATGGGTGGCCAGGGTGAAGCCGGCGCCCAGGTCCTGGGCCGCGGCGATAGCCTCCAGGCGCTTTTCCGCATCGCCGGTGAGCTTGCGCCCGGCCGGTGTCAGCAGGTAGGCATAGGCCTGGTGATGGCTGCGCCCGACCCGGCCGCGCAACTGGTGCAGCTGGGCCAGGCCGAACTTGTCGGCGCGCTCGATGATAATGGTGTTGGCGCTGGGCACGTCGATGCCGGTTTCGATGATGGTGGAGGTCACCAGGATGTTGAAGCGGCGGTGATAGAAATCGCGCATCACCTGCTCCAGTGCCCGTTCGGGCATCTGCCCGTGGCTGATGCCGATCCGTGCCTCGGGCACCAGTTCGGCCAGGTCAGCGGCGCATTTTTCGATGGTTTCCACTTCGTTGTGCAGGAAGTACACCTGGCCGCCGCGCAGTAGCTCGCGCAGGATCGCCTCCTTGATGACGGCCGGCTGCTGTTGCATGACGAAGGTCTTGACCGAGAGCCGCCGCGCCGGTGGGGTGGCGATGATTGACAGGTCGCGCATGCCGGTCATGGCCATGTTCAGTGTGCGGGGAATCGGGGTCGCGGTCAGGTTGAGGATATCCACCTCGCTGCGCAGCGCCTTGAGGCGTTCCTTCTGACGCACGCCGAAACGGTGTTCCTCATCGATGATGACCAGCCCCAGGTCCTGGAACTGCACATCGCCCTGCAGCAGCTTGTGGGTGCCGATCATGATGTCGACCTTGCCGTCGGCCAGCTCCTGGGTGGCGAGCTTGATTTCCTTGGCGGACTTGAAGCGTGACATCACCTCGACCTTCACCGGCCAGTCGGCAAAGCGGTCCTTGAAACTGTTGTAGTGCTGCTGGGCGAGCAGGGTGGTGGGCACCAGCACTGCCACCTGCTTGCCGCTGTGCACGGCGACGAAGGCGGCGCGCATCGCTACCTCGGTCTTGCCGAAGCCGACATCGCCACACACCAGGCGATCCATCGGCTGGCTGTTGGTCATGTCCTTGATCACCGCATCGATGGCGGCCTGCTGGTCAGCGGTTTCCTCGAAGGGAAAGGCCTCGGCGAAGGTCTGGTAGTCCTGATCGGGATCGTTGAAGCTGTAACCCTTGCGTGCCGCCCGGCGAGCATAGACGTCGAGCAGTTCGGCGGCGACGTCGCGGACCTTCTCCGCCGCCTTGCGCCGGGCTTTCTGCCACTGCTCGGAGCCCAGCCGATGCAGCGGTGCGTTGTCATCTTCGGCCCCGGAGTAACGGGCGATCATGTGCAGGTTGGCGACCGGCACATACAGCGTCGCTTCGTCGGCATACTCGAGCTTGAGAAACTCCGCCTGCTGACCCTCCACGCTCAGGTTGACCAGCCCGTGATAGCGGCCCACGCCATGATCGATATGCACCACCGGCGCGCCTTCACGCAGCTCGGTCAGGTTGCGGATGATGGTGTCGCCAAGGTCGGTGGTCTTGCCCCGGCGTCGGCGCTGCATCACCCGTTGACCGAACAACTGGCTTTCGGCGATCAGGGCGATGGCCGGGTCGTTGCTCAGCAGGCCCCGGTCTACCGGTGCGATGGTGATGCCGCAGAGGATATCGCTGTCGACGAAGGCGCTCCAGCTGTCCACCGGTTCGGGCTTGAGCGGTATCCGAGCCAGCAGCTCCAGCAGCGCTTCCCGCCGGCCGGCGGTCTCGGCGACGAATAGCGAACGGCCCTGGAAGTCCTCGAGAAACCGCTCCAGTTGCTGCAGCGGACGTTCCTGCTTGTTATCCAGCGGCAGCTCCGGCGGTGAACTGCAATCAAAGTTGGCTACTCCCGCGCCAGTCGGCAGTGGCGTGTCGTGGCAGATGATGCGCGGGTAGCGCTTGATCAGCGCGAAGCCTTCCTCCACCGGCAGGAACAGTTCCGCTGGTGACAGCAACGGCCGGGTCGGGTCGATGCCGTGCTCCTCGTAGCGGTTGCGCACATCGACCCAGAACTGGGTAGCGCTGTCTTCGATACCGGGCAGGCTGAACAGCTGGGTATTGTCCGGCAAGTAGTCGAACAGGGTGCCGAGCTCCTCGAAGAACAGCGGCAGGTAGTATTCTATGCCGGGTGGTACCAGTCCGTCGCTGAGGTCCTGATAGATCGGGCAGCGCCGATGGTCGACGTCGAAACGCTCGCGAAAACGGGCACGAAAGCCGGTCAGGGCGCTCTTGTCGAGGGGGAACTCGCGCGCCGGCAGCAGATGGATCTTCTCGACCTTGTCGATGGAGCGCTGGGTTTCCGGATCGAAGGTGCGCAGCGTTTCGATCTCTTCGTCGAACAGGTCGATACGGTAGGGCAGCCGTGAGCCGGTGGGGAACAGATCCAGCAGGGCGCCGCGCACGGCATAGTCGCCATGCTCGTAGACCGTATCGACGCAGCGGTAGCCGGCGGCGTCCAGGTTCTGCCGCATGCTGTCGATATCCAGCTTCTGGCCGACTTCCAGCATCAGGACCGAGCCGCCAAGGAACGGGCGAGGTGGAATGCGGTGCAGCAGGGTGATCATCGGCACCACGAGAATGCCACGCTCGACCTGCGGCAGGCGGTACAGGGTCTGCAGGCGTTGGGAAATGATGTCCTGATGCGGCGAAAAGCGATCGTAGGGCAGGGTTTCCCAGTCCGGGAAGCTGGCGACCGGCAGGTGCGGGGCGAAGAAGCGCAGTTCCTGCTCCAGGCGGTCGGCCATGGCCGTGTCGCGGGTGATGACCAGGCTCAGGCCCGGATGTTGCAACGCCGCTTCGGCTATGGCCAGAGCGCGTGCTGCCGCCGGCAGATTGCCCCAGGCGGTCTTGTTGCCAGAGGCTTTGTGCTGCGGGGCGGCGAACAGAATGGAATTGTCAGGCATGCAATTGAGCTTATCTTGTTACGCAAAACGCACAGTTTAACGCCATGTACCGATCCATGTGGGGATTGCCCTGTTTTTATCGGACCTTGCCGTGCCTGCGCTTGTCAGAGGAATGAGGCAGCTATATCATGATTGCCGCGTGACGCCGGGCCCCTCTGGCGGTGGTTGGTCCCACCGTGATGTCGGAGTCATAAGTTGATTCTTAACTTTGACCGGAGGGCCCCATGGAGCCACTGATCTCATTTCTGACCACCCCCTTTCTCGGAACCGCCGCCTGGCAGTGGTTCGCCTTCCTGGCCATCGTTCTGGCCATTCTCGCCTTCGACCTGGGTGTACTGCACCGCAAGGATCACGAGATCGAGGTGCGCGAGAGTCTGTTGCTGTACAGCGGCTACTTCACCGTGGGCATCCTGTTCGGCGTCTGGGTCTGGTTCGACCGAGGGTCGGCCAGTGCGCTGGAGTTCTACACCGGCTTTCTGATCGAGCAGTCGCTGTCCATGGACAATGTGTTCGTCATGGCGATGATCCTCGGCTTCTTCGGCATTCCCCGGTTGTATCAGCACCGGGTGCTGTTCTGGGGCATTCTCGGGGTGATCGTGCTGCGAGCGATCATGATCGGCCTGGGTGCGGCGCTGGTGCAGGAGTTCGAGTGGATTCTGTATCTGTTTGGTGTGTTCCTGTTGTTCTCCGGGGTCAAGATGTTCCTCAGCAAGGACCAGGAGGAGCATGCCGACCTGTCGCAGAACCGCATGGTCGGCTTTATCCGTCGACATTTCCGGGTGACCGACGACTTGCATGGTTCGCACTTTTTCGTACGCCTGCCGGACAAGACCGGCAAGGTGGTGCTGTTCGCCACGCCGCTGTTTCTGGCACTGGTGCTGATCGAGCTGGCCGATCTGGTGTTTGCGGTGGACAGCGTGCCGGCGATCTTCGCCATCACCCAGGATCCGTTCATCGTTTATACATCAAATATTTTCGCCATCCTCGGGTTGCGCTCGCTGTACTTCGCCCTGGCTGCGCTGATGCACCGCTTCGTCTACCTGAAATATGCCCTGGCCCTGGTGCTGATCTTCATCGGCTGCAAGATCCTGGCGCACGGTCTGGACATCAATATCCATGCCGGTGTGTCCCTGGGAGTGACCTTCGGTCTGCTGGCTGGCGGCGTGCTGCTGTCCCTGTACAGTACGCGCAAATCGGCCAGTTGAGCGACAGGTTGGCGGAGCTCCGGCCGTGCGCCGGGCTCCGTTAGCCATCGGATGATTGCCTACCAGAGCAGCTCGCCGCATAATAACGGCCCTCTTAGTTCCCAAGACCTGGAAGGAAAAACTGTGACTCAAGCCCAATACGAGCAATGTCTGGATAACTGGACCGATCGCGAAGCGACCGCCGAAGCGATGATCCCGTTGATTGGACGTCTGTACCGTGAACACAATGTGGTCACCTCCATCTATGGCCGTGGTCTGGTCAATCGCTCCGTCATCAGCCTGCTCAAGTCCCATCGTTTTGCCCGTCAGATCGATGACAGCGAGTTGTCAGTGCACGATACCTTTCCGGTGATCAAGGCGCTGCTGGACCTGAATCTGGGGCCGGCCTCCATCGATCTGGCGCGCCTGGTGGTCAAGTTCCAGAAGGAAGGGGGCGATGATCTTGACGCCTTCCTGCGTCGGGAACTGGCCAGTGTCATCGGCCACAAGGGTGAGAAGCGGGAGGGGCGCGATGTCGTGCTCTACGGCTTCGGTCGCATCGGTCGTCTGCTGGCTCGCATCATGGTCGAGAAGGCTGGCGCCGGTGATGGTCTGCGCCTGCGCGCGGTAGTGGTTCGCAAGGGTGCGGAGAACGACCTGTCCAAGCGCGCCAGCCTGCTGCGCCGCGACTCGGTACACGGCTCCTTCCAGGGCACCATCACCCTCGATGAAGAGAACAACACGCTGACCGCCAACGGCAACCAGATCCAGTTCATCTATGCCAGTGATCCGGCCAGCATCGATTACACCGCCTACGGTATCCAGGACGCCATTCTGGTCGACAATACCGGTGTATGGCGCGACGAAGCCGGCCTGTCCCAGCACCTCAAGTGCCCGGGCGTGAGCCAGGTAGTGCTGACTGCGCCGGGCAAGGGCAGCCTGAAGAACATCGTGCATGGCATCAACCATGCCTGGATCACCCCGGAAGACAAGATCGTATCGGCCGCCTCCTGCACCACCAATGCCATCGTGCCGGTGCTGAAAGCGATCAACGACAAGTTCGGGATCCTCAATGGGCATGTGGAGACCGTTCACTCCTACACCAACGACCAGAACCTGATCGACAACTTCCACAAGGGCAACCGCCGTGGCCGTAGCGCCGCGCTGAACATGGTCATCACCGAGACCGGTGCGGCCAAGGCGGTGGCCAAGGCATTGCCGGAGCTGGCCGGCAAGCTCAGCGGTAATGCCATTCGGGTGCCCACGCCAAACGTTTCCATGGCGATTCTGAACCTGAATCTGGAGAAGTCGACCAATCGCGAGGAGGTCAACGACTATCTGCGCTATATGGCCCTGCACTCCGAGCTGCACAAGCAGATCGACTTCACCAACAGCCAGGAAGTGGTGTCCACCGACTTCGTCGGCTCGCGGCATGCTGGTGTAGTGGATGCCGAGGCGACCATCTGCAACGACAACCGGGTCATTCTGTACGTCTGGTATGACAACGAGTTCGGTTACAGCTGCCAGGTAGTACGCATTCTGGAAGATATGGCGGGCGTCAACCCTCCGGCATTCCCGGCGTAGGTGTAATATGTGGTAATCAAAAAAGGCGCTTCGGCGCCTTTTTTGTTGACGCCAGTTCTGCCGGCAGAATCGCTCTGTAACGCCACTTTCCATGTTGTCAGGGGATTGTCTGGCGCTGCGACACTATGCCGCGTAGAAACCCGAAAAAAGCACCTTCCGAGTAGCTTTAAAAGGCCATGATCTTTATACTTGGCAGGATTTTTCGATCAGGGTCGTGGCTGCATCGTCTGATTCTTCTCCTGTTAAGTTCAGCGGAGTGCATTAGTGCTCCAGGCACCGCCATTGCCCCTTCACAAATTCCACATGTGATCAGGCTATTCATATGATAAAGATCAAGCGGGGCTTGGATCTGCCAATCACCGGCTCACCTGAACAACGCATCGAGGACGCACGTCCCGTCAGGAGCGTTGCGGTCATCGGTTTCGACTACCAAGGTATGAAACCTACGATGGAAGTGCAGGTCGGCGACCGGGTACAGGCAGGGCAGATCCTGTTCAGTGACAAGAAAACCCCCGGTGTGCTCTATACCGCACCCGTCAGTGGTGTGGTCAGCGCCTTGAACCGGGGCGAGAAGCGCGTGCTGCAGTCGGTGGTGATCGACGTCGAGGGCAGTGACTCCATCGACTTTGGCAGTCATGCCGCCGATAGTCTGGACAGTCTTGACGCCCAGTTGGTGCGTGACAAGCTGATCCGTTCCGGATTGTGGACCGCCCTGCGTACACGACCTTACAGCAAAGTCCCTGCGGTGGATGCCACGCCGTCCTCGATCTTCGTCACTGCCATCGACACGCATCCGCTGTCGGCCGATCCGGCCGTGGTGCTGCAAGGGTATGGCGTTGATTTCGAAAACGGCCTGAAGGTACTGTCGCGTCTGGCCGGCATCTGGTTGTGCAAGGCCGAGGGTGCGGCGATTCCCGGTGAAAGCATTCCGGGTGTCCGCACTGAAAGCTTTGCCGGGCCGCATCCGGCCGGCCTGGTGGGTACCCATATCCACATGCTCGATCCGGTCAGCGAGAGTCGCCAGGTGTGGCATATCAACTATCAGGATGTCGTCGCGGTGGGCCGCCTGTTCACCAGCGGCCACCTGTCGGCCGAACGGGTAGTCGCCCTCGGTGGCCCCCAGGTTGAGCGGCCACGTCTGTTGCGTACCGTGCTGGGTGCGAACCTGGCCGAGCTGACTGCTGGTGAGATGAAGGCGGGCAACAACCGCATCATCTCCGGGTCGGTGCTCGGTGGTCGCCTGGCGCGAGGTGCAGCGCAATTTCTTGGCCGATACCACCTGCAGGTCTCCGTCCTGTTGGAAGGCACCCAGCGTGAGCTGCTGCATTATCTGCGTGCCGGTACCGACAAGCACTCGATCCTGAATATCTTCATTTCCAAGCTCTCACCGTCGCGGCTATTCAACTTCACCACCAGTACCAACGGCAGTCCTCGCGCCATGGTCCCGGTCGGCAACTACGAAGAGATCATGCCGCTGGATATCCTGCCCACCCAACTGCTGCGTTCGCTGATCGTCGGTGATACCGACATGGCGCAGAAGCTCGGCTGTCTGGAACTGGACGAGGAGGACCTGGCGTTGTGCAGCTACGTATGTGCCGGTAAATACGAATACGGCCCGATTCTGCGTGACAATCTCACGCACATCGAAAGGGAGGGTTGATCAATGGGGCTGCGTAGTTTTCTTGACAAGATCGAGCACCATTTCGAAAAGGGCGGCAAGCACGAGAAGTGGTACGCGCTGTACGAGGCGCTCGACACCTTTCTGTACAAACCGGCCAGCGTAACCAGGACCACCGCCCACGTGCGCGACGGCATCGATCTCAAGCGCATGATGATCACCGTCTGGCTGTGTACCTTCCCGGCGATGTTCTTCGGTATGTGGAACGTCGGTTACCAGGCCAACAGTGTGCTTGCGGTCAATCCGGAGCTGTTGGCTGCCCAGGATGGCTGGCGCTTCGCGATCATAGGCATGCTGGCGGGTTTCGACCCGGGCAGCATCTGGGACAATATCATCCATGGCGCGACCTGGTTCGTACCGATCTATGTGGTGACCTTCGTCGTCGGTGGTTTCTGGGAAGTTCTGTTCGCCACCGTGCGCAGGCATGAAGTCAATGAAGGCTTCTTCGTCACCTCGGTACTGTTCGCCCTGATCCTGCCGCCGAGCATTCCGCTGTGGCAGGTGGCTCTGGGCATCAGCTTCGGTGTGGTGATCGGCAAGGAGATCTTCGGGGGTACCGGCAAGAACTTCCTCAACCCGGCGCTGACCGGTCGCGCCTTCCTGTTCTTCGCCTACCCGGCGCAGATTTCCGGTGATGCAGTCTGGACCGCAGTGGATGGTTTCAGTGGCGCCACTGCGCTGAGCATGGCTGGCGCTGGCGGCGTCGATGCGCTGGTCAACGGTGGGCTCAGCTGGATGGATGCCTTCATCGGCACCATGCAGGGCTCTATCGGCGAAACCAGCACCCTGGCCATCTTCATCGGCGGTGCGGTGCTGCTGATGACCAAGATCGCCTCCTGGCGCATCGTCGCCGGGGTGATGATCGGCATGATCGGTCTGAGCATGGTCTTCAATGCCATCGGCTCGGAGACCAATCCCATGTTCTCCATGCCCTGGTACTGGCACATGGTCACCGGCGGCTTTGCCTTCGGCATGATCTTCATGGCAACCGATCCGGTCTCGGCGTCGATGACCAACCTCGGCAAGTGGATCTTCGGTGGTCTGATCGGAGTCATGGTGGTATTGATCCGGGTAGTCAACCCGGCCTTCCCCGAGGGCATGATGTTGGCGATCCTGTTTGCCAACCTGTGTGCGCCGCTGATCGACTATTTCATCATCCAGGCTAATATCAAGCGGAGGCTGGCACGCCATGTCTAGTCAGAAAGAATCCACCGTCCGCACGCTGGTCGTTGCCCTGCTGGTGTGCCTGGTCTGTTCCGTACTGGTGGCAGGGGCGGCTGTTGCGCTGCGCCCGACGCAGATCGAAAACGCATTGCTGGATAAGCAGCGCAACATCCTGGCCATTGCAGGCCTGGGGGATGCGTCGATGTCCGGCGCTGAGATCAAGGCGCTGTTCGATGAGCGTATTGTCGCTCGTCTGGTCGACCTGGAAACCGGCCGGTTCAGCGATGAGTTCGATGCCGATACCTTTGATCCCCTGCGGGCTGCCAAGGACCCGGCGTTGTCGAAAAACCTGTCTGGCAGCGAGGATATCGCCTCGATCAACCGCCGCGAGAACTACAGCGTGGCGTACATCGTCGAGGATGCCGACAGACAGATGGAGACCCTGATTCTGCCGGTCCGCGGCTATGGCTTGTGGTCCACACTGCATGGGTTCCTGGCCCTGCGCGCCGACCTCAATACCGTACAGGGCTTCGGCTTCTATCAGCATGCCGAAACCCCCGGTCTCGGCGGCGAGGTGGACAACCCGAACTGGCGTGGCCAGTGGCCCGGCAAGCAGATCTTCAGCGAAGACGGCAAGCTGGCCATCCGGATACTCAAAAGCAGTGTCGATTCCGGCAGTCCGAATGCCCATCATCAGGTCGATGGGCTGGCGGGAGCCACGCTGACCGTGAACGGAGTCAACCACCTGCTGGAGTACTGGCTGGGCGAGAATGGCTTCGGTCCCTTTATCGATAACCTGCGTGCAGGGGAGGCTTGAGCATGTCACAGCCGACAATCAAACAGGTCCTGCTGGACCCGATTTTCAACAACAACCCCATCGGCCTGCAGATCCTCGGCATCTGCTCGGCGCTGGCGGTCACCTCGAACCTGAAGACCGCGCTGGTGATGAGTATCGCACTGACGCTGGTGACCGGTTTTTCCAGCATGTTCATCTCGATGATTCGCAGCCAGATTCCCAGTGCGATCCGCATGATCGTCCAGGTGGTGATCATCGCCTCGCTGGTGATCGTGGTGGATCAGGTGCTCAAGGCCTATGCCTATGCCCTGAGCAAGCAGCTGTCGGTGTTCGTCGGGTTGATCATCACCAACTGTATCGTCATGGGGCGCGCCGAAGGTTTCGCCATGCAGAACCCGCCGGTGCTGTCATTCTTCGACGGCATTGGCAACGGCCTGGGTTACAGCGCCATGCTGATTGGCTTGGGTATCGTGCGTGAGCTGTTCGGTGCCGGCACGCTGATGGGTTATGAAATCATCAGCACGGTCAATAACGGTGGCTGGTATCAGCCCAATGGTATGTTGCTGTTGCCGCCTTCGGCGTTCTTCCTGATCGGCCTGTTCATCTGGGCGCTGCGCAGTTGGAAGAGGGAGCAGGTGGAGAAACCGGACTTCAAGATGGCTCCACAGGTATCCAACAAGGAGGCCTTTTGATGGAACACTATATCAGTCTGTTCGTGAAGGCCGTGTTCGTCGAGAACATGGCCCTGGCGTTCTTCCTCGGCATGTGTACCTTCCTGGCTATCTCGAAGAAAGTCGAGACAGCGCTCATGCTCGGGATTGCCGTTTTGGTGGTTCAGGTAGTTACCGTACCGGCTAACAACCTGCTCTACACCTATCTGCTTCGGGACGGCGCTCTAAGCTGGGCCGGGTTGCCAGACGCAGACCTGAGCTTCCTCGGTCTGCTGTGCTATATCGGCCTGATTGCGGCGCTTGTGCAGATCATGGAGATGGTCATGGACAAGTACATTCCTGCGCTATATGGGGCGCTCGGGATCTTCCTGCCCTTGATTACCGTGAACTGCGCCATCATGGGCGGCACCTTGTTCATGGTCGAGCGCGATTATAACTTCAGCGAAAGTGTCGTTTATGGGGTGGGTTCCGGTTTTTCCTGGGCACTGGCCATCGTGCTGCTGGCGGCCATCAGAGAGAAGCTCAAGTACAGTGATGTGCCAGCAGGGCTGCAGGGGTTGGGTATCACCTTCATTACTGTGGGTTTGATGTCGTTGGGCTTTATGTCCTTCTCCGGCGTGCAACTATAAGGGAGCGGACATGTCGATTCTTGATTTATTGCTACCCATCGCGATGTTCACTGGCATCGTGCTGGTGCTGGTGGTAATTATTCTGCTGGCCCGTACCCGGCTGGTTTCCAGTGGCGATGTCAGTATTGAAATTAACGGCGAGAAAACCATTACCGTGCCGGCGGGGGGCAAGTTGCTGGGCACCCTGGCGGATAATGGTATCTTCCTTTCTTCGGCTTGCGGTGGCGGCGGTACCTGTGCCCAGTGCAAATGCATGGTGGAAAGTGGTGGCGGTGAGATGCTGGCCACTGAGGAAAGCCACTTCAACAAGCGCGAAGCCCGGGAGGGCTGGCGTCTATCCTGCCAGACACCAGTCAAGCAGGATATGAAGATCAAGGTCCCGGAAGAGGTATTCGGGGTCAAGAAGTGGGAGTGCGTGGTTGAATCCAACCCCAACGTGGCGACCTTCATCAAGGAGCTGACGCTGCGCCTGCCGGAAGGCGAGAACGTGGATTTCCGCGCTGGTGGGTACGTACAGTTGGAATGCCCGCCTCACACGGTGCACTACAAGGATTTCGATATTCAGCCTGAATTTCATCCCGATTGGGACAAGTTCGATATCTGGCGCTATGTGTCCAAGGTCGATGAGTCGGTGATCCGCGCCTACTCCATGGCCAATTACCCGGAAGAGAAGGGGATCGTCAAGTTCAATATACGTGTGGCTACCCCCCCGCCAGGTCAGGATCATATCCCGCCGGGCATCATGTCTTCCTATGTATTCAGCCTCAAGCCGGGCGACAAGATCACCGTGTATGGGCCCTTCGGTGAGTTCTTCGCCAAGGATACCGATGCGGAGATGGTGTTCATCGGCGGCGGCGCCGGTATGGCACCGATGCGCTCGCACATCTTGGATCAGTTGCTGCGACTCAAGAGCACGCGCAAGATGTCCTTCTGGTATGGTGCACGTTCGCTGCGAGAGGCCTTCTATGTCGATGAGTACGATAAGTTGGCGTCCGAGCACGAGAACTTCGAGTGGCATCTGGCGCTGTCGGATGCCCTGCCCGAAGACAACTGGGAGGGGCCTACCGGCTTCATCCACAATGTGCTGTACGAGAATTATCTGAAGGACCACCCGGCCCCGGAAGATTGTGAGTTCTACATGTGTGGGCCGCCGATGATGAACGCGTCGGTGATCAAGATGCTGGAGGAACTGGGGGTAGAACCCGAGAACATCCTGCTCGATGACTTTGGCGGCTGATATGTTGCGTTGGCTTTTCTGGCCCGTCGGTGCTGTTGCCTTGGCAGCAGCCTTGACGGGCTGTTTCAATTCTGCAGAGCCGGTGGCTGAGATCTACGGTCCGACCATGGGCAGTACCTATTCGATCAAATGGGTGGGGGGGGAAGGAACGCCGCCGCCAGCCGAGGTCAAGACCCTGATCGATCAAATGCTGGAGGAGTTCGAAAGTATCGCCTCCACCTGGCGCCCCGAGTCGGACCTGTCGCGCTTCAATGCGGCACCGGCGGGCACCTGTCAGGAGATGCCGCAACCGATCCTGGATCTGGTGCTGTTGGCGCAGCAGCTGTATGAGGACAGTGGTGGCAGCTTTGACCTGACCCTGGAGCCGCTGATGCACTTGTGGGGGTTTCATGGGGATATTGGCTCACAGCAGGTGCCGGACCCGCGGCAGTTGGCCGAGGCCATGGCGCGCACCGGACATGAGCATCTGCATATCCGTGGCCGGCAACTGTGCAAGGACACCCAGCTGGAACTGGATGTGAGTGGCATTGCTGCCGGCTATATGGTCGACGAAGTAGCCGAACGTCTGATGGCCATGGGCATCAAAGACTATATGGTGGAGCTTACCGGGGAACTGAAGGCTGACGGCCAGAAGCCGGGCGGGAGTCCCTGGCGCATTGCCGTGGAGGAGCCCCGGGACGAAAGCCGGGTCGCGCAGCTGGTATTGCCCCTGCGCGGCTATGGCGTTTCCACCTCTGGTGATTACCGCAACTACTTCGAGCACGAAGGGCAGCGGTACTCGCACACCTTCGACCCGGTCAGCGGCAAGCCGGTGATGCACGACCTGGCCGCGGTGACGGTACTGCACGAGTCCGCCGCCTGGGCCGATGGGCTGTCCACCACCTTGCTGGTGAAGGGCTCGGAGCGCGGCTGGGATTATGCGCTGGAGCACGATATTCCGGCGTTGTTCGTCATTCGTCAGGGGGATGGCTTCGTATCCCGCAGCACTCCCCGATTCATCGCCCTGCAACAGGGCAAGGAGTAGAACCATGCTTTGGGTCGTGACTTTTTCGGTGATGCTGCTATGTGTCGCCGGTATGGCGGTTGGCGTCATGGCCGGCCGCAAGCCGATTGCCGGTTCCTGCGGCGGTATCGGAGCTATGGGGGCGGATGCCAGCTGCAGTCTGTGTGGCGGCAACCCCAACAAGTGCGAGGAGTCGAAGCAGGAAACCGGTTCGACAGCCCCCCCGGCATTGGGCTACGACGCCACTCAGAGAAAGTGAATGGCGCAGGCTGCACAGGAATCTATCTGAGGATTGCTACAGGACCGAATTGAATGGCTGTTTACAACTATGATGTGGTAGTGCTGGGCGCAGGCCCGGCGGGAGAGGGAGCTGCGGTCAACGCGGCGAAGCTGGGACGCAGGGTTGCGGTGATCGAGGAACGGAACATGGTGGGCGGCAACTGCGTTCACCTGGGTACCATTCCGTCCAAGGCGCTGCGCTATTCGGTCAAGCAGATTATTCAATTCAATACCAATCCGGTATTTCGCACGGTGGGCGAGCCACGGGACTTTTCCTTCCCGGATGTGCTCAAGAGCGCGGAAAAGGTCATTTCCCGTCAAGTGCGTTCGCGTAATAGCTACTACGCGCGTAACCGCATCGATCTGTTCTTCGGCAAGGGTAGTTTTGCCGATGCCCATACCATCGAGCTGGTCAACGCCGAAGGGGCTGTGGACCGGCTCGTGGCTCAGGAAATCATTATTGCCACCGGCTCAAGGCCGTACCGTCCGGCGGATGTCAATTTCAACCACCCGCGGATATATGACAGCGATACCATCTTGCAGCTCAACCATACTCCGCGCACATTGATCATCTATGGCGCTGGGGTCATCGGCTGCGAATATGCCTCCATCTTTTGTGGGCTGGGAGTCAAGGTGGATCTGATCCACAACCGCGACCGCCTGCTGAGCTTCCTCGATGACGAGATTTCCGATGCTTTGAGCTACCATCTGCGCAACAGCATGGCGCTCATCCGTCACAACGAGGAGTACGAAAAGATCGAGGGACTGGACGGCGGCGGAGTGGTACTGCACCTGAAATCAGGCAAGAAGATCAAGGGTGACGCGTTACTCTGGTGCAATGGCCGCTCCGGCAATACGGATGGCCTGGGGTTGGAGAACATCGGCCTGCAGTCCAACAGTCGCGGCCAGGTGTTGGTGGACGAGAACTATCGCACCGAGGTGCCCAACGTCTATGCGGCCGGGGATGTGATCGGCTGGCCAAGTCTGGCCAGTGCTGCCTTCGACCAGGGACGTTCGGCGGCGGGGAATATTGTGGAGAATGACAGCTGGCGGTTCGTTGATGACGTGCCGACCGGCATCTACACCATTCCCGAGATCAGCTCGCTGGGCAAGACGGAGCGTGAGCTGACCAGCGAAATGGTGCCCTACGAGGTGGGCCAGGCCTTCTTCAAGAGCATGGCACGGGCGCAGATCAGCTGCGAGCCGGTGGGCATGCTGAAGATCCTGTTCCATCGCGAGACGCTGCAGGTGCTTGGGATCCATTGCTTCGGCGACCAGGCCTCCGAGATCGTGCATATCGGCCAGGCAATCATGAGTCAGAAGGGGGAGGCCAATACCATCAAGTACTTCGTCAATACCACCTTCAACTACCCAACCATGGCGGAGGCCTATCGGGTCGCCGCGCTGGACGGCCTCGGCCGGCTGTTCTGACCTGCCACCTGTCTGGTGCGGTCAGTCGGCCGCGCCAGACTCCAGTACCGTGACAGCCAGTTGCGGTACATCGGTGATCAGGCTATCGACTCCCATCTCGCGCAATTGCAGCATCAGCTGCGGCTCGTTCACCGTCCACACCGAAACGTGCAGGCCGTGCTGGTGTGCCTGGGCGACTCTGGCCGGGGTGCACAGCTTCCAGCTCAGCACCAGAAAGCGGCACTGATAGCGCAGGGCGCTCTTGACCGGGTCCAGCAGGCCATACTCCTCGACCAGTCCGGTCGGTAGCGGGCAGCCACTATCCCGGGCATGGCGCAACAGCGCACGACTGGATGAGGTGATCACCACCTTGTCTGCCAGGCCGTGGGCATCGACCAGCCGGGTAATGGCATCGATCACCCGGCGTGACTGCGCCGGCGATCCGCTCTTGACTTCCAACTGATAGTGCTCGAATTCCGGGCAGGCCTGGAACAGTTGTTCCAGAGTAGGAATCGGGCAGGGCTCCGCCCAGCCGGCCAGACCGAGGCGGGCGTCGATGCGGGTCAGATCGGCGGCGCGCAGGGCCGCGACCTTGCCCTTGATGCCGGTGGTGCGCTTGAGAGTCGGATCATGGATGACCATCAATTGATGGTCAGACGACAGGTGCAGGTCCAGCTCCACCCGGGTCACCCCAGCCTGCAGCGCCTTGCGGAAGCTGGGCAGGGTGTTCTCCGGGGCTTCGCCGCGAGCACCGCGATGGCCGTAGATGAGCATGGGGTCTTCAGTTGCCGGTGGGGATGTGTTGGCGCACGCTGTGGATCACCTTGTCATGTTCGAAGTAGACGCTGAAACCCGGATAGTCCCAGCGGCTGATCGGTGGTTGGCCGACCGCCGCGTGACGGGTGGTCGGCGCACCGTGGCGCTGCTGTACCGCGCTGGTGCTGGTGCCGCGCTGGGGCAGATCGAGTTGCTGGCTGACCGCCTGCTGGCCCAGCGGTATGGACAGGGTCTCGGCCTGTACGATGGTGGCGGCAAACAGGGTGGTGACCAGGGTCAGGGGCAGAAGTCGTTTCATGTCGATGTCCTTTCGTTGTGTTTCGCAGCACGGATTTCCTGTGCCTGTTTCTGCACGATATGCCGAGCCAGCAGCTGGCGCTGGGCATCGTTGCACTGTGCGAAGCTTACCTGTATCAGGTACTGGTCGGAAGCGTCATCCCGGACACAGTCGGCAATCTGCACCGTTGCCGCCAGGCCGATCGGGTCCGGCAGCAGCAATCGCAGGACGATCCACTGGCCTACGGCCAATGCCCGACGGGAAGGGAAGGTCAGACCAGCCTCGCTGAGGGTCACGGCCAGTGGTGTCCCCATATCCTCGACCAGTTGCAGGGACAGGGCCCGGCCGATCAGCTCGACCCGCTTGTTGAGGATCTTCAGGTAGGCGGCCAGACCGCGATCATGCTCACCGATCTGGCGCAACAGATGCTGTGATTCATGGTCCAACAGGTGCAATTCACCGAGCAGGCCGAACAGTGGGGATGGCTCGGGTTGGGGGGGATGCTCGGCGGGTAGGGCATCGATCAATTGATAATCCAGCGCCAGTCGATCCTGGATCTGGAAGTAGCCGGAGTGAACGCCATCGTGATTGTTGGTTTGCATGTTTCAGGCCCGTTTACCGAAACCGGTTTCAGTGTAACATGTCAGCCCGAACTGCCATTCATCGGGACTTTTCTCATCAGGTAACTGGTATTCCATGTTCAGACCCTTGCCGTTTTTCATCGGGTTGCGCTACACGCGCGCCAAACGTCGTAATCACTTTATATCCTTTATTTCCCTGATCTCCATGCTGGGGCTGACCCTGGGCGTGCTGGTGATGATTCTGGTGCTGTCGGTCATGAACGGTTTCGACCGTGAGCTGCGCACCCGCATTCTCGGCATGGTGCCGCACGCCAGCATCAATGGCTATCAGCCGATCGATGATTGGCGCAGCCTGGCCACCGAACTGGAGTCCCATCCCGAGGTTGCCGCTGCCGCCCCGTTCATCCAGATGCAGGGCATGCTGACCCATAATGGCAGTGTAGCCCCGGTACTGGTCAGCGGCATCATTCCCGAGGCGGAAGCACAGGTGTCGATCATCGACCAGCACATGCAGGCCGGCAGCCTCGATGACCTGAAGGAAGGCGAGTTCGGCATCATCATCGGCGAACTGATCGCCAAACGTTTCAATGTCCAGTTGGGTGACAAGCTGACCTTCGTCATGCCCGAGGCCTCGGTCACCCCGGCTGGCGTGTTCCCCCGTCTCAAGCGCTTCCATGTCACCGGTGTGTTCAAGGTCGGCGCCGAACTGGATGCTTCCATGGCGCTGATTCACGCCGCCGATGCTGCGCGTTTGAGTCGCTGGGAGCCGGGCCAGGTGCAGGGCATACGGCTGCGTCTGGTTGACCTGTTCCAGGCGCCCCAGGTGTCCTGGGATCTGGTGACACAGTTGCCGGGGGAGTATTACGCGCAGGACTGGACGCGCAGTCACGGCAACCTGTTCGCCGCCATCCGCATGGAGAAGACCATGATCGGCCTGTTGTTGCTGCTGATCGTGGCGGTGGCGGCATTCAATATCATTTCCACCCTGGTCATGGTGGTCACCGACAAGAAGGCCGATATCGCCATCCTGCGTACCCTGGGAGCCTCGCCCGGCACCATCATGGGCATCTTCATGGTCCAGGGCTCGGTCATCGGGGTGGTCGGCACCCTGGCTGGCGGTATTCTGGGGGTACTGGCGGCGCTCAATGTCTCGGCGCTGGTAGCCGGGCTGGAAAAGCTGCTGGGTACCCAGTTTCTCAGTTCCGATGTGTATTTCATCAGTTATCTGCCGTCCGAGCTGATCTGGACGGATGTCGTGATCATCTGCACCGCTGCGCTGGGCATGAGCTTTCTGGCTACCCTGTATCCGGCCTGGCGTGCATCCCGTACCGAGCCGGCGGAGGCCCTGCGTTATGACTGAAGTAGTACTGGAATGCCGGAAACTGGGCAAGCGATACGCGGTAGGCCCGCAAAGTCTGCAGGTACTGGACGAGGTCGATCTGCGGTTGCAGGCTGGCGAGCGTATCGCCATCGTTGGCAGTTCAGGCTCGGGCAAGACGACCCTGTTGAATATGCTCGGTGGCCTGGACACTCCAACCACCGGCGAGGTGTGGCTGGCGGGGCGGCAGATGTCGGCGCTCAAGGAGTCCGAACGCGGACAGCTGCGCAACAGCGATCTGGGCTTCGTCTACCAATTCCATCACCTGCTGGCTGAATTCACCGCGCTGGAGAACGTCTGCATGCCCCTGCTGATCGGTGCAACGCCGATCGACCAGGCGCGTGAACGCGGCCTGGCGATGCTGGAGCGCGTTGGTCTGTCGCCCCGTGCCGGTCACAAGCCGGCCGAGCTGTCGGGTGGCGAACGCCAGCGGGTGGCGATCGCCCGGGCGCTGATCAACGAGCCGGCCTGTGTACTGCTGGACGAACCGACCGGCAACCTCGACCAGCACACTGCCCGCAGCGTGCAACAATTGATGCTGGAACTCAGCCAGCGGCTGGATACCGCCTTTCTGGTGGTTACCCACGATCTGGCGCTGGCCGCGCAGATGGATCGGGTGCTGACCCTCGATGAAGGCCGGCTGGTGGCACAACCAATCTGAACAGTTGATTCAGGACTGACGACGGCGTCGCATTTTGCGGCGCTTCCAGTTGCGTGCAACCCAGAAACGCCAATACAACAGGGTGCCGAAGTAGCCAATGGCGGCGGCGGCGACGGCTGACACCAGTGAGCCGGCCAGCATGGGTTGCCAGATATGATGAATCTCTGTCGTCAGCCAGGTGATGGACAGTTCCGGCGGCATGGTGCGTTCCGGGGCGCCCAGCAGCAGGGTGCCGAGCTTGTACTGCATGAAGAATACCGGCGGCATGGTGATCGGGTTGGTCAGCCACACCAGGCTCACCGAGATCGGCAGGTTGGCCCGTATCATTACAGCGATGAACGCGGCCAGCAGCATCTGCATGGGGATTGGCAGCAGGGCCGCGAACAGGCCGCCGGCCATGGCCCTGGCAACGCTGTGCCGGGTCAGGTGCCAGAGGTTCGGATCATGCAGCACGGTGCCCATGAAACGCAGCGACTTGCTGTGCTTGATCCGTTCCGGGCTGGGCATGTAGCGCTTGAGTAGCTGACGTGGCATCGCAGGCTGATCGGTAGGCGGGCTAAACGGCAATTATGCTCCTAATGGGGTATTCCGGCCACCCATCGCCGTGGTATTGAAAATGACTGGATATTTCGCACATGGTTGTGCCGTTGTTTCTGATCGCCCTGATCACCGGCATGTTGCTGCCGCTGAGCTGGAGCAGTCTGCCTCCGACCTGGCTGGCAGCGGTGCCGCTGGGCCTGGCAGTGCTGCTCTGGCGCGTCCGCCGGCTGCGCTGGTTGTTGCCGTTGTCCATCGGCCTGCTGTGGGCCTGCCTGTTCCATCACCAACTGCTGGGTCAGCGCCTGTCGACGGAGTTCGATGGCGTTCGTGTGCAGGTGGTGGCGCAGGTCAGGGGACTGCCCGAACCCACCGAGAGTGGCTGGCGCTTTGATCTGGAGCAGGTGCGGTTGGCCGACACCGGCCAACCGCTGCCACCCTTGCGCGCGCACTGGTTCGGTGGCCAGCCGCTCAGCCCGGGCGAGCGCTGGCGCTTCGAGATGACCCTGCGGCGTCCTGCCGGCATGGCCAATCCTGGAGGCTTCGACTACGAAGCCTGGCTGTATGCCCAGGGTATCGGGGCGCTCGGCAGCGTGCGGAGTGGGCAGCGGCTCAGCGAGGCACAGCCGGGCCCGGGTATCGCCGCGCTGCGCAACAACATACGCCAGCAACTGGAACAGGTACTCGATGGTCAGCCCGGCGGTACCCGCCTGACGGCTTTGGTAGTCGGCGACAAGAGTGTACTCGGCCGGGAGGATTGGCAGACACTGCAGGCCACCGGCACCAGCCACCTGATGGTCATTTCCGGTTTACATGTGGGCATGCTGGCGGCTGCGGTATTCGGCGTGGTGACGCTGCTGGGACGCTGCGGAGTACTGGTCTGGCCCTGGCCGCGGCTGTGGCTGGCGATGCCGTTGGTGATCGTGGTCGCTGCCGTGTATGCCTTGCTGGCCGGATTCGATGTGCCGGTACAGCGGTCCTTGCTGATGATCACCCTGGCGCTGCTGATCCAGTTGCTATACCGCCAGCCGGGGTTGTGGACATTCTGGCTGGTGGCCTTTGCCGGGGTGGTGGCGTTCAATCCTGCGGCGCCGCTGCGCGCCGGCTTCTGGCTGTCGTTCATTGCGGTCGGTCTGCTGTTGTATGGCATGGGCGCCCGGTTGGGCACGGCCAATATCTGGTGGAAGTGGGGGCGTGCCCAGTGGCTGGTATTCATCGGCCTGTGGCCATGGCTGTTGCTGTGGTGCATGCCGGCCAGCCTGACGTCGCCGCTGGCCAATGTGCTGGCGATCCCCTGGGTCAGTCTGCTGGTGGTGCCGGCAGCCTTGCTGGGCACGGTGCTGCAGATGCTGTTCGACTTCCCCTGGCTGGTCAAGGCAGCCGCTGTGGCACTGAACTGGCTATTCGATGGACTCGACTGGGTGGCCCGGCTGCGCGAGGCCGAGCGTCTGGCATTTCCCGGCTGGGCGGGTTTTCTCCTCGGTCTGGCTGGGGTCACCGCGCTGCTCAGCCCGCTGGCGCGGTTGTTGTGGCTGCCGGGCCTGATCTGTCTGCTGGCCTTGTTGCTGCCACCGCAGCCGCGGCCGGCGCCTGGCCAGCTCTGGGTCACCGTACTGGATGTGGGGCAGGGGCTGTCGGTCTTGCTGCAGACCCATCGCCATGATCTGCTGTACGACACCGGGGCCCGCTTTGCCAGTGGCTTCGATCTGGGCGAGGCGGTGGTGCACCCGGCCCTGCTGGCGCTGGGGGTGCGCAAGCTGGATATACTGCTGCTCAGTCACGCCGACAACGATCACGCCGGGGGCGCAGGCTTCATTGCCGCCAACCTGCCGGTCAAGCGCACGCTGGCGGGGCAATATGCCGCGCTCGACCCTCTGCTCCAGGCACGGCCGTGCATTCCAGGCGAGCATTGGAGCTGGGATGATGTACGTTTCGAGGTGTTGCATAGCCCGCCACCTCCGGCGTCGGCCAACGAGCAATCCTGTGTGCTGCGTGTGGTCGCTGGCCAGGGGGCGGTGGTACTGCCCGGGGATGTGGGAATTCGTGGTGAATATCAGATGCTGGACAAGCCGCTGAGCGCCGACCTGCTGCTGGCTCCCCACCATGGTAGCCGCAGCTCGTCATCCTACGCGTTCATCCGCGCGGTCAACCCGCGCTGGGTAGTGTTCAGTGCCGGTCGGCACAGCCAATACGGCCATCCACATCCCAGGGTTGTGGAACGTTACCGCGAACTGGGAGCCGAACCAGTTTATACTGCCACCGCCGGAGCGATACGCTTTGTCCTGGACGACACAGGGAAGGCCCGCCGGGAGTGGTCCTGGCGTGAGCGTGCACAACGCTTCTGGCATGAAGATCGAGCACCGGGCCGGCTGGCTGAATAGTCGCCAGCAGGCGTGCTAGAGTAGACCAATTTTGGAGGGAACGTCTGTGTGGGAATTGATCAAAGCCGGCGGTTGGCTGATGCTGCCGATCGTATTGTCCTCGGTGGTGGCCGCAGCCATCGTTCTGGAGCGCCTGTGGACGCTGCGCAGTAACCGCGTCGCGCCGGCCAACCTGGTAGGGCAGGCCTGGCGCTGGATCAAGGACGGCCAGCTCGATGCCAGTCGGCTCAAGGCGCTGCGTGCCGACTCCCCGCTGGGCGAGGTCCTGGCGGCCGGCCTGGCCAATGCTCATCATGGCCGGGAAATCATGAAGGAATGCATTCAGGAGGCGGCGACCAAGGTCATCCACGAGCTGGAGCGCTACCTCAGCACCCTGGGCACCATTGCCGCCGTGTCCCCGCTCCTGGGGCTGCTGGGCACCGTGATCGGGATGATCGATGTGTTCACCGCAGTCATGCTGCAGGGTACTGGTAACACCGCAGTGCTGGCTGGTGGCATTTCCAAGGCGCTGATCACCACCGCCGCGGGCCTGACCGTGGCCATCCCCGCGCTGTTCTTCCACCGCTTTCTGTCCCGCCGGGTCGACGAGCTGGTGGTGGCCATGGAGCAGGAAGCGACCAAATTGGTTGAAGTGGTGCAGGGCCAGCGTGATGCCGATTTCAACGGCAGCGCTCCGGCGGCACAGGACAAGCGGCCCGTCAGCCTGGCCAAAGGGAATTGACCGATGAATTTTCGACGCAGGACCCGGGTGGATACCGATATCAACCTGACACCGCTGATCGATGTGGTGTTCCTGTTGCTGATTTTCTTCATGGTATCGACTACCTTCACCCGGGAAACCCATCTGAAAGTCGACCTGCCGGAGTCCGTCTCCGGCGAGCGGGCCGAGAATGCTGATCAGCAGCAGATCGAGGTACTGATTTCCGCTACCGGCGAGGTGGCGATCAACGGCAATGCGCTGATCGATCCCGGTCTGGAGACGCTGAAGGCGGCATTGGCGCGTGAAGCCGGTGGCAACCACGCTCTGCCGGTGGTGATCACTGCCGATGCCAGGACGCCGCATCAGTCAGTCATCACCGCCATGGATGCTGCCGGCCAGCAGGGCTTCACCCACCTGCGGCTGACCACCAGTGAGCCGGAAAACCCGGCGCCATGAACGGCTTCTCCCTGGAGCGCTTCATGCTCCGTGCCTGGTATGAACGGCATGGCTGGCTGAAGCTGCTGCGGCCGCTATCGCAACTGTACCAAGGGGTCGCCACGCGCCGCCGCCAACGCTACCTGGATGATCCTGCGGCCAGTTGGCAACCGCCAGTGCCGCTGATCGTGGTGGGTAACATCACCCTCGGTGGTACCGGCAAGACGCCAATGGTGATCTGGTTGGTAGAACACCTGCGTGATTGCGGGTTGCGTGTGGGGGTCATCAGTCGGGGCTACGGCGCCAAACCGCCTTCCCGGCCCTGGCGCATCCAGCCGACCGAGGATGGTCCCGAGCAGGTCGGCGACGAGCCACTGCTGATCGCCAGTCGCTGCCAGGTGCCGGTGGTGATCGACCACGACCGTGCCAGGGCGGGGCGGCATCTGCTGGAACACGCGGCTGTCGACGTGATCATCAGCGATGATGGTCTGCAGCATTACCGCATGGGGCGTACGCTGGAACTGGTGATGATCGATCACGGGCGCGGTCTGGGCAATGCCCGCTGCCTGCCTGAAGGTCCGCTGCGCGAACCCGCCAAGCGCCTGGAATCGGTGGATATGCTGGTACGTACCGGTGCCGATGTTGATGCCGATGGCGCTTTCGCCATGCAACTGCAGGCCGTGGATCTGGTCAACCTGAAGACAGGTGAGCGCATCAAGCCGGCGCAGTGGAAAGCACCGCCCCGGGTGCAGGCGGTCGCGGGTATCGGCAACCCCGAGCGCTTTTGCAAGACCCTGGAGAATCATGGCTTCGTGCCGGAAATCCATGCCTTCGCCGATCACGCCCAGTACAATGCCGACAGCTTCGCCGAGTTCGACCATGGCGAGCCGTTGATCATGACCGAAAAGGACGCGATCAAATGTGCCGGCTTCGCGCGCGACAACTGGTGGTACCTGAGCGTCGATGCCTGCTTGAGCGCCGCCTTCACCGCGGCGCTGCATGAAAGACTGGACCGACATCTGCGGTCCAGCCGGAAAACCTTTCCCTGACCGGAGTCTGACGATGGATCCCAAATTGCTCGATATCCTGGCCTGCCCACTGTGCAAGGGCCCGCTGGTGCAGAACCAGGACAAGACCGAACTGTGGTGCCGGGCCGATGGTCTGGCCTTCCCGGTGCGTGACGGTATTCCCGTGATGCTTGAGGGTGAAGCGCGTGCGCTGGACGCGGACGAGAGGCTGGATCACTGAACATGTTCCACGTCATCATACCGGCCCGTTATGCCTCCACCCGGCTACCGGGCAAACCACTGCAGGATATCGCCGGCAAGCCGATGATCCGTCACGTCTGGGAGCAGGCCCGCAAGAGTGCCGCCGCATCGGTGACCATCGCCACCGACGATGTGCGCATCGTCGAGGCCTGTCGCGAGTTCGGTGCCGATGCACTGCTGACCCGTGACGATCATCCGTCCGGAACCGATCGCCTGCAGGAGGTGGTCAGCCAACTGGGGCTGGGCAGCGAGGCCCATGTGGTCAATGTGCAGGGCGACGAGCCGATGATCCCGCCGGCGCTGATCGACCAGGTGGCCGCCAACCTGCGGGCTTTTTCCGCCGCCAGCATCGCCACCCTGGCCGAGCCGCTGCAGGATATCGACACCCTGTTCAATCCCAATGCGGTCAAGGTGGTAACCGATCACCAGGGGTTCGCCCTGTATTTCAGCCGCGCGCCCATGCCCTGGTGCCGGGATGCCTTTGCCGGGGAGCGTCCGGCCAGTTTGCCCGAGGGTATCCCGTTCCGTCGCCATATCGGCCTGTATGCCTACAAGGTCGGCTTCCTGCATGACTATGTACGTTGGCCGGCCAGTCCACTGGAAGTCGCTGAGTCGCTCGAGCAATTACGGGCCTTGTGGTTCGGCTGTCGCATCCATGTCGCCGACGCTTGCGAAGTGCCGCCGGCCGGGGTGGATACGCTGGAAGACCTGGAGCGGGTACGCCAGTTGCTGGCTGCACGCTGATGGGAGCGGTGGTCGTTTCCCGGGCGGATCTGCGCCTGCTCAATACCTTCGGTATCAGCGAATATGCCGAACGGTTGGTAACAGTCGAGAACGACGTCCAGTTGCGTGAGGCGCTAGGCCTGGCCCGGCAGCAAGACTGGCCGGTGACCCTGCTCGGTGGTGGCAGCAACATGGTGCTGGCCGGCCCGGTGCCGGGTCTGACCATAGCCATGCGCAGCCGTGGGCGGCGGGTGGTCGAGCGCACCGCCGATAACGTCCTGATCGAAGGCGAGGCCGGCGAAAACTGGCATCAACTGGTTGGCTGGAGCCTGGATCATGGTTTCCACGGGCTGGAGAACCTGTCCCTGATTCCCGGTACCCTGGGTGCTGCGCCGGTACAGAATATCGGTGCCTATGGTGTCGAGCTGTGTGATGTATTCGACAGTCTGGATGCGCTGGATCGCCACACTGGAGAGGTCTGTCGCCTGGATCGGGCAGCCTGCCGGTTCGCCTATCGGGACAGCCTGTTCAAGCAGCAACCCGGGCGCTTCGTCATTCTGCGGGTACGCCTGCGGCTGGCTACGCGCCCGCAACCCAGGCTCGGCTATGCGCCATTGGCGGCGGCCTGGCAGGCGCTTGGCCTGCAGCGGCCCGACAGTCGGGTGATCAGCGAACTGGTGTGTCGCATCCGTCGCTCGAAACTGCCCGACCCCGCCCAGCTGGGTAATGCCGGCAGCTTCTTCAAGAACCCCCTGGTCAGTGTCGAACGTGCCACGGCACTGCTGGCAGCCTGGCCAGGCATGCCGCATTACCCGCAGGATGATGGCAGTATCAAATTGGCTGCCGGCTGGCTGATCGAGCAGGCTGGCTGGAAAGGACATTGTCGCGGCAGCGTCGGCGTGCACTGCGAGCAGGCCTTGGTGCTGGTCAATTTCGGAGGCGCGCGGGGTGCCGAGGTAATGGCATTGGCTGGCGATATCCAGCAGGATGTGGTGCGCAGGTTTGGCGTTACCCTGGAGATGGAGCCGCAACTGATCGGCGGCTGACATCGGCGGGTCAGTCAGGCAAGGGAAGGCCATAAACGACAAAGGGGATGCCGATTGGCATCCCCTTTGTCGTTGCTGCAACTGACGATCAGCTTCTCGGAGCCTGCTCGTCATCCTCCTGTGCGGCGGAGTCTTCCTGCTGCTCCACGACACTGGTTCCCGGGTGCGCAGGGATATCCGCCTGCTCGCCGGTCGTGATGACATCTTCGGCTTCCTCCGTCGCGGCTACTGCCGGGCTCGGCTCAACCTGGGCTTCCTCGATGGTCTCGATGACGTCCTGGGCTTCGGCCATCGCTTCGCTCACCGACTCGACCGGCTGTGCGGTCTGCTCGGCGGGCTGCTGGGCTTCGGCTTGTACCTCGGGCTCGGCTTCCACCTGCTCCTGGGCGGGTGCCTCGGCCTGCTGCTCGGCCAGACGCTTGGCCTCCAGGCGACGCTTGCGGATTTCACGCGGATCGTTGAAGGCGCGGCCGCTTTCGGTCAGGGCGGGGATCGGCTTCTGCTCCGATTCGACAACCTGTGCCGGAGCCTCGGCCACTACTACCTCTTCGGCAGCAGGCTGCGGTGCCGGAGTCGGCTCCTGGGGCGCTTCTTCCGGCTGGGCAGCGGTCTGCTCGGCGACGGTTGCTGCGCTGTCAACGTCCGGCTCGGGCTGGGCCTCAGGTTCGGAAACAACCTGCTCAACCGCCTGCGGCTGAGCCGCTGGTTCCTCGGTCACGCTGGTCGGTGCCGGCTCGGCTGCCGGTGCGCCACCCTCTTCACGCTGGGACTGGTTGAATGCCTCGACGGCATGCTCGATCGATTGCTCGATATCCGATACCGCCTGGGTCAGGGTTTCCTCAACCGGCTGTTTGACCTCTTCCAGGGGTTCGGCGGAGACCGGGGCAGCTGCTTCTACAGCCGGCTCATTGATCATCTCCGACGGGGCCTGGCCTTCGCTGGCGGCAACCGCCTGGGTGGCAGCGATGGCTACACTGGCCGGAATGATGACCTCGGCGGCGTCATTGCTGCTCTGGTTGGCCGGTTTGTCCGCTGTGTCGGCTGCGCTATCGGCCTGGGCTGCCGTTGCCACGTTTTCGCCAGTGCTCTCGTCCTGGACGGGGCTGCGGCTGCGACGGTTATTGCGGCGGCGCTGGCTGTTACGTGAGCGGCGCTTGGGACGATCCTCTTCCGAGCCGCCCTCGCTGCCGGACTGCTCCAGAGTCAGGTCGGTCAGTTCCTCATCCTGCGCGGCAACCGGTTCTGGCTGGCGTGGAGTGCGGCGTTCCTGACGGCTGCTGTCCTCGGTCTGGGCTACGCGCTGCTCGGTATTCTCGCTGCTGGCACTGCCGCTGCTGCGACGGCGGCGACGGCTGGAGGTGCTGCCTTCGGCCTTGCTGCTCTGTACGCTTGCCTGGCTGGGTGCGGCGGCTTCGGCTGCCGGCTCGGCACTCTTGCGCTCGCCGCGCTGGGCCTGGGGCCGCTCGCTGCGTTCGCCGCTGCGCTCCCCGCGCTCCGGCCGCTGACGGCGGTTGCGGTTGGGGCGACGCTCGGCATTGCGGTTACCTTCGCGCGTGGTTTTCTGGGTGGCATCGCTGGCCGGCTGCTGCTCGGCTTTCTCAGCCTGGCTGCTGTCGCCGGAGAACATGCCCACCAGGGACTTGATCAGCGATTTGATCAGGCCTGGCTGGGATTCCTGAATGGCCTTGGTTGCCGCAGCAACGGGAGCGGGGGCCGGTGCCGGGGCAGGGCGTGACGGGGCAATGCTCTTGACCGCCGCTTCCTGACGCACGATGGCGCGGGTCTGGCTGACCTGGACGGGCTCTTCCTGCTCGACCTCGGCGCTCATGGTATAGCTGGATTCGCCATTGAGCACGGCTTCTTGGTCATCGCGCAGACGCTGGACCTCGAAGTGCGGGGTGTCCATGTGGGCGTTCGGCAGTACCAGCAGGCGGACCTGGGTGCGGGCCTCGGTCTTGGCCAGGACGTCGCGCTTCTCGTTGAGCAGGAAGGTGGCGATCGATACCGGCACGTGGGCGCGCACCTCGGCGGTACGATCCTTCAGCGCCTCTTCCTCGATCAGGCGCAGTACCGACAGGGACAGCGACTCGACATCACGAATGGTGCCGCGACCGTTGCAGCGTGGGCAGACGATACCGCTGGTCTCGCCCAGGGAGGGGCGCAGACGCTGACGGGACATTTCCAGCAGGCCGAAGCGGGAAATACGGCCCACCTGGACCCGGGCGCGGTCGGCCTCGAGGCTTTCGCGCACGCGCTCTTCCACGGCGCGCTGGTTCTTGGCCGGGGTCATGTCGATGAAGTCGATGACGATCAGGCCGCCGATATCACGCAGGCGCAGTTGGCGGGCGATTTCCTCGGCGGCCTCCAGGTTGGTCTGCAGTGCGGTTTCCTCGATATCGCCGCCCTTGGTGGCGCGTGCCGAGTTGATGTCGATGGATACCAGCGCTTCGGTATGGTCGATCACGATGGAGCCGCCGGACGGCAGCTTGACTTGGCGGTCGAAGGCAGTCTCGATCTGGCTTTCGATCTGGAAGCGGTTGAACAGCGGCACGCTGTCTTCGTACAGCTTGACCTTGCTCGCATACTGCGGCATGACCTGGCTGATGAAGTTGAGCGCTTCCTCCTTGACCGTTTCATTGTCGATCAGTACCTCGCCGATATCCTGGCGCAGGTAGTCACGGATGGCGCGGATGATGACGTTGCTTTCCTGATAGATCAGGAAGGTGCCGCTGCGCTCGCTGGAGGCGCTCTTGATCGCCTCCCACAGTTGCAGCAGGTAATCGAGGTCCCATTGCAGTTCTTCGGCACTGCGGCCAAGACCGGCGGTACGTACGATCATGCCCATGTCGGCAGGGACGTTGAGGCTGTTCAGGGCTTCGCGCAGTTCGTTGCGCTCTTCGCCCTCGATACGGCGGGAGATGCCGCCAGCGCGGGGGTTGTTGGGCATCAGGACCAGGTAGCGGCCAGCCAGGCTGATGAAGGTGGTCAGCGCGGCGCCCTTGTTGCCACGTTCTTCCTTGTCGACCTGGACAATGACTTCCTGGCCTTCCTTGAGCACTTCCTTGATGTTGACGCGGCCTTCAGGCTGCTTGGTGAAGTATTCGCGGGAGATTTCCTTGAGCGGCAGAAAACCGTGGCGTTCGGAGCCGAAGTCGACGAAGGCGGCCTCGAGGCTGGGTTCGATGCGGGTGATGCGGCCCTTGTAGATATTGGATTTCTTCTGCTCGCGGGCGCCTGATTCGATGTCCAGGTCATACAGCCGTTGGCCATCTACCAGCGCTACGCGCAACTCTTCTGGCTGAGTTGCGTTAATCAGCATTCTTTTCATGAAGTACCGTTGTGTTTCCAGTGCTTCCCGGAACACGAGTACGGCACCTGATTCTTCCGTTAGGTGTCAGGCGTGTTTCTGCTTGGGCCAACCTTGCCCTTGTTCA
>Ga0172382_10000365_pt1 | contig 84309 bp, 78 predicted proteins | sample Leawel138RmetaG_FD_122245 | JGI IMG/M metagenome (GOLD analysis project Ga0172382, IMG submission 122245) | Leachate microbial communities from a municipal landfill in Southern Ontario, Canada - Leachate well 138R metaG | ecosystem: Engineered > Solid waste > Landfill > Unclassified | place...
ATCGTGTTTTTTTATTGTTAAATAAGGTATTCGCGAACCTCCTGCCTCGGTTTGAAAACCGTCTAAATAATCCACTATTTTTATGCTATCACTGTAATTTACGGTTTTCTGTAATTTCTGTCCGGCTGCATTGTATTTATAACTGATGTGTTTGTTGTTTGTAAAGTTAACCCGAGTTGGTAAATTTAAATCATTATAGTGAATGCTTTCGATGCCTTTGTTACGGTCTTTGGTCATTGAGCTACGCTCGCTTTCTTCACAAAAAAGATTCTCAATCTTTTTTACTCGAAAATCATTTGGGTCATACTCGTAATCATTGAGTGTTGGGTTGGTATTTCTGTCTTTGAAATCGCCTGTATATTGGTTGGAAACTGCATAGCTTATTATATAAAAATATTTTCTCATCGATTTTCTTAGGTTAAAGATATTGATTTTTTCCTATTTCGCTAACTCTAAAATCCAAAGTATTCATTTTCTTGTTTTTATTTTAAATTGCACTTATTATCAGTTGATTAGACTCTGAGAAATGTGGCATCACTAATTGTGATACATTACCACTTTGATACATTACCGCTTCGTAGCGGGATTTAATTTCTATTTTACATCATTTACGCATAAGTTCTTTGCTAAAAAAAACTCTATTCCATATTGGGAAACAGGGTCTAATTGCCAATCTGTATTTTCTTCAGAATAAGTTTGCATTTCATCATAACTCGTTACGAGATATTTTTCAGGATTGTTTTCACAGAACATAAAAATCCAGTAATTACTGTCGTCTCTTATCCTTATTGCATTTTCTTTTACATAGCCTTCCTCCATTGCCTTTTTTACACATGGGTTATTTTTGTTTATAGCTTTACCAGATGTCGCCATATCTCCAATAATTGCAAAATGATTATTAATTGTCGCACATTCAAAATCCTGATCAGTCGACAACACAAGGCTGGTAAATTTTGCCGTGTAAATTAAATATCCTCTTTCAGTATAATAGGATATAAGATAATACCCTTTTTCACTCGATGACAATTTTTCGTTTGCCATCAAGTATTCATTAATCTTGTATAAATATGAACTGTTTTCTTTTTGAGTCTGACTTTGACAAGAGAGTAAAAGAAATAATGAAAATACTATGAATGTTATCTTTCTCTTCATTTCTAAATATATTAAACTTATTGATATTTTTTCCAGCCCCAAATTTTATTTGTACTAGAAGCTGTCACATTGCCAAAACTCCAAGGTTTTGCATTTACTGTCTTTTCTTTTTGATTGAATTGGAAAATACCTGTATTTGCATAAATGTAATTTCCACCTACTGCATTAGGAATCCTAGATCCAAATGCTTTTCCTTGATCCGCATCACTTGCATTATGGCTCAACTTAAAAGGAGTTTGGTGCGTATGATAATCATATACCATCATATTGTAATTCGTACCATTATAACTCATGGTTTGGGGATTTTCAGGTGAAAACTTCACTCCACTGTTTTTATATGCATTTACATTAATTAATCCATTTCCATTTTCTGATGTATATACCCCCCACGATATTTCCTTGTTAACATAAGTAGATAGCTTAAATAAAAAATCATTGACAGAACCTTCTTGTTCCATTGGCACTGTATTCATAATTGCTCCAGCTGCATTAAAGCTGTCTATTACTAAGCCATTCTCTTGGATATTGATACTTTCAGTCTCATTAAATACTGCTTTTGTTATGTTATCAGCAATTATATCTCTACTACCATCAGCATATGCTTCTGAAACAAGTTCTATCAGTAGTATCATTATTATGCTCTATTTTTTTCATCTCTCCCGTTTTATTATTAAGTTCATAAACATGATCAGCTGCCATTCCGGTGGGGTCTACATAGATCATAGGATTATTATTCAGGAATGAATAAGAAGATTGAGAATAGAATTTTTCTGCCAATGGATCTTGCGTGGTTGTTCTCACTGTCGCAGGGTCATATCCTCTCGCTTCAAAATCGTAGATGTTAAGCCCTAATTCGTCCTGCCATTCTTTAACACCAAACTTATATTGATAGGGATTCTTAGCAATCGGCGCAATTATAACGTCTAGATGAGACTCCTCCAAACCATAAGTGCCATATCCTTGATGCTTTAACCATGGGTAATAATGGGATTCGTCCAAGATTTTCAGTAATCCTGTTTGGGAATCTTTGGTAGATATGAATGGATATGTATATTGTCTTCTTGTCAAATCTCTAATTGATTGGATAAATATAACGAAAGTTTTGTTTTAATTTAGAAGTAATAGTTTTCATCTTAAATTAGGGTCCTAATTTTGGAGATAACTTAATCCAAAAAAGGTACAGAAACTAATAGTAAGTTTAAGTAAAGGAATGAAACCGAAGCAAATGATTTCGCCTTATTTTCTTATTTTTACATCATGAAGAAAATTTATTATTTACAAACGTGTGATACCTGTCGGCGAATTTTAAAACAATTCAACTTTTCAGAATTTGAGAAACAAGAAATCAAAACCGAAGCAATTACTTCCGACCAATTGGATGAAATGAAAGAATTAGCCGGAAGTTTTGAATCGCTCTTTTCCCGTCGCGCTAAGAAGTACAAAGAGTTGGGACTGAAAGATAAAAGCCTAACCGAAAAAGAGTTTCAAGAATATATTCTGAGTGATTATACCTTTCTGAAACGTCCAGTCATCCTAGATGGAGAAAAAATATTCATTGGCAGTGATCAGAAAAATTTGGAAGCGTTGAATATGCATTTTAAATAAATGGGAATATTCTCAAAAGAAAAGTCTTCCCTATCCGATTATTTTGCAAGTGTATTTCCTTCAAAACTTGATTTTAATGAGTGTTAAGTTTACTTTTCACCCTTTCCGTATTTTGAAAAATAATTGGTAAAGTTTAAAATTCAACCAGAAATTTAAATTCCGAAGGGCTGACAGAAGGGGAGTAAAAAGACGGTATCCGCTCTTAAAACCCCGAAGAGGTGACATTATTCCGCTCTTTTTTATTGCAAAGATTTTTTCGCCCTCCAATTCCATCGAAAATCCCATCCTTTTATGCGAACCTATCATTTTTTCTTTAAATTTACCCATTTAAATAGGTATATGAGAAATAAAATTGTGGGAATTGCCATCGTAATGAGCTTTTCCGTGTTTGGTCAAAACAAAAAATTGACAATGGAGGAAGCCGTTATAGGATTGGGAACGAATTTAAGAATTGAAAGTTTGTCTCAATTGCAATGGATTCCAACCGAGAATAGTTTCACAGAAGCAGTAACTACTTCCTATGGAAATGCATTGGTCGCACGAAATCTTCCGTCTATGAAAACGGATACTTTGACGCGTTCCACTGATTTTTCAGGAATGAAGTTGGTTCCTTTTATGAATTGGATCGATAAAAATACAGCGACCTATAGAAATGGAAAGGATTTGATGATTTGGAATCGATCCACCAATTTATCTGAAAAATTAATTTCGATTCCAGAGGAAGTGGAAGCCGAAGAGTTTGAATCTTCTTCGCGCTCGTATGCGTATGTGGTAGATAATAATTTATTTTTGATCGATGGAAATAAACAAATTCATCAAATTACCCACGATGGAATATACGGAATCGTAAATGGAAAAACCGTTCATCAAAGTGAATTTGGAATTGATGGTGGAATTTTCTTTTCGCCCAAAGGAAATTTACTCGCTTTTTATCGAATGGATGAAACCATGGTTGAAGATTATCCCATTATCAATTGGTCTGCCGTTCCTGCGGTAAATAAAAACATCAAATATCCATTCGCTGGACGAACTTCACACAAAGTAACGGTGGGCGTGTACAATCCAAAAACCAAGAAGACTGCTTTTCTTCAGGCCGGTGACCCAACCGATCGATATTTTACATGTATAACGTGGTCGCCCGATGAAAAGTCAATTTTCATAGCCGAATTAAATCGGGATCAAAACCACATGGAATTGAAACAGTACGACGCGCATTCTGGGAAATTCGTGAAAACTTTATTCGAAGAAAAGGACAATAAGTATGTGGAACCTCAAAATGATTTATACTTTTTACCCAACGGAAAGGAATTCGTTTGGTGGAGTCAACGAAGTGGATTTATGCATTTGTATAGATACGACGTCAATGGAAAAATCCTAAATCCGGTGACCCAAGGAGATTGGTTGGTGAATGAAATCGTTGGAATCAATGAAAGTAAAAAACAACTGATTATTACTGCATCCAAGGACGGAGCGATGGAAAAGCATGTCTACACTGTGAATTGGGAAAGTGGTAAAATGGAAAGAATTGATAAAGATTCGGGGTATCATTCCGTTTTTGCGAATTCGACGGGAACCTATGTGTTGGATTATTGGACGAATGAAACCACGCCACGAAAAATCGATGTGCTTTCGACGGATAAAAAATTCGTCAAAAATTTATTGACTGCAAAAAACCCATTAACTGATTATGCCCTGCCCAAAGTTGAAAATGTTACCTTAAAAGCAAGTGATGGAACGGACTTGTATGGAAAATTAATTTATCCAACGGATTTCGATAAGTCAAAGAAATATCCAGTTGTTGTTTATTTATACAACGGTCCACATGCACAAATGAATTTAAATCGTTTTCCGGCAAGTGGAAATTTATGGTATGATTACATGGCACAAAACGGATATGTAGTTTGGGTAATGGACGGAAGAGGAAGCGCAAACAGAGGTTTGAAATTCGAACAAAGTATTTTCCGGAATTTAGGAGAAATAGAAATGGAAGATCAAATGAAGGGTGTGGATTACTTGAAATCCCTTTCGTTTGTGGATGGAAATCGAATGGGAATTCACGGTTGGAGTTACGGTGGATTTATGACAACGTCATTTATGCTTAAGAAACCCGATGTCTTTAAAGCGGGTGTTGCAGGCGGTCCCGTGATGGATTGGAGTATGTATGAAATTATGTATGGCGAACGCTATATGGATTCACCCCAAACCAATCCCGAAGGATATGCGAAATCCTTATTGATGGATAAAACCCAAAACTTAAAAGGAAAGTTGCTGTTGATTCATGGAACCGATGATAACGTTGTAGTTTGGCAACATTCCATCGACTTTTTACGAAATGCGGTAAGCAGTGGAGTTCAAGTTGATTATTTTGTTTATCCCGGTTATGAACACAATGTTCGTGGAAAAGACAGAGTGCATTTGATGCAGAAAATCACCGATTATTTTGATTTGTATTTGAAGTAAGCTATAAATCAAAGCCAAAAAAAACCGTACACAAAAATTTTGCGTACGGTTTTTTTTTACTAAATATTTTATGGGAATTAAACAGAAAACATTCATTCCTATGTTTTGAACTATCCTATTTCAAAAAAGGTGGAGGTTTATTGAGAAAAAAAGAATGATCTTAAATTTCTTCTTGATTATCCATACTTTCTTTCAGTTTGACTAATTCTGCACGGATGTATTCCATTCGCACGATTAATTCTACTTCTTCTTGGATGGTTTCATTTTCTTGAAGCGCCGTTTTTGCGCCTTCTAGCGTGTAGCCTCTTTCTTTTACCAAATGATAAATCAACTGAAGATTCTTAATATCCTGAGGTGTAAAGAAACGATTTCCTTTTTTATTCTTTTTTGGATTTATGATGTCGAATTCCTTTTCCCAGAATCGAATCAAGGAAGCATTCACGTTGAAGGCTTTCGCTACCTCACCGATGCCGTAATAAAGTTTATCTGGTAAATCAACTTGCATTAATCCAAAGATACAGACATTTGCTGAGATTTCTCTAGTAGAATTTTAAATTCGTCTGGACTTACATCTTGATAGAAAAAAGAAACCGGATCAATAGGATTTCCATCTTTATGGATTTCATAATGCAAATGCGGACCGGTTGATAAACCTGTACTTCCAACATATCCGATAATATCTCCTCTTTTTACGCTTTGATTTCTCTTTACATTGATTTTACTCATGTGACCGTACAGCGTTTCATATCCGTATCCATGATTGATAATCACTGCATTTCCATATCCACCGTGTCTTTCGGCTAACTGAACTTTTCCATTTCCGGTTGCGTAAATAGGCGTTCCCGTTTTGGCTGCAAAGTCAGTTCCAGCATGAAGTTTAGCGATTTTTAAAATGGGATGCATTCGAACACCAAATCCAGATGCCAAACGCTTCATATCTTTATTCGCTACAGGTTGAATCGCAGGTAAATGCATAAGCATTTTTTCTTTTTCTTTGGCGCTTACTACAATGTCATCCAACGATTTGGATTGAATCACCAATTGTTTATTTAAAATATCAATACTTTTTGAAACGTCTGATACCAAACTTCCGTATTTCCAGTCGGTGAATTTTGAATAACGGTTTACACCTCCAAATCCCGCTTTTCTAACATCGTCAGAAATCGGTTCCAATTCAAAATAACTACGGTAAATATTGTTGTCTCGTTCTTCGATTTGACCCAATACTTCTTGCGATTGTTTGACCTTTTTATTTAACAATTCGTATTGGATTTTCATTTCTTGCAATTCTGCGGCCAGTGTATTCTCTTCGGGTGAAGTAATTTTTTCACTGAAAATGAAGCCCGAGATGATGCCGAAAAATGCAGTTACGATTAGAAATGCTGCTAAGTTTCGTAAAGTTCTTAATCGTCTTTGTTTAATAGGTTTGAAGGAGGTGGTTTGTGCGTTGTATTTGTATTTTTTTATACCCATTTGTAAAACTGTTATTATTATCTTTGTCCGCAAAACAAAATAACGGATAAATTGTATCGGTTTTTGTTAATGAAATTATAAAATAAACACAATTAAAGAATGAACTCAAAACAGATAAGAAAAGACTTTTTAGACTACTTTGAATCCAAAGGGCATAGCATTGTTCCTTCGGCTCCAATTGTTTTAAAAGATGACCCCACTTTGATGTTCAATAATTCAGGGATGGCTCAATTCAAAGATTTCTTTTTGGGCTATAAAAAGCCGACATCGGTCCGTATTGCAGATACGCAAAAATGTTTGCGCGTCTCTGGAAAGCACAACGACTTGGATGATGTGGGAAAAGACACCTACCATCATACCATGTTTGAAATGCTGGGGAACTGGTCGTTTGGTGATTATTTCAAAGAAGAAGCCATCGCATGGGCATGGGAACTTTTGACCGAAGTGTATAAAATCCCAAAGGACTATTTGTACGTTACTGTTTTTGAGGGAGATAAAGAAGATGGAACGACCCAAGATACCGAGGCTTTGGAATTGTGGAAGAAACATATTTCTGCAGATCGAATTCTATTTGGAAATAAAAAAGACAACTTTTGGGAAATGGGTGAAACCGGTCCGTGTGGACCGTGTTCAGAAATCCATGTTGATATTCGTTCGGCCGAAGAAAAGGCAAAAATTCCGGGAAAGGATTTGGTGAATTTAGACCATCCGCAAGTAGTGGAAGTTTGGAACTTGGTTTTCATGGAATACCTGCGAAAAGCCGATGGATCCTTAACGACACTACCGGCAAAAAGTATTGATACCGGAATGGGATTTGAACGATTGGCGATGGTTTTGCAAGGAAAAACGTCCAATTACGATACCGATATTTTCCTTCCCTTAATTCAGGATTTAGAAAAAATTTGTGGTAAAAGATACGGAGATGCAGAGGCGACCGATATTGCTTTTCGTGTAATTGTCGATCATTTACGTGCGGTTTCCTTTGTGATTGCCGACGGCCAACTGCCTACGAATTCAGGTGCAGGTTATGTAGTTCGTCGTATTTTACGTCGTGCAATAAGTTATGGATATCGTTTCTTAGACTTGAAAGAAGCCTTTATTTATAAATTAATTCCACGGTTGAGAGACCAAATGGGTGAGTTCTTCCCTGAATTAGAAAAACAATTCCAATTGGTGACGGATGTAATCAAAGAAGAAGAAACCAATTTTTTACATACGATTGAACACGGTTTGGCTCGTTTGGATCATTTCATTCAACAAAATCCGGATTTAAAAGTTATTGCAGGTGAAGTCGTATTTGAATTGTATGATACCTACGGATTTCCAGCCGATTTATCGAGAATTATTGCCGAAGAAAAGAATTTGACCATAGACGAAGAAGGTTTTGAAGCGGCAATGGAAAAACAAAAACAACGTTCAAAATCAGCGAGTTCATTCTCCGTTTCAGACTGGACGGTTTTGATCGAGGACGATGTGGAAGAATTCATAGGCTACGATCAAACGGAGGCAAATGTAAGAATTACACGTTGGCGAAAAGTTGAAAATAAAACGGGAGAATTCTATCAATTGGTTTTCCAAATGACTCCTTTTTATGCCGAAAGTGGAGGTCAAATTGGGGATATTGGCTATTTAGAAAATCAATTTGAGAAAATTGAAATCATCAATACCAAAAAAGAAAACAACCTGATTGTTCACTTTACAGAAACTTTACCTAAGTATATAGAACTTCCCTACAACGCAGTGGTGGACGTGGAAAGAAGAAATCACATCATGCGAAATCACACGGCGACTCACTTGTTGCACGAAGCTTTGCGCGATGTTTTGGGAAAACATGTCGAACAAAAAGGTTCGTATGTAGGACCGGATTATTTGCGATTTGATTTTTCGCATTTCAATAAATTAAGTGAAGAAGAATTAGAAAAGGTAACCCTCCAAGTCAATCAAAAAATTAGAGCGCATATTCCGTTGGAAGAAAAACGTTCAATTCCTTTTAAGAAAGCCGTGGAAGAAGGTGCAATGGCACTTTTTGGTGAAAAATACGGCGATGTTGTTCGTGTCATTAAATTCGGCGATTCGGTGGAATTGTGTGGCGGAACGCACGTTCAAAACACATCGGACATTGTTTTATTTAAATTGCAAAGTGAAAGTTCAAGTGCGGCCGGAGTTCGAAGAATTGAAGCGACGACTGGAGTTGCAGCGATTGAAGATTTAAAAGACTCATTCCAAAAATACAATCAGATTCTGAGGGAATTGAAACATCCAGCCGAACCGATAGAAGCGGTTCAGAAGCTTTTGGATGAAAACAAAGAGTTAAAAGCCCAATTGGAGAAGTTTACGCTTCAACAAGCAAATTCTGAAAAAGAGGAATGGAGAAAATCCTTTCAAATGATGAATGGAATCAATTTCTTAGCCGTAAGAACGAGTTTGGATGCCAATACGATTAAACAAATCGCATTTCCACTGAGAAAGGAAATGGAAAATGTTTTGTTGATCGTGGGTTCAGATGCCGATGGAAAACCCTCAATAACCGTTTCGATTTCCGATAATTTAGTTGTCGAAAAAGGATTGAATGCAGGGCAAATTGTCCGAGATTTAGCCAAAGAAATCCAAGGTGGAGGGGGTGGTCAAGCCTTTTTCGCAACAGCCGGTGGAAAAGATGTAAGCGGTTTGGATAAGGCATTGGAAAAAGCGAAGGGTCTTGTAAAATAAGTGAATGAAAAGTTATCTTAAATATGGGTTTTTAACGCTCATTGTATTTGCTTTTCTATTTAATCTGTTTTTATTCCTGAGAAATAGAATCGTATTTTTGAGTGTTTTTAATGAGGGTATTCAGGAAGATTATCTGCGATTTCTATTTATTTTCTTGAATGTGGCTTTATTTTCTATCGATGTTTTTTTGATTGTAAAACTCTACAGAGATGCAGATGTTCAGAAAAGAGAAAGAGAACGATATATATCACGAATTCTATTTGTGCCTTTTTACAAGGTATATTATATTCTGCATAAATTTAAAAGCTAAGAACTGAAAATAGTTGGAGAGATACTCAAATTCCAAAAAACAGCAAACGCCACTTCCCATAAGAAATGGCGTTTGTTTCGTTTAGAGTTGGGGAAATTAATATTGTTCCAACAAATAATTTATTAAATCGGTGGTGGTTACAATTCCCACCAAATTCCCATTTTCCACAACAGGAATGGAGTGGAAACTCTGCATAGAAAGCAATTCGGCTACTTCTTTTACGGTTGCATCCGATTCCACCGTCACCGGAACACGGGTCATCACTTGAGGAATGGTGTACGAATCATAAATTAAAGATTCTACCGTTTCCTCGTCTTCGCTCAAATTGGAATAACTAATTCTCAACAAATCAGAACGACTGATTACGCCAACTATTCGCTGATCTTCCACAACAGGAATGTGTCGAATGTTGTGTTGGTTAAACAATTTCTCCGCTTCGTACAACGATTCAGTTGGATTTAAAGTCACCAAATCTTTGGTCATTATTTCGGTAATCGGAACTCTTTGTTTCATTTTAATTGTTTTTAAATTATATTTAAACTTTCTATTTCTCTTTCTTAATTCTACCTAAATTACGGAAGAATTTTTGGATAAAGACCTGACGAAAAGCATGAAATATCAAAAACTATATTCCTAAATTTAAAGAACAAGCTTTTCTTTTTGAGGAATTTTAAACGCACTATACATACATGACAAACGAATTAAATCTACAGTTTAGAAAAGCCACAATAGAAGATGCACCTGAAATCTGGGAAATTCTTCAGCAATCCATTGACCGAAGAAAAAAGGACGGAAGTACGCAATGGCAAGACGGTTATCCCAATCTTTCCACGGTTGAAAACGACATCTCCAATTCGAATTCCTATGTTTTAACGCAAAATGAAATTGTAGTTGCTACTGCCGCTGTGATTTTTAATTTTGAACCTACGTACGAGAAAATCGAGGGCGAATGGTTAACAAATGATGATTTTTATGTCGTTCATCGCGTGGGTGTTTCCGATAAAGTGGCTGGAAAAGGATTCGCGACGAAATTGTTTGAATTTGTCGAAGAATTCGCCAAAGCCAACCAGGTTTTCAGTATAAAAGTCGATACACTTTACGACAACAAAGCGATGCTTCGAATTTTGGAGAAGTTGAACTATACTTATTGCGGTGAAATCGAAGTTAGAGATGGAAAAAGGTCTGCTTTTGAAAAGGTTTTGCCGAATTCATAGAGACGAAATTAAAATAAAACCCAGTCCTTTTTACCTCCACTTTTAGAAAATTACCTACATTCACTTTCTAAAACTTGAATGAATCAATGAAAAATAATTTTCTCCGAAAGAAATCTTTGAAAGATTTAGCACAATCCAAGGAAAACAATCCCAATTCATTGAAAAGGATATTGACCGTCAAGGATTTAACTTTTATGGGAATTGCAGCCGTAGTGGGCGCAGGAATTTTTTCAACCATTGGTTCCGCCGCATACAATGGCGGTCCGGGCGTTTCTACTTTATTTATTATTACAGCTATCACGTGTGGTTTTACGGCTTTATGTTATGCGGAATTCGCCAGTCGAATTCCCGTTTCAGGAAGTGCCTATACGTATTCTTATGTTGCTTTTGGTGAAATTATCGCTTGGATTATTGGTTGGGCTTTGATTCTGGAATATTCAATTGGAAATATAGTAGTCGCTATTTCGTGGAGTAGTTATTTCAACAATTTACTCGTTCACGTCTTTCAAATTCATCTTCCGGATTGGATGATTATCGATCCCATGACGGCCAAAAACGCGTTTTTGGAGTCCACCGCCGCTTTGGCCTCGCCTGAAACTTTACAACCCGACCGAATTAAATCTTATCAATTTGCAATCGAAGCTTACAACAACGCACCCATGTTGTGGGGAACGAAAATATTTTTTAACCTTCCTGCTTTTATCATCATTGTATTGATCACTTGGTTGGCTTACATAGGAATTTCACAAAGTAAAAAAACCGCCAACTTTATGGTTTATTTCAAAGTAGGAGTGATTCTGTTTGTGATTGTAGTCGGTGCTTTTTTTGTGGATACGAATAATTGGACACCCTTTTTACCGAATGGTTTTGAAGGGGTTTTAAAAGGAACTTCGGCGGTGTTTTTTGCTTATATTGGATTTGATGCGATTTCGACTATGGCGGAAGAGACCAAAAATCCCCAGCGCGATATGCCGCGTGCAATGATTAATTCCTTGGTGATTTGTACGGTTTTATATATTCTTATCGCCTTAACCTTAACAGGAATTGAACATTATTCCAACTTTAAAAACGTAACCGACCCTTTGGCTTTTGTTTTTTCAGAACGAGCACCTTGGATAGAAACTTTGGTTTCAGTGAGTGCCGTTGTCGCAACTGCCTCCGTTTTATTGGTTTTTCAAATCGGACAACCTCGGATTTGGATGAGCATGAGTCGCGATGGACTTTTACCCAAACAATTTCAAAAAATTCACCCCAAATACCAAACGCCTTCGTTTGCTACCCTCGTAACGGGAGTGATTGTTGGAATGGGTGCTCTGTTTATTGAAAGTGATTTGGTGACGGATTTAACGAGTATCGGAACTTTATTTGCTTTCGTCCTTGTTTCAGGAGGTGTTTTATTTCTGCCCTTTAGACCCAAAGAAAAAGGAAAATTCAATTTGCCGTATATCAACGGTCGATTTATCATTCCTTTGCTATTCATTGTCTTTTTATATGTATTCAGAGAGCGGACTATTGCGGTATTTACAGAATTTAGCTGGGATGCTTCCGAAGAGATTTTGTATTTGATGTTCATTCTTTTTGCAACCGCTATTTCTATTTTAACTTTCCTTCGAAACTTTTCTTTGATTCCTATTATGGGTGTTTTAACGTGTACGTATTTGATGGTTGAAATTCCTATGGTTAGTTGGAAATGGTTTGTGGTTTGGATGACTTTGGGATTAATTATCTACTTTTTATACGGTTACAGAAACAGTGAATTGGCAAAAAAGAAATAATTCAGGACGTGAACCGAAGATAATTTTCAAATTCGCTTAACTTTGCGGCTGCATTTAGATATTAAATTCTGATAATGATTTTACTTCATTTGGAAACTTCCACAAAAAATTGTTCCGTCGCTATAACCAAAGACAAAGAATTGCTCTGTCTTTGCGAAGAGTATGACGAGAATTACGGTCATTCCGAAAAACTCCATCAGTTTGTAGAATGGGCTTTAGAGGGCGCAGAGATTTCCATTCACGATTTGGATGGCGTTTGCGTATCTAAAGGTCCGGGCTCTTATACAGGATTACGAATTGGAGTTTCAGCCGCCAAAGGCTATTGTTACGGATTGGGAATTCCGCTACTTTCTTTGAATTCGCTTGAAATTCTTGCTCAATCACAAATTAATCTAGGCTATGATTTAATCATTCCTATGATTGATGCACGCCGAATGGAAGTGTATACTGCTGTTTTTGATGGAAGTGGAAAACAGATTTCAGAAATAGAAGCCAAGATTTTGGATGAATTTTCTTTTCAAAAATTTTTGGATAAAAAAGTCGTATTTGTTGGTGATGGCGTAGAAAAAAGTCAATCGGTTTTGAAATTACCAAATGCAGAATTCAAATTAGACAATCATCCATCGGGTGAATGGATGATGGAATTGGCGGAAGAAAAATTGAGTCAAAAGGAATTTGAAGATGTCGCATATTTTGAACCTTTTTACTTGAAAGAGTTTTTGGCCGGACCGAAAAAGAAGTAGAATTCTTTTTCATTTTGTAAATTCACACAATTAATAAACAACACACAAATAAAAAAATAGAGAATTATGGAATTACCTTGGGTAGAGCCCTATAAAATTAAAATGACCGAAGATATTTACGTTTCCAATCGGGAAGAGCGTGAAAAATGGATCGAAGAAGCCGGTTATAATTTATTTAATTTAGCGAGCGATCATGTATTTATCGATTTATTGACCGACAGTGGAACGGGCGCAATGTCAGATAAACAGTGGTCAGAAATGATGATTGGCGATGAGAGTTACGCAGGCTCTCGTTCGTTTACAAAATTAAAAAATGTAGTGGAAGATGTTTTAGGTTTTCCCTATACGTTGCCTACGCATCAAGGTCGTGCAGCAGAAAATGTGCTATTCAGTGTTTTGGTAAAAGAAGGAAATGTAGTTCCAGGAAATTCACATTTCGACACAACAAAAGGACATATTGAATTCAGAAAAGCGCACGCTGTGGATTGTACCATCGATGAAGCGTTTGATATCAATGCGATTCATCCGTTCAAAGGAAATATTGATTTGGTGAAATTGGAAGAAGTTTACAAGTCCCATCCCAAAGAAAACATTCCTTTTTGTTTGATTACGATTACATGTAATTCTTCGGGAGGTCAACCTGTTTCTATGGAAAATATAAAAGGAGTGAAGGCTTTGTCGGACAAATACGGAATTCCAGTGTTTTTTGATGCGGCTCGTTTTGCAGAGAATGCGTATTTCATCAAAGAGAGAGAGGAAGGTTACGCAAATAAAACCATCAAGGAGATTGTAAAAGAAGTATTTTCATACGGAGAAGGATTTACCATGTCGGCCAAAAAAGACGGATTGGTAAACATCGGTGGAATTTTAGCTCTTCGGGATTTGGATTTATACAGAAGTTGTGGGAATTTCGGAATTATTTTCGAAGGCTATTTGACGTATGGAGGATTAGCCGGTCGTGATTTGGGTGCATTGGCCCAAGGATTAATGGAAGCTACGGAATACAATTATCTGAAAGGAAGAATTTCGCAAGTTGAATATTTGGGAAATAAATTGATGGAATATGGAATTCCCGTTCAAAAACCGATTGGAGGTCATGCCGTATTTGTAGATGCTTTGACTTTTTTACCGAATGTTCCGCGAAGTGAATATCCGGCACAGACTTTAGGCATTGAGTTATATAAAGAAGGTGGTGTTCGTGGTGTAGAAATCGGTACTTTGTTAGCGGATCGTGATCCTGAAACCCGTTTGGATCGTTTCCCGAAATTGGAATTGTTGCGATTGGCACTTCCAAGAAAGACGTATACGTTTAAACACATGGATTATATTGCGGCGGCTTTGAAAAACATTTACGACCGTCGAGAAGAAATAAAATCGGGCTATGAAATAGTGTGGGAAGCAGATATACTGCGCCATTTCACGGTTCAGTTGAAGAAAAAATAGAAAATGATTGAAAAGTCCTTCCCAAACGAAGGGCTTTTTTTGTGAAAATTAAATTTCTATTTTGATACCTCTCTATTTTGAGTTTTAAATTTTACCTTTGTTGCTATGTTAGTCTCTGATTATATAAGTAAGGATTTTGTTCCACCGAAGTTGAATCAAACCGTTATGCATGGATTGCAATTGGTTCATGATTTCAACTTGACGCATATTCCTGTTTTCAAAGGTTTAAATTTCATTGGAAATATAAGCCATGAAACTTTGGAAGAATTTCCACCTGAAACATTACTTTCTGAATTGATGGAATTCAGTTCGCCCTTCTTTTTAACGTCCAACAGCTCTTTGTTGGATGCGATTCAACCGTTTCATAATGAGAGTGCAAACATCTTAGTGGTTTTGGATGAAAAACTTCACTATATGGGGTTTTTGTTGATGGATGATGTGATTTCTGCTTTGTCAACTATGCCGTTTATTTCGGAGCCGGGTGCGATTATCATTATTGAAATCGGTCAAAAACAATTCTCGATCAGTGAAATTGCGAAAATTGCGGAAAGTAACAATGCGCGAATAACCGGTTTGTTTGTTACGGGTTACAAAGATGAGAAAATTCAAATTACACTGAAGTTGATTGCGGATAGTTTAGCGTCGGTAAGTGAAACCTTTGAGCGTTTTAATTATACGGTTCTTCACAAATTTTTCAAGGATGAGAAAGAGGATATGATGAAAGACCGCTTTGATATGCTCATGAAATATTTGGATGTTTAATTCCAAAAAAATCTAATATTTACTACATGAAAGTTGCAATTTATGGTTTAAAAGCTTCACAAAAACAGAAAGAATACTTTCAGAGTTTTTTTAGAGAATTAACAAATAGAAACATTTCGTTCACAATTGATCGTGATTTCAAATCGATTTTAGAATCTCATTTGTCTTTGGAATTGACAGAAAGCGGAGTTTTCTCGTCGTATACTGATTTACAAAAAGACATAGACTTGTTTTTCACCTTTGGTGGAGATGGAACTATATTGAGTGCGGCGACAATAATTCAAGATAAAAACATTCCCATTGTGGGTGTCAATACCGGCCGATTGGGGTTTCTAGCAACTATCAATGTGGAATTTTTATTTGAAAGTTTGGATGCCATTTTTTCGGGAGATTATAAATTAAGCAGTCGATCCTTGCTTTCCATGCATTCCAATGAAATAGAAATTGAACTTCCATTTGCATTGAATGAAGTAGCGCTAACTCGTCGTGAAACTACGAGTATGATTACGATAGAAGCACATTTAAACGGTGAGTTTTTAAATTCCTATTGGGCGGATGGATTGATTATTTCAACCCCTACAGGCTCATCGGGATATTCTTTAAGTTGTGGCGGACCGATTATTCATCCCGAGAATAAATCCTTTGTGGTGACAGCGATTGCACCGCATAATTTAAATGTCAGGCCCTTTGTGATTTCTGACGATTCGGTGTTGGATTTAAAAGTGAAAAGTAGAGTAGGTGAGTTTTTTCTTTCGATGGATGCACGTAACAAACCGCTTTCTTCTACCGTTCATCTTCAAATAAAAAAAGCAAGTTTTCAAATCCATATTGTAGAGCCTAAGGACAAGAATTATTTGAAAACTTTGAGGGAAAAAATGTTCTGGGGATCGGATCGGAGAAATTAGAAAAGTCACATTTTTTTCTTAATTTTTGTTAAAGCACCTATACAGCAATTAGATTTGTTTATATTTGTCCCTTATTAGAAAAAAATATGCAACATTTTCTAGATATTTGCGTTGAGATTTTTGCATGTTAATTCTTAATTTACGTATGAGGAATTTTTTGATTTTATTAGTGGGATTGTGTTTCTCTTTGTCGTTCGCACAAAGACATGAAATAGGGATTTTTGCCGGTGGTGCAAACGTTGTGGGTGATATTGGTAGAAGTAATTACATCAACCCGCTCCCTGTTTCCTATAACTCAAAAAAATTGACCGATAGAATCCCTTATGCCCTGGGTGTACTCTATCGTTTTAACTTCAATCCTTACATGGGAGTGAGAGCTGGTATAACTTTTTCACAAGTTGTAGGTTCAGACTGGGTAGCTCCGGAGCAGTACAAACGATTAAGAAACTATGCCTATAAAAATAGCATAACCGAAGGGTCCTTATTGTTTGAATACAACTTTTTTGACATCAATGATGAATACGGAAGTAAACACTCTCCTTATATTTTCGGGGGTGTAGCTGCATTTATGTATAATGAAGCAAAATATACCGTAAACAACAATTTTGCACGCGATGAAAATGGAGTACTTATAGAACCCAATCAAATTGACACTGAAATTATTCAAAGTCCTGTAAAGAAAACAGCATTCACACTTCCGGTAGGAGTTGGATATAAGTATAAATACAGAGGGAATTTTGTGATTTCAGCAGAAGTTGGAGTTCGATATACTCAAACTGATAACTTAGATTTTAGTTTTACTAAAGAAGAAGATTTCACTTTTAATAATGAACCTGGTATAGATGAAACCACCCTTGAACAATTAAATAGTAATATCATCAAATCCCGACAGATTGGGAATACATCCAACTATGACTGGTACGTTTTTACAGGTCTAACCTTAACTTATACTTTTGGAAGACCACCATGTTATTGTGATTAATCTTTGAATGAATCCACCACTTACAGATACAATTAATGTAGAAAACCTTCCGCAACACGTTGCCATCATTATGGATGGAAATGGTCGTTGGGCAAAGAAGAAAGGTTTTGATCGAACTTTCGGCCATCAACAAGGTGTTGAATCTGTTCGATTAGCAATTGAAGTATGCGGTGATTTGGGGATTCCTTATTTAACTTTATTTGCGTTTTCAACCGAAAACTGGAGCCGTCCAAAGATGGAAGTTTCGTTTTTGATGAAACTTTTGGCAAATACAATTAAAGCGGAGATAAATGAGCTTCATCAAAAAGGCATTCGTTTGATGATTATAGGAGAAATGGAGGCCTTGCCTTCGAGTGTGACTAAATCATTGCAGAATGCCATTGATTTAACAAAAGACAATAAAAAGGCGACATTAATTGTAGCATTGAATTACGGTTCTCAATTGGAAATCATCAGTGCCGCAAAGAAAATTGCTGAAAAAGTTAAAAAGGGAGATTTAGACGTTTCACAAATCAACCAAGAAGTAATAGAACAAAATTTATATACCCAAAATATACCTAATGTCGATTTGCTTATCCGTACGAGTGGTGAACAAAGAATAAGTAATTTTTTGCTATGGCAAATCGCCTATGCTGAACTTTATTTTACCGATGTTCTTTGGCCGGATTTTAAAAGAGAGAATTTTTTGGAAGCGATAAAAAGCTATACAAGCCGAGAAAGAAGATATGGGAAAACAGGAGAGCAAATCAAAACAGAATAGAAAGAATATGTGTAAAAGATTATATATGAGGAATTTGATTGTTATTTTAGCAGTGCTTTTTAGCGGTGCTCTATCGGCTCAGATAGACTCATTAAGTGTCCAAGGAAATACCCAAGATGTTTCAGAAGCGGGCTATACCAATCCACAAACGTATATGATTGCTGATTTGGAAATTAGTGGTGAAACAAATTACACCAAAAATCAAATCATGCGTTTTACGGGTTTGAGAATGGGTGAAACCATTGAAGTCCCAGGTACAAAAATCAATAATTCTTTGAAGAAACTTTGGAAAACCAATCTTTTTTCAAATATCGATTTGTATGTGGTAAAAACGGATGGAGATAAAATCTATTTGAGAATGAATTTAGTAGGTCTTCCTGAATTAGCGAAAATTGAATTCAATGGTGTTAAAAAAGGAAAGAAAGAAGATTTCATCAAAGAACATAAATTGGATGTGGGAACAAAAATTACCAGCAACCTAAAAAGTCAAGTCCGAAATTCCATTAAAAATCACTTTTTAGAAAAAGGGTTTCCGAATTCAAAAGTTGATTTCATTGAGAAAAAAGCAGAAGATGATCCTACAAAAGTAGATTTGACTGTAAATATTGACAAAGGGGAAAGAGTAAAAATCGGCACACTTACTTTTGATGGGAATAATGAATTGCGCGATGCTCAGCTTCGTAAGAAAGCAATGAAAAACACCCGAAAAAAATCAATTAACATTTTTAGATCGTCGAAATTCATTCCTTCTAAATACAAAGAAGATTTGAAAAAAGTAGTGGAAGAATATAAATCCATTGGTTTCCGTGACGCGAAAGTGGTTTCAGACACAGTGATTCAAAGAGATGCGAAAACATTGGATATTAACATCACTGTAGAAGAAGGAAAGCCGTATTATTTGGGAACCGTAACTTTCACCGGGAATTCAGTATTCCCAACCGAAGGACTTGAGCGTGTTTTTGCTTACAAAGAAGGTGACCGTTATGACGCGGTAGGAATCAATAAGAAAATCAGTGGTTCAGAAAAAGATGACGACCTTCAAACGCTGTATATGGATCGCGGGTATTTATTTGCTCAGTTAATTCCTATCGAGAAAAACGTAAAAAATGACACCATTGATTTAGAAATTAAAATCATGGAAGGTGAACCTGCAACTTATAACAGAGTAACTTTTAGCGGAAATGACGTTACGTTTGACCACGTAATTGCACGTGAGTTGAGAACCAAACCGGGAGATTTATTCTCGAAATCTGAAATCAAACGAACGTATTTTGAATTGGCGAGTTTGGGTTATTTTGAACCGACACAAATCAATCCCGATGTGAAGCCGGATCCAGAAACAAACTCAGTAGATCTTAACTGGGAGTTGGTACATAAAAGTTCGAGTCAAGTCGAATTGCAAGGTGGATATGGTGCGGGAACATTTTTAGGAACTTTGGGATTAACGTTTGGAAACTTCTCCATCCGAAATGTATTTAATAAAAAAGCTTGGCGACCTGTTCCGATGGGAGACGGACAATCCTTGTCGTTACGAGCGCAAGCGGGTAGAGGATACCAAAACTATAGTTTCTCTTTTGTTGAACCATGGATTGGTGGAAAACGTCCGACTGCTTTGTCAACATCGGTTTATTATTCCCGATACAATTACCGTGATCAGTTTTATCAAGAGTCGGAATTGAATATCGTTGGAGCGAGTGTAGGATTGAGTAAATTATTGACTTGGCCCGATGACTATTTCCGATTATCGCATACACTTTCGTTCCAGCGTTATAATTTTGATAACTATGCGCTGTCTGTTGGGAATTTACGATATGACAACGGTTCAGCCAATAACTTCAACTATACCATTGGTTTGACACGAAATTCAGCAGGTCCAGATCCTGTTTTCCCAACGAATGGTTCGGAAATGAGTGTTTCTTTGACGGTTACACCTCCGTATTCCATTATGAATGGAAAGGATTACGATACAGTGAGTGATGTAGAAAGATTTGAATGGTTGGAATACTATAAAGTAAAAGCAAAATCATACTGGTACAAAGAATTGGCTGGAAAGCTAGTTGTAAAAGTAGGAGGAGAATTTGGAATTTTAGGAACGTATAATAGTAAAGTTGGAACCATACCTTTTGAACGATTTTATTTAGGAGGAACTGGTTTGATGGGGAATCGATTTGACGGACGAGAAATTATTCCTTTGAGAGGATATGAAGACGCAAGTCAAGGTGGAGGTTCGGCAAATGATATTACACCATCAGGTGGAGGTAGTATTTATGATAAATTTACTTTTGAATTACGATATCCAATTACAATGGGACAACAAGCCAAGATCTATGCCCTTACTTTTGCTGAAGCTGGAAACACGTGGTCTGACACCAAAGAATTTAAGCCTTTTGAATTAAAAAGATCAGCAGGATTAGGTGTTCGAATCTTTATGTCTGCCTTCGGAATGTTAGGATTTGACTTTGCGTATGGATTTGATCCAAATCTATACAGTTCAGAACCTTCGGGTTGGCAAGCGCATTTTATTATTGGACAACAATTTTAAAAAATGTATTTTTGCAAGATGTTTTATGGCATAATTTTCGATTAAACAAATAAACATGAGAAATCTAATAATAATCTTTTTGTTTTGTATTACAGTGATGCCCTTGAGTGCACAGCGCTTTGGGTATGTAGATACCGATTATATTTTGGAGAATTTACCTCAGTATAGTCAGGCACAAAAAACCTTACAGAACCAAACCCAGCAGTGGAACCAAGACATTCAAAATCGTCAAGCCGCAGTTAACAAAAGACAAGCTGACTTTTTAAATGAAAAAGTTTTATTGACAGAGGATCAAATTAAAAAAGAGGAATTGGAGATTGACCAAGAAATTGCAGCAATCAAACAACTTCAGGAAAAAAGATACGGTCAAGAAGGAGATTTAATCCGTTTGAGAAAGTCTTTGGTGAAGCCTATTCAAGATCAAGTTTGGATTGCAGTGAAACAAGTTGCTGAAAAAAGGAACTATGGTTTCATATTTGATAAAGGAAGTGATTTGATCATGGTTTATACCGATCCAAAATTCGATATCAGCCGTGAAGTTCTATTGCAATTGAATCCAAATGCAGTGGAAAAGAAAAGTAGCGCTCCTGCAAGTAGCGGAAGCAAAGGAAATACCAATACACGAAGTAAACCGGCGTCAAAACCCGCGAAATCAAATACAAGACCGAATACACAAGGAAAAGATAATAAATCATTGAAATAAAAACCATATTAAATAGAACTAGAAATGAAGAATTTTAAATTATTAACAGTTTTTGCTTTTTTACTAATCGGAAGCATAACTTTATCTGCACAAGATTTTGGAGTAGTAAATGTTGAAGACGTACTAACTAATTTCGGAGAAAAGAAAGCTGCAGACGCAACTTTAGATGCTTTGGTTGACAAACACCAAGCTGAAATACAGAAAAAACAAGCTGCTTTATTAGCCATTGAAAATGAAGTTGAGGCAAAAACAAAAGACAAAAGTCAAGCGGAAATTCAAGCTATGATGCCAGAATTGCAAGGAAAGCAGCAAGATTATATGAATAAGCAACAAGAATTAGGTGCTTATCAGCAAGCTGCTTCGAAAGAAATTTCTGAAAAAGAAACCGCTTTACTTAACCCAATTGAATTGAAAGTAAAAAATTCAATTAGCAAAGTAGCAGCAGCCAAAGGATTGAAATACGTTATTGAAAAATCAATCTTATTGTATGCAAATGGAATCGATATTACGGCTGACGTTAAAAAAGATTTAGGGATTAAATAATTGAATTCCCAAAAAAATTAGGAAGAAACCGTCCCGTTTTAATAGCGAGACGGTTTTTTTCTTTCTGCCTTTTAGACTAATTTTGAACCATGAAAATTACAGAAACGGAATTAGCGGGTTGCTTTTTACTAGAACCGCTTGTGTTTGAGGACGAAAGAGGCTATTTCTTTGAAAGTTATCATCTCAATCGTTTTCAAGAAAACACCGGTTTGGATTTGAATTTTGTGCAGGACAATCAATCGAAATCTAAATACGGAGTGATTCGCGGACTTCATATTCAAAAAGGGGAATTTGCTCAAGCGAAACTAATTCGTGTGCTAGCCGGTAAAATTTTGGACGTTGCGGTGGATGCACGACCCGACTCACCCAACTTTGGAAAAAGTTTTTCGATCGAATTGAGCGCAGAGAACAAAAAACAACTTTTTGTTCCCAAAGGATTTCTGCATGGATTCTCTGTTTTGAGCCCAGAGGCAATTGTGCTATATAAATGCGATACATATTATAACCAAAACTCTGAAGAGGGCGTTCATCCGTTGGATAAAGATTTAGCCATCGATTGGAAAATTCCCGAAAGCGATCAGATTTTGTCTGAAAAAGATAGCATAGCAAAAACATTCTCCGAATTTAAAGCGATCTAAAATGAAAAAAATTTGGGTCACAGGAGCAAATGGACAGTTAGGACGAAGTCTAAGAGATTTGGCAGCAACCCATCCATCGGACAAATTTCAATTCTTGTTTTTGGATAAATCCCAATTGGATATCACTCATCCAGAGGCGGTGGATACTTTTTTCATCCGAAACAAAGCAGATTACATCATCAATTGCGCAGCTTATACCGCTGTGGATTTGGCCGAAACGGAAGTGGAAGAAGCATTCCAACTCAATGCCGATGGTGTAAAATACCTTGCCGATGTTTGCAAAGAGCAAAACGCAACTTTCATTCATATTTCAACAGACTATGTTTTCGATGGAAATTCAGATCAACCCTACCTTCCGACAGATACGCCCAATCCCATCAATGTATATGGCAAATCAAAGTTAGAAGGCGAGCGTTTGGCATTGGAATACAATCCCAAAACGTTTGTCATTCGCACCTCGTGGGTTTATTCCAACTATGGAAAGAATTTTTATACGACCATGATTCGGTTAATGTCAGAGCGTGATGAAATCAGTGTTGTGAGCGATCAAATAGGAAAACCCACGCATGCAAGGGATTTAGCAGCCTATATTTATAAGTTGATAGTCTCTGAAAATCAAGACTATGGAATTCATCATTTCTCTGGATCGGAACAAATGTCGTGGTATGAATTCGCTAAAAAGATTGCGACTGAAAATGGTTTTTCAACCCAAATCCATCCGATTCCCACTTCGGATTATCCAACGCCAGCGAAACGGCCGATGTGGAGTGTTTTGGGGTAAAAAGAAATCATTTCAATTCATAAAAAAAGCCCATTGAAATGGGCTTGGAAATTATATATTATTTTGTTGTTCGTATCGATTTAGATATTTGTTAAATCTCAAAAGAAGAACAATTATTAATGCCAATCCAAAGCCTAAAAGGCTATATTTTAGAATGGGATTACCAACTACGCTTTTTTCATTTATTGCACGTATATTCGAAATGATATTGACTCCTTTTTGATAAGAAGCAATCATTTTTTGTGTACTGTATAATTTACGGTTGAAAACTTCTGAATATCTCAATAAGTCTCCTTCAACGGTACCTCTTGAAGCTGTATTTACCAACAATTGATCAGAGCCTGCCGGACCTGCATTTTTACTTGAAACTGCTTTTGAAACCAATAAAGAGTCTATATTTTCTACATTTCGCTTCATTTGATATTCATAGTTAGTCAAAACTTGCAATTTCGCTTCTTGCTCTAATTTAATCCCGGGTGAGTTATTTAGATAATTCAATAATTTTTCTTGAATTTCACTTGAGGGTATATCTTTATTGACTTTCAGACGAACTTTTTGAAACGCAAAGTCTGATTTATCCATTTTGGATTTATGATTATTGATTTCAAACGCCTTATAATAAAGCGTATCTGTTTGATCTCCTCTTAAAGAGGCAACTTCAATTTGATTAAAATAATTATTGACTACATCTTCCGAACGTTCCACTGCTTCCACTTTCATGTTAGTGATTCCTAGGCTTTTAGCCAAACTTATTCCTTCTGCATTCACGTCTGAATTAGAAGAATCTTGATTGTTGATTTCACTCGAAAAGGCATACAATTCCAAATTAGAAACTGGGTTGGATTGAACGATCATTTCGTAAGTTTTACTTTGTTTATTTTCTAAAATAGGACGAAGAAGTAGAGCATATAATGCACCTAAAACTGTAAGGCCAATGACTAAAATCCAATTCTTTTTTAATAAAATAATGAATTGTATAAAGGCCTCTATTATTTTCCATAATTTTCTGAAAACAGATTTAATGCCGTTCTTGAAATAATTGAGCAACCTAATTAAATCCACCTCGTCATTGTCTTGCTGAGGCGTGTTGGGTACGTTTGGGTTCATAGAATACTAAATTTTGCTGTAAATATACTTTTAAAAAAGATAAATAGAAATTGTTTTCCATATTCCACTTAGTTTATCCTCCTATCTATTTCATTAGATTGCCAGTTTAAATAATCAATTGCTTACATTTGCTCATCTATTTTTTTATTTGAATAATGAAAATTAAAAACCTAATAATATTCGGAACACGTCCAGAAGCAATTAAAATGGCACCTTTGGTCCATGAATTCCAGAAATTCCTAAATATTTTTGAAACCAAAATTTGTTTGACGGCTCAGCACCGAGAAATGTTGGACCAAGTCATGGATTTTTTTGAACTGCAAGCGGATTATGATTTGAATTTAATGAAACCCAATCAAACGTTGAATGGATTGACTTCTGATATTTTATTAGAATTAAAACCCATTCTTGATGAATTTCAGCCAGATTATGTTTATGTTCATGGCGATACGACAACAACGATGGCATCTGCTTTGGCGTCTTTTTATTCGGGTGCGAAAATTTGTCATATAGAAGCGGGTTTGAGAACCTATAATCTGCAATCGCCTTTTCCTGAAGAAATGAACCGCCAAGTGACAGGCATTATTTCCAATTTCAATTTTGCGCCCACCGATGCTTCACGAGACAATTTAATTCAAGAAGGAAAAACAAAGGAAAATATTTGTGTTACAGGAAACACGGTCATCGATGCTTTGTTGTACGGCATTGATCGGGTAAATTCTTGTGAATTTGAGGACAAAGAAATAGAACAACTGAAAAGCATCATCGATCCCACTAAAAAAATCATTTTGGTCACAGGACATCGCCGGGAAAACCATGGCGAAGGGTTTGTTCGAATTTGTGAAGCCTTAAAACAAATTGCTTTGGAACATCCAGAAACTCAAATCATTTATCCAGTGCATTTGAATCCAAAAGTAAAAGAGCCTGTTTACAGAATTTTATCGGGAATGGATAATATTTCATTGATTGATCCTTTGGCTTATCCGGCATTTATTTGGTTAATGGAAAAATCCTATCTACTTATTACTGACAGTGGTGGCGTTCAAGAAGAAGCACCGAGTTTAGGAAAACCTGTTTTGGTGATGAGAGATACCACCGAAAGACCTGAAGCAGTAACTGCTGGGACGGTCATTTTGGTCGGGACGGATAAAAACAAAATAATCTCAGAAGCTTCTCGTTTATTAAATGACGAAAAAGCGTATCAGGCGATGACCAAAGTACACAATCCGTACGGAGATGGCAAAGCGAGTGAACGAATTGTACAATTTATACAAGAACAAATCAAATGAATTTTAATCCAGAAGTTGTAACGATTGGATTGGGGTATATCGGATTGCCGACCTCAGCCTTGATTGCACAAAATAAAATCAAAGTTTTAGGCGTGGATATCAATGCTTCCGTTGTAGAAACCATCAACCAAGGCAAAATACACATTGTAGAACCTGGTTTGGATACTGCAGTTTCAGAAGCTGTAAATCAAGGGTATTTCAAAGCGAGTATATCCGCTGAAATCGCCAATGTATATTTGATTGTGGTACCTACACCCTTTAAAGGAGACCACGAGCCCGACATTTCCTTTGTACAATCGGCGACAGAAAAGATTTTACCTCTTTTAAAGGTAGATGATTTGTACATCATCGAATCCACCTCACCCGTAGGAACGACTGAAAAGATGCAAGAATTGATTTTTTCAAAACGACCGGAATTGAAAGGAAAATTGCACATGGCTTATTGCCCAGAAAGGGTTTTGCCTGGTAATGTGATGCATGAATTGGTACACAACGATCGAGTGATTGGTGGAGTGGATGAAATTTCGACTGAAAAAGCAGTTGCATTTTATAGCCAATTTGTTCAAGGAGAATTGCACAAAACCAATGCAAGAACAGCGGAAATGTGTAAACTGGTCGAAAATTCTTCAAGAGATGTTCAAATTGCTTTTGCCAACGAATTGTCTTTGATTTGTGACAAGGCGAACATCAATGTTTGGGAATTGATCGAATTGGCCAACAAACATCCAAGAGTCAATATTCTTCAACCAGGAAGTGGCGTTGGCGGACATTGCATTGCGGTCGATCCATATTTCATTGTTTCAGATTATCCCTTGGAAACACGCATCATAGGCACGGCTCGAGAAGTGAACAATTACAAATCATTTTGGTGTGCAGAAAAAATCAATCAAGTAAAAACTCAATTTCAAATCGAACACAACCGCGAACCAAAAATCGCTCTGATGGGATTGGCCTTCAAACCCAATATTGACGATTTGAGAGAATCTCCTGCGCGGTATATCGTTCAACGCGTTTTACAAAACGCCAATGATGAAGAGTATTTTATTGTAGAGCCGAACATCCAAGATCACAATATTTTCAAATTAACTGATTATCAGGAAGCCATAGAAAAAGCTGACATCATTGCATTTTTGGTTGCACACAAAGAATTTTTTGATGTAAAGATTAGTGAAGAAAAAGTCGTGTTGGATTTTTGTGGGGTAAAGAAGTAAAATGCTGAAAAGTTTATTTCAAAAAAACTATATTTTTTACGGCGGCTCGATTGTCATTAGCCGAGGTTTAGAATATTTTGTTTTGTTTTTCGCCGCAGGGTATTTGACCAAGGAAAGCTATGGCGAATTAGAATTTTATAAAAAAATCATAGAAGTTGGCTCCAATGTTTTGGCCTTTGGTTTTCCAGCTTTGATTCTCAGTTATACCAAGAGCAAAGAGAGCAAAGTTTATTTTTATATTCTTTCCATTGCTTTTGTTTTGTTATTAATGGCTGTTTTATCCTTGGCGGGATTTTATCAACCTATTTTGTTTCTACTGATTATAAGCATGGCTTTTTATGGGCTGTTTTTTACAGGTGGAATTGCCCAATCTTATCAAATCGTTCATTTGGGGAGCAATTATGCTTCCTTATACAAAATAGTAATTTCTATTTTATTTTACGGCGCTGTATTTGGACTGATTTATTTCTTTCAGGTCAAAGGAGAGGCTTATTTGTATCCTTCTTTAATTTTACTTCCGCTCGTTTTAATCTACAGTTATTTTGATCTTCGGAAGACGAATGTCAACTTTTCTAAACTTCGAAAATATTGGCGACTTTTTAGAAAACTATTGCTGAGTTCTTTCACCTTGGTAGTGAGCAACTTTGCCAACTTAATGTTTCTTTACACTGATATTTTTGTCATTAAATTACTTTCAGAACAGGCTAACTCTGAAATTGCCGACTTTAGCTTTGCTTTGAATGTAGCGAGTGTTTTATTATTAATATCTATGACTTTGATACAAGTAGACATTGAGAAATTAAAAAAGAATTTTCGCTTTATTTTCAATCTCAATAAAAAGATTTTAACTCTAACTGTATTCACTTCGGCTATTTTAATTTTCGGATATTATATATTAATAAACACAATTTACACAAGCTTTAATGAGACTTTTATTTTATTTTTAATAATATTAATTGGGAAAGTATTTTTGACTCTGTCCAATTTATATGGAACGAACTTAATTATCCTTAAAAAATTCAAATTAAATTTAAATATAAACCTCATTTTTCTGTCTCTTAATATTGCAAGCTGTTATTTTGGATATAAGTTATTTGGCTTGATAGGAATAGCTTTGTCTAGTGCGCTCATGTTAGCCTTGAGATATGTAGTTTTGGTGTTCTTTAATAACTTTTTCATTAAAAAAATGAGTTAGTTTTGACTTACTATTAAATATAGCTATCAAAAGTTTATTTTCAAAAATTGAGAAAGTCATTCAAATTCGTAATAATTTGACTAATTTTCGGCCTGAAATACGAAAGACAATTTAACTTAATTATAAAATGCGCTTATCCCTAAAAAAAGAAAACATATTGAGTTCCATTTTGGTGCTGATTCCCTTTTTCTTGATTTTTGGGGGTACAGTTTTTCAGAACACTTCATTTAGTCGTATTACAAGTGTCGCTAAAATGGCGGCTTTTTTTTATATGATTATTTATGTCATATTCCGTCAAAAGCTAAGTGTTAATCTCTTGTTTTTCACTGCTTTGTTCCTTCCGTTTTGGCTTTATGCTCTGTTTAATAACCCGTATAGTCAAGAAGCAGCTTATGCAGATGGGATTCGGTATTTATTTCCCATAGTAACACTGTACTATAGTTTTTCTATAAAGGAGCATTTTTCTTTGTTAATGAAATTTGTCGTGGTATTTATTGTTTTAAATCTCGTTGTACAGTTTTTCAACTATTTCTTTTGGATTTTGGGAGCGAAAGATCAATGGTTTTACTATACCATGCCCGGAGGCAAAAGATGGGCCAATAAAACGGCTGGAATTATCCGTGCAACTGGTTTGGTTGTTTTCTTTTCTTTGTATGGTTTTATCAATTTAGTCGGATTTTTCTTGATTCATAAATATTACAATAAAAAATACAAGTTCCTTTTATTAGCTATTTGTGTGGTTGGCTTATTTTTAAGCTTTTCCTACAAAGGGATTGGTGCTTTTGCGATTGTTTTGGTTTTTTATTACTACAAACAAATCTTCAAAGTCTTTATTTACATACTTGTCGCTATCGCATTGGTCTACATCACAGTACCCGATAAAATCAATAGCTTTGTTTCCGATATTACATTGCGGGTTGAATTGTACATTACCGAAGGAAATTCAGCAAGAAGTGAATCTTACCGTGTAATGATGGATGAAATAAAAAAGGGCAATTGGTTGGGTAAAGGCGCAGGTGTTTTTGGTGGACCCGCCTCTACTGAATTCAATTCTCCTTATTATAAAGAAGTGAATTTCAATTGGTTTGATGCCAAATGGATGGGGCTTACTACGACGGATACTTATCCCCCTCATGCATTTGTGGAATTAGGAACGATTGGTGCTCTTTTGTATTTCTTACTTTTGCTCTCTCCGCTTATTAAGACAAGGTTTAATAGCCATTATAAGATGGCTTTGGTTATTTATTTTTTATTAATGACCGATATGATGGTTTCTTTTTCTTTAAATAATTTAGAATATCTTTTCTTTTCACTTGTTTTTATTTATCCAATTCTTTACTACAATAATACAACACCCCAATTCATCGAGAACAAATGAAAAAAGTTAAAAAATTGAACGTATTTTTCTTTGGAAATATTCCAGTAAAGGAAGTTCCAGCGTCTTATGGAGGTGCCACTGTTTTGGCTGAGGAAATGCTTGATTTCATTCGTGAAAATGACCAAATAGAGGTCAAACATTCTCCCATCCGTTTTTCTTGGAAGCCAAAACACCATATTCTCGACCATATTTTATGGGTTTTTAAATTTCCATTTGCCATTCGTAATCAAGACATCGTAAGTTTTCATACCACTTGGGATTTTAATTTTACAACTGCACCTCTTGTTTGGTTGTGGGCGAAAATATTAGGAAAAAGAACTATTTACCATTTTTTTGGTGGGAATTTTCATTTCCATTATCAGAAAATTCCTAATTTCTTAAAGTTCATTTATGACAAAACTCTACTGAGTTCAGATATTGTGTTTTTTGAAACCAAAGAATTGATAGACTACTTTGAATCAAAAGGTATTGTCAAGGGAGAATGGTTGCCCAATGCGCGAAAGCCGGTTTTAAAAGAGAATTCAGAGAGAGAATTTAGAAAACGCTTTGTATTTATTTCGAGAGTAATTCCTGACAAAGGAATCAATGAAATTATAGCAGCTGCTGAGAAGCTGAACAGCAATTATACCATTGATATTTATGGCCCCATTGACGAAAGATTCAGTTCTGAAAGCTCTTTTGAAGGAAAAAAAGCAAATTACAAAGGATTATTACAACCCCAAGAAGTTCTGGAAGTTTTAAATCAATATGATGTACTTTTACTTCCTACTTGGTTTGGTGGAGAAGGGTATCCAGGGATTATCATCGAGGCGCTTTCATTGGGAATTCCATCAATTACAACCCAATGGATTTCTATTCCTGAAATCATTCAAGATGAATACAATGGAAAATTAATAGAAATTAAAAACTCTGAAGAACTTTACCAAGCGATTCTTTCATTCGATGAAAGTAATTACAAAGTTTTTTGCAAAAACGCTTTGGATAGTTTTGAACAATTCAATAGCGACCAAGTTTTTATGAAAATCATCAACGCTTACCTGAATGAATAATTTCCCTTCAAAAACTACCATGATTGTCAGCATTTTTGTCATTGCTCTGCTCATTGGAGTGCGACAAACGATGAAACATTCTACCGATATGTTTCAATTGCATTTTGATTGGGATAAAAAAGAACTCATCTACGGGAAAAATCATTTGAAAATAGATAGTCTCAGTTATAATTATCTTAGTTTGTCAGGGGTTGACTCAACCTACCAATCCAATAATCAAAACACTTATTCGATGACGTTTCCCAATGGAAAGGTTTTTTTCTTTAGGTTTATCAGTTCCGAAAGCAAGGATGGGAAAATTGAATTCAAAGCGGTAGAATGGCTGACTGGAATTCCTGATTTTTCAGATGCAGACGTGAAATTTGAAGAATTGAACGTGCCTTTTGTTCAAAATAATGGATACACAATCCTTACTTTGGGAGATGAGTTTTTGGTGAAAGATGAAGCCAAGTATTACCGAAAAAAAATTGCTTCTCAGATGGATGTGAATTTTCTTGGAAGCCAAACAGATGTATTTAATTTTAAACATGAAGCAACTTTCCATGGAGATTGGAATTTCATCTTCAAGGAAATTCCAAAAATCGATACTGCGCAAGTTTACATCATTTCTGCAGGTATAGAGGAACACGAATTGATGCAATCAGAACTGAAATCAAAACTGAATCAAATTCTTAATGAGTTGGCTACTCGAAACTTAACCCAAAAAATTATTTGGATCAATGCTCCTTTTGTGAAAAACAGATCAAAAAACGAGATGAATCGCGCATTCAATGAAATTTTAATGAACTTAGACAATGAGAAACTACAAATCTTGGACGCTTATTCGCTTTTTAAAAACGAGAAAGCAAACTATTTGATGGCTGACAGCGTTCATCTAAATAAATTCGGCTATGAATTATTGGCGAAAAAAACCATAGAACTGCTACAATGAAAGTGAATTTCAACAAAGAAAAAATATATTTTTGGCTCTTAGGTATTTCTGCTGCCATTATACCTTTGCCGGGTAACAACTTTAGTTCATTGTCTCTTATTTTAGTAACTACTTTTTGGTTGTTATCAGGAGATTATCAAGAAAAAACTCAAAATTTAAAAGGTAATAAACTCAATTTATTTATTATTTCCATTCCTTTTTTATTGGCAGTATTGGGATTGATTTACACGGATAATTTGGCTTACGGCATTCGAAAAATACAAATGTTATTGCCCTTCATTCTTTATCCTTTGGTTTTATTTTCAATGAAACCCAACCCATTTACCCAACGATTTGTGTTTTACTGCTTCAGTTTTGGAACTCTTTTGGCCTCCTTAATGGGAATAGGGAAAGCCTTTTATTACCGCTTAAATCATTTAGGTGACTATTTTTACTATGCAAGATTTGCAGAATTGGTGGATAAGCATACCACTTATTTTTCTTTATTTATTGTTCTGAGTTTTTTATTTCTATTGAATGAAGTTTTGAACCGGAAATTAAAAGTGTATTATTTTTTCCCAGTTGCAATATTTTGGCTATTGACTTTGTATGTTGTGAGTGCAAGAATTAGTATCGTTGCTTTGGCTATTGGAAGTCTGTTTTTATTGCTTTTGAATTTAAAGACTCGATTGAAATGGATATTGATTTTGTTGCCTATTTTAGGCATCGGAATCTTTGCTTTACCTAATTTCCAGAAACGATTTGAACTAAATCAAACCGAGATAGGTCAATTGAGCGACAAAGAATTTAGAACCCTTCATTGGAAATCTGTCATTGAAACAATTCAGCACAGTCCAATTTTAATAGGTAGTGGAACCGGTTCTGATCGAGACTTTCTTTATGACACGTATAGAAACTATCATTTAACTTCTGCCTACGAATTGGAATACAATGCGCACAATCAATATTTGGAAATAGTTTTGGATTATGGACTTATAGGACTTCTGATCTTTTTATTTATGCTGGCCTTTTTTTCTTATTCATTTCTCCGAAACAAAAATTATTTTGAATTGATGGCGATTGGTGTTTTTATTATCTATTTTTGCACGGAGTCAGTTTTTCAAAGATATGACGGTGCAGTTACCTTTAGTTTATTGATTTCAGTTAGCATCATTTCTATTACAATTAAAAAACGCATTTGATATGAATCATTTATTCTTGTTCCCTTTAATTCTACTTTTTCTTTCATGTTCTGAAAGCCCTAAGCCCACAGAAAGCAACGATCCAGAGGTTCAAGTAACTGAAAAAATCAAAGAGCCCAAAGTTGTTTTCAACGATGATTTTGAAAATGGACTACAAGATTTTTGGGAAGCAGAAACCGTTGACACTACTCGTTATAGCATAGTGAACGACCCTCTTAATACCAACAATAAAGTATTGAGAGTTCGTTTAGATTTAGATGATTACTCTAACGGAGGCAAAAGGTCTGAGTTAAAAATCCTTCATCATGGTGAATTGGATTATAAATCAGAATATAGTTTCCGATTCATGCTACCCGAAGATTTCTTTAGAACGGATGAAAAATCAGGTTTTATCATCATCCATCAATGGCATGATCAAGCAGACCCTGGTTTCAATTGGTCAACCCAAAAGAAAGTTACCCATCCTCCCGTTCATCTTTTTATTGATAGAAAAGAAGGAGGCATTTATAGTTTGGTATTCAAAACAGGACTTGAAACAGGAACTATGGACGAAACAGTCACTTCTGTTTGGAAAGGAGATTTGAAACCAAATGAATGGTACACTTTCAGCTGTGAAGTTTTGTGGCATATATATACCCACACCGGTTATGCTCTTCCTAAAATAAATGGCGAAAACTTCTATACATCCAATAATCCTGAAGGAAAAGACCCACACAAGATCTACAGGAGAAATATGTTTAATGGAATTGGTAATTATCCCAAGATTGGGCTATACAGATTTAGCAATGAATTGGCAGAAAAAACCATTTATTTTGACGATTTTAAATTAGAGACTGAGAAAATTGATTGTGAAAATTGATTTTAACGTCCCACTCTAACATTTCTAAAATAAACCTCAACATGATCAATACTTGAATTCCTTGACCACCAATGTGGTTTGTAAACGCCTATTTTAAAATAAGAGGTAACCAATTTATTTTCTTCCGTTCTTTTGCTAAAAATTGTTTGACGTTTCTGTTGATTAAAGATGGTTATATTATCCTTTGAAACTTTTATCAACCCTTTTTCCTTGTGTGAGAATTTGATTTCAAATTTCCAATGAACCCATTTTCCTTTTTCAACATTTCCCAAGGGAATAAAATCTGAATCTTTCTCTTCACTATCATTTAGAGGATTTAGATTTAGCATCCATTGACCACATACCACACGTAATGAAACGGGAGCCATGGTTTTTCCTTTTAAGACCTCCTGACTAAAATGCCATTGCCCCGTAAGCATATAATTAGCTTTACTTGGATTTTGGCAATTTTCTTTTTCAAACTCTACTTCTTGAGGAATCATCACCTCAAACTCAAAAGTATATTTTCGATTAGGATTGTAAGTCAGCAATCCAGGATAATCCCAAGTTGAAATTTCGTTACGTGCGATGTGGGTGAAAAAATTAGGGTAATCCACTTTTTCACCATTGATTTCTCCTTTTTTCATGACATCTTCCCGAAGTATTTTATCATTCATTTTATTCAATTGAAAACGAATAGCTGTATTATTTTCTTCATTTTTCACAAAATCAATTGACTTTATATTTTCCCAAGAGTCGATCATTCGATTGTTGTTAAAATCCTGATTTTCAGAATGAAAAAATGTCCATCGTTTCCTATTTTCACTTACGAGCTTAAAAATCTCATAATCTGAATATTCGAAATTTTCACTAAAAAACAGTTGTGCAAAACTCAGCTGACTAATGATTATTATCGGAAATATTATTTTTATTTTCTTGTCCATATTGGTTAAAAAAAGTCTTTTTTTTATCTCTAATCTTTTGATTATTTTTACGTAAAAATAGGCAATGTTTATTATTACCACATTTTAATTTCTCTAACTCAAACCTATATACTATGAACCACTCATTTTGAGTATGAAAAATTTCTTTTCCTTGCTTAAAAAGCAGCTCAATATTAAGACAACAACTATTCCATTCTTTGAAACACCTTTAACCAATATACATGTCTACATATCTCTCTAAGTTTTATTTTTCCGACCTAGCAATAGATAATCTTTCTTTTCATGAAACCTCTAAGATAATTGAAAAAGCAATTGATGAAAACAATAGCATTATTTTAACAGATATTAATGCTGGTAAAATTATACAAATCCGAGAAAACCCTGAATTAAAAAGCTATGTTCTTGCTAGTGATATTATTCAAGCAGATGGTCAGTCTGTGATTTGGGCTTCAAAGCTTTTAAATAACCCATTGATTGAAAGAGTTGCTGGAATTGATTTGATCACAGAAATTATAATAATCGCAAAAAAAAAGCAAAAGACAATCTTTTTTTTAGGTGCAAAAGAGGAAATTATAAAAGCTGTAGTAGATAAAATAGGTGATTTACACGGAGATGAAATAATTGCAGGCTATAGAAATGGTTATTTTGATCACAACAACTCTACTGAAATTGCCCAAGAAATAGCCGAAAAAGGACCTGCGATTTTATTGGTTGGTATGACCTCTCCATATCAAGAAAAATTTCTTATAGAAAATAAGGAAATTTTAAAATCAATCAACTTTAAAATGGGGGTAGGAGGAAGTTTTGATGTGATCGCTGGCAAAGTAAAGAGAGCACCTCTTTGGATGCAAAAATATGGATTAGAATGGTTTTATCGTTTTCTACAAGAACCTCGTAGAATGTGGAAAAGATATTTAATTGGAAACTCTAAATTTATACTTTTGGTACTTAAAGAAAAAATCAATAATCGAAATACCTACCATAAATAAAATAAACATCACCTAATGTGGCCTTTTAATCTTAGAATTGAATCAAATAAAGAACTGTTCTTACTTTTGGCACTCTTTTTTATTTCAAAAACGCTAACTTGTGAGCCGAAATTTTTATGAAAATAATGTCTGAAGATAAAATTCCTTTGCTCAATACTTTTTATGATAATTTTTCGATGAAAGAAACCATTGAGAAAGTAAAATCAGCTATTGAGAATAAGAGGCAAATTCAACATATAGTTATCAATGCGGGGAAAATTGTTTCACTTCAAAAGGATTTAGAATTAAGGGAAAGTGTTAATTCATCCGATATTATTAATTTGGATGGTCAAGCTGTTGTTTGGGCTGCTCGTTTTTTAAATAATCCAGCCAAAGAAAGAGTAGCAGGAATTGATTTGATGATGAATTTAGTAGAAATGGCAGCCCAGAATAATTTTAAAATTTATCTTTTAGGAGCCAAAGAAGAGGTCGTTGCTAATTTAGCGGAAATGTATAAAAATCAATATGGGCCTGAATTAATTGCTGGATATAGAAATGGGTATTTTACCAAAGAGGAAGAAAGAAAAGTAATTGAAAACATTGTTCAAACAAGACCTGCTATGCTTTTTGTCGCAATTACTTCCCCTAAAAAAGAAAACTTATTGTATCAATATAAAAAAGAACTCGATTCCGTCCCTTTTATTATGGGTGTTGGGGGAAGTTTCGATGTTATTACCGGTTTAACCAAGAGAGCGCCATTGTGGATGCAAACCGCAGGACTTGAATGGTTTTATAGGTTTATACAAGAACCCAAAAGAATGTGGAAAAGATATTTGATAGGCAATGCCCAATTTATTGCTTTAGTTTTGAAAGAGAAATTTAAAGTCAAATAAAAAATAATGAATAAAAATTTACGATTAGGTTTACGACTATTTTTACTTCTTTCAGATTATCTCATTGTTTCTGTATTGTTCTTTTACTTTCTCTTTTTTAGATATGACTATTTATATAAAGAAAGAACTTTTTCAACCTTGTGTGAAATGTTCAATGACCAATTTAAAGCCTATCTACTTTTATTACTTTCTTGGTACTTGATTTCGGAATTGACTAATTTTTATAAGAGTACACGATTCCTTCGGTTTATTAATTTCATCCGTAGAAGTATTTATCAACTTATAATATTTTCTTTTATTCTCTATACAGTCTCAGGGATAAAATCTGAGAGTCTTTTTACGAATAGACAATCTTTTTATTATTTACTGGTACTTGCTATTTATTTAATTGCTTCCAGAACTTTCCTCTTCTTCTTTAGTAAACATTTTTTTGAGAAAGGGTTTAATTCTAAAAGTTTGATCGTAATTGGTCAAAATGATAATTCTTCTGAAGTAATCAATTCTATTACAGATAAACAGCAATTTGGCTTATCCTTAAAACAAGTCTTTTCAAATGGAACACTCAATATTTCCTCTCTTTCCGATTATTTAGCAAAAAATAAAATTGACTATGGATACATCTGTCTTGGCGGTGAGTTGACAGATAAGCAAATCAAAGAAATTTCGGAGTTATTAGAAGATCATTATGTAACCGTAGGTTTTATACCAAGTTTAGCCTATGAAACTCAACAAAGTTTAGAAGTCAATTACTTGGATTCTTTCCCAATACTCACATATAAAAAGCACCCGTTAGATAATACATTTAACCAACTTATAAAACGAACTTTTGACATTGTTTTCACACTTCTAGTTTTCGCAACACTTCTTTGGTGGTTGCTTCCTATTTTGGCAGTTGCTGTTTCTATTTCCCAAGGTCGTCCCATTCTCTTCGCGCAAAAGCGAAATGGGCTGAACGGAAAAGAGTTTGACTGTTTGAAGTTTCGCACGATGCGTCCTGACAAGGACAACAACAAAAAACCAACCGAAAGAGACGATCCAAGGGTGACCAAATTGGGGAAAATACTCAGAAAAACAAGTTTGGATGAATTGCCCCAATTCTTCAATGTATTGAAAGGCGAAATGTCCATCGTAGGACCTCGCCCACACATGGTTTCTGAAAATGAATCGTATTCTGAAATTATCAATCGATATGCACTACGACATTATGTGAAGCCGGGTATAACAGGTCTTGCCCAAGTAAAGGGGTATAGAGGTGCTGTCGATACAAATAAGGACATGGAAATGAGAATCCGAACGGATATCTATTACGTGCGCAATTGGTCGTTCTTGCTGGATCTACTCATTATTTATAAAACGGCCAAATTGATGATTTTTGGCGACGAAAATGCGATTTGAGAGAGTGAGAGAAAAACCTTAATTTTCTTAATGCCTTAATGTTTAAAAACAAATTGATTTAAACCGCTGTTTCATCGAAAATAAAAATTCACCCCACAAAAAATCCTGTACAAAGAGAATCTCTGTGTACAGGAAGTTTTTAGTTTCAGTGTATGATTTATTCTGGTATTACCAGCCTTTGTAGTCTTTTTCGTTGTCGTTCCCGAATTGAGCTAATTTATACAGCCACCATCCTAGCATTCCCATTGCGATTACAAATAAAATCCAGTCAGCAACAAGTGCAATTGGAACCAAAATAGTTTCAAATGTCCACTTGAAAAAATACGCCAAACCGAAGAACATATCAGTTATTAATCCCATATCTTTGTTTCTTTTAGATGACAAAGTTATAAAAATGTTAGTGAAATTACTTTCTAGAAAATCAAATTTCTTGCAAATTGGACTAAGTATCCTCTTTTTGATTTTATTTTTTACTCGAGTTTACCCATTGAGCCTTGATTGGCAAAGCGTCTTAGGCATTTTTTGTTTTTTATCTGCGTTGGGAATTTGTTATCTATTTTTGAATCATTCTAATTTAGTTAGTGCTCCCAGTCTTAGTTTTTGGTATATTTTGACATGGGCATTCGTTTTTTCGGACATTGCGCTGGATTATAAGTTAAGTATTGCACTGCTCTGTTCTACCCTAATTTTTCTTCGATTAATTGTGGTTGAGAAAAAATCGGAGAATAAAAAATTCCTTTTCGACGTTGGGCTTTTACTCAGTATAGCTACGTTTTGTTTTCCACCAACTTTATTTCTTTTTGGTTTTTTGTTGATTACCTATTTCTACAAACAAAACGTGAATCTAAGAGGTTTTCTATTGTTTATCATCGGTCTTTTGTTGCCTTTGGTTTTGGGATTGCAAGTTCTCTATATAATGGGACAAGTCGATTGGTTAACCAACTACCAGGATGCGTTTATACTTGATTTCTGGAAGTATTCGGTGTGGGGCTTGCTACCCGTTGGCCTTTTGATTTTGATGAGTTGGTTTGATCATTTAACGAATTTAACAAAACAGGACATAAACAAACGCCACAACTATTTCATCAGTTTTCTTTATTTCGTGAATTTTTTATTGATCCTTATCTTTTTCGGCGGAAATAAAATCGAATTGTTGATGTTTTTAGGTCTACCGATTTCGGTGTTTTTAAGTCGACTTACGTATTATCAGCCAACCAGACTTCGAAAAGAAGTTTTAATAATTCTGTTTTTACTTACAATGGTTGGATTTTTCTTTCGTACAGAAGTGCTAGAAATTTACGAAAGTTTATTGGGCAATGTTTCGCTCTAAACTCAATTTCTCACCATCAAAAATCGCGTAGGTAAAGTGTTCTACCCAATCACCTAAATTCATATATAACGAATTCTCATTGAGTTGAACTTCCATAGGTAGGTGTCGATGGCCAAAAACAAAGAAATCATAATGTTGTTCTTCTAGTTTTTTACGGGAATAAATAGCGAGCCATTCATTTTCTTCTCCCAAGAATTTCACATCCTCAGCGCCCGAAATCAATTTGTTTTTTCGAGAAGTATTAATTCCTAACCAAACCGCAAAGTCGGGATGAAGCAACGAAAAGAAGAATTGCGCTACTTTGTTGGTAAATAATTTCTTCATTCGCTTATATCCTTTATCGCCCGGTCCCAACCCATCGCCATGGGCAATGAAGAATTTTTTCTGATTGATTTGAAATTCTTGACGATCTCTGAAAAGAGTTAAGCCAATTTCCTTTTCCAAATAATCACGCATCCATAAATCATGATTTCCTGTGAAAAAGTAAATCTGAATGCCCGAATCAGCGAATTCGGCTAATTTCCCTAGCGTTCGAACAAATCCACGCGGAACGACTTGTTTGTATTCATACCAAAAATCAAACAAATCACCCAATAAAAATAGAACTTGACAGTCGGGTTTTATTTCGTCCAACCATTTCACAAAACGAAGTTCACGAATACGGCTTTCGGCATCATTGGGTGCTCCCAAATGTTGATCCGAAGCAAAATATACTTTTTTGCCTGCTTGTAAGTCGATATTTATTGGTTGTCCTCCGCCAGCCATTCAGCATACGATGTTTCGGTTTCGTGAAGACGTATGGATTGCAATTGAGCAGATCCTTGAAAATGAGGTTGTAAACGTGCAACCATATCGATCAACATGTTTTCACACGAAGGTTGATACTCCGTGAAAATAACTTGATGTCCATCTTTTGCCAAACTTTCTCCCAATTCCTTGTGAGGTGAATTCACATTCAACAAAATGGTGTGATCAAACAAATCAATCACTTCCGATTTCACGATTTTTTTAATATCACCAAAATCAATCACCATCCCAAATTTCGGATTCGAAGCATCCTGAATCGGTGCTCCTTTAATCGTTACAAAAAGCTTGTACGAATGGCCGTGAATGTTTTTGCATTTGCCGTCATAACCGTATAAGGCATGGGCAGTTTCAAAATTAAATGATTTGGTAACTCTAACTATATTCATTATCTTAACTCTCCTTAAAATCAACCGCAAAGTTATGGAATTAACCACAATAGGGCGAGCCGTATTCGATTTATTTTTTCCAAAGCGTTGTCTGAACTGTGATTCAGTGCTGACCGGTTCTGTTCCTTTGTGTGTTTTTTGTGCTTCCCAACTTCCTTTTACACACTGGAAACTCGACCAAAAGAATTTTGCTTTTGAGAAATTAAGTGCTTTATGTTCCATTGATTCCGCATACAGTTTGCTATTCTTCCGGCACGACAATGTGACCCAAAAACTTTTGCATTTTTTGAAATACAACAACCATCAAAACATTGGTGTACTGCTTGCTAACAAGATTTTGAGTGAACATACACTATCCGAATTTGAAGGTGTAATTCCCATTCCCATCCATCCCAAAAAACTGAAAACAAGAGGGTATAACCAAGTGATTCCATTTGCGAAAACCTTGGCGGAGCAAAGTGGAATTTCCCTGGTTGAGGATTTTCTAATTCGTGTTGAAAATAATCCATCCCAAGTTTTTAAAAACCGTGAAAAAAGATTGAATTCGATTCAGAATGCTTTTTCATTGAACCCAAAGAAGATAAACGGTAATTTTTTGTTGGTGGATGATGTGCTCACAACAGGTGCAACACTTTCTACTTGCATTAATTTAATCCATTCCCATCATCCTGAAGTGAAAATCAGTGTAATGACTATGGCATGTGCCCAATGAAAAAACCCTGACTTTCGGATGAAAATCAGGGTTTTAGTGGAGGTTCCGAGCGGATTCGAACCGCTGTAGACGGTTTTGCAGACCGGTGCCTAACCCCTCGGCCACGGAACCTTTTTATTCTTTAGGCTTGCAAAGATATAAATTTAAACCAAACTTAAAATTTCTTTTCCAAAACGATGCTCACTTTTTTTACATTTCCACCGATTGGAGGATTCATTTTGGATAATTTTATCTTTGCAAAAGTAACCATAGGAATCTCATTATGAATCCGTTGTAAAACGCGCGCTGCAACTTTTTCCAATAATTTAGAACGAATGGAAACTTCTTCTTTTATGATTTTATTTAAAAGTACATAATCTACAGTATCCGCCAAATCATCGGTCTCAATCGACTTTGATAAGTCTGCAGCGATTTCTAAATCAACCATATAGTCCGAGCCGATCAAGGCCTCTTCATCCAAACAACCGTGGTTGGAATAAATTCGAATACTTTCTAAAATTATTTTTCCCATGTGTCAAAATTACAATCAAAAATTGATTGACTTTTAAATTAAACTGAAAATTTTCTTTAAACTTTTCTTTTTGGATTTGCTTTTAAAAAAGCATCCCATCCTGTATAGGCTTTGTCAGCAACAGCATTTCCCGAATTGAAAAAGTGACAAACCGCCGCTGCCAAACCATCGGTTGCATCCAATCGGTTGGGTAATTCTTTCAACCCCAACAAACTCTGAAGCATTCCTGCGACTTGTTCTTTGGACGCATTTCCGTTTCCGGTAATTGCCATTTTTATCTTTTTGGGTGCGTATTCTGTAATCGGAACTTCACGATACAATCCTGCTGCCATCGCTACGCCTTGTGCACGACCTAGTTTCAACATCGATTGCACGTTTTTGCCAAAGAAGGGCGCTTCAATCGCTAATTCGTCGGGATGATAGGTGTCGATCAGTGACAAAGTTCGGTCAAATATTTTTTTGAGTCGCAATTCATGGGATTCATACTTACTCAGCATAAGTTCATCCATCAAAAGAAAAGTCATTTTTTTCTTTTCGACTTTGATTAATCCAAAACCCATTACCGTCGTCCCAGGGTCAACTCCCAATATGATTCGCTCCATTTGGCTAAGGTAATTTGAATTATTTAAATAAAATTTATTTTTATAATACGCTTTAATTCAAGCTCTTTATGTACGCATTCCATCCGATTACTTGGTATTCCTCGGCTGCACTTTTTGCATTGGCTGCTTTGTAAATTCCACGACCCACAATCATGAAGTCTGTATGATACATCTGGAAAACACGTTCGGGCGTATTGTATTGTTGACCTTTTGTGTCACCTACTGAGCTTATATTTACACCCGGCGTGAAAAGCAACAAATTATCGCTCACTTTTCGTTGCGCTACAACACCCAAAACATTCGGTGCGTTTTCAGCTACATTCAACGCTTTTGCTATGTAATAATCATCGGTCAATGTTCCTTTTGAAGACATTTCTGCAATTGCAACCACACCCACATTATCGAACACTTTTAAACTATCTTCACCTGCAATCACATGCGAAGTAATCATATCCGCCCAATTTCCAATGTTGTAAATACCTTCTTTGAATTGCAATTCTTGCGTATTTCCAATATCTCCAAACTTACGATCCTCAAACAATAAGAAGTCATTTTCTTTTGAGATTTCCTTTAATCGATGAATCATATCAAAACTGAAATCCTTGATGATGTCGGTATGTAATTTCAATGCAACAATATGCGGTCCCACATTTTCGGCCAAACTAATTAATTCAGAAGAAGTAATAACATCGGCAGAAACAATCAAGTTCGATTGTTTTTTCAGTGCAATTTCGATTAGTTTTTTACCAATCGGATGTTGAATATTTTTTTTCTCAAGTGGAACTCTTTTAATCTCAGGTTGCGACGGTGGATTGTTTAAGAAATTCTTCACCCGTGCTAATTCTGAGTCGCTCAATCGATGGAATTTATGAAGCATATCTATTACTTCATTGATGGTGAATAAAGTACGAACGGAATAGCCTTTCTTTTTTAATTTTTCAACGCCACCTTGTTCTCTATCTAAAACGACAACGATGTCGGTCACCTTTAATCCTTCTCGTTCCACCTCCGCTATCGTTTCCAATAAACTTTGACCGCTGGTGATTACATCTTCGACCAATAAACAGTTTTGTCCGTCGTGGTAAACACCTTCAACCATTCGTTTGGTTCCGTATCCTTTGTTTTCTTTTCGTTTGATAATCAAAGGAATACCGCTCGCTAAACTCATTGTAGTTCCCATAGGCAATGCTGCATATGGAACACCACAAATCAATTCGAAGGGTGCTTCTTCTACCAAATCCAACAGGTTGTTGGACAAGGTTTTCAAGAGTTGAGGACTGGATGATAAGGGACGTAAATCCACATAGAAAGGAGATTCTATTCCGCTTTTTAAAGTAAAATTACCAAATTTAATAATTCCTAATTCGTAGGCTTTTAATAAAAAATCTTCGCGTTGTTGCATTTCTGAAAGGTTTGCGCAAAGTTAAAAGAAACTAAGATATCAAGCGAATATTCCGACCAAAGAGTTTTGAAAAAGTGTATTCTCACTCCTTATTAAATGAAATTTTAATTTCACTTCGTTCGAATCCGCTGTGTTTTAAGGGGTAAATTAGTTAGTTGCAAAAGAAATTGATTCTTTTTGAAGGAATTGATTTTTTTGAAATTTGTATCTTTGCCGCTTTGAAAATAGAAAGCGTATTTAGAATTTAAATTTCTGAGAAATGATTTTAGAAATAAATACAACCAATTTCAATTGGAATCAGGCTTAGTTTTTGATTAAATACATTTGGATTTCTACAGAAGATATTCAAAAAACAGTGAAAAAATGGAAATAGAATTACAAGAAGCAACTACAAAACTTCAGAGAAGAGGTTATTTAGATATAAAAATCCCAGAAGGAACCGATTTAATTGCGGAAATTAACCGCATGCGAAAAGAAAAAAACGCCATCATTTTGGCGCATTATTATCAGACAGCAGATATTCAAGATATCGCTGATTTCTTGGGAGATAGTTTACAATTGGCTCGAGCTGCGGCTGCGACGGATGCAGATATGATTGTTTTTTGCGGAGTGCATTTTATGGCCGAAGCTGCAAAAATTGTAAATCCATCGAAAAAAGTGGTTTTACCCGATTTGTTGGCAGGATGTTCGTTGGCAGATTCCTGTTCAGCGGAAGGACTTCAAGCTTTACGAGCAGAGCATCCGGGTTCGATCATCATCAGTTATATCAATTGTGATGCGGGTGTAAAAGCGGAAAGTGACATCATTGTGACTTCTTCAAACGCCGAGCACATCATCAATTCTTTACCAAAAGATCAAAAAATTATTTTTGCGCCCGATAAGAATTTAGGGAAATATTTGAATCGCGTAACCGGTCGAAATATGGTTCTTTGGGACGGAGCGTGTATTGTTCACGAAGCGTTTTCATTGGAACGAATTGCGCAACAAATGGCAGAGAATCCAAATGCGAAATTGATTGCACATCCCGAATCGGAAGAACCGGTTTTGAGAGCATCTCATTTTGTAGGATCCACTTCCCGATTGTTGGATTATGTTGTGAATGATGAGGCGCAAGAATTTATTGTGGCAACCGAAGAAGGAATTATTCATGAAATGAAGAAATTGGCTCCAAATAAAAAGTTGATTCCTGCTTTGGTTCAGGATGAAAGCTGTAATTGCAGTGAATGTTTCTTTATGAAAATGAATACTTTAGAGAAAATTTATCTTTGTATGAAGTATGAATTGCCGGAAGTTGAAATCGAAGAAAGCTTAAGAGTTAGAGCATTGCAATCGATTAATCGAATGTTGGAACTTTCAGAATCGATCAAATAAACTCATTTTGGAATGAATTTAAGGCGTACCTGAAGAAATTCCTCGAAGACAATTACATACAAAAACTTAAAAAAAATGTCAGGAATACTTTATTTGGTGCCAACACCCATCGGAAATTTAAAAGACATGACTTTCAGAGCCGTTGACGTTTTGAATGAATGTGATTTAATTTTAGCTGAAGACACACGTACAAGCGGATTTTTATTGAAACAGTATGAGATTTCCACCCCGATGCGTTCGTATCACGCTCACAATGAGCATAAAGTAACCGAAGAAATCATTCAGCAACTCAAAGATGGAAGGTCTTTTTCATTGATAACCGATGCCGGTTCTCCCGGAATTTCTGATCCGGGTTTTCTGATGGCTCGCACTTGTGTTGAGCATGGAATCGAAGTAATCGCGCTGCCTGGAGCAACGGCTTTTGTACCTGCTTTGACGGTTTCTGGACTTGTTTCCAATGAATTTGTTTTCATCGGTTTTCTGCCGGTGAAAAAAGGACGTCAAACCAAACTTACAGAATTAAAAGACGAGAAACGAACCTTGATTTTTTATGAATCACCCCATAAAATCACCCGAACTTTAAAAGATTTATCCGAATCCTTTGGAGCCGAACGGAAAGCAAGTCTTTCGAGAGAAATTACCAAAAAATTCGAAGAAACACTCCGAGGAAGTTTGGAAGAATTGCATCAGATTTCAGAAACCCGAAACTTAAAAGGTGAAATGGTTTTGGTTGTCGAGGGAAATTCAAATTAAATCAGAATCTACACGAAAACGCATTGTTTATAAGTTTTTATTGAATTGTTTTCCAATTTGGTAATCGGTAATAGCACATTATTCTCACATTTCCACTTTTTAAATTACCGTTGAAATTCCTACCTTTAAGAATTCAAATTTTAATTCAATTATAGTCTTCTATGTACCTAATATACGACACCGAAACCACGGGTTTACCCAAGAATTTTAATGCTCCTCCAACCGATGTGGATAACTGGCCACGTATGGTTCAGATCGCTTGGCAACTCCACGATAAAACCGGAAAATTAATTGAAAACAAAAGTTTTATTGTAAAACCAGATGGATACGACATTCCATTTAATGCCGTTCAAATTCACGGAATTTCCACCGAGAAAGCGATGAGTGAAGGAATTCCTTTGATTGATGTATTGGAAGAATTCAGAAAAGCTTTGACAAATACCCAGATTTTATGTGGACATAATTTAAGTTTTGATCAAGGTGTTTTGGGTTGTGAATTCGTTCGTTCGGGATTGGATTACAACGAATTGGATTTGACGATTGCAGATACCATGGAATCTGCCACAGATTTCTGTCAACTTCCAGGTGGACGATACGGCCGATTCAAATCTCCGAAATTAGGTGAACTTCACGAAGTGCTTTTTGGCGAAACTTTCGACGAAGCCCACAACGCATCGGCAGACGTAAATGCAACGGCGCGTTCCTTCATGGAATTAATTCGTTTGGGCGTTTTTAAAACCGAAGAAATTGGATTGACGGAAGAAGAATTTGTAGCCTTTAAAGAGATTAATCCCAATCCTTTTAAACCGTTCGACATTGAAATTGAATCCCAAGTAAAGGATTTCAAAGATGCGCAAGACAGTTCAACCGTTGAAATAAACGAAACAGCGAAAATGACGACGGATTCACCGTATTTTCATTTTCATAACCATACTTCTTTTTCTGTATTAACAGCAACTACTTCGATTGAAGCCTTAATTAAAGCTGCCGTAAAAGAAAAAATGCCCGCTGTAGGAATGACGGATTTGGGGAATTTGATGGGTGCTTTTAAATTCGTAAAAGCAGTGAGTGATTTGAATAAGGCGAATTCAAAATTACCAAATCCCATAGACCCCATTCTCTCTATAGTCGGTTGTGAAGTGTATATTTCTGAAAATTATACCCAAACAAAATTCACAAAAGACAATCCTGACCGTAGATTTACACAATTGTTAATTGCAAAAAATAAGGAAGGGTTTAAGAATTTATCCAAAATCTCATCCGTTGGTTTTATCGAAGGCTTTTATGCCGGTTATCCACGTGTGGGAAAGGAAGTGATTGAAAAACACAAAGAACATCTGATTGCTACAACAGGAAGCTTAACCGCTGAAATTCCCTCTCTTATTTTAAATGTAGGAGAATTGCAGGCAGAAGAAGTTTTTGTTTGGTGGAAAGAAGTGTTTGAAGACGATTTTTATGTCGAACTCATTCGGCATGGGTTGCCGGAAGAGGAACATGTTAACCAAGTTTTATTGAAGTTCGCTAAAAAACACGATGTCAAAGTTTTGGCTCAGAACAATACGTTTTACATCAACCAAGAGGATTCAGAAGCACATGATATTTTATTATGTGTTCGGGATGGCGAGAAAAAAGATACGCCGATAGGTCGTGGACGAGGAACTCGTTTTGGATTTGTAAACGATGAGTTTTATTTCAAATCGCAAGACCAAATGCGTTCTTTGTTTCACGATATTCCGGAAGCGATTGATAATCTGAGCGAACTTTTAGAGAAAATAGAACCGTATGATTTGGGAAGTGATGTTTTACTTCCAAAATTTGATATTCCGGAAGAGTTTAAAAATCCAGAGGATGAGTTAGACAATGGAATTCGTGGTGAGATGGCGTATTTACGCCATATTACCTTTGAAGGTGCTAAAAAAAGATACGGTGAAATCACCCCTGAAATTGAAGATCGCTTGAATTTCGAATTGGATACTATTGAAATGACAGGCTATCCCGGTTATTTTTTAATTGTTCAGGATTTTACTTCAGAAGCTCGTAAAATGGGTGTTTCGGTCGGTCCGGGACGAGGTTCCGCTGCAGGTTCCGCGGTTGCTTATTGTACATGGATTACAAACGTAGACCCAATTAAGTACAACCTGCTTTTTGAGCGTTTCTTAAATCCAGACCGAGTTTCTCTGCCAGATATTGATATCGATTTCGATGACCGTGGACGGGAACGGGTGATACAATGGGTAATTGATAAATACGGTAAAAACCAAGTGGCGCAAATTATTACGTATGGAACGATGGCTGGAAAATCTGCCATTCGAGATACGGCGCGCGTATTGGATTTACCGCTTTCTGACTCAGATCGAATTGCGAAAAAAACCCACATGAAGTTGAACAAAATGTTCAATACGGATGATAAAATACTCAAATCCGTTTTGGGTAGTGATGAATATGAAGATACGATTGAAGTAAAACGGATTGCAGCACAAGATAATTTAGAAGGAAAAACGTTACAACAAGCAAAAATTATCGAAGGCTCTCTTCGGAATACCGGAGTTCACGCGTGTGGCGTAATCATTACACCCAAAGACATTCGGGAAATGGTTCCGATGGCGGTGGCAAAGGATTCCGATCTTTTGATTACACAATTCGATAACTCGGTGGTGGAAGATGCAGGCCTTCTGAAAATGGATTTCTTGGGATTGAGAACTTTGACGATTATTAGCGATGCCATTGAATTAATCGAACAAAATCACAAAGTTAAAATCGATCCAGATGAAATTCCATTGGACGATAAAAAGACCTACGAACTTTTTCAGCGTGGAGATATGATTGGGATTTTCCAATATGAATCCGCGGGAATGCAAAAGCATTTAAAAGCGTTGAAACCCGATAAGTTTGATGATTTAATTGCAATGAACGCACTGTATCGACCGGGACCGATTCAATATATTCCGAATTTTATCAACCGGAAACACGGACTGGAGGAAATTCAATACGATTTACCGGATATGGAAGAATTTTTGGCGGAAACCTATGGAATTACGGTTTATCAAGAGCAGGTGATGCTTCTTTCTCAGAAATTAGCCAATTTCACAAAAGGGGAGGCCGACGTTCTGCGAAAAGCGATGGGGAAAAAGTTGGAGTCCGTTCTTGCAAATATGAAACCTAAATTTCTAGAAGGAGGTGCCGCTAACAATCATCCGGTTGAGAAATTAGAGAAAATATGGCATGACTGGGAAGCGTTTGCAGCCTATGCTTTCAACAAATCACACTCAACTTGTTATGCGTTGATAGGTTATCATACCGCTTATTTGAAAGCTCATTATCCGGCTGAATTCATGGCAGCTGTTTTAAGTAACAACATCAATAACATGAAACAAGTGAGCTTTTTCATGGAAGGATGTCGTGCATCAGGAATTCCTGTTTTGGGTCCGAATGTGAATGAAAGTTCTTTTTATTTTTCTGTTAATGAGGAAGGTGCAATTCGATTTGGAATGGGAGCGATTAAAGGTGTAGGTGCTTTGGCAGTAGAGGCAATTATCAAAGAGCGAAATGAAAATGGAAAATACAAGTCGATTTTTGACTTTGTTCAACGTGTTGATTTGCAGAAAGCGACCAAAAAGAATATAGAAAACTTAGCCTTGGCAGGTGCTTTTGATGATTTTGAGCTTCACAGAGCGCAACTATTTTATTCAGAAGATAATTCCACCAATGTGGAAAAACTAATTCGTTTTGGAAATGCGTATCAAGATTCGTTGAATAGTGCGCAAACTTCGTTGTTTGGGGATATGGCGAATGAAATTGAGATAGTAAAACCGCATTTACCCAATTGTTTGCCGTGGAATAGTATTCAAAAATTAAATCGTGAAAAGGAAGTAGTTGGAATTTATATTTCGTCGCATCCTTTGGATGATTATTTGGACGAATTAAATTTCTTCCAAAACACAACATTAAAACAGTTAAAAAACAATGAATCTCATTTTATAAATCGTGAAGTTTCAGTGGCTGGAATCATTGCCGAAGCGCATCATAAAGTTTCTTCGAAAGACGGTAAAGAGTTTGGAATCTTCACGTTGGAAGATTACGATGATCAGTATGAATTCCGACTATTTGGAGAAGATTACCTAAAATTCAAACATTTTCTTCAAGATAATATGATGTTAGGAATACGCTTAAAAATTACGGAGAGAATTTATAGAGATAAGGAAGGAAAAGAGACGGGTAAAAGAGTGTATGTAAATCCGGTGAGAATGCAATTATTGAGTGAAGTTCTGGAAGGAATGGCGAATCGGGTTGTGATAACCATCAATGTGAAGGATTTGAATCAAGAAAACTATGATGCATTGGTGAAAACGATAGGAAATCACAGAGGAGATAAAAAATTGCTTTTTGTAATGGTTGATTTAAAGAACAATACCCAAATACAACTTCCTGCACAAAGCTTAAAAGTAGATATTAACAAAGGATTACTGAAGGAATTAAGAGAAATTCCTAATTTAGGAATTCATTTGAATTAAGATTACACATTCAAAAATGGTAAATATTTATACACTTATTAATAAATACTATAATAGATAGCAAGGAGTTTATCAAAATTAATGTACTTTTGAATTGTTTAATAATTAAATTAATATAAAAATGGCACTTGAAGTAACAGATACATCGTTTGCAAAGGATGTTTTAGAAGCAGGGAAACCGGCAATGGTTGACTTTTGGGCGACATGGTGTGGTCCTTGTAGAATGGTAGCTCCAACGGTAGAGGAATTAGCGAAAGAGTTTGAAGGTCAAGCAGTTGTGGCTAAAGTTGATGTGGATAATAATCAGCAAGTTGCCGCAGAATACGGAATTCGTAATATTCCTACTATCTTATTTTTCAAAGACGGTCAGGTCGTTGATAAAGTAGTAGGAGTGGTTCCAAAAGCACAATTAGAACAGAAATTGAAAGCTTTAATGAATTAATTTTTCGTTAAAATAAATTCAATCGAAAATAGGAAACCGTCTTCTTTAAGACGGTTTTATTTTTTTGTTAAATCCATACTTGAATTAGAGATTTTCTTTCACTTTCCTTTATTTTCATTGTATATTTGCAGAACAAACCCCCACCAAACATGAACCAAAAAAAAATATGGCTCTCTTCCCCACATATGGGAGGAGGAGAAATGAAATATATTCAAAAAGCTTTTGACAGCAATTGGATTGCTCCGTTGGGCCCAAATGTTGAAGGTTTTGAAAAGGATTTAGAATCCTATTTGGGAAATGATTCTCATGTTGCTGCATTGAGCTCAGGAACTGCTGCGCTTCATATGGCATTAATTTTGACTGGCGTAAAAGCGGGGGATGAAGTAATCTGTCAATCGATGACTTTTTCAGCTTCAGCGAATCCAATTGTTTATTTGGGCGCAACTCCTATTTTTGTAGATAGTGAACCAGAAACTTGGAATATTTGTCCCGAAAAATTGGAAATGGCAATAAAAGATAGAATTTCAAAAGGAATGAAACCCAAAGCAATAATTGTTGTTCATCTTTATGGAATGCCGATCAAATACGATGAAATTCGATCAGTGGCTAATCAATATGAAATTCCAATTATAGAAGACGCTGCCGAAGCTTTGGGAAGTGAATACAAAGGTCAGAAATGTGGAACTTTGGGAGATATTTCCATTCTATCTTTCAATGGGAATAAAATCATAACTACTTCGGGTGGAGGAGCTTTGGTGGCAAAAACCAACGAGGTTAAGCAAAAAGCAGTTTTTCTAGCAACCCAAGCAAGAGATGATGCACCACACTATCAACATTCTGAAATTGGATACAATTATAGAATGTCCAATGTAGTTGCTGGAATTGGAAGAGGTCAAATGGAAGTCATTCAGGAAAGAGTGGAAGCACGAAGAGCAAATTTCACATTCTATTCGGATAAATTGGCTGATAATCATACGATTGAATTCGTAAAGGAACCTGAAAGATCCTATTCAAACCGATGGTTGAGTTGTATGTTGTCTACATCATTTGAGGAAAGAGAAAAAATAAGGATTAATTTACAAGCTAAAAATATAGAGAGTCGTCCCTTATGGAAACCGATGCATATTCAACCTGTATTTGAGAAATATCCCAAGTATTTAAACGGAGTAAGTGAAGATTTATTCAAAAGAGGTTTGTGTTTACCCAGTGGGTCTGATTTAACAAAACAAGATTTAGAAAGAATAATTGAGAATATTTAATTCAAAATATCTAAGTTACCGACTCAAGAGTAGTTTGCGTAAAGACATTCCACGCTGGATAGTGTTGGCAATAGATCTATACGTTACACTGAACACATTTATTTTGAGTTTTGCCTGTCTTAAACTTCTCGGTTTTCGAGGAGAGTTGAGATTTTATCAGGTTGTTGTTTATCAGCTGCCTTTGGTTTTTCTTTTTGCTTTGATTGCATTTTTAGTGACAGCTTCGTACAAAGGAATCATTCGGCATACCGGGTTTAGAGACATGGAAAAAGTGCTTCAAGCCAATGTTTTATACATGGTTCTAATTGGAGCTTTTTATTGGATTGCTTTGAAAGCATCTTTCGGATCTGTTTTTGTGTTCGGGAAAATTCTACTTTTAGTACATTTCTTTTTTAATACCATGATGATGGTTTTCTTGCGTATTTTCTATAAAAACATTTATGATAGCTTTGTGGTGGGTGGTAGCTTAGAGAATAGGATAATGATTTATGGCGCAGGAAGTTCCGGAGTAATTACTTACAATACGCTAAGAAACGACAAGAAAAGCAAAGGAAATGTTTTCGGTTTTATGGATGACAATAAAAACAAAGTGGGAAAAAAAATCAACCGAGTTAAAATTTATGATCCCAAATTAGTTACCAAAGAATTTATTGAAAAACATAATATTACCGAAATTATTATTTCAATTCAAAAAATAAGTTCCGCTCGATTGCATGAAATAATCGATATGTATTCAGATTTTCCAGTGAATTTCAAAATCGTTCCTTCGGTCGATAAATGGCTAAATGGAGACTTAACCATTCAACAAATTCAACCCGTGAACATTGAGGATTTACTAGGGAGAACCCCAATTGATCTGAATAAGTCATCCATTTTAAGTGGAATTGAAAATAAAGTCATTTTAGTGACGGGCGCTGCCGGTTCAATCGGAAGTGAGATTTCTCGCCAATTGATGACATACAATGTGAAGAAACTGATTTTATTGGATCAAGCGGAATCGGATTTGTACGAATTGGACAATTCGTGCCATATTCACAAAGACAAAGGTTGCCAGTATGTGATAGGAGATGTAAGAAACGAAGGGCGGATGGAAGAAATCATTAAATTCTTCAAGCCTAATTTTATTTTTCATGCTGCAGCATATAAACACGTTCCTTTGATGGAGGCAAATCCTTATGAATCCGTTATGACCAATGTCAAAGGGACAAAAGTAGTGGCCGATTTAGCGGTTAAATACAAGGTAGAGAAATTTGTAATGATTTCTACCGACAAAGCTGTAAATCCTACGAATGTAATGGGAGCAACCAAGCGAATTGCTGAATTGTATGCATCGCATTTAAACAAATTAAGCTCTACTCAATTCATTGTTACTCGATTTGGGAACGTTTTGGGTTCAAATGGTTCTGTAATTCCCCTCTTTAAAAGACAAATCCGAGAGGGTGGCCCGTTAACAGTTACTCATCAAGACATTACCCGTTATTTTATGACGATTCCTGAAGCATGTCAATTGGTTTTAGAAGCGGGTGTTATGGGAAATGGCGGAGAAGTTTTTGTATTTGACATGGGGAAATCTGTTAAGATTTTTGATTTGGCAAAAAAAATCATTCGTTTAAGTGGTCTTTCTTATCCGAATGATATCGATATTAAAATTGTTGGATTACGTCCGGGTGAAAAAATTTTCGAAGAACTTTTATTGAACGATGAAACCACAATTGAAACCCATCATCCCAAAATTAAAATCGCAAAGGCAAGACAACCTGTAGACGATTTTATAGATAAATTGGAAATTCTAATTCAATTTAATTTAGATGGAAATCCGGACGATGTTAATATGTCCATGGTCTCTATCATCAAAGATTTAGTTCCGGAATACATTTCGCAGAACTCCGTATTTTCAACCTTGGATAAAATTCTACCTTTGGAAGAATAATTTCAGTCGAATCACCGGTGGTTTTTGACAGTAATTTTGCTAATCCTATCACACTCTGATTTTTCGGATCCATCAAATCGTTATTCTTTTTTTGAAAAGAGGTGGAAAATGTTATATTTGTCTCTATTAAAATCTCAGTTTTAAAATTATGAAAGAAATAACTCTATGGATTCCGGTAATCTTGGCACTCATCGGATTACTAATAATGGCTACCAAGTTTATTTGGGTAAATAAACAAGATGCAGGAAATGAGAAAATGCAAAGCATTTCCAAAAGTATTCAAGAAGGTGCATTGGCGTTTTTATCCGCCGAGTACCGCATTTTATTAATTTTTGTAGTAATTGCTTCCCTCGCATTATTTGGCGTTTCGCGGATTGTGGACACGACGAGTTGGTTGATTGTTCCCGCTTTTATTACAGGAGCTATTTTTTCAGCCTTAGCTGGAAACATCGGTATGCGCGTTGCAACTTCTGCAAACGTACGCACAACCCAAGCCGCCCGAACAAGTTTGCCACAAGCACTGAAAGTTTCTTTCACAGGCGGAACGGTAATGGGATTAGGTGTAGCTGGTTTGGCTGTTTTAGGACTTACTTTGTTCTTTATCTTCTTCTCTTCTCATTTCTTAGTCGGAACAGAATCTTTCTACGATGAAATGATGGTTGCCTTGGAAGCATTGGCTGGATTCTCATTAGGAGCTGAGTCGATTGCTTTATTCGCTCGTGTTGGAGGTGGTATTTACACAAAAGCTGCCGACGTAGGTGCGGATTTAGTTGGAAAGGTGGAAGCTGGAATTCCAGAAGATGACCCAAGAAACCCTGCTACCATTGCGGATAACGTGGGGGATAACGTAGGTGATGTTGCCGGAATGGGTGCTGATTTATTTGGATCGTATGTGGCTACCGTTTTAGCAGCCATGGTTTTAGGGAACTACATCATCAAAGATTATGTAACCCACAACGGAACTGAATTTGTCGATAGCTTTAGTGGAATGGGACCGATTGTCTTGCCAATAATGTTTGCAGGTATTGGAATCATCGCTTCTATCATTGGTACTTTCTTTGTGAAAATTAGTTCTAATGACGTCAAAGAAGCAGTCGTTCAAAAAGCATTGAACGTTGGAAACTGGACGTCAATTATTATTATAGCCATCTCCGGTTATTTCTTAATTAACTGGATGTTGCCCGAAACGCTTTATATGGAATTCTTTGGAGAAGGAATCCGCGAAGTGCCTCGAATCAACGTGTTTTATGCCACCTTAATTGGTTTGGCTGTAGGAGGATTGATTTCTGCATTTACAGAATACTATACCGGATTAGGAAATAAACCGGTTAACAATATCATCAGAAACTCAGCAACAGGAGCTGGAACCAACATTATTGCAGGTTTAGCAACAGGTATGATGTCTACTTTTTCATCTGTATTGTTATTTGCAGCTGCGATTTGGGGATCGTATGAACTAGCCGGATTTTATGGTGTTGCACTTGCTGCTTCCGCTATGATGGCAACAACCGCAATGCAATTAGCTATTGACGCTTTCGGACCGATTGCAGATAATGCAGGTGGAATTGCAGAAATGAGTGAATTACCCAAAGAAGTTCGTGAAAGAACCGACATTTTAGACTCGGTTGGAAATACAACCGCTGCGGTAGGAAAAGGATTTGCGATTGCTTCTGCCGCCTTAACGGCCTTGGCCTTATTTGCTGCTTATGTAACTTTTACTGGAATTGATGGAATTAATATTTTCAAAGCCAAGACATTGGCAGCACTTTTTGTAGGAGCTATGATTCCGGTTGTGTTTTCTGCTTTGGCAATGCAATCCGTTGGGAAAGCGGCAATGGCAATGGTGCACGAAGTACGTCGTCAGTTTAAGGAAATTCCTGGAATCTTAGAAGGAACCGGGACACCCGATTACAATAAATGTATTGAGATTTCAACCAATGCAGCCTTGAGAGAAATGTTATTGCCTGGAGCTTTAACCATCGTAACCCCGATTTTAGTGGGATTCTTTATGGGCGCTGAATCTTTGGGAGCGTACATGGCAGGAGTAACAGTTTCAGGTGTACTTTGGGCCATCTTCCAAAACAATGCAGGTGGAGCATGGGACAATGCAAAGAAGGCATTTGAATCCGGTGTGGAAATCGATGGCAAAATGACCTACAAAGGTTCAGATGCACATCACGCAGCAGTAACGGGTGATACAGTAGGGGACCCTTTCAAAGATACATCTGGACCTTCCATGAATATCTTGATTAAATTAACGTGTTTGATTGGATTGGTAATTGCCCCTATTTTGGGAAGTAAATCTTCTGCTAAAGAAGTGGCAACTTTGGATGTTGAAATGATCGATAATCAAGCAACAATATATGTTGAATCGTTAGATGCAGACGGGAATTTCATGTATGATTTAGGTGAAATGGTTGAATTTAATCTTCCAAGTGGTGAAACATTTAAAGTAGGTGAGAAATCCGCTGAAAATCGTTTGTTCGCCTTTTTCTCCAATCCGGATTTGTTGAATCAAGGTTCGAAAGATAAAAAAGGACAATGGGTAACTTTGGATCAAGTTTATTTTAAAACCGGTTCTTCCGAAGTTTTGAAATCTTCCCATGATCAATTGAATAACATCGCAACCCTATTGAAAGAATATCCCGAAGCAAAAGTGAAAATCGGAGGTTATACCGACAGTTCTGGAGACGAAGAGACCAATTTAAAAGTTTCTACCGATCGAGCGAATACCGTTAAAAACATGTTGGTCCGATTGGGAATTGATGAAAGTAGAATGCAGCCCGAAGGATACGGCGCTCATCATTTTATCTGTGAAGCAAATGACACGGATATTTGTAAAGCGAAAAATAGAAGAGTGGATGTGAAAGTTGTTGCAAACTAATTTTTTTTTAGAAATAATAGAATTCCTAAGCAGTCTTGAAAAAGACTGCTTTTTTGATGGCTTCTATTTCAATTCATTTTACCTTTGTCGATTCTAAATGCGAATCCTCAAAATCTATATCGACTCTTTCAAAGGACTTTCTGCCGAAAGTTGGATGCTGGCTGTGGTGATGCTTATCAATCGAGCAGGCTCCATGGTACTTCCATTCTTGGGCGTTTATATGACAGACCATCTTGGATTTGGTTTAGAAACCGCGGGTTTGGTTTTAAGTTGTTTCGGAATGGGTTCGGTTCTGGGCTCTTGGTTGGGTGGTTGGGTTACGGATAAAATAGGAGAATTTAAAGTTCAATCTTTTAGTCTGATAGTAAGCGTGCCCCTTTTTTGTATCATTCCCTTATTTACCACTGAAATTGGACTGGCCCTAATTATTTTAGCACAAAGTACGGTAAGTGAATTTTTTCGACCTGCGAACTCCGTTGCGATTACCAAATATGCAAAAAAAGGGAATATCACACGTTCATTCTCCCTCAATCGAATGGCGGTGAATCTCGGATTTTCAATAGGTCCTGCTTTGGGAGGAATTCTTTCGGCGATTTCGTGGAATTTTTTGTTCTATTCAAATGCAATTGCCGCGCTCTTCGCCGGAATTACATACATTTGGTTTTTCAGAAAAAGAGAATATAGAAACAAGGGAGAAATAGAAATCGAACCGCTTGAAAAACCAAAATCAGCCTACAGAGATGGTAAATTCATTCTTTTCTCTACTTTATGTATGGTGTTTTCAATCTGCTTCTTTCAATTGCTCAATACCCTTCCGCTGTTCTACAAACTAGAAGCCGGACTGTCCCAACAAATGATCGGTTACATTTTAGGATTCAGCGGGTTTATCATTGTTTTGATGGAAATGATTTTAGTTCAGATTGCAGATACTCGTTTTCGATTGCGTTTCACTCTTTTTATTGGAACACTTTTATGCGGAATCTCCTTCGCAATCTTGGGTCTAGGAACTTCTTTACTCTTGTTATTTGGGGCAATGACTATTTTGTGTATAGGTGAAATTTGGGCACTTCCTTTTATGTCAACTGTTGCCGCACTTCGGTCTGGAGCGACCAATAAAGGTGCGTATATGGGACTTTTGGGCATTGGATTCTCATTGTCGTTTATAATTACACCGTATTTGGGAACTTTAATTGCGCAAGAATTTGGATTTAAAATCTTGTGGTTTGGAACCGGAATTCTTATGACGCTTACGGCTATTGGGTTTTACTATATCATCCCTTGGATGTTGGGAGAGGTGGGTGATGAGGAAGAGGCTTTTCGTTAAGGGGAAGAATTTTTTAAATTATTCTTTACGCAATCGGTTCATCAAAAATTGTGTAATTTTGCACATTCAATTCAAATAAAATGACAAAAAGCGGAAAAATGGAGTTGATGGCACCTGCGGGTAGCTTCGAATCCTTACAAGCAGCCTTGGATAACGGTGCAGATTCAGTTTACTTTGGTGTAGAACAACTGAATATGCGTGCCCGAGCTTCGATCAATTTCACAATGGAGGACCTTCCAGAAATTCAAAGACGTTGCGCCGAGATGGATGTTCGTACCTATTTGACACTTAATACCATTATATACGATCACGATCTTACCGTAATTAAAACCTTGATTGATAAAGCAAAAGCAGCGAATATTACTGCGGTTATTGCTATGGATCAAGCTGTAATTGCATACGCACGTGAAGTGGGAATGGAAGTTCATATTTCTACCCAAATCAATATTACCAACATTGAAACAGCGAAATTCTATGCCATGTTCGCGGATACGATGGTTTTGAGTCGTGAATTGAGTTTGAGTCAGGTGAAAAGTATTACCGATCAAATCAAAAGAGAAAATATTTGTGGGCCTTCTGGAAATCAAGTAGAAATCGAAATTTTTGGTCACGGAGCACTTTGTATGGCGGTTTCTGGGAAATGTTATTTGAGTTTGCATTCGAGTAATTCCTCTGCAAATCGAGGAGCTTGCAAACAGAATTGCCGTAAAAAATATACCGTTATCGATCAGGAAACAGGATTCGAAATCGAATTGGACAATGAATACATGATGTCACCCAAAGATTTGTGCACCATTGATTTCTTGGATCAAATCGAAGATGCAGGTGTAAAAGTTTTAAAAATCGAAGGTCGGGGTCGTGCGCCAGAATACGTTGCGACTGTGATTCGTTGCTATCGTGAGGCGATTGATTCCATTGCGGATGGAACCTACTCCAAAGAAAAAACCGATTATTGGATGACTTTGTTGCAAACGGTTTACAACAGAGGATTCTGGGACGGTTATTATTTAGGTCAAAAGTTAGGAGAATGGTCTCCAGCAAATGGATCGATGGCAACTCAGAAGAAAGTATATATTGGAAAAGGACAACATTTCTTTCCGAAAACCAACATTGCTCAATTTATGATTGAAGCTTTTGATTTGAAAGTGGGCGATAAGATTTTGGTTACAGGACCCACAACAGGTGCCAAAGAAATGGTGGTGAATTCGATGATGGTGGAAGATGTAGTTTCAGAATCCGCAACCAAAGGCGATAATATTACCATTCCAATTGATTTTAGAATTCGCGCTTCCGATAAATTGTATAAATTAGTGAAAACGGAATATGCAGAAGCATAATTCGTAGTAATCTTAGAATAAATTAATTCAAAATGGTCATTATCACTTTGCAACGGGACAAATGCATTGGATGCAATTATTGTGTCGAATTAGCGCCTGAGAAGTTTCGTATGTCAAAGAAGGATGGAAAGTCGGTTTTATTGAATTCAGTCAATAAAAAGGGATTTCATACGCTCAAAGATCCGGATGACGGTGTATTCGAAAATTCGGACAGAGCTGCCAAAGCATGTCCTGTAAAGATAATTTCCGTTTCTCAGGTATGACCAAGTCCGAATTAAGAGCGCGCTATAAAGAAAAACGAAGTCAACTCTCGAAGGATCAAGTCAATCAAAAAAGCGCAAGCATTTTAGAAAACTTGAAAACCCTTCCGATTTGGGAGAAATCTGTATTCCATGTGTTTGTCCCCATTGAAAAGCAAAAAGAAGTGAATACACATTTGCTCATGGACTTTTTATTTGAGAATGGAAAAAAAGTCGTTGTCCCTAAAGTGGTTGGTAATCAAATTATTTCATGCGAAATAAATGAAAATGTCGATTGGGAAATGGGAGAATTTGGAATTTCTGATCCCAAAGAATACCAAGTCATCGATACTAATTCCGTGGAAGTTGTTTTTGTTCCGATGTTGATTTGTGACGAAAAAGGAAATCGAATCGGTTATGGCGGTGGTTATTACGATCGTTTTTTGGTGAAAACGGATTCAAAATGTCTGAAAGTGGGGCTCAATTTTTTTCCACCTATTGCTGAGATTTCCGAAATCGAGGAAACTGATATTCCGATTGATTACTGTGTAACTTCGGATGAAATCGTATCTTTTACTTCTTGAATCGAGTTTAAACTCGTGAAATAGAATATAAATTCGTTTTTAAATTTCTTTGGCTCTTTCTTCAAAATGTAATTTGCTGACTTGGGCAAGGAATCGATGAGCCTCTTATTTTTTGAATAATAGTAAACGCTGTAATTCACGCTACGAACTGAATCAGGAATCAAAGAATCCTTTTCCGACAAGTTTAAACCGCGTATTTCTACATAATGCACTTTCAAAGAATCGATTTCACTCATGAAGTTTTTGAGTGTAATGGAATCATTTTCAAGAAAGTAGCTTTTTATTTGCGGATAAAGTATTTCCAACATCAAACTATCTCCTTGATTGGTCGAATAGAGAGATGCCAATTCATAAACTTCCGTTAATTTCTGTTTGGTTATAAAATTCACCGAAGACATGGAATCCATCAAGGAGGCAGGAGTAGAGTTGTTATGATAGGTCTTAATCACATCTGGATCATGTTTTCCTTGAAAGGTTTTCTCGTCTTTGCATGCCCAAAGCATAAAAACCAATCCTAACATTAGCTGCATTACTGACTTAAGTTTCATCTGATTGGATTTTAAATTTAATTTTCACGATTTTACCATTTTTTCTTTCAGCTTCGATTAAAGTATAATTCTTTAATGAAGTCGTAGGAAGAGAAACTAAGTTTATATATTGTTTTTTACTTAAAACTTCTACTCCAAAGTATTCATTATCATAGACTTGATAGATGAGCGCGTCGTCTGCAATCATTTGGTCGAGCATTTTAATTCGCTCTTTCACACTTTGTGATGATTTGGAATAATGGCGAAGCATTACTTTGTAATCATCCGGTTGTAGTCGAATGGTTTCTCTTCCTTGGTATTGATGCAGATTAATTTTAAATGTATCTTGTTTGTAATAGGTTGATTTAATGACCATTAGAAGCGTATCTTCTTTAGATGGAAATTCAATACATCCATTTACCGTAAATAATTCAAGCGGTGTAAAACCTTTTCGAGCGATGGTAATTTCAATCGGCTCTGTGATGGTGGAGTTCCGATCGGAATCCATAAAACAAAACTCGAATGTTTTTTGATAGAAAAACGCAAAATAAGCAGAGGTAAGAATAATAGCTAAACCTAAGATGGAAAAAAGACTGATGAATAGATAATTTCTTTTCTTTTTTGGCTTTTCCTTTTCTATAGGCGTTACCGGAGCGATTTCTGTAATTTTTTCTTCTGAGTTTTCTACTTTTAGAACTTCTTCTTCTTTTTCAGCAGGAGGAGCTTCAGGTAAAACTTCTTGTTGCGTTTCTTTCTCTTGATTTTCTGCTTGAATCGTTTCTTCCTGGTTATTTTGATGGGTTTGAATAAACTCAGACCATCCGGTATAACCGGCGTATTGCGAGAGTAAGTTCAACATATCAATTCGAGGAAGTTTTTTAAACTCCGACTTGAAATAGGTATAAAACCACTTTTCACTTACTGTTGATTTTGTTCGTAAGAAAACATCTTCTTGAAAATCGACAATATCTTGTCCTTTCCAATCCGAAATATCGGTGGAAGAAGCGGAGTTTGCCTCAAGAAATTGCCTCGTTAACTCTTTTTTGAGGATTTCAAATAATTCTATCTCAGAAATTTTACTCAAATTTATAGGTCTAAGCGTTTGAAATATAGCGTTTTGTAAATTGTAAATTAATTTACAAAACGATTACAACCCTTTTTCAAGAGCGGACATACAAAGCTAATGTACTTTTGTCACAAATAAAAACCATAAAAAAATTATAATTATGAAAAAAGTATTTGTAAAAGGAATCGCATTGGCTACTATCGTAGCATTCTCATTTGCTAACGTATCTTGCGAGCAAAAATCAGAAACTACTATTGAAGCTGCTGCTGAAGAAAATTTAGACGCTGCTGAAGCTAACTTGGAAGAAGCTGCTGACGCTGTTGAAGCTTCTGCTGACGAAGCAGTTCAAGCTACTACTGATGCTGTTGATTCAGCTGTAGATGCAACTCAAGAAGCTGCAGAAGAAGTTAAAGATGCTGTTGAAGAAGCTGCTCAATAATTTCCTTTTTAAGTAAAGATATAAGCTGTCTCGTGCAAACGAGGCAGCTTTTTTCATTTAAAGAGGGTGTAATTCTTTTAGAATGGATCAACTCAATCTTTTCTTCTGACTTTCTTAGTAAATATTAAATTCAGAACTCTGTTTCTAATTTTGTTCTACCCTTTGGTTGGAAATGGATTTATTTTGGAAGGATGAGAATGAAAAAGTACAATACTTTTATTACTTCACTCATTTTAAGTCTTTACTATTTTATGTAGTAATTGTGGAAATCGCAACTACTTTCAAAATAGAGAAACCTGTTTTCAAATGATTTCCGCAATGAATTCATTAAATAGATTTCTTTTTAGCATTTTTTTTTATGCTTTCTTACTTGGGATTTTTTGATTGTTTATGATCATAACTAACTCATTAAGCAAGTTTTGTAAAACAAAGCGATAGTTTACAGAATGTTTACAATCCTTTTTCAAGAAATACCATAGATTGCCAGCGTATATTTGTCCCAGTTAAAAACCATTAAAAAATTTATTATGAAAAAAGTATTTGTAAAAGGAATCGCATTGGCTACTATCGTAGCATTCTCATTTGCTAACGTATCTTGTGAGCAAAAAACAGAAACTACTGTAGAAGCTGCAGAAGAAAACTTGGAAGCTGCAGAAGCTAATTTAGAAAATGCGGTTGACAATGTTGACACTGCAACTCAAGAAGCGGCTGATCTTACTACTGAACATGTACAAGATGCAGCAGATGCAACTCAAGAAGCTGCAGGAGAAGTGAAAGATGCTGTTGAAGAAGCTGCACAATAATTTCCTTTTTAAGTAAAGATATAAGCTGTCTCGTGCAAACGAGGCAGCTTTTTTAGTTTTATACGATTTTTACTTCCGTTGCTCCACCATTGAATTTTCTGTACGAAGCATCGTAAGCTTCTACTTTGGAGTAATTTTTTAACAGTTTAAGGATTTCATTTTTTAATTTTCCGGATCCGTGGCCATGAATGAAGACAATGCGTTGTCCCTTCATTCCTTTTGCTAATTCCAACTCTTCTTTGACTTTATTCAATTGAATTTGTAGTATTTCATAGGGTTCATACCTTCCAGGGTAATCAACCAAACTGGGAAAATGCAAATCGATTTCCTTGGGTGCCAAAACTTCTTTTCGTTTACTGTTTTTTTTTGCGCTGGAATCGAATGGGGTTTTTTCAAGCTTTATTTCTCCTACTTCCAGAGCTTTGTCTAAAATTAGTTCGTTGGATCGAAAGGTTTCTTCAAAACCAAAATCATTCAGAATCGTAATCATATTCTTTTGAATTCGAATTACAACTCCTTTTTGGTCATCATCCAAAACTTTGATTTTATTTCCAATTTGAAACTGCATAGCCTAAAATTAGTGCGGAATTTACTCAAATAAAAAAGCAGCTATACGGAATATAACTGCTTCAATGTTTGGCTCTATTTTTTAAATCGGTGTGTCCATATCGAAGTTCTCCAAGTATTGAGCGACTCTCTGAACAAACATTCCACCCAATGCACCATCGACAACGCGATGGTCATAAGCATGGGATAAGTACATTTTATGACGAATCGCAATCACATCTCCTTGCGGTGTTTCTAGCACTGCGGGTTTTTTAACAATCGCACCTACGGCCATAATCGCAACTTGAGGTTGTGGAATGATCGGTGTTCCCAAAGTGTTTCCAAAACTACCAATGTTGGTAATCGTATACGTTCCACCTTGAATCTCAGCGGGTAGTAATTTATTTTGTCGAGCTCTGTTTGCCAAATCATTCACTTGTTTGGCCAAGCCGCTTAAACTATATTGATCTGCATTTTTAATCACGGGAACAATTAAATTTCCACTCGGTAAAGCTGCAGCCATACCGATATTAATGTCTTTCTTTTTGATGATTTGCTCTCCGCTAACCGAAATATTAATCATTGGGAAATCTTTGATAGCACGTGCAATTGCTTCAATGAAAATAGGCATGAACGTAATTTTCTCACCGTTTTTCTTTTGAAAAGCATCTTTGTTTTTATTTCTCCAAAGTACAATGTTGGTTACATCTGCCTCAATGAACGAAGTTACGTGCGGTGCAATGTGTTTTGCTTCCACCATTTTTTGTGAAATGATTTTACGCATTCTATCCATCTCAATGATTTCATCTTCTCCAGACATAACTACAGGAGTAGTTTGAGCCTTGCTTGTTGTAGCTGGGCTTGGCGGAACTGCCGTAACTTTTCCTGATTTTTTATCTTCAACAAATTTCTTGATGTCTTCTTTGGTCACTCTTCCTTCCAAACCTGAACCTTGGATTTGGTCGAGTTCTTCAGCGGAAATCCCTTCTTCTTTTGCAATCGATTTTACCAAAGGCGAATAGAATTTATCGCTATCCGATGGGATAGAAACTGTGCTTCCTTGCAAAGGCTTTTCCAACTCAGCAACTACTTCCTGTTGCGCGGGTACAGTTTCTGGCGCTTTGGTTTCAACAACCTCATCGGTCGATGCAACTTCGCCTTCTACTTCAATAATTGCAATGGTTTGACCAATTTTTGCAATATCTTCTACATTGACTAAAATCTCTTTTAGCTTTCCCGAAACGGGTGAGGGAACTTCTGAATCGACTTTATCCGTCGCTATTTCCACTACCGCCTCATCTTCTTCAATGGTATCGCCCACGTTTTTGAACCAACTAATTATTGTTGCCTCCATAACGCCTTCACCCATTGCAGGCAATATTAATTTGTAGTCTGCCATATTAAATTCTTTGTAAGCGCAAAGCTAATTATTTTAAATGAATTCTAAAAAGTAACGACCTAAATAGTCGAGAAAGCGGTGTCTTGGATATGGGCCAAAATTTATTATTTCACTAAAAAGGAAATATTTTGGACCCGATGGTTCTCATTGATTCGTAAAACATAAACTCCTTTTGGAAAGCTCGTTAAATCAATTTCAATTCGTGATTGAGAATTGTTTTTTAAACTTTTGTATTTTTTACCCCTGAGATCATAAATTTCCAAATGACTGATTTTCTCTGCACCCATCAAAACTCCAATCTTATTTTGAGTCACCGCAAATTTATAATTTCTCTTATTGACGTCATGGGTATTTAATACCGATTGACAGTCGGCTTGCATTTCCGAATCCTGATAAAATAGATTGGAATTCTTCCAGAAACAACTAATTTGACCCACGCCGTAAAAATCTGGATTTCCACCGGGCGCATTAATCAATGAAAGTGAGCCCATTCCTTCTACCCAAACCGGAAGATATCCAAAACCTTCATCATTGGATTCGGTGGGTGAGAAATAAAAGAAACGACTGTTTTGATCATTGAGAACAGGTTTCATTCGAATGGAATCCAGTTTGAAATACCCTAAATCTTCGGGAAAGGGTGTGATTGGATTCAACATTTGGATGCTATCTCCTTCTCCCAAACTGAAGTTGTAGAGGACTTTCTCTTCGTTGGGAGCGTACGAGGCCATTTTAAAAAACACCTTTTTTTCAGAAACATTTTCGCGTAACCAAAAGGTTCGGGATATATAATGGTAACCATCCAATATTTTGTAAGTTCTCCCATCTGCAATTGTATCGCCGTCCGTATAATAGACATCGGTCATAGCGTTGCCATCATAAATACTCAGTAAGTGCCATTCATTTTGATTGTTTAACAGGGGAGTATAGTCTTGCCCTTTGAGTGAAAACAGGCAAATTACCAAAGGAATGAAGAATAGAAAACGCATAACTCTACAATTTCTAACAAAAATAGCGGTTTTTCATTTAGATATGTTTTTTTTTGACCAAAAAACGTTTTAACGCTTTTGATGAATGGATTTTTCACAATGCTTTTTCTGTGTTATATAATATAGAATAGTTTAAAATTTGGAAATGAATTTTCAGAGAAATTAGGTATATTTGAGTGCCATGAGTACTGCAGAATTAAAACTTAAACTAGAACTAACCCAAATGATAGCTGAAATTGAAGAAGGTTGAATTATCAGAGGATTAAAGGAATATTTTGATTTTGAGCTTTCTGAGGAAGAATTTGAACTCACTCAAAAGCAGAAGGATCGGATAGAAATGGCTCGAAAGGAATATTCCAAAGGCGAAATACGCTCATCTGAAGAAGTTGAAAATAATTTTGATCAATGGCTAAGCGAAGAGTAATTTGGACAAAGACCGCCATTACAGAACGAAAAGAAATCTTAACCTCTTGGATAAATAGGATAAAGTCCAAAACGTATAGTCAAAAATTAAATAAGAGGTTTTGAGAAGCAGTTCTTATTTTATCCGATTACCCACAAATCGTTAGAGCTACTGTTGATAAAGGGGTAAGACTAAAAGTTGTAAGAGATTATTTAATTTTTTATGAATTTAACAAAAAGGAGTTGATTGTTTTATCGATTTGGGATACTCGAAGAGCTGAAGGTGATATTGATTATACTTATACTTAGGTTTTCCTTCTCTTACAAATACTATTCATACCTATTATCACAAACCCCTTCTAATAGTTAAAAATTTGATCTGTCTCCAAAGATTCTCAACAAATTAGAGAATTAATTCAGATACTTTTTCGTAAATTTGCACCCACTTTGGCGGATTTAGAAACAAAGTGCTGAAAAACAAAAGTTTAACTACTCTCAAATACACTTCTCCGCACCATTTTCAATTTGGATTTTGGGATACAAATAATAAATTATGTCAAAAGAGACAAAACACGATGAGTCAGAAGACGTATTGGACTTAAGTACAGTTACGACTCAAACCAACACTAACATTTCACCTGAAGATTTCGACTGGGAATCCTACGAATCAGGACTTAACGAAGAAGACCGTAAAGAAAAAGCCGAATTAGAGAAAATGTACGATGATACATTGGAAGATTTGGACGAAAATTCTGTTTTCAAAGGAAAAGTAGTTCGTTTGACGGACAAGGAAGTTATTGTTGACATTAACTTTAAATCAGAAGGTGTTATTTCATTGAACGAATTTCGTTACAACCAAAATTTGGCTGTAGGAGATGAGGTAGAAGTGATGGTTGACACACGTGAAGACAAACACGGACAATTAATTTTATCTCACAGAAAAGCAAGAACCCTGAATGCATGGGATGCAGTAAATAAAGCCCATGATACACAAGAAATCATCAACGGATACATTAAAGCACGTACCAAAGGAGGTATGATTGTAGATGTATTTGGAATTGAAGCTTTCTTACCAGGTTCTCAAATTGATGTGAAGCCGATCCGTGATTACGAACAATATGTTGGTAAATCCATGGAATTCAAAGTGGTTAAAATTAACCCAGAATTCAAAAACGTTGTTGTATCACACAAAGCGTTAATTGAAGCGGATATTGAATTACAGAAAAAAGAAATCGTTGCGCAGCTTGAGAAAGGACAAGTACTAGAAGGTGAAGTGAAAAACATTACTTCATACGGTGTGTTTGTTGACTTAGGAGGTGTTGACGGTTTGATCCATATTACAGACCTTTCTTGGTCAAGAATCAACCATCCATCTGAAATCTTATCTGACGGTCAGAAAATCAATGTGGTAATCTTAGACTTTGATGAGGACAAAACAAGAATCCAATTGGGTATCAAACAACTGGAAAAACATCCTTGGGAAGCTTTGGATCAAGAATTGAAAGTAGGTGATACGGTAAAAGGAAAAGTGGTTGTATTGGCTGACTACGGTGCATTTGTTGAAATTGCTCCAGGTGTTGAAGGTCTAATCCACGTTTCTGAAATGTCATGGTCAACGCACTTACGTTCAGCTCAAGACTTTGTAAAAGTTGGAGATGAAGTAGATGCAGTTATTTTGACTTTGGATCGTAATGAAAGAAAAATGTCATTGGGTGTGAAGCAATTGACTCCAGATCCATGGACAGATATCACAACCAAATATCCAGTAGGTTCTGAGCACAAAGGAAAAGTTAGAAACTTTACAAACTTTGGTGTTTTCGTAGAATTGGAAGAAGGTGTTGACGGTTTGATTTACATTTCTGACCTTTCTTGGACCAAGAAAATTAAGCATCCATCTGAATTCTGTAATGTTGATGACGTATTAGACGTTGTTGTATTGGAATTGGATGTGGAAGCTCGTCGTTTGAGTTTAGGTCACAAACAATTGACTGAAAACCCATGGGATGTATACGAAACCAAATATGCAATCGGTTCAAAACATACAGGTACTGCAATTGACGTGTTTGACAAAGGTGCAACCATTCAGTTTGAAGATGCCGATGTTGAAGCTTTTGCTCCAGCCCGAACTTTGGAAAAAGAAGACGGTTCACGTGTGAAAAAAGGAGAAGAACTAGAATACGTAGTAATCGAATTCAATAAAGAATTCCGTCGTGTTGTTGTTTCTCACTCAGCTACTTTCCGTGAAGGAGAAGAAAAAGCAGTGAAAAAAGCAATCGAAAACCAAGGTTCTGAAACAGCTACTTTGGGAGATATCGATGGTTTAGCAGAATTGAAAAGAAGAATGGAAGGAAAAGGAGAATAATCCTGCCATTACCTTATAGTAATAAAAATCCCGGTACAGTATTGTATCGGGATTTTTTTAGGAATTAAATGTGGGAATGAAATCTGTGCTCATTTTTCCGAATTGTCCTATTTCTGAAAATGAAATCATAAAAACTTGTACAAGCCAAAAAAATAAAACAACTTTACAGAAAGCATTTTTTTCTAAATGGGCAAGTATATTTTCGGGTGGATGATTTTGATGATGAACGTAGGATTGACTTTTGCCCAAAAGTCAGATAAAATTCTGTTTTCTATTGAGCTCGATACAATACATAGGGAATTGATTGTGGAACAAGAACTTCGACTGATCAATCACTCCAACAAAACGCTGAAAGAAGTTTATCTACATGCATGGGCCAATGCCTATTCAGGGAGAGTCACCACTCTTAACGAAACCAAATTACAAGATCGAAAAGGAAATCTTCATTTTTCAGAGAACGAAGATCGCGGAGGAATTCGAGACTTGACTTTACAGAATCTTTCCGGTGAAACGCTTACTTACAAAACCATAGAGCGGGAATTTATTCAAATTCCTTTGGATAAACCGTGGCGAAAAGGAGAGCAAATTGTGTTGAAAGCAAAATACATTGTAAAAGTTCCTTTTGATGCTGTAACAAGATACGGACGGAAAGAGAACGGAGATTATTTGTTGAAATATTTCTTTTTAGAAGCTGCGACTTTGGATGAGAAATCAAATTTCGTACTTCAGCATTACAAAGATTTCGAAAGTTTAGCGGCCTATCCATCGACATACAGTGTGGAAATTCAAGTTCCTGATGAGTATTCCATTTGGAGTGATTTGGAACAAAATGGAAACCGATGGGAAGGAACGAAACTGGAACATTTCCGATTGTATTTAACAAAACATGCCAACGAAGTTCACACTTTCACCGATCCCAATTCAGGACTGAAAGTTGACTTTGGTTTTGCGTATGATTCTATCAACGCGCCGATTGTTGATTCACTTCTTCCATCCCAAATACAGTTTTTAGAGAAACAATTGGGGAAATTTCCAAGTGATAAATTATTTATTTCAGCCAAAACCAAAAAAGAGCAAAATTACTTTGGTGTGGATGATCTCGACATTGGGATCAAAGAAGTAGAACTGTTTGACAAGGAAGAAAAAAACGCACTCAAACTCTTTCAAATTCTAAGTTACGAATACATAGATCGGCTTTTCACGGTCAATAAACAGCAAGATCATTGGATTAAAAATGGATTGCAGTTTTATTTGCTCATGAAATATGTAGATCAAAATTTCCCGAAAATGAAGTTGTCTGGAAAATTACCCGATGAAATCAGATTGTTGGGAATTAAACCGCTTAAATTCTTCCATATTTCCAAAGTTGAAATGAATGATCGGTATAAATTGCTTTATCTTTATTTAGCACGTCAAAACTACGATCAACCCATCAATACACCCTTTGATGAATTGAGTAATCTCAATCAAATCGCGATTAGTGGTTTCAAAACGGGATTGAGTTTTTATTACATCGATGCGTATTTGGGCGAAGGAGTTCTTCATAAAGTGTTGAAGGATTTCTTTGTGGAAAACAGTTGTTGCTTGGTTTCACAACTTGATTTCAGGAATTATTTAATCGAAAACTCACCCAAAGATTTGTCGTGGTTTTTCGATGATTACATTGACCGAAAAGATAAAATCAACTTTAAATTGGTAAGTATAAAAGAAAACGAGGAAGATATAACTGTAAGAATTAAAAATGCTACTCAGTTTGCGGGGCCTTTTCAAGTGGTTGGATACAAAGACGGTTTGCCGTTGACAAAAAGGTGGTACACTTCTTCGGAAAAACATATTGAAGTATCTTTCCCAAAAGGAGCGTACGATAAAATCTCATTAAATCCCGGTTATTTATTTCCAGAATTCAATGACCGCGACAATACCCTTCGAACCCAAGGCTTTTTCAAAAACAATAAAAAAATTCAATTGAAAGTCTATTCAGACATTGAAAATCCAGAATACACCCAGATTTTTATGAATCCACAAATCCGCTGGAACAATTACGATAAGTTTTTAATCGGAATGAAATTTCACAATCAATCTTTATTAACTCGTCCTTATAAATGGAATATTTCACCAAAATTCTCAACCGGAACGGGGAAGTTGGCAGGTGGCGTAAGTCTTCAAAATACATTCACGCCGCAAGCCACGGTTTTTCGGTCGATTCGAGTAGGTGGAGCTACAAAATTTGAACATTATGACAAGGATTTGTCCTATTTTAAATGGTCTTTGTTTGCAGATGTAAATTTCAAAAAGGATCCACGAGCGGCACTTTCACATGGTTTTATATTTAGTTACGATAATTTGGATAAGGAAGTTCCCAAATTTGAAATTCAAACGGATGAGAATAAATACAGTCTTTGGAATTTGACGTATTATTATTCTCGACCGGATTACATCCATGAATCCCACGGCTCATTTACCTTTCAAACCACCGCAGCTTTTCAGAAATTATACGGTGAAATCTATTATCGTTGGCGATTTGCACCCAAAAAGCAAATTGGAACCCGCGTTTTTGCTGCGTCGTTTATCAACAACAAAGCGGATACCGATTACTTTAATTTTGGATTGAGTCGAGTGTCGGATTATGCCTTTAATTTAAATATGTTGGGTCGATCGGAGAGTTCGGGTTTATTAAGTCAACAATATTTTTTGGCAGAAGCCGGTTTCAAATCGATCTTTGATTTTACAATTAATCAATGGATTGTTGGGTCTAACGTAGAAATTCCGGCTTGGAAAATAATTGATGTGTATGCAGATGCAGCAGTTTATAAAAATAAATACCAATCCACCGATTTTATTTACGATACGGGCATTCGAGTAAAAGTAATTCCAGATTTTTTGGAATTTTATTTGCCGGTTCAATCTTCTTTGGGATTTGAACCTGCGCAAGATAAATACTGGGAGAAAGTTCGGTTTACACTGAATGTCAATCTGGGAACCATCATCAATCATTTGCGAAGAGGTTGGTATTAATCTTATTTTCTCTTTGAATTTCTCGGATGGAAATTTAATACAGCATCGCGTAGCATCGTATCGTCTAAATGGGTGTAAATCTCTGTTGTAGTAATGCTTTCATGGCCCAACATCATTTGAATTGATCGTAAGTCCGCACCGTTCTTTAAAAGGTGTGTGGCAAACGAATGACGAAAGGTGTGGGGACTGATTTTTTTCTCAATTCCTGCTTTTATTGCGAGTTGTTTGATGATGGTAAAAATCATCACTCGACTTAAATTCTTTCCTCTACGATTGAGAAATACATAATCTTCAAATCCTTTTTGAATCGAAAGATGACTTCGAATTTGTTGGATATATATCGTGATAAATTTGATGGTGTAATTTGATATCGGAACCAAACGTTGTTTGTTTCCTTTTCCGATGACACGAATGAAGTTTTCTTCGAAAAATAAATCGGAAAGTTTGAGTTCGGTTAATTCGGAAACCCTTAAGCCACATCCGTACAAAGTTTCTAAAATTGCTCGATTTCGCTCGCCTTCTGGAAGGCTTAAATCAATGTGCGCAATCAGTTCATCAATCTCTTTTTCCGACAATGTATCGGGTAATTTCCTCCCTAATTTTGGACTTTCTAAAAGTTCTGCAGGATTGTCATTTCTCCATTCTTCCCAATGTAAATAGTTGAAAAAACTTTTAACCGAAGAAATAAGACGTGCTTGTGAACGTTCGGAATACGCTTCTTTGGCGTATTGATATAAGAATTCGTTCACATCCTTTTCTGAAATTTCCAGAGGTAGGAATTCTCCAAAATTCATCAATTTTTTAAGATCTCTCAGGTATGCTTGAATCGTATTAGGAGAAAGACTTCGCTCTAATTTTAGGTAGGTTTGGTATTCTGAAAAAGCTTCTTTCCAGTCCATATCTATTTACTTTCCAATTCCAAAACACGCTGAATCATCGAATCTTCGGGGATCCACGCTTTGTACAAAGATTGAACACCAAATAATTCTTCAGCCAAAGAAGAACGAATGAAATTTTTCAATAATTGTTCTTCGCGCTCGTTGACAATTTCTTTCCGAACGCCAAGCGTGCCGATGTAATCATCGTAAATCGGTTGAATGTCGTAATAATTTAAAAACCAATTCTCTGACATCCAAACGGGATTGTAACGATTTTTGAGGATTTCTTTGTAGAAGAAATTCATGTTATTCTCGGTATAAGCGTGTTGCATCACCCATATTTTTAATTGCATGGTATCTACCGAAACAAATTCATCCGGAATAATTCCACCTCCACCGTAAACGATTTTACCAGAAGGCGTTTTGAATTCGAGTTCTTTATTGACTTTTATACTGTCTTTATCGAAGAGTTCGCCGCTTTTAACACGTCGATACAACTCTTCAGAATAGGCTTTTTTCCCTTCGTCATACGGACGTTGAATCGATCGTCCGGAAGGGGTATAATAATGGGCAACTGTTAGCCGAACGCGAGTTCCATCCCCCAAACTGATTTCACGCTGAACCAAACCTTTTCCAAAAGACCGTCGACCGATTAAGGTTGCTCTTCCATATTCTTGAAGTGCACCTGCTACAATTTCACTTGCAGAAGCCGAGCCTTCATCGATTAAAACATAGACTTTTCCATTTTCAAAAAGTCCTTTCGATGTAGCATAAATGTATTTTCTTTTTTCTTCTTTGTCTTGGGTGTAAACAATCAATTCATTTTTCTTCAGAAATTCATCCGCCACTTCTTCGGCTACCCGCATAAGTCCACCTGGATTTCCTCTTAAATCCAGAACCAAGGTTTTCATTCCTCTCATTTTCAAATTCAAAAGCGCGTCATGTATTTCTTTCGCTGAATTTTCCGCAAAGCGAACCAATTTTATATAACCTATGTCTTGATTGATTTTAAATTGAGCCACTACACTTGGAAGTTTAATTTCTCCTTTTTTTGCATTTATATCCAATTCTTCATTGTCTCTTTTTATGCGAAGTGCGAGTTGATTACTCTGATTCTCTTTAAAAAGAACTTGGGCATTGTCCGAACTTAAGCCACTCAGGTTTACGCTATCTATTTTCAGAATTTTATCACCAATAAATAAAAGTTCATAATTTGGACTTTGTGGTAGAACTTGGGTTATGGTCAGTGTATCCTCTATTTTCCGAACTTTAATTCCCAAACCATTAAAATGACCACTCATTTCTTGGGTCACCTGTTGCAAATCCTTTTTACTCAAATAGGTACTGTGAGGATCCAATTGACCGATGATTTGATTGATCGCCTTATCCACCAAGCTGTCCGAATTTACTTCATCCATATATTGACTATCAATCAAAGAAACCAATCTTCTGATTTTCAGTTCATTTGTGCTGTATTCTACGCCGATTAATTTGTCGTTTTCATCAATTGCAATATCGTATTTACGACCGAGCATAAAGCCGATAACCAGCAAGCTAAGTACCGCAAAAACGTAATTAAGTATTTTAAAAAACAAGCGCATAATCTTTTATAGTTCTTCTTCTTTGATGTGAGTTACTTCCACATGTGCTTTTTTCAGGAAATCAATCCCTTCGGAATCTTTGTAGGCTTGAACGTAAACCACCCGTGTAATTCCCGATTGATGAATCAGTTTACTGCATTCTTTACATGGTGAAAGTGTAATATAAAGGGTAGCATTTTGACAACTTTGAGTAGAGTTGGCTACTTTAAGTATTGCATTCGCTTCCGCATGCAGTACATACCATTTGGTATATCCATCGTCGTCCTCGCATGGATTTTCAAAACCACTGGGTGTTCCATTGTAACCGTCAGAAATAATCATTCGGTCTTTTACAATCAAAGCGCCTACTTTACGACGGTCACAATGCGAAAGTTTTCCCCATTCCATTGCCATTTTTAAATAAGCTTTGTCGTATTTTAATTGTTTTTTCTTCATTATATGTGCAAGTTAGAAAAAGAAAGCAGATGAAAAGATGATTTAAAGATACTTTTCGACTGATTTATATCGTTCTAAAAAATCTTTCATTCCCATTTAAATTAAACTTTGTTTTTCCCTGTAATTTAAAATCAAGAAAACGGTAATCAAGGTAATAAATGACCATAGCGAACTACCCCCATAACTAAAGAAGGGAAGTGGAATTCCCACGGTTGGAAAAAGTCCCATTACCATTGCGATATTCATAAAATAGTGGAGCAAGAAAATAGTTGCAACGGAATAGCCAAAAAATCGTGAAAAAACCGATCGTTGCGATTCGGCTAAATAATAAATTCGCAAAATAAATAATCCATAGAATATCACTAAGATTGAACTTCCAATAAAACCCCATTCTTCACCCACTGTGCAAAATATATAGTCCGTAGATTGTTCAGGAACGAATTTTCCAATCTTTACAGTTCCTTGTAAATATCCTTTTCCGGTTAAATCGCCAGATCCAATCGCTGTTTTTGAATACAATAAATTATAACCCGAAGTGTCCCGGTATTTTCCCTCACCTTCAAATAAAACCATCACTCGTTCTTGTTGGTGTGTCGGGAGTTTGGAATAAATTTCCGTCGAGAAAATCGAAAATCCGATGACAATTAATAAAAGAACTGCACTAATAATTCCTGTTTCATAGGATCTGCCTGCAATCGAATCGGCGCTAAAGATCTTACCAGATGCATCTGAACTGTCTTTTAGTAAAAAATAAGAAATAGCTAAAATAAGTATAACTGACACAATCAACCCCAGAGTAGAATAAAAATTCACATTGAATGCCAAGATTTGTGGACTTACATATCCTTTTGAAGTAATGTCTGCGGTGGATCCTATTTCTGGAACAAAAAAAGTTAAAAGCATCAAAGCGATGTAATAAATAATCAATCCCAATTGAATACCCACAACAGATCTTAGCAATTCCCGCCTGTAACTGAATGCGGTAATTAAAATGGAAACTACCGAAAAAGCAACACCTATTCCTGTTAAAATAAGAAAGGGCGGATGTGAAATCGACAATAAAAAAAGTGTGCCTCCCAAAACAGGAATAAAAATATAAAGAACCGAAAAACCTTCGCGATATAAAGCGATAATAAACGCACTAAATACCAATACAGATCCCAAGTCGGGTTGTAGCATGATCAGGACAATCGGAATTCCAATGATTGTAAAGGCGGTTAAAACTGTTTTCCGAGATTTGATTTCTATAGATGGAGCGCTTATGTAATTGGCTAGCAATAAGCCCGTAGCGAGCTTTGCGATTTCAGCAGGTTGAAAACTGACGGGGCCAAACTGAAACCAGGCTTTGGCGCCATTCACTTCCTTCCCAAAAATTAAAACGGCAACCAATAAAAGAATAGATCCTATATAAATAAACGGACTATACACTTCGAAAAAGTTGGACGTTGTAGTGGATGCAGTAATTAATCCAAGAATTAAAAATAAACTCAATCCGGCAAAAATCATTTGTCGTACTCCTTTTTCAGGATCAACACTGTACACATTCATTACCCCAAAAACGATGAGCAATACGCACATAATGATTGTTGTCCAATCCACTCCTTTTTGGGCTCTATTCTGAATCAAGACTGTCTTTTTTTACGGGTTCAACATACCAACCTTTTCTTTTCAAGTAACTAATCCACTGTTTTTTATATTCACCTTCCAAATTTCCGTTAACCATTCGCGTTTCCAAAGCGGTCCGTTGAACAGTGTCTAATAAATATTTTTCTGCGACCAGAGAAGCCATCGGTCCGGCCCATCTTGAACCCCAATATCCATTTTCGACAATAACTGCAATCACAATTTGTGGATTATCCACGGGCGCAATCAAAGTAAAGAGTGAATGGTCCTGTCCATGCGGATTCTGTGCAGTTCCTGTTTTTCCAGCTTGGGTAAATAAAGGTGTGCTGAAAGATCGCGCGGTACCATTTGTGAACACTTGTGCCATTCCATCCAAAACGGGATCGAAATGCCGTGGTTCTACCAATGTTTTTTTAGGAATGGAGAATCGTGGGTCTGATTGCGGTTCTCCTTCTATTTCTTTTACAATATGAGGTGTAAAGAATGTTCCTCTGTTAGCAATGATCGCCATGGAATTCGCCATTTGTAAAGGAGTCATCGTAATATCTCCTTGTCCAATTCCATTAAAAATCATTTGATGTGCATTCCACTTTCCTTCTCCAAAACGGCGATTGTAAAATTCTCCCGAAGGAATCAGCCCGGAGCTTCCAACGGCTAAATCATTGTTCAAATAAACCCCAATTCCAAAACTACTCATAATGGCTTTCCACTCGTCCACCCCTTTGGCATAATCCTTTGGATATTTCTGGGTAATATCTCGATAAGCTTCAGAAAAGTAATTGTTACACGATTTTGCAATGGCCAAACGAAGTGCGATCGGTCGATAATATTGTCCACAATGACATGCGATTCTTAGTTTTCCAAATCGGAAACCATGTTTACAAACATAAGTCGAAGAATCCGAAATAACGCCCATTTGCAAAGCGGCCAATCCGGTCAATAATTTAAAAGGGGATCCGGGTGGATAGGTTCCTTGAGAAGCTCGGTCATAGTTTGCCATAGTTAGCGTATCTCTCAAAAGCGCTGTTCGTGTTTTGGAATCTAAATACCGATTCGGATCCACCGTGGGTGCCGATGCCATTGCCAAAATTTCACCCGTTTTTGGATCGATGGCAACAATGGCTCCTCTTTTATTTTGTAGAAGTTTCTCTGCGTATTTTTGTAATTCGTAATCGATGGTCAACATGATCGTTTTTCCACTTCTTGCCGGATGATCATATTCTCCATCTTTGTAAGGTCCCACGGCTTTCATCATTCGATCGGCAATGTAATTCCGAACGCCTTTTATTCCGCGAAGTTCTTTCTCGTAGGATTTTTCAACACCTGCAATTCCAACATAATCTCCGGGTTGATAATAGGTAGAGTCGGTTTTTATATAGGCTTCATTCGCTTCGTTGATGTAGCCCATAATATTTCCCGCTGATTTGACTAAATATTGCCTTTCGGGTCTTTTTATAATTGACATGGACGGATATAAATACAGCTGCTCTTGGATACGAGCATAACTTTCACGGCTGATATTTTTAATTAAGGGATAGGGCGATAGCGCTCTGTAATGTTGTTCTTCTTTAATTTCATCCAAACGAAGTCGGAAATCCTCGACTTTTATTCCTGTCAGTTCACAAAAAGCCACCGTGTCAAAACTCTCGTTTATCATGGCGGGAACCACATCTAATTCGTAACTGTAGGTATTACTTACCAATAGTTCTCCATTTCTATCAAGAATATCTCCTCGGTTAGGAAACAAAACTTCTTGTTTAATGGACGTGTTGATTGCATTTAACTTGTAACGGTCGGTGGCTAATTGGAGATAGTATAAACGCCAAATAAATAAACCGATAAGCAGTAAAACGAATACGTTGATTGCATATATCTTTTTCATCGCTCGGTTCTCTTTCTAAATAAAATTAAGTAGAAATATACAAAAATTAGAGTAAATGCCGAACAATAAAATGTCCGTAACATAATTCCCTTAAAGTTTGAGAACGAAAGACTTTCGAAAGCAAATAGGATAAAGTGATGGATGAAAACCATAGCGATTGTAAATACAATCCATTGGCCTACATTAAAATCATAAAACCGAAATTCTTCGGGCTCAAAATTCTTAATTCCTGAAATCGTTCGGATCAAAGGTCGGCTCAGAAAACCAATAGTTAAACTCGCAAAGGCATGAATTCCTCCCGTGTCATCAAATAAATCAACGCCCCAACCTAGTAGAAAACAAAGCATAAGGAAGATGTATCGATTTCTTTGAACGGGATAAATAAGTATGAAAATGACATAAATGAAAGGCGTAGCGACATGATTAAACGAAATCCTGTTGAATACCAACGATTGAAGTAGTACCAAACATATAATAACCAGAATGTTTACGAATAATCTAAGGTTTAACATAATTCTTTATACTGTCTGATTTTTCGACTTCTCTAATTTCTTTATTTTCCAAATTCACTACGACTTGTGCATAACGCAATCGTGCGAAATCCTCTTTCAACTTCAGCTGAATATTTAACTCACCTGTAATTTCATCTACTTCGGAATCCAATACGGTTCCTATCATAATACCACCTGGAATCATTCCGGATTTCCCGTCAGTTTCTATGGTGTCGCCCTTACTAATTTCTATGTATTTCGGAATTTCAGAGAGTTGAACATAACGTGGATCTTTTCCGTCCCAAGAAACCGTTCCAAAAAACTGATTGTTTTTAATCTGTGCGGTAATTTTGGTATTCATGTTAAGTGTGGACATCACCCGCGCGTAATTTTCGGTCGTTTGACTTACAAAACCAATCACTCCACTTGGCGAAATTACACCCATTCCTTTTTGAATTCCTTGCCGAGATCCTTTGTTGATTGTAATCATATTATGCGATTTCATCACCGAATTGTTAATCACCTGTACAGGAATAAAACGATAGGTTTGATGAAATTCCAAATTACTAATCGGAGTTTGTATGGAATCAGACTCTGAGATTTCTCCTTTTAACTTTTCAATTTCTTTTCTTAATTCAGCGTTTGCATTTTGCAACTCTTGATTATCCACTTGCAAATGGACGAATTGAGTAGCGTTCGAAACTTTTTCATCGACATACCCACTGATTTGCGTACTCGTTTTGTCCAAAACCGATTTGTGGTAAACCTTTTGTCTGAAGGTGAAAACAAAAGCGATAATTGACAACAAGACGTAAAACAGGAACAATCCATTCTTGACAATAGGTTTAAGGATGAATTGCATGTCTAAATTATTTCATTAAGAATGAAAACTTGTCCATATTTTTCAAAGCAATACCGGTTCCTTTTACAACGGCTCTCAATGGATCGTCCGAAAGGAAAACAGGAAGTCCCGTCTTTTTTGAAATTCGTTGGTCTAACCCACGAATCATAGACCCACCACCTGCAAGATAAATCCCTGAGTTATAAATATCGGCAGCCAATTCCGGAGGAGTTATCGATAGCGTTTCCATAATCGCATCTTCAATTCGAAGGATGGATTTGTCAAGTGCCATGGCGATTTCTTTGTAATTTATAATGATTTCTTTTGGCTTTCCTGTGATTAAGTCACGACCTTGAACAGCCATATCCTCAGGTGGATGTTCCAATTCTTCAATCGCTGAACCTACTTCGATTTTCACACGTTCTGCCGTTCGTTCACCAATGTATAAGTTGTGGTGACTTCTCAAATAGTAGGCAATATCATTGGTGAATACATCTCCCGCAATTTTCACGGATTTATCACACACAATTCCACCCAAAGCAAGTACGGCAATTTCAGAAGTTCCACCTCCTATGTCGATGATCATACTTCCTTTTGGTAATTGAACGTCAATTCCCACCCCGATGGCTGCGGCCATTGGTTCGTAAATTAAGCGAACATCTTTTGCATTAACATGAGCGGCAGAGTCTTTTACCGCACGCTTTTCAACCTCTGTAATTCCCGAAGGAATACAGATTACAATTCGCAAAGAAGGAGAAAAGAATTTTCCGTTGATCCCTGGAATTTGTTTGATAAATTCCCGAATCATATATTCAGAAGCCATAAAGTCGGCAATTACTCCGTCTTTTAGTGGGCGAATGGTTTTAATATCGTCATGGGTTTTCCCCTGCATGTGTTTTGCCTTTTCACCAACAGCTATGACCTTGTTCGTTCTACGGTCAATAGCCACGATAGAAGGGCTATCAATGACAACTTTGTTGTTATGAATAATTAAGGTGTTGGCCGTTCCTAAATCGATGGCAACATCTTGGGTGAAAAAATTGAATAATTTCATTTAGATTAAAGACTTTTGTTTGTTTGCTAATGCGGGTACAAAAATAGGCAAATTATAGCTAGTTTTAAAAGGGAAAGAAAGTCTTTTTAGTTAAATAATCCAAAATAAATTGAATTTGTAAATAAACTCAGAATCTTTTATTAAAACTGTCACAATATTTTCTTAATTACCCTCAGTTTGTGTGAGTAAGACTGACTATCTGTATTAAAAATTCCAGTGGTATCAATGGGGTCAATTCGCACTTTTCCATGGGCATGAATAATTTTATTGTCCTCGATGATCATTCCCACATGAATAATTTTGCCATCGGAATTATCAAAAAACGCCAAATCGCCCGGTTCTGCTTCTTCGATAAAGCTAAGAGGCTCACCTATTTCAGCTTGTTGGTAGGCATCACGTGGTAATTTCATACCGACCATTTTATACAATTGTTGAACAAACCCCGAACAATCAATTCCAAATACGGATTTTCCACCCCATAAATACGGAACATTTAAAAAAAGCAGAGCTAGTTGCGTCAGTTCGCTTTTTGTCTGATCCCCCTTTCTGAATTCACTTAAGTAGTCAAAAGTTTTGGAGCCGAAAGTGAATTTCCCGTCATTAAAATTGGGTAAATGACTGGCGAAAGGCAACGTAATTGGAGTGTCTGATTCCACCGCTAAATTGAAGCTTTCTGAAGTGTAAAATTCATTTTGAATGGAATTGTATTCGTGTTCGCTCACTTCTAAAAATTGTTTTGAATCTACCCAACCCGTGTACGAATCGTAGTCTGAAGTGATTTTCATCCAATTTTTCTTGGATTCTAAAACGATGGCTTTTTCACCAAAGATCAATTGACTGACCATCTCCGAACGGTCGGAATCTTCGGCTCTCAAAGGAGCTACACTAACTTGACAAATTATATATTTCATAAGAAATTAAGAATTTGGGGTTTTATCGTTTACGGATTAAACTGATTCCATCTCGGATCGGCAACATAACAATTTCTACTCTTTCATCCGTAACAATTGCCGCATTAAATCTTTGCAAAGCTAAAGTATCTTTGTCATTTGGGTTGGCATCTTCCAGAACTTTTCCATACCATAACACATTGTCTGCTAGAATTACACCGCCTGGATTTAGTTTATCAATGATTTTTTGATAATAAGTAAGGTAATTACACTTGTCTGCATCAATGAAAACCAAATCAAAATTAGTCACGTCCAATTCATCTAAAACATCGACTGCATTTCCAATTTTTATTTCAATCTGATCTTTAAATTCCGATTCATGAAAATATTTTTCAGGCAAATACATCAATTCTTCATTCCGATCAATCGTAATTATTTTTCCATTTTTTTGCAACCCTTCGGCCAAACATAAGGTGGAATATCCGGTGAAAGTCCCAATTTCTAAAATCATTTTGGGTCGAAGCATTTTTGAAATTAAACTTAGAAATCGGCCTTGATAATCACCTGAGAGCATATGTGGATGGGTGGTTTTCAGATAAGTTTCCCTTCGAAGCTGTATCAAAAGATCAGAAACAGGAGTTGAATGTCGGGCGAGGTAATCTTCCAATTCGGTTGACAAGATGTCCATATAAAACATTTTAATTGATGCAAAAATACAGAATTCGCCAAAATTATTTCGTATTTTTATCGACAAACAAAATCAATATAAATGATCAATAAAGAAGTAGAGAATGTTCAGCAAGCTTTAAAGGGAGTAGAAGACGGAATGACTTTTATAGTCGGTGGTTTTGGTCTGTGCGGAATTCCTGAAAATATCATTGCCGAATTGGTGAAATTAGAAATAAAAGATATCACGTGTATTTCAAACAATGCGGGTGTAGATGACTTTGGTTTAGGGCTTTTGTTGAAGAAAAGACAAATTAAAAAAATGATTGCCTCGTATGTAGGTGAAAATGCAGAGTTTGAACGTCAAATGTTGAGTGGTGAAATGGAAGTTGAATTAACGCCTCAAGGAACTTTGGCTGAAAAATGCCGAGCGGCTCAACACGGTTTTCCAGCGGTGTGGGTAAGTGCAGGAGTTGGGACTGAAGTTGCCGAAGGAAAAGAAGTGAGAGAATTTGACGGTAAGAAATATCTTTTGGAATATGCTTTCAAAGCTGATTTCTCCTTTGTGAAAGCTTGGAAAGGAGATACGGCTGGAAATTTAATCTTCAAAGGAACAGCTCGAAATTTCAATGCGCCAATGACTGGAGCAGGAAAAATTACTGTGGCGGAAGTGGAGGAATTGGTTCCAGCTGGAGAATTGGATCCAAATGAAATTCACATTCCCGGGATTTTTGTGCAACGCATTTTTCAAGGTGAGAATTACGAAAAACGGATTGAACAACGTACGGTAAGACAAAGAGATTAAGTGTGATTCAAGTAGGAATTGAATGAAAGTGAGAACCACAAAAAATGAAATAAAAAAGAAACTATGTTATCAAAAGAACAAATAGCACAAAGAATTGCAAAAGAATTACAAGACGGTTACTACGTGAATTTGGGAATTGGGATTCCAACTTTGGTCGCCAACTATATACCCGAAGGAATTGATATTGAATTTCAAAGTGAAAATGGAGTGTTGGGAATGGGACCTTTTCCGTACGATGGAGAAGAAGATCCTGATTTAATCAATGCGGGAAAACAAACTATAACTACGATGCCCGGTGCAGCATTTTTTGACTCCGCAATGAGTTTTGGAATGATTCGAGGAAAGCATGTGGATTTAACGGTTTTGGGAGCGATGGAAGTCGATCAAAATGGAGATATTGCCAATTGGAAAATTCCAGGAAAAATGGTGAAAGGAATGGGTGGTGCCATGGATTTGGTTTCGTCTGCCGAGAATATCATTGTAGCCATGATGCATACCAACAAAGCGGGGGAATCTAAGATTTTGAAAAAATGCAGTCTTCCCTTGACCGGTGTAAATTGCGTGAAGAAAGTAGTGACCAATTTATGTGTGATGGAGATAAAGAACGGAAAATTTCATTTGTTGGAAAGAGCTCCTGGAATTTCTGTGGAAGAAATTAAGAAATCAACCGAAGCCGATTTGGTAATCGAAGGTGAAATTCCTGAGATGCGTTTTTAAATCGAATTTTTAAGGTTTTAATTTAATAGTTAAAAAGCAATAAGCTTCTGAATTTTGAAGTTTATTGCTTTTTTGTTTTCGTTTATTTATGAAATTTATCAAGTTTAACAAAGCTTTTAGAAAACTTAAAATTAATTTTAGAAACTATTATTTACTTTAGCCATTCAAGTATGCGTTGTCTAAATTTTAGTGTGAATGAAAAAGTTACTTTCGGTTTTAATGATGTGTTTTGTGGTGTTTTCTTTTGTGAAAAACGAAGAACTTCCACCTCAATACACAATTAAGTTGGAAGCCAAGGGTTGCCACTATCAAATCTCGATCAATGACCAAGTATTGGAAGAATCTAAATCCTATCAGGTAGTCAATAAATCCTTTGTTTTGGATAAGCAGTTGACCGAAGAAGGTGAACAGAATATTAAAATAGCCATGCTTCGAATTTCACGAGAAATGTCTTTGAAAGCAACACAAGCCTATCTTCATGTCAGTTTAGAGAAAAAAGTGGGTGATTCCATTCAAATAGTGAAAACCATTCGACTTCCTACTTTTCCGTATGACGATGATGATGACCAACCGCAATCCATAGGAGGTTCAATTTATTTTGAACGTTAAGATTGAAAG